>Ga0182024_10021420_pt1 | contig 11732 bp, 12 predicted proteins | sample P32metaG_FD_120480 | JGI IMG/M metagenome (GOLD analysis project Ga0182024, IMG submission 120480) | Permafrost microbial communities from Stordalen Mire, Sweden - P3-2 metaG (Illumina Assembly) | ecosystem: Environmental > Terrestrial > Soil > Wetlands > Permafrost | place: Sweden: Stordalen... | reverse complement strand
TGCGCAATCGGGTGGAGCGGTATCGTCCCGTGCGAGTGCCCGGTCTGCCGCCGCTTGTCGCGGGCGCGATCGGCTATTTCGCCTACGACATGGTGCGGCTCATCGAGCGAATTCCGGACGCGACGCGCGACGACGTTGGAATGGACGACGCCGTGATGATGTTTTTTCTCGGCCTCGTTGTATTCGATCACGTACGGCACAGAGTTTGGATCGTGCGCAACGTTTTTACTGACGGCGAAGGCAGCCTGCGCGCGAAATACAATCAGGCCGTGCGCGAAATTCATGCCACGCGCCGCCGCCTGGGTGTTCCCGTCGCCGCGGAGCATCCGAAGCGCAGGAAACCGCGCCCGCTCAAGGTTACGTCGAATTTTTCGCGCGCTAGATTTATCGATGCTGTACACAAATCCAAGGAATACATCCGCGCGGGCGACATTTTCCAGGTGGCCATCAGCCAACGTTTCTCAGCGAAGACCGACGCCGACCCGTTTGAGATTTATCGCTCCCTGCGCGTGGTGAACCCTTCGCCGTACATGTATTTCCTGAAGCTGAACGATCTCTCGGTTGTCGGCAGCTCGCCCGAGATGCTCGTGAAAGTTCAGGGCCGCGAAGCATTTTACCGGCCGATCGCCGGGACGCGCCCGCGCGGCACTGACGAAAAAGAGGACGCGGCCATGGAAGCCGAACTCGCCGCTGATCCCAAGGAGCAGGCCGAGCACATCATGCTGGTCGATCTGGGGCGAAACGATCTGGGCCGCGTTTCGGAATACGGCACGGTGAGCGTCGAGAAGCTGATGTTTGTCGAGCGCTACTCCCACGTGATGCATCTCGTTTCGAGTTTGCGTGGACGTTTGCGTGAAGAGGTGGACTGCTTCGACGCGCTCGCGGCATGTTTTCCCGGAGGCACGCTTTCGGGCGCGCCGAAAGTCCGCGCCATGGAAATCATCGACGAGCTCGAACCCACGCGCCGCGGGATCTACGCAGGAGCGATCCTGTACCTCGACTTCTCGGGAAATCTCGATTCGTGCATCGCCATTCGCACCATGGTCGTGAAGAAGGGCGTGGCGTACGTGCAGGCCGGCGCGGGTCTTGTCGCGGATTCAGTCCCTGAAAAGGAATATACGGAGACGGTGAATAAAGCGCGGGCCCTGCTCACCGCGCTTGAATTCGCGCATCGCGGACTCGATCCGGCTCCGGGCGGCGCCAAGCTTGGATATCGCAGGAAGTAAGTAATTTGCCATAAGTGGTTTCCGCTCGAAATGTCTGAGCGACGATGACGGAGGGCGCTCTGTGTTCGATGATTCCGCCCCTGAACCCCGCACAGGATTCCGAATTTATATTCTCTTGTCCGCAGTGGCATTTCTTTTCGTCGGATTCTACGTCGGGTGGGTATTTTATTCGCGCCGGCAGGCGAATCAAGCAATCCTAGAGAAGGCAGCGGAAAAACAGCGGTCGCAGGATCAGCAGGCTTTCGAGATGATGGGCGGAAACCGGTTTGACATTCTCGAATATTCCGCGTCTCCGGCAGCCATTCAGACGGGCGAGAAAAGTTCCCTTTGCTATAGCGTGTCCAACGCGAAGACCGTGAAGATCGAGCCGGAAACGGAGGAGCCCGTCTGGCCGGCTTTCAGCCGGTGCGTGCATGTTTCTCCGCGCAAGACCACGCAATACACGCTCACAATTGAAGACGGCGCTGGGCACAGTAAGAGCGCTACTGTCGAGGTTGAAATCCAGTAGCGCAGGCACTCTTGCCTGCGCGGTTTTCTCAACTTTCGCTCATCAAAAATGGCCGATGATCGGCGATTAACAAAACCGCACAGGCAAGAGTGCCTGGGCTACTTGCGCGCGCTACCGCGCGGCGGTTGGTGATTGCGGATGAATGATTAATTTTTGCACGCGCCAATTGGACGTTTCCGCGGCGTAGATGACGTTGTCCGAGGCGCAGGCTAGTTGGTGAGCTCCCGAAAATTGCTTCAGTTGGCGGCCCGAACGGCCGATCACGCCGAGCACCGTCCCATCCAGCGAAACTTTAAAAATTCTCCCCGGGAATGTGGTTTCCCCAATGTATAGCATTTGATTCGGACCGGGCGTGATGCAAATGGAATTGGGAGCGCCGAGGACAGAAGCGAGACGCTCGCCGGTAGGCGTGTTGCCGTTTGTCGCGTGCGTTCCGGGAACGGGCGGCACATCAATCGTGAACATCCGCAGAAATTTTCCTTCGGTATCGAACACCTGAACGCGGCGGTTGGTGCGATCGCCCACGTAGAGATTGTTGTTGCGGTCGATGACGATGGCATGCGGCAGACGAAATTGACCGGGCCCGGTGCCCTTGTCGCCCCAGGATTTTACCCAGTCGCCATTCTTGTCATATTTCGCGACGCGCGAATTGACGTATCCGTCGGTGATGTAGATGTTGCCGTCCGAATCCCAGGCCACGTCAGTGGGCTGGCGGAAAAGTCCGTCAATGGCGGGAAGGGGAGGATTCGGATGGCCCCATGGTTTGGACTCTTCGTCGGCCCCTTCAGCGCGCCGGCCGAAAACCCAAACCACCCGACCCGCCTGGTTGAACTTGATGACCATGTCGGAGCCTTTGTCGATGGCCCAGATGTTGTCGTCCTTATCGATGCGCACGCTGTGGGCTTCGGACCAGGCATAAAGGCCTTTGCCGATTTCGCGAATGAATGTACCGTCCGGGCCGAATTCAAAAAGCTGCGCCGCCGCGGGCGCGTACGCTGGACCGTTGGCGCTGTTGGATCGCGTGAACACGAAGACGTGCCCTTTGGAATTGACGGCAACGCCGGGGACCTCGCCGAAATTCATTCCGGGCGGAAGCTTGAAAAAATTGGGAACGGAGTCAAACGCAAGTTCCGGCACATTTTGCTGTGCGAATAAAGGCGAAGCGAACAGCACGGACAACAGGAAAAGGCACATTCTCATTTTCATCGGCGACTCCCGGCAGGACTGAATTGAATTCCGTCACGAGCGTGGCGCGAATCTACGCCGGGATTGCACGAGTGTCAATCAGTGGGTGTGTAGCGCCGGCGTCTCGCCGGCATTCTTGCGGTCTTTCGAGGCCCGAAAAATGCCGGCGGGACGCCGGCGCTACAAAAGCCCACGTCTTTCAGGTCACGATTCCGGTCACAAATAATGTCCTAGGATTTTTTCTGTGTGTTGTTCAGGACGGAATCCGGAATGATCAGTCGCTCGACTGGGCGGCCACCGATAATGTGCGAATCGATGATTTCGTCGACGTCCGCGAGAGTCACGCCGCCGTACCAGACGGCGTCGGGATAAACGACCACGGTCGGGCCCACCTCGCATTGTTCCATGCATCCGGCCTTATTTGCTCGCACTTTGTCGCCGGGAATTCCGCGCTCTCGCAACTTTTCCTTGAATGCGCGATGAAGATCGGCCTCGCCCGAGGGATTGCAGCAACCGCGCGGGTTGCCGTCGGGACGCTGGTTGGTGCAGATGAAAATGTGTTTTTCAAACTTTGCCATGGGTTCCTTGAGAGAAATGTCCTTAAGCACCCATTGTACACGGCCTTTTGTAGGATGGGTTTCAGCCCGTCTGGTTTTAGTCTTGATTGGCCAAGAAACGCAGACAGGCTGAAGCCCGCCCCACCAAAATCGTGTACTATTAGCTTTCAGGGGAATCGGGGCCGATTGCACGGCCGTTGCCGTCGGGAGCACATCATGAAGTTGCAATCCATTCGAGCCATCGTCATTGCCACAATTTTACTCGGGCTGGTCGTCGCTCGCGCGGCGCGCGCGCAGCAGCCGCAGCAGCGCGGGCCGTCCACGGCCGAAGAGCGCGCCCGGGCGGTGAAAGTGGCGCACGAGCTTGAAGTGGACCCGCTCGCAAAAGATGCCAAGGACAATCGCGATTGGTTCATCCAGTGGATCGTGGCTATTCCGGCCATCACCGTCACGGTGTGCAACGATTATTTCGGCACCGTGCAGAAACCTTTGCGCGGGCATTCCCGGGAAGTCGTCAACCAGATGGCCATTTCGAGCACCGCGTTCATGATCGAGCACCCGGACAAAGCCAAGGACGAACAGGCCGTGGCCACGGCGGGCTTGCTCGGATCCTTGAAGGCGTATCAGTCGATTCTCAAACAGGAGCCTGACGCGCGCTGGCCCTACCTGGACAAGATCGTTCAGATGCGCGATCAGGGAAAACTCGACGACTTCGTTTCCGATACTCGGCGCAAATGCGCTCAGGAAGAAGAAGAGCCCGACCCGGACACGATGCGTGCGGCGCGTTGATTTGTCCTGCCTGTCCGCTAACCTTATAATCATTTCTGTTGGATATTTCCGTGGGCTGCCATGTGTACGCAGCCGGCGCGGAAAAGACTGACATGAGCCGCCAGCGATGATTCTGTTGCTCGACAACTACGACTCGTTCACCTATAACCTTGCGCAGTTCCTCGGCCAGCTGGGCGGGAAGCTCGAGGTGGTTCGCAACGACCAGATCACGCTTGACGAAATCGCCGCGAAGAAACCGGAACGCATTGTGATTTCTCCGGGGCCGGGCACGCCGGAAGATTCAGGGATCTGCGTTGATGTTATCAAGCGGTTCGCGGGGCAGATTCCCATTCTTGGCGTGTGTCTGGGGCACCAGGCCATCGGATACGCGTTCGGCGGGAAGGTCATCCGCGCGCCTGAAATCATGCACGGCAAGACCAGCCGCATTCATCACGACAATAAAACGGTCTTCAAGGATTTGCCGCAGGATTTTGTCGCCACGCGCTATCACTCGCTGATCGTCGAGGAGAAATCGTTTCCCGCCGATTTGGAAATCTCCGCTAAGACCGATGGGATCATCATGGGCCTGCGCCACCGGGCCATGCAGGTGGAGGGCGTGCAATTTCATCCCGAATCCGTGCTCACTGACGTGGGGATGCAGCTTCTGAAAAATTTTCTTTCACTGTAGGTTTTTGTAGCACAGGCTTCAGCCTGCGTGTTTCGGTCAGAGCTAGATAGCGGAAACCCAGAGGCTGAAGCCTGTGCTACGCAGTGCTACTTGGGCGGGAACGCGATGAGCGCGTTCAGTTTCTTGCGGGCTTCGCCTGAATCGATGGATGCGGCGGCGAGCTGCGCGCCTTCGAGGAAATCGGCGGCGCGGCAGGACGCGACAATCGCGGCGGCGGCGTTGGCGATGACGATATCGCGGCGCGGGCCGGGCTCACCGGAAAGTATCGCTCGGATAAGGCCCGCGTTGTGCGCCGCGTCTCCTCCAGAAATCGCTTCAAGTGGCGCGCGCTCCAGGCCGAAATCTTCGGGCGTAACTTGATAGATCCGCACTCCATTGTGGTGGACGTCGCCAACTGTCGTTTCGCCGGACAGAGAAATTTCGTCCAGCCCGCCCGCGCCGTGGACGACGAACGCGCGTTCGACATCAAGTTCGCTGAGCACGAGCGCCACCTTCTCCACGACCTTATCCGAAAAAACTCCGGCCACCTGCGCGCGCGCGTCGGCCGGGTTGGTCAGAGGGCCGAGCAAGTTGAAGGCGGTGCGCCCCAAGCGCCGCCGCGCCGGCATGGCGTGTCGCATGGCCGTGTGCAACGCAGGCGCATAGAGAAACCCGATCCCGATCTCGCGTATGGCCGCGCCGACCCGCTCCGGCGCAACATCGAGCGAAACCCCCAATGCTTCGAGAACATCCGCCGAACCGCATTTCGATGAGATCGAGCGGTTGCCGTGCTTGGCGACGTGCACGCCCGCGCCGGCCGCGACGAATGCCGCCGCGGTCGAGATGTTGAACGTCCCTGAGGAATCGCCTCCTGTGCCGCAAGTGTCCACCAGCAATTCATCGGGGCGCGATCCTTCGGCGAAGATGGGCGTCGCATGGCGGCGCATCGCGCGGGCGAAACCGACAAGCTCTGCTACCGTTTCACCCTTTGCGCGCAGGACAGTCAGCAGCGCGACGATGGTCTCCTCGTTCGATCGCCCGGAGAGAATTTCTTCCATCGCGAGATCGGCTTCCTGGCGCGAAAGATCGCTTCCCGCTTCCACTTTCTTGATGAGCGTATTCATCATTTGTAGGCCGGCTCCGCTGCTGGGCTGGGGATTCGCGCCGGATAGTCAGGGATCATGGGGCGGAAACATTCCGGCGAGGGCGGGGAACAAGCTCGCCACCGCAATTCGGGCAGGTTCGCCGCATTTCGGCCGCGCATTCCGGGCAAAATGTGCACTCATAGGAGCAGATCGCCGCCTCCGAATCGCCTGCAAGAAGCCGGCCGCATCGTTCACAGGCGGATTTCATCTGTAAACTCACCTGGTTCCTTTCATCTTGCCCGGTTCGATTGTTCCCTATAAACTCTAAAGTTTCCAATGTAGGTAAATTCTAGCACTGATGGACGGACGATGAAGATCCACGAATATCAGGCAAAAGAAATATTCAGGCGGTTTGGCGTACCCACGCCCCGGGGGGAAATGGTCACGACGCCCGATCAGGCGCGCGCCGTGGCGGAGCGCCTCGGGACGAAAATCGTCGTAGTGAAAGCGCAAATCCACGCGGGAGGCCGCGGGAAGGCTGGCGGCGTAAAGCTGGCGAAATCGCCGGCGGAAGCGGCTGACCTGGCCAAAGCCATGATGGGCATGACGCTCGTCACGCCGCAAACCGGTCCCGCGGGGCGCGTCGTGCAGCGATTACTGGTCGAGGAAGGCCTGGACATCAAGCGCGAACTTTACCTCAGCATTCTCGTCGATCGCGCTGTTGCCGCGCCGGTGATCATGGCGAGCACGGCGGGCGGCATGGAAATCGAGGAAGTGGCGCACAAGAATCCCGAGTTGATTTTGCGCGAGACAATTCTTCCCGCGACCGGCTTGCAGCCCTACCACACGCGCAAGCTGGCGTTTGGCCTGGGGCTCTCCGGCGATGCGGCCACGGCGGCTGGGCCCTTTCTGCAAGCGCTCTACCGCACGTTCCTCGAAACCGATGCGTCGCTCGCGGAAATTAATCCGCTGATCGTGACGGGCGACGGGAAACTCGTCGCGCTGGACGCAAAAATGGCGTTTGACGACAACGCGCTCTACCGGCACAAGGATATCGCCGAGCTGCGCGATTTGAACGAGGAAGATCCGCTGGAAGTCGAAGCGTCCACCTACAAGCTGAACTACATCAAGCTGGACGGCAATGTCGGCTGCATGGTCAACGGCGCGGGGCTTGCGATGAGCACCATGGACATCATCAAGCTGTCAGGCGGCTCGCCGGCGAATTTCCTTGACGTTGGCGGCGGCGCTTCGGCGGAGCAAGTGAAGAACGCCTTCAAGATTCTGGTGAAAGACCCGAGCGTGAAGGGCGTGTTCATCAACATTTTCGGTGGAATTTTGCGGTGCGATGTGCTGGCTTCGGGCGTCGTTGCCGCGGCGAAGGAATTAAATCTGAAACTTCCGGTCGTCGTTCGCATGGAAGGGACCAACGTGGAAAAAGGACAGGAAATTTTGCGCGAGTCCGGGCTTGGGCTCACGATCGCGAAGGATATGCGAGATGGAGCGGATAAAATCGTCGCGCTGGCTGGAGGTGCGCGATGAGCGTTCTGATCGGCGAAAAAACGCGCGTCGTTGTGCAGGGTCTTACTGGGCGTGAAGGCAGCTTCCATGCGGGGCAGATGATTGAATATGGCACAACCGTAATCGCGGGCGTGACGCCGGGCAAAGGCGGCACGAAGCATGAGAACGTGCACGTCTTCAACACCGTTTCGGATGCGGTTCGTGAAACGGGTGCCGACGCCTCCATCATTTTTGTGCCGCCGCCATATGCAGCGGACGCAATTCTCGAGGCGATCGATGCCGGCGTGCCGCTCGTCGTCTGCATCACGGAAGGCATCCCCACGCTCGATATGGTTCGAGTGGCGGCAGTGCTGAAAAATTCCAAGACCACCCTGATCGGGCCGAACTGTCCCGGGATTATTTCGCCGGGGAAATGCAAAATGGGAATCATGCCCGGGCGAATTCACAAGCAGGGAAACATCGGCGTCGTGAGCCGTAGCGGAACGCTTACGTACGAGGCCGTGCATCAACTGACGCAGCTTGGCATCGGCCAGTCCACTTGCATTGGCATCGGAGGCGATCCGATTATCGGCACGACGCACCTCGACGCGATCAAGCTTTTCAACGAAGATCCGGAGACGCACGCCATCGTCATGATCGGCGAAATCGGCGGCGACGCGGAAGAAAAAGCCGCCGCCTACATCAAGGAGAACGTGAAAAAGCCCGTCGTCGGATTAATCGCGGGGCAGACCGCGCCTCCGGGTCGCCGCATGGGCCACGCAGGCGCAATCATCAGTGGCGGCGCAGGGACGGCTGTCGAAAAATATAAGGCTATGGCCGCAGCGGGCATCCATACCATCCAAAGCCCGGCCGACATTGGCGTCACGCTGGCTGCAGCGATCAAGAAGTAAGGTGGCATATGTCAACGTGTAGGTATCGGGGAATCAAATACACGAAATTAGTAAGTAACTTTACGATCAGGGAGAAATTCTGAATGGCAATCGAACGTACTCTTGCAATCATAAAGCCTGACGCCGTGGGCCGCGGGCTCGCTGGAGAGATTCTGTCCCGTATTCAGAAGGCCGGATTTCAAGTTGTCTCCGTCAAATCGTTGCGGCTTACACAAGGGGAGGCCGGCGGTTTTTACGCCGTGCACCGCGCGCGTCCTTTTTTCGGCGAGCTGACTGAATTCATGAGTTCAGGCAAGATTGTCGTCTTGGCTCTCGAAGCCGAAGGCGCGATTCTCAAATGGCGTGACACCATGGGAGCCACCGATCCAGCCAAAGCCGCGCCGGGCACGATTCGCCGCGACCTCGGCACCAGCATCGGAAATAATTGCACGCACGGTTCGGACGCGCCGGAGACAGCGGCTTTTGAGCTGGGATATTTTTTCGCAGGATATGAGTTGATCTGATTTTTTTCGCTGCGCAGAAAAACTCCAACTCAATCCATTTCATCGTTCAGGGTGGGAGAGCCGGGCTACAGCCTTCCCGAAAAGAATTGTCCATTCTTGCTGCGCGTCTGCTAAAAGTGCGCGACATTTCATTTGGAAAACGAGTCGGTGCGGGCTAGTTTCCACCGCTCGTATCGAGTGTTTCGCCGCTCGCTACGACGACTTTCTGAATCCATATTTCCGGTGCGCCCGTTTTGGCAGGGAAGCCGGATATTGTAATCACCTCGCCAATCTTAAGCGTGTCTTTCGACCACCCGGATCGCATCAGGTGATTCGGGCTGGTGAGCGCCCCTTGCCAAGTCTGGACGCTCCCTTTGTCATCTTTCACATCCATGGCAATCGTCACGTGGGGATTGATAAACTGGAAGTTCGTCACTTGTCCTTTTACAGTGACGGATTTGGTCGTATCGAAATTTGCCGTCCCATGGTGGGCGAACGCCACACCCGAACCCAGCAGAAAGATCACGATTGCAAGGAACATTGTTACCCGCGCGTTTTTCATGTGCATCCTCCGAGGTTCGGCTTCGCCAATTTCTTTATTCTCGAAGCGCCCATCAGCCTCACGGCAAGAGTGAGCTATAGTCCCAGAAGAGGCTGTGTCCCCGGTCACATGTGGATGTGAGCATCGTCACCCGGACTAAACGGGACGCGAAGAGGGCAATTTATTCTGCCATTCCGAACGGAGTGAGGAATCTCTCTTCCGCATAAACGCAGGAAAAGAGCGATCCCTCGGTGCGCAGCACGCCCCGGAATGACAAGGGTTTGCGTTTTTCCGAACCCGATAAAGCCGGTCTCGGAAACTGCCACGCTCCATTCCTGTGTGCCTCGTGGTTGAATGCCTGGCAAATTAGATAGAATTGAGACACGTATATCCTATGCGCGAACTCGGCAGAATGATGGTCTTCACGGGAGCGGCGCTGGCGGCGATCGGAGCGCTGGTGTGGCTGGCGGCTCGGCCTGGAGGATTGCCGTTACGGCTCGGGCGGCTGCCGGGGGACATCGCGTACCAGGGAAAACATGGCTCGTTTTATTTCCCGGTGGTGACGTGTATCCTACTAAGCGTAGTGCTGACTCTGATTTTGTGGCTGGTGCAATGGCTGAGAAGGTAAAACGATTCGAGTTGAATCTTGCGCCGGAGCGAAAAATCTGGAGCGTCGCGGAACTGACGGGGCGAATCAGTGGCGTGCTCTCCGCGCAATTCTCAAATCTGTGGGTCGAAGGGGAAGTCTCCAACTATCGGCCCGCGCAGTCCGGCCATCTCTATTTCACTCTCAAGGATGCGAAGGCGCAGGTCCGGTGCGTGTGTTTTCGCACACAGGCGATGCGGCTGAAATTCCGGCCCGAGGACGGATTGAAGTTGATCGTGCGCGGATCGATCAGCGTGTACGAGCCGCGCGGCGAATATCAGATCTATGTCGAGCACATCGAGCCTTCCGGAGTCGGCGCGCTGCAACTCGCGTTCGAGCAGCTCAAGAAGCGCCTCGAAGCCGAAGGACTTTTCGACGTCGCGCGCAAGAAGCCGCTGCCCATGTTGCCCCGGCGCATTGGCGTAGTGACTTCTCCGAGGGGCGCGGCCGTGCGGGACATTATTCGCATCCTGCGGCGGCGCTTTCCGAATCTGCACCTGATCGTTTATCCCGTGCGCGTGCAGGGCGAGGGAGCAGCGGAGGAAATCGCCACGGCGCTAAAATATTTTAGCCGCAAGCAATCCGTGGACGTCATTCTGCTCGCTCGCGGCGGCGGGTCAATCGAAGATCTGTGGGCGTTCAACGAGGAAACCGTCGCGCGCGCGATTGCGGCGTGCACGATCCCCATCGTGAGCGGCGTGGGGCACGAAACCGATTTCACCATCGCCGACTTCGTTGCGGATGTGCGCGCATCGACGCCTTCCGCCGCGGCGGAAATCGTGGTGCAATCGCGGCAGGAATTTCAGCGGCATCTTGGAGAGCTTGAACACAAAATTTCGCAGCGTATGCGATACATCCTGCTCGAGTGGCGTCATCACCTGAAAGAACTGACAACGCACATGGGTTTTCGCCGCCTCGAAGATTTGCTGCGCCGCCACCGGCAGCAGACAGATGAGCTGACCTCGCGGCTCGGAGTGGCGCTCGAGGGCCGGATCGACCGGCTACGCCACCGCTACACAATTGCCGCAACACGCATCGCATCTTTCGATTTGCGCGCGCGCATCCGTACGCTTGGCTTGCGCCTCGTGCAGCGTTCGGCGGAACTCGGTGTCCGGATGGAACGCCTGTTGGTGGGCAAGATTCAAAAGCTGGAACGCCTGCGCGTGCAGCTTGACGAGCGCAGCCCGCTGCGCGTCCTGCAGCGTGGCTATGCGATCTGCACGGATGCCGCGGGAAATGTAGTGAGCGCCGCCGATCAAGTATCCGTCGGCGCCGAAGTGAAAGTTCAACTCGCGCGCGGCCGTCTGGGCGCCGAGGTCCGAACCCGCGAAATTCCAAAGCCATGATTGAAATTTCCGCTGAACTGCAGTGGGGCATCCTTTAGCTTGTGCGGTTTTGATCTTGCAAGGCCCGAACCCCGCAAGCTAAAGCATGCGCCACTGAAACCTATTCGTCGGAAGTGCTCGCGACCTTCAGCACTGCGAGGAACGCTTCCTGCGGAATGTCCACACGCCCTACGCGCTTCATGCGCTTCTTTCCTTCCTTTTGTTTCTCGAGCAATTTGCGTTTGCGCGAGATGTCGCCGCCGTAGCACTTGGCGATCACGTTTTTGCGGATGGCGGCGACGGTTTCGCGCGCGATCACGCGGCTACCGATGGC
>Ga0182024_10021419_pt1 | contig 11733 bp, 11 predicted proteins | sample P32metaG_FD_120480 | JGI IMG/M metagenome (GOLD analysis project Ga0182024, IMG submission 120480) | Permafrost microbial communities from Stordalen Mire, Sweden - P3-2 metaG (Illumina Assembly) | ecosystem: Environmental > Terrestrial > Soil > Wetlands > Permafrost | place: Sweden: Stordalen... | reverse complement strand
TAGCGGCGTCTGGGCTTATCCCGGGCCGGCGTGCCTGAAATTGCTCCCAGACGCGCGCCATTGGTTGGATGGGTCCTGCGCGGGAGTACCGATGGCCCCCGGTTCGGACAAATGGTTGTTTCCTGTGGCCGCAGAACTTCAATGTCGGAGCCGCGCACCTTTGGCCGCAATCTATTGCATGATTGGTCCGGAAAGAGCACGAGAAGCCAAAAATATTTGGATTGACGCTCTGAAATCACACGAGGCTTTGCTAGAGGTCCTCTGTGGCACCTATACGGATTCGATCGTAGAGCCGGATCGCGTCACCCGCCCCATCGATGCCGCAAGACGCGTCGCCGACGCCGTCCCGGTGCGGCGTTTGGCCTATCCGTGGCTTCTGACTTCGCTCCAGGATGTGCGAAATGCCATCCTCGCCGACGCGCTGGGATTATAATAGGTAAGTGATATTGCGACCGCTCGGTGAAACACTCTACCATGAGCCGATGAACGCCGCCCTTCAGCGGCCGTATGGAGCCTGACCGATGCCGGGCCTCGAATTTTTTCGCAGGCTGGGCATTTATATCGTTCCAGAATTCCTAACCGAACCCGCGTGTCGAGAGCTGATCGATATTATTGCAGCCGCGCCCAAACGACGCGGTAAGACTATTGGCGGGGGTGGGACAAGTCGACTCGATGAGAGCCGCCGTTCGGTGGGTGACGCCAAGGTTTCGGAAGCCGCGACCGCTGAGCTAAAGCATTCTCTCCTGGATTTGAAGCCAGACCTAGAAAAGCATTTCAGGATACCCCTTGAGTGGGGCGGCGAAGGTCCTGATTATCTCGCCTATCGTGCCGGGGATTTCTTCAAGCCTCATATAGACAATGTCGAAATTCCTGCTGTCCCGAATAGCCTTATCGTCAGGCGTAGGGTAGCAGTCATCCTGTTCCTGAACCGGCACTCTCGCGAATACCTAGAGAATTGTTTCGGAGGAGGGCTGTTAAACTTTTATGGTCTGTTAGATGGGCCGCAATGGAAGGAATGCGCCTTCGGACTTGAACCTGAGCCGGGCTTGCTGGTGGCATTCTCCTCAGGCTTGAAGCATGAAGTAACTCCGGTCACTTACGGGGAACGGTACTCTGTTTTGACTACGTTCCACGCACCACTAGCTTCGCCTCAAGCACTTCCCCGATGATCCAGCGGATTACTGTCTTGGGTGGCGGCAGCGCGGGCTTTTTGTCAGCGCTGTCCATCAAGGCGCGTCTCCCGCAACTAGACGTCACAATCCTGCGCTCGCCGGACATCGGCATCATCGGAGTGGGCGAGGGAACTACGATTTCGGTACCGGATCATCTCCATTGTAACTTGAACATCGATGCCGGCGAACTGAATAGGAGTGTCAAAGCCACCTGGAAGCTCGGAATCAAGTTCCTGTGGGGCCCCCGGCCCTATTTCAACTATTGCTTCAGCCCACAGTTTACCGGCAAGTACGACGAGCTGGCTAAGCCAAGCGGATTCTACGCCGACGTCGGAATTGAATTCGCCGACCAGACGTCCGCGCTGATGACTCTGGATAAGGCCTTCGCGCGTGACCGTAGCGGTGGCCCAGACCTGACCCGAAACCATGCAGCCTACCACTTGGAAAACGCCGATTTCGTCACGTACCTCGAGGCCAAGACGTTACAACGGGGAATCCGCGTGGTAGACGATACCGTCGACTCGGTCGAGCAGGAAGACGATGGCATTGTGGCATTGCTGTGCCGATCGGGAGGCCGCGTGCAGGCTGATCTCTGGATCGACTGTTCCGGCTTTTCTTCTTTCCTCCTCGGCAAAGCCCTGAAGGTGCCATTCGTAAGCTTCAGGCGGAGTTTGGTTTGTGATCGAGCTATGGTAGGGGGCTGGGAGCGAGGCGCGGACGAGGTAATTAAGCCTTACACCACCGCGGAAACCATGAATTCAGGTTGGTGCTGGCAAATCGAGCACGACCATCGCATCAATCGTGGATACGTGTATTCTTCACCCTTCGTCAGCGACGACGCGGCGGAAGCGGAGTTTCGGCGCAAGAATCCAAAAGTCGGGCCTACCCGCGTGGTGCGATTTGTCAGCGGCTACTACGAACGCGCCTGGGAAAAAAACGTGGTGGCTATCGGCAATTCTGCCGGCTTCGTGGAACCTTTGGAAAGCACCTCCCTGTTCGCGATCTGCGATCAGGCGTGGGCATTGGCGCAGTCGCTTGTCGAGGCAGATCTTGATCCGGGCAGTGCGATCGTAGATGCCTACAACAAATTTTGCGGCCAGACCTGGGAAAGCATACGCGGCTTCCTGGCCCTCCATTACAAGTTCAACACTCGTCTGGAGACGCCGTTCTGGCAGGCCTGCCAGCAGGAGACGGACCTCGGCGATCAGGCTCAAGAGTATGTTTCGTATTTCCAGGAAAATGGACCTTCTCTCCTGTGGATAAACACTCTGATCCAGGGACGCGACGCCTTCGGGCCTGAAGGATGGATAACGATGCTTGTCGGCCAGGACGTTCACTACCGGCGCAGGTACGTCCCCAGTGAAGCTGAACAAAGAGTGTGGAAAAAGATCCAGGCCGGTAACTGGGCTGTGTGTGCCAACGGAATCGGAGTTGCAGAAATGTCTGACCTCGTTCGCGCTCCGGACTGGCGTTTTCCGAAGGATTTCTTCAGAACGCGCTGACAGTTTCGGCCTCGCAAAACAGGTTGCGCCACTGCAGCCGGATTAAACTCTCGTCATAGGTCGCAAGCCTGTCTTCGTCCGTTTATCAAGCTTCCACTCCGCGCAGGGACCCTTCTGGTCCACATAGTGCAGAAATACTTGCGCCTGACGGACCCCTTCGAAGGTCTCGCGCCAATGTGGGCACTCAATGCCTCTGTACAGGATCGCTTCACCAGGTTGAAGGTCTACGCTAAACACGCCGTGAGGCCCCTCAATCCAAATCGGCCACGATTTCCGGTCCTCGAACCCGAGACACAAGGACACGCTGATCTCGCAAGCAGGCCGATCGGTGTGCCTGGCTAGGGTGTCGCCGTGCTTATATACCCTGAAATAGGAGTAGGTCGGAAATAGATTCAGCCCAGATGCGCGTTCAACCTCCACCAGCAGCTTGTCGAGCAGCCCTTCCATGATGAAATCCGCATACGCGCTAGGGGTGCCAGGTACCTGGTCGTCGTCCTGCCTCATCCTGCCCGTGCCTGCCATGGCGCGCGCATAGTCATACGCCTGACTCAGCGTTGGTTCTTTCAAAAGGGCCGGCAGTACCACGTATCCGAACCGCTCGAACGCTACGGCCGTTTCGGTCATCGGCATGACCTCTCGTGCGGAGAGGAAATCATTTGCCTCGCCGCTCTGCCACTGCCAGCGGGATGAAATCCTCCAACGCCTTGACGCTCCGTGAATCCGAATAAAGATCCGGGTAACCCGCCAACAAGCGACCTATAACGGCGTGTCGCCATTCGGAATCAAGACCTAGCCGCACAGCAATCTCAACGAACTCGGCAGCGTCTCGCGCGATGGTTTCCGCGACCCCAAGTTGGGTTAGAATCGCACTCGAATGCCGCGCGCGCATCAACCCGCCGGGCAGTGTCACTACCGGCAAGCCGCACGCCAGCGCTTCGAATGTGCTTACCCCTCCGGACCAGCCCAGCGTATCCAGACTTACATCGCCGAGCCGCAGCAAATTCCAATATTCGAGCAAGTCCATCTCGTGCAACCACACACAGTGCTTCTCCGCCCGCAGACCCATCTCCGCGAAGGCACGATCCATCCTGGCTCGAAAATCGATTTCCACGACCTCATTCGTGATCAGGAACACGAACTGTGAATTCGGAACCTGCTTGGCGATACGTGCGACCACTTCGTCCTGCTCCGGCGAATACTTGAAAATGGACTGGCAGCACAGGTAGACCAGCGCGTCGTTGCGGAGGCCGAAGTCGTTCCGACTCTTGGACAGAATCATTGTCGGAATGACAGGTTTCTCAAAACACACGCCAACCCCGGGTAGCCGCACCAGCGCTTCGGAGTAATGGCCGCTGGCATCCCGCGGTTCCATCATGTCGCTCGACAGGAAGTAATCCACGGCCGGTACACCCGAAGTGAGCGGAGTGTCCCAGGCGACGCACTGTACTGGCGCGAGCTGCAAGGCGGCCAGTTGCGCCATGCGTGGATGAATCCCGAAATCGAGATAGACCAACGCGTGCAGCCGGTCGGAACGAACTGCACAGGCCATCTCACCAAGATCTCCGGAGAGTTGACGAAAGGGAATATGCCATCGATGAACCGCCTCTCGCTGGACGTCAGCGAGGTTGTCGGCGTGGTAGGCGAAAACTTCGAACTTCGTCCGGTCCATTTCTCGAACCCAGCCGCCAAATAGCTTCGCCGCGCTCAGGTTCAGGAATCGGGCCGAGAATGCGGTCAGGAAGCCCACCCGGATCTTGCCATGCGCCGAGGGCATCCGGTCAGGCTGTGCCCATTGCGGATACTTCGCCTCCATGATCCGCTGCACCCAACTGCCGTACGCCATCTGCAACTCGCGATCGTTGTATCCCTGGTACGGTAAATATTTGTTGCTGCTTCTGCCGATGGCTTCAAACGCACGTTGCCGTTCCGCAGACGTGTCCAACGGTACCTGCGCGACGATTCTATGCAAATTATCCGTGAAGCGCCGCCGGTAGCGATCGACTTGTTCCCGCGACTCATAAAAGATCGGGAGGATCAGGGCCTCGCGCAAACGGAAGATCAACTCATCGGGAAACAGAGCCATCGCTTCCCTGGCCGCTGCAATCGCTTCCTCGCTGCGGTTACACTTCTCCAGGCGTTCGATGAAGTACTCGTACAATGCCGCCGACGGAGCGCACCGGCCCACGCCTCGGCTAAGGATCTCTAACGCCTCGTGCAGCCGGCCCAATTGCTTACAGATCCGGGCGGCGGCAATGTAGCGGTCCGGATCGCGGTCGTTCGCCTTCACCAATCCTCGCGCCTCGCCTAAAGCCCGCTCGCGCCGCTCGATAGCTCGCTGTTCGGCCCGGACGGCCACTTGGCGGAACTGCGCGTCGGTTAGATCTCGCGGTCCGGCCATTTCATCAGACTTTTCACCCATGCGATGCGCGGCTAACCTCACAGACCAGTTAGCCGTCGGATGTACTTGGCTGTCAATGCCGGTATGCTTACTGCCGTAACGTCAATTCTGCGGAGGTAAAAGCTGCGATCCCCCGGATCGTGGGTAACCGCCTATGGCAATTCCGTTCACTTCACGTCTCTCAGTCTCAGCGGATGTAATGCTTCGCCAAGTCGGCGACGAAGCCGTCCTCCTGAACTCGAAAACAGAACAATACCTTGGGCTGGACGACGTCTCACACCGTATCTGGCAGGTGCTCACCGCCGGAGGCACGGTTCAGGAGGCCTATGACACCCTGTTAGCCGAGTTCGACGTCGATTCGCAACGGCTTCGTTCCGATCTCGAAGAGTTCGTCCAGGAACTGATTCAGTTCGGTCTGGTTGCGCAGTGGTGAGTAGGATCGGGGCATGAGCGGGTTCGCTGCCGTCTTTAACCTCGATGGAGCGCCGGTGGACCGCGCGTGGCTCGAAACCATGGCGGATTTTCTGGCTTTCCGCGGCCCTGACGGTCGGGAAATCTGGATTTCCGACGCCGGTGGCATGTGCCACACGCTGCTCCGGACTTCGACGGATACCGATGGCCGAGCGCAGATCGCCAATCGGGTTGGCCGCCTCTGGATCGCTGGAGATGTCCGGATCGACGACCGGGAAACGCTCATCGCCAAGTTACCGCACGGCCCCTGCGATCACCGGACCGCCAGCAGTGCCGAACTCATCCTCCATGCCTACGAAACCTGGGGCGAAGCCTGCGTCGAGCATCTGCTGGGCGATTTCTCATTCGTAATCTGGGACGCGCGCCGGCGTCAGGTTTTCGCGGCGCGCGACCAACTTGGCGTCAGGCCTTTGTTCTATTCGCAGGTGGGACAGTGTCTGCTGATCAGCAATACCCTCGACTGCCTTCGTCAAATCCCGATCGTTTCCGCTGAATTGAACGATCGCGCTATCGGCGACTTGCTGCTGGTGGGACAAAATAAGCGCCCAACCGAGACCTACTTCATGGCGATCCAAAGGCTTCGAGTGGCCCACTGCCTCATCGCCGGACCCGATGGCCTCCGCACGAAACGGTACTGGAACCTACCCATCGACGAGCCTCTCTACTACAAGCACAACGCTGATTACGTGGACCACTTTCGCGAGCTGCTTCGCGCGGCGGTCCGTGATCGTCTGCCCGATGGTCCGCTGGGCATTTTCATGAGCGGCGGGCTCGACTCGCCTCTCCTCGCGGCCACCGCCGTTCAACTCGGAGCTCCCGTCGCCGCATTCACCTCCGTTTGGGACCGCTTGATTCCCGACCAGGAGCGGCACTACTCAGGCCTGGTAGCCGCGCACCTGCAAATTCCCATCTTCTACAACGTTCTGGACGATGAACAATGGGCGTTGGAGCCTGGCTCGACCCCGATTCATACACCCGAGCCTATCGGGAATCCGTTGGGTCTTGCAGGCTACCGGCGGTACCTTTGTGAGATTTCCAAACATGCGCGTGTGTTTTTTTTTGGAGATGGTCCGGATGCTGCCCTATTTTACGAGTGGCGCCGCCATCTCGCCTACCTGATGCGCCAACGCAGGTGGGGGCGTCTTTGCCGCGACCTCGCCCTGCATGTCAAAGAGTTCAAGCGCGTCCCGCTCTTATCTAACCTGCCAAACATGTGGCGAGACAGGAAAAAAGACCAGGCGGACAGGTTGGCGGCCTTCCCGAAATGGATCGACGCCGAATTCGAGAGGCACCTGGGCCTCAAACAGCGCTGGGAGGAGCTTCGGGCGAGAACACAATCGCCGCACCCAATCCGGAAAGATGCGTACGCCAACTTCGCCTTTGATTTTCCCATGGACTGGAACACGGGCAATGGGGGCTGCCCGGGAGAACCGGCGCTTGTCTATCTGCATCCATTTTGGGACCTCCGCCTGCTGCGCTTTCTCCTCGCCGTGCCGGTGGTGCCCTGGTGCCGGGAAAAATACTTGATCCGTATCGCGCTTCGCGGGCTGCTTCCTGAAGCCGTCCGGCGGCGGCCAAAGGCACCTGTCCCCGGTTTTCCGTATCTTTTGCGGGCAAAGCAGACTCTCAAACCCAGCCTTCCAGCTCCTCCAGAGCTTGCGAGGTACGTGGACATGAACGAATTTCCAGAGTGGCCATGTCAAAGTTGGGAGGATATTTGCGAAGTATTCAGAGGTCTTAGCTTGCAATACTGGCTCCCCGCAAAATAAGATAATTTAGCTGCAACTGACTTGGGAACCTGATTGGAACTATTAGATCGTACTGCGGGTTCTATTCGGTCATTATCGAGCCAGACTATAAGGATGCACTGCGGAGGAAGTAGTGAAACCGACAGATCGCCAAGAATCACCTGAAAACCGCCAGACAGTAGAGAAGAAGAAGTATCGGAAGCCCATCGTGCAGGTATATGGATCTCTGGCGGAAGGGACGAAAGCGGCTTCGAATCCCCCTACGCGCCACGCCGATGGTAGTCATGGTCCTGGTTGGACAACATTGCGAACCTGAAAAATGCCCACGCTGACTTTTTTTAAGCAGCTCGGACTATTTATCCTTCCCGATTTTCTCGATCCCGAATCCAGAGTTAGCCTTTGGCGGCAAATGGCAGCTGCGCCGGCAGAAGAAGCCGTCGTCGTGGGGCCGCGGGGGGAACAGCAATTAGACTTGGCTACGAGGAAAGTGGATTGCTGTCTTCCTTCTAAGGAGGTCAGAGTTCGGCTGGAGCAGCGGCTCCAGGAGATCAAACCTGAGATTGAGCGGCATTTTGGGCTGCGTCTATCGAACTGTGAGACGCCGCAATATCTCATCTACGCCCCCGGTGATTTCTTCAAGCCGCACTTGGACGCCGGTGACTACGGAGGCCAAAACTTCACTAGTAGCCGGCGCGTGTCGGTGGTGATTTTCCTGAATCGGCAATCGCAAGAGCCTGCGGAGGACGCCTACGGCGAAGGACAATTTACCCTTTATGGCCTGTTGGATGGCCCGCAATGGGAAAAATGTGCGTGTCCCCTTGACGCCGAACCCGGCCTTCTAATCGCGTTTCCGTCCGACAAATGGCACGAGGTTAAGCCGGTCTCGCACGGCCGTCGTTTCACCGTGGTCACCTGGTTCCACGATCCTGAGACGCAGGCGGTCGATGTGAAGCCAGCCAAGCCTGCGTGGCCGATCGCAATCTAGCACCGGTTTGGCGCAGCTTGCATTAGCGGGTCCCTGTTGGGGATATTAACCAAGATGCGATGAAGTGCCGTGAGAGGGAAGAGTCGTGAAACCAGCAGACGACCCGGTGTCAGCTGAGAACGGCCAATCGCAAGAGAAGAAGAAGTATCGCAAGCCCAGCGTGCAGCTATACGGATCTCTGGCGGAAGGGACGAAAAGCGCCCCGCGCCTCACACTGGGACTCAGGATAATTTCCTTAGCTTTCCTGCTGGTTGGGCCCAAAATCGTACATGAGTGCCGCGACGGCGATCCCGAGTCCAGAGCTTTTCCTTGTAGGCATTTAGCAGCTGCGCCGGTGGAAGACGCCGTTCAGCGCATCTCCGACACGCGATAGAAATATGCAGGTTGGCGCGGGCCGCGAGCAGATATAATTCCAGCGCTCGACCCGCTCAACTCCTTCTCCAGCCCCGTCACGAACAACCCGCCTCGAATCGCGTCCGCCATCGCGCGCGGCCGTGGCGGCATCCACAGCCCACACCATGATTGCGCCAATTTATTTTTTTCTCGAGCGCCTCGTGCTTTGGATTCACAACGGCGCGACCGCGCTGATCCAAGGTTTGTCCATCGGGTCGCTGAGCAATGAACAGTTGGAGCAGCTTACAGAGCAACGTTACTTGAGGCAGTCAGCTTCGTACTCCGACGAGTCCTACCTCAACTCCGGCCTTTTTATCTGGGAGCGAGACGCGATTCAGCGTTATTTTCCGCCGGGCGGCCGGGTGCTGGTGGCCGCTGCAGGCGCGGGCAGAGAGATGATCGCCTTGGCGGGTTGCGGTTTTCGGGTCGACGGCTTTGACTGCTGTGCGCCGCTGGTCGAGTCCGGCCAAAACCACTTGCGCAAACACCGCATCGACGCGAAGCTGGTCTACGCACCGCCCTCGTCCGTGCCTCGATGCGGTGGCCACTACGACGCCGTTCTCGTCGGATTCTCCGGTTATATGTATATACCGGGAAGAAACCGCAGAATTCGTTTCCTTCGAGCTTTGCGCGACTTGCTGAGTCCGGGCGCGCCGATAATGGTCTCCTTTATGGAGGGCTTCCCCGGCAGACGGCGGGGCTGGACGGCTAAAATCGGATCTATCATCCGCACGCTGCGGCGCGCAGAGCCGGTAGAGGAGGGCGACTGGCTCACGGCCGGATTTCAACATCACTTTGTCGACCAGCAGATCCGTTCGGAAATGAGCGAAGCAGGAATCGAGCTGATCTACTATTCCGGAGGAACTTGCTACGGTCACGCGGTGGGCTTGGTGAGGACCGATAACACATAGCCCGCATCTCGGCGCCGCTTGCGCTGCCAAGCTGCCGAGACGCGTCGCGCGAGCGCTCCTGCTCACAGATACTTGCCACAGTCATTTAAGATTAATTCAAGCTCTTTCCTCTAGGTGTTTTTATTGCTACGGTGCTTCACGAAGTCTTTACGCGTGCGGAATTACTTTTCAAGCACCGCCACGCGATGTCCTCAGCCAGGCCTAAAAGCTTAGGGATTTGAACGGAAATTGGGTTTTCGTCAACGTCGGTGGTATGCCATAGTGCGGGACTAAATGCACGATGGAAGAAGGGAAGGGGCAATGAGTATGAAACGAGGCAGAGCAATATGACTTCCTTGCGAATCGCAGGGCTCTTGGGCTTGGCTATGCTGATGGTTGTTTTGACGGCAGTCCCGTCTGCGCATGCGCAAAGTACCGTCGGCACGATCACGCAAATTACAGGCACCGCGACTATCCAGCGCAACGGCGCGACTATCGCAGCAGTCCCAAACATGCCCGTGATGCTGCACGACAAGATTGCGACCGGGGCGAACGCCTCGCTGACGATCGGCCTGGTTGATAATAGTTCCCTACAACTGGGCGACTCCTCGACCATCACCATCGACGATAGCGTTCTGGTCAATGGAGTAGGCGCGCCGAGCAAGGTCGGGCTGCTGGGTGGCGATCTGCACACCGTAATATTGGGCGCGATGCGCGGCAGTTCGACCACCTTCCAGGTCAATACCCCCAACGCCATCGGAGCGGTTCGCGGTACCGACTGGAATGAACACTACGACGAGGACGAGCACAACGAGGCCAAGGGTTGCCGCCAGACCACCAAGGTTGACGTCGACGACGGCACGGTGCAGGTCTGCAATACTGCTAATCCCCCAGAATGTAAGGACATCCACAAAGGTGAACACACCTGGGTCAGATGCGGCGCATTCTGGGAGGGCGGCGTCTTGAGTGGCGCGGGTGGCGTGGGTGGGGTAGCCCTTGGAGTGGGCTTGGCGGCCGGCATTGGCGTGGGTATCGCGGCGGGAACCGGTGCGTTTAACGGCGGCGGTGGCGGAACGCCTCCTCCTCCAGCTTCAGGCAGCAGATGATTGATAGGCCGCGACGTTTGATCTGATTGCCGGTTACCGAACGCCGCCGGACGCTGCTGCCGGCGGGTCGAGCGTTATCGGAACCGTCAAGAGCGGGCCGATCGAGTGAGAGGTCTGGCCGACTTCGGCCGCGAGCGATATCTCGAGCACGTAAAGACCGGGCGCATCGGGCGCCGCTGCCAGCGCCCCGAGATCCATCGAGTCGCCCGGAAACACATTCAAGTGAAGTTCGCGGCGGACTTCACTGTCTCCGATTACCTTCCCGTCGCGCTTCCAATCCCACCCCAGACTGACCATCCCACGTTCATCCGCTGAATGCCCGCCGAGCCACACCGCGTTGCCGGTGTTGGTGGCTCGAAGCGAAACATGAATGCGCGCTCCCGGCGCCACCTCATGCGGAGGCGCGTTCAGCAAGACCAGGCGAGCGTCGAGCAGGTCGGGAGAATTGCGGCTGGTTGGACGATGACCCAGCGCGATCCTCATCGAGTCGAATGTCGATCGGAACGGATCTACTACCGGGTTGTCGCCCCACAGCCACAGCCGCCGGTCCGCGTCATCCAGCGCCCACTGGTTCCATCCGCGATAGCTGATGAACGCGCCCGACACATTGGCGGTGATCGACCACAGGCCGAGCGCTGCAAACGCGATCGCAAGCCCACGGCGATTGCGAATCGGATCAGCGAGCGGAAACAGAGCGAGCGCCAATATCGGCGTGATATCCGCAAGCAGGCGCGGGCCGAACGACTCGCCGCCAGATGTCTTGTGCCATTTCGCGGCCAGTATGATGCTCAAAATCGCGCCGACCCCAAGGTAACGGAGGAGCACGTCGCCATTCCTGCGCCATGCCAGCGCCAATCCTGCCAGTGAGAAAATTAAAATCGGCGAATAGAAGAACAGCCCGCGGCCCGGACTCAGCATCACCAACGCCAGCCCTTTCGAGAGCGAAGTCGTCCACAATCCGCTCGGCGCCACCGCCTGGCCGCCTACCGAGGCCGGCTCCGTGAAAAATTGGATTCTTAACGGCGATCCGAAGTAGGCGGCGCTGTACCAGAGTTGAAAAAGCAGCGG
>Ga0182024_10021418_pt1 | contig 11734 bp, 6 predicted proteins | sample P32metaG_FD_120480 | JGI IMG/M metagenome (GOLD analysis project Ga0182024, IMG submission 120480) | Permafrost microbial communities from Stordalen Mire, Sweden - P3-2 metaG (Illumina Assembly) | ecosystem: Environmental > Terrestrial > Soil > Wetlands > Permafrost | place: Sweden: Stordalen... | reverse complement strand
GCCTTGGTTTCCGGATCGTGGAACTTCTCGACCGGCAGCGACTCGCCCGTGAGGCTCCCCTGGCTCACGAACAGGTCCTTCGAAGACAGCACCCGCACGTCACCCGGAATCATGTCGCCCGCGGACAGCTGGATGACGTCCGCCGGCACCAGGTCGCGCAGCGGTACCTCCTTCGCCGTACCGTCCCGCACGACCGTGGCGGTCACGTGAATCATGGCCTTGAGCTTCGCCGCTGCCGCATCTGCTCGCGCCTCCTGCCAGAAGCGGAGCCCCACGCTCAGAGCGACCATCATGGCCATCACGGTTCCGGCCCGCGCGTCACCCGTGGCGAAAGAAATCGCCGACAGGGTTCCCAGGAGAATCACCAGCGGGTTGCGCATGATTTTCAGTAGCCGCACGAGCCACCCTTGTGGCTTCTCTTGTGCCACCTCATTCGGACCTGCCGTGCGCGCTCGCTCTTCGGCCTCGGTTTGCGTCAAACCCTGCGGAGAAGTGCGCAATTCTCGGAGCAGTTCTTCGCCATCCTTCCGGGCGGCATCCAAAACTGCAGGCGAAACGTGGATCTTGCTGCGCGCATTCTTTGGAATCGGCAGCTCCGGAGGGCAAGGCGTCGACCCCGCAACGCTAGGGCCTGTCACACCCCGTTCGGCGAGTGCCGTGCTATCTGCGTCCGGCGTTGCCATGGCTTCCTTTGGTCATCTCAGTGGCGGTCGCTCTTCTCGTTAATCGGTCGTAATCGGGTGTTGTAGTCTAACATCGCGCTGCATTTGGTCTGCTGTGTTCGCTGCCAGAATAGTTCTTTAGACTTAATGCTTCAGAAATATGCTCAGGTTCGCCCGGTTCCATCTCGCCCCGCACCTACCCCTGCTCCTGCTCCTGCTATCCGAAGCCCCCGTGAAATGCCGCCAAGCTGAGTCCTTGACGTACGCCATCATTCGCCATACCGTAGGTGTTACATGAGCGCGGTTACTCTGCATGTGAACGGGCAAACGCATACCCTCGACGTCGATCCCACGACGCCACTCTTACACGTGCTGAGCGACGATCTCGATCTTCGCGGGCCGAAGTTCGGTTGTGGCTTGGGCCAGTGCGGAGCCTGCACGGTGATCGTCAAGGGTCAGGCCATACGTTCTTGCATCACTCCCGTCCAAGCCGTCGCGGGATCGGAAATCACCACGCTTGAGGGCATCGGCACAATCGACAAGCCGCACCCGCTCCAGCGCGCATTTATCGAAGCGCAGGCCGCGCAATGCGGCTTTTGCGTGAACGGTGTCATCATGACAGCCAAAGCTTTTTTGGATAAGAACCCCAAAGCCAGCGAGGAAGAAGTTCGCGGCTCCATGTCCGGCATTCTATGCCGGTGTTTCACGCATACGCGGATGTGGCAAGCCATCAATCGAGCGCGACAGGAAATGGCCCCTTGAGCCACCCCATTGGCCATCTCGATTAGCCATGTCAGCTAGCCATCTCGACCAGCCAGTTCGTTACGCGATCTCGTCGAGTGATCTCGTTAGGCCATCTACGCAAGCCATGACGAACAGCACAGCACACGCCGCCGACCACCCAACCTTAACGCTGGGTGCGCTCGCGGCACTCCAGCATGCTGGATTTTCTCGCAGGCTCTTTCTGAAGGGTGCTGGAGCGCTGATCGTCGGCTTTAGCGCCGGAACCCTGCTGCAAACAGTTCGAGCCCAGGGTCCGGAGACCGCTGATGCCGCCGCTCCCTCGCCCATGCGGCTCGATTCGTGGCTCGCTATTGCCGCGGATGGCGGCGTGACCGCCTACACCGGCAAGGAAGAGTTGGGGCAGGGAATTTCAACCGCGCAGATTCAGTTGGTTGCCGAGGAATTGTGCGTGCCATTCTCTCGCGTCCAGCTTATCTACTGCGATACGGCCATGACCCCCGACCAGGGTGTCACCTCCGGCAGCCAGTCACACCCAGCTAATTTTAATCACAGCAATCTCGCGCAGGCTGCGGCCACGGCGCGTGAAGCGCTCCTCGCGCTGGCTGCCAAGCGACTGGAAGTTCCTGTGGACCAGCTCACGGTTGTCGGCGGCCTGATCACCGCCCCGCATGATCCTTCCAAGAAAGTGAGCTATGGCCAGCTGGTCGGAGGTAAGAAGTTTGAGATAAGTCTCGACGTCAACGCCCGGCGGAAGTCTCCAAACGATTGGACGGTGCTCGGAAAGCCGGCGCAGCGCCCCGATCTTCCGGCCATCACCACAGGCCAGTTCGAGTTTGTTCATAACGTGAAGCTGCCCGGTATGCTGCATGGCAGGGTAGTGAGGCCGCCCTCGGTGGGCGCCACCTTGACCGCCGTGGACGAAAGCTCGATCGCCGCTTTGCCCGGTGTCGTGAAGGTGGTCGTCAGAAAAAATTTCGTTGGTGTGGTGGCGCAGAAACCCTGGCAAGCAATTCAAGCGGCCAACAAGCTCAAACTCACCTGGACGCCCGGTCCCGATCTGCCGCCTAACCCTAACTTCTACGATTACCTGCGGAATCAGAAGCCTACACGCGACACTTTGCTGGTCGACTCAAAAGATGTGGATCAAAAGCTCGCGGACGCTCCGGCCGTTGTGCGGGCCACCTACCATTACCCCTACCAGATGCACGGATCGCTGGGCAGTTCCTGTGCTGTTGCCGATGTGCAGGGCGATCGCGCCACGCTCTATTCGCCTACGCAGGCGGTCTGGCACCAGAAAGGATCGTCGGCGATTCTCCTCGGGCTGAAACCCGAAAACGTGCGCGTAATCTTTCGGCGCGGCTCTGGATGCTATGGATTGAATGGCGCCGATGCGGTCACCTTCGATGCCGCGCTGCTTTCACAATCCGTCGGCAAGCCGGTTCGCGTGCAACTCACTCGCAAGGATGAGATGGCTTGGGGTGAAAATTACGGGTTCGCCTTCGTCATCGATGAACGTGCCGCGCTCGATGCGCAGGGCAACATCGTCGTGTGGGATCATGAATCCTGGTCTCCGGTGCTGGGAAATCGCCCCGGCCCCGGCACTCCCGGGAATGTGGTCACGGGCATGCTCGCCGGCTTCGAACCCGAACCCTTTGCGGCGCGTTCGCCCGCGCCGCCCCCGCGCGCCTACAATAACAATAGTAACGGGGCGCCATCTTACATTGCAGGCAATGTGGGTGGCTCGCCCAAAGGCACGGGAACGGTTCAGTCGGAGCGGTCGCTCATCCATAACGTCCGCTCGCCATTTTTTACGGGCCCCTTGCGTTCGCCCGCCCGCCTTCAGAACACGTTTGCCCACGAGTCTTTCATGGACGAGCTCGCCTCGGCCGCAAAAGCCGATCCGGTGGCATTCCGTTTGCGTCACCTGCGTGATCCGCGGCTCAGCGACGTCGTGAAGGCTGCCGCCAAGGCCGCCAACTGGGACGCGCGTCCGTCCCCCCGCCCGCAAGGTGCGAAGTCGGGCATCGCTCTGGGACGAGGTATGGCCTGCGTCGCCTATGAAGGTGACAACGGATTTGCCGCGATGATTGCCGAAGTCGAGGTCCATCGCGACACCGGCGCGGTCACCGTGAAGAGGATCGTCGTAAGTAACGATAGCGGACCGATCTCTAATCCCGACGGCCTTAGGAACCAGCTCGAAGGCGGCGCCATACAAGGGATGAGCCGCGCGCTTCTGGAAGAGGTAACCTGGGACGACCAGAAGGTGACTTCAGTCGATTGGCGAACCTATCGCACCTTGCCGCTCGGCTTCGCTGTACCCAAGATCGATGTCGTCTTGCTCGACCGTCCCGACCGGGATGCCACCGGAGCCGGGGAAACTTCCATCACGATCGTTGCTGCCGCTATCGGAAACGCGATCTTCGATGCCACGGGAACCCGCATCCGCCAGGTTCCTTTCACGCTCGAACGCGTCAAGGCTGCCCTCAACGCCACGAGCTAACGTCGCGCTAGCGCCTCTAATTCACTAAATCAATCTGCGTTTTTTGTTTTAGCAGGGAACGCGAACGCATCGGCTGACGCCGCCTGAACGCCTCTGCCCGGACGCCGCATGCGTGGAAGCAACATACCGCGAGCTTCGTTTATCCACTGATTACGCACGATCGAGAGGTATATTGCGAAAAGCAATCGCTCAGCCAAAAATTCGCTCCTCGCCGTCAGCAACACACATTCAAAACGTCACTCGCGGATCACGTTGGCCCTTGACTGGGCACCACCGCTGTCACCACTGTCCCCTGCTTATCCGAATCAATCTTGAGCACGCCTCCCAGCTGCATGAGTCGTTCTTTCATGCCCAGGATGCCTACGCCCAGAACGCGGTTTCGATCGCCTTTCGACGCAAAATCGGGGGGCAATCCTTTGCCATTGTCGCGCACCTCGAGAGTCACTCCCTCGCCCGTCTGCACGATCTCGACGCTGGCCCGTTTCGCGCCCGAGTGCCGGTGAATGTTGGTGAGCGATTCCTGGATTACACGGAATAGCGCTAGCTCCACCGGTTGGGAAAGTCGGCCGAAGTTCTCCTGCACTTGAAATTCCACGTGAATCTTGGCACGCTGCGAAAAGTTCTCCACCATCGAGCGCGCTGCCGACACCAGTCCGGCTTCGTCGAGCAGCGGCGGATGCAGCACTTGCGAAAGTGTGCGAATATCTTGAAAGGCGGCCTCGATCAGTTCCACTGTTTCCAAAATGCGGTTATCCGTGGATTTCGAATTGGAAGTCTTGGCGATGGATTCGAGGAACATCCTCGCGGCCGCCAGTTTCTGCCCGGTGGAATCGTGCAGTTCCCGCGCGATCCGTCTGCGCTCCTCGTCTTGAACCCGCATCAGGTGTCCCGAAACCCGGCGCAAACTCTCTTCGTACTGCTTTTGCACGCCCACATCGGTGTTGATCTGCAGAATCACCGCCGGCTCGCTCGCTTGCTCCATCAGCGCCCACCAGCTGCGCACGAACAGCTTCTTGCCGTCGCGGGCCGCTTGCCTGAGTTCGCCTTCCCAGCGTCCCACACGCCGAACTTCCTCTAAAATCTCACTCACAGGTTTGGGGAACGTGGTATGCAGAAGCTCCTGAGATACCTTTCCCAGAGCCTCTTCCTTTTTCCACCCGTACATTTCCTCCGCGCCGCGGTTCCAGAACTGTATGGTGCCGCCCAGTTCACGCACGATGACGGCATCTTGCGCCAGATCGAGCAGCGCCGCCTGTCGCTGGAGCGCTTCGCTTTGCTTTCTTTCCTCGGTGATGTCCTCGATCGATAGAAAAATTAAGCCATTCCCTTCGAGCGGTCCCACCAGCCGCGCGTTCAAGAGCATGATCCTGTCGCCAATCTGCTCGAAACTGTGACGCAACTCGAAATTATCAATGCGCCCGCTCTCTTTGAGGATCGCTTCCAGCATTTGGCGGAGGTCCGGACTGTCCCACTGCCCGTTACCTAGTTCGTACACCCGCCGGTTCTCTGTCTCTTCCGGGGCGACCCTGAAATGCGCGTAAAAGGCGCGGTTCGCCAGCACCACTCGCAAGTCCCGGTCCAGAACCAGAATCGACTCGCGCGCATTCTCAATGACCGTGTCGGCATAGGCCTTCGTTTCATCCAGTCTCCGCTTGAAGACATCCACGTCCTGGAAACTGATCACCGCTCCATCCGTCTTGCCGTCCCATGTTTTGTACGGCCGGGCGCGCATCATGTACCAGGTATTTTCTTTGTCGCTCACCTGCTGCTCGTGGAGTTCCTTGCCTTGCAGCGCCTGGCGCGCAATCTCTTCGAGGTTATCCACATTTACGTTCGGCCGAATCTCGCCCACGCGTCTGCCAATGTCCGCGGGGATCAGGTTCAAGAGTTTTTGTGACACCGGCGTGAACCTGCGGATGCGCAAGTCGTCGCCCACCATCACCACGGCTACGTTCACATTAGCCAGCAGGTTGAGCAGATCATTGTTGGTAATGCCCAATTCCGTGTTGCGGTTTTGCATCTCCTCGTTTAACGTCGTCAGCTCTTCATTGCTCGACTGCAATTCCTCCTTCGCGGTTTCGAGTTCCTCGTTGGTGCTTTGCAGCTCTTCGTTGGCCGATAGCACTTCCTCATTAGCCGTCTTGAATTCCTCTGCGGTACTTTCCTGATCGTCGATGATCGACCGCAGCTGGTCCCGGAGTTGCCGCACCTCCCGTGTCAGACGTTCGTTTTCCCGCGCGAACGAGTTCTCCTTGGCCGTCATGCGACCGCGCCGGCGCTTCGGTGAGTCTTTGCCCGAAGCCTGCCGCGGCATTTCTTGAAACGCGACTACGTAAAAGCGCTCCTGCGAATTTTGGTCCTGGATCGGGATCACTTCCAGGTTCACTCTGCGGTACCCTCCGATGGCCGGCAGCGAGGCCCCTTCCTTGCGGACCGCCACATTCTTTTTCTTGGCCTCCTGCAAAGCTGCGCGCAGATCCAGCAGCAGCCCTTCGCGCACCATTTTTGACAGGCTGAACGTCGGGTGACCCGTCGCCGGTTCCAGATAAGCCCCGGTCTTGCCCCGGAAATGCACAATTTCCCAATCCGAGTTTACGACCATGCTGGCGGGCGCGAAGCGGCTCAGCAGCACGCGATCCGCTTCTTTCTCCACGCTCGCAAACACCGGCAAAGTCATAACCGGCGGCTTGGTCCGCTCTGGCTTCCGGAACGAATAGTCGCCGCCCGTGGTGTAGGTGATCAGGCGGGCCGCAGTCTTTTTCTTCTGGTAGATCTTATATTTCTTGTCGACGGGCGTGAAATAGTCGCTGAATATGCCCAGGCCCTCGGCCCCTCCCACTACCAGGTATCCGCTTGGTTTCAGACCGTAGTGCAGCGCCGGGATCACCCTCCTCTGCAGTTCGGGTCCCAGGTAGATCAGCAGGTTCCGGCAGCTGATTAAATCCAAATTGGAGAAGGGAGGATCCTTGGCCACGTTTTGCCTGGCAAACACGCAAACTTCCCGGATCGACTTGTTAACCTGATAGCCACCGTTGTGTTTTTGAAAGAATCGCTTCAGGCGCGAAGCGGATACATCGGCCATCACCACTTCGGAATAAATTCCTCCTCTGGCGCGATCGAGCACCTCATCGCTTACATCCGTCGCGAAAATCTGAATGGCCGTGGAAGCGAGCGGTCCGCCCAGCCGGTCGAACCAGATGTATTCCATGAGCGCCATGGCCATCGAGTACGCTTCTTCGCCCGTCGAACATCCCGGCACCCAAACGCGGACCGCATCGCCTCCTGGTTTGCGGTCTTGAAACAGTTTGGGGAAGACTTCTTCGCGCAAAACTTCGAACGCTCCTGGCTCTCGAAAAAATCCGGTCACATGAATCAGCACGTCGCGGTAAAGATTATCTACTTCCGCCGGGATCCTCTTGACGAATTGCACATAGTGTTCAAATTTTTCAATCCCGTTGACGACCATGCGCCGTTTGATTCGTCGGTGCAGGGTCGTCTGTTTGTAGTGCGTAAAATCCACGCCCTTGGCGTCCAGAATCAATTTGAAGAGTTGTTGCAGCTCGGCGTCCGATACGTTTTCCCCTGGTTGGTCCAGCGGACTCAAAGCCCGCGCGACGTAGGGATGTCTCCCGATTCTGACCAGTTCTTCCGCGATGCCGGCGGGCGGCAGCACAAAGTCGATGCACCCTGCCGCTACGGCGCTCGCTGGCATGCTGCCATACTTGGCCGTCGCCGGATCTTGGGCGAAGGTGATTCCGCCCGCGGTCTTGATGTAGTGGCACCCCCCCGATCCATCCGAAGCGGTTCCCGACAGGATCACTCCGATGGCCTGGTCGCCCCGCGCATTTGCGAGTGACTCAAAGAAGGCGTCGATGGGCTTGTGCATGCCGCGCCCCGCTACGCGTTTGGTCAGCTGCAGCACGCCATCGTGAACGCTCATGTCCGCGTTGGCTGGAATCACGTAAACGTGATCGCGCTCGATCTGCAAACCGTCGGTCACCTCCCTCACCGGCAGGGAAGTGGTGCGAGATAGAATCTCTTCGAGTGCGCTGCTATGCGTGGGGTCGAGGTGCTGCACGAGGACGAAAGCCATTCCCGTATTTCGCGGCAAATTTGAAAGTAGTTGGGAGAATGCTTCGAGCCCGCCAGCCGATGCCCCGATGCCGACCACGGGGAACGCCCCGGCGCTAACAGGCGCAGCATTACGGATGTTACTTGCAGCGGCGGGAACCTGCTTGGGCTCGGTTTCGGTTGGCCTGCGCTTTTTTACCACGCGCCTTTTCACGGGAATACTCCACGGGCAGACCAGCACGCCGTTCGGTGAAGTCGAATCAAAATGTTCCCGGTGTTGTGACGCCCCGGGCACACCAGAGACGAAGACGTAACGCCAGAGTCTCTAACCGATTCGCGGGGCCACTTTACTCCCCGTCCAAATGCAGCGTCAATGCGCAGGCAGGGTTTTCTACGGCGCCGCGGAAATCCACCATAGAACTTTGGCGACGATGTGCCACCCGGAGCGGCTGCCCAGCACTACGGCACGGTATTCGCGGTTTTCCGATTCCAGAATGTCGAATTTGGCGTAATGCCGGAACCGCGATACGCACAACCCTTTCTCCGGGTTTGAGGCGATGACTACCTTGCCGTCCAGTTTCGAGCGGTCGGTTTCCGAGGAATCTACCGCCGCGATGTCGCCGTTGTGGATTAGCGGTTCCATCGAATGTCCGCTCACCCGCAGCAGGCTGGTATATCCCGGGTTGGGACACCACTCGAGCGGAGCTCCCACCATTTCCCGCGCGGGAATCCGGTTGAGGTTGTCTCGCTTATCGCCTTGGCCGCCATGAGTTCCTGCAATCGCCTGCAGCACCGGGATGTGCGCCAGCTTGGGTTTGTGCTCATCGGTCATTCTCTTTCCGCTGCCGGCTTCCGCCAGGTCTAAGCTCACATTCGTGGTTTCGGGAAGATGCCTGCGTTCCCGCTCCGGCAGGGCCCGCACGACGTCGCTGCTCTGCAGTCCCGCTCTTTCCCAGTAAAACCAGCAATCCGCTTTGCCCGCCAGTTTGCCCAGTTCGATGTAGTAATGAGCGGTAGGCGCAACGCGTCCCTTCTCCCATCGAGATACCGTCATCGCGGAACAGTCCAGCAGCCGCGCCAGTTCTCCCTGCGAAATCCCAAGCCGCGCCCGTAGTCCCCGCGTCTGTTGCGCCCACTCGGCGCCCGTTTGTTGTTTTTGCGTCTTCTTCAAGGCATTGTTTCCCCGTCGTTTTACCATGGGTTCCTCCATTGTCGGCGAACCCCCACCAGTCGTCGGCATTCTGCGCCCTTTCGTCGCGAAGGGCATCATCGCCGCGACCTTTACTACATCCTAACACCGCCGCCTGGGTTAAAAAATATTAAATAGCGCAAAGCTTGGCTGCTGGAAGAACAACGGTGAGTGAGAGCAGGGAGCCTGCCATGCATCCAAAAACGAGCCTAGCATATATCGCTGTTGCCAGAAAGGCAGGCCCCGGCCAGGGGCGTTGCTGCAAGTAAGTGGCAGGCCCCGGCCAGTCCGCTGCAGTACGAAAATCCTTTTAGCTAATTCCCAGCAGCAGTTGTGCCTGGCTGATGAGCGTGCCCGCGCCGTCGGATTTCGATACCACGGCTTGAATTCCAGCCGCCCGGGCTTCGGTCTCCGCCACCGCGTCACGATGCATCGTGAACAGCAGAATGGTCGCCGAGGGCCTTACCGCCCTCAGAACACGCGCTGACTCCAAACCGTTCATGCCGCCGGGCATGGAAAAATCCAAAACAATCACGTCAGGTTTCAGGGTACGGGCTTTCTCGATGGCGTCGGTACCGTCGACCGCCTCGCCGCACACCTCAAATTCCGGTTCCGACTCGAAGAGGCACCGAAGCCCTTTCCTGACCATCACGTTGTCGTCGACAATCAGAACGAAGTTCGGCACGTTTTTTGTCTCCTGACGGAGAGGTTGACCCCATAACTGTGCTGAAACAATACCATTCTTAATGTAGAACTTTTCTCCGATGTTCTAACGTATTCGGCTATATTGCTCAAACCGTTATCTCGGCAACCGACGCTGTCGAGAGCACGCATCGCACTTCGCAGAGCTCGCCCCTCTCGCGGACGGCTGAACGCCATGACCTCGAACGAGAAATCGACATACGGCTTGGCCGAAAGTCCCTCCGGCACACCGGCGTGCCTAATCATTTTTCCTTATGCGCGAACCTTCGCGCGCTCCGCAGCATCTGTATCCAGGGGTTCGCGCGCAGCTAAAGCTAAAGGACTACGCAAAATCTTGGGCCATAGTGATACTAATGTTGAGGCATAGTCATACCAATGATGTCTAACTAATGATGTCTAAATCCCATCTCGGCTTGCGTCTCCTGATCGCAACCGCTCTCGCGGTCTGCCTCGTCCTTCCGGGCTTCCCGCATTCCCGCGCCGGTGCCGACCGGTCTAACCGCAACCCAAATCAAAAACGGAATCAAAATCCGGATACCGACCAGACCCAGGAGCCCATTCGCGTCGATGTGAATCTGGTCCTTCTGGACGCCACCGTCAAAAACCAGGCCGGCCAAATCATGGCCGATCTGAAAAAGGAGAATTTTCAGGTTCGCGAAGACGGCGTCACCCAAAAAATCGAGTTCTTCGGCCGTGACGAACTGCCCCTCAATGTCGCACTGGTGCTCGATTTGAGCGATTCGATTGGCCCCTTCCTGGGTCCCTTACGTGAGGCTGCGCAAACCACTCTCGCGGCGCTGAAGCCCGAGGACCAGGTGGCGCTATTTACCTTTTCCACCGAAGCCGAACTAAGCGTTCCGCTCACGAAAGACAAGAACAAAATTTCCGCGCAATTCGAAGGATTCAAGGCGCGTGGCGCCACGAACATAAACGACGGCATCTTTGCCGCCGCCCAGTATCTCCTGGCGACCGCGCCCAAAGGCCGCCGCGTGATCATTCTGATCAGCGATGACGTGGGCACCAGTGCCGGTGGACAAGGAACGCGCGACATCGTCACCGAGGCCACCGCGGCCGACGTAACGCTGTATAACCTCAAAATACCCGGATACAATCCGCCGGGAACACTCTTTGCCGCAAGCCAGATCCCCGGCTTGGTAAACATCCGAAAAGTGATGGATGAAACCGGCGGAGAGCTTTTCGACGTTCAGAATGTGGCCTCGCTCGATACAGTTTTTCGCGCGTTAATCGACCGAATCAAGACCCGCTACACGCTCGGCTACTACACATCGGCCAATGGAGCCGAAGGCAAACCGCACAAGCTCGATGTTCGCCTGGCATCGTCCTTTGGAACGAAAGGGAAGAACTACGCGATTCTGACCAAGAACAGCTATTACTTCGTTCCCTGACGCCACTTCCACGGGCGCCGCCCTGCGTCGACATAACCAAAGCAAAAGCAACGCCACGCGCCAGTATGACGCGTGGCGTCCCCTGCGCCAGTCAGCCAAGGCACAGCTCCAAGAATACTGATCGTAGCTGCACTCCCCTGAGCAACGTTCTGCGCCTGCACCCCATAAACTAGGTGATCTTACGCTGCGCTAGTGGTGGTCGCCCTCGGAGTGCCTCCAGGCCCAGTAATCGTCCTGGTCCTTCTCGTTCAATTTGGAAAAATCCTCATATTTTTTGTGTTTTCCTGACGCGACTCCACCGGCCGGTCGAGCCCAGCGCGTCACAATGGCATGTGGCATTACAATGGATGTCGGCGGAGCCCATCCTGTCCGTCGGCGGAGCCGCAAAATGCCCGATGAAACAGACCTAAGCTATCCCATCGGCGTGTTCAACATGCTGCCTCCCGGCTCGGTCGCGCAG
>Ga0182024_10021417_pt1 | contig 11734 bp, 9 predicted proteins | sample P32metaG_FD_120480 | JGI IMG/M metagenome (GOLD analysis project Ga0182024, IMG submission 120480) | Permafrost microbial communities from Stordalen Mire, Sweden - P3-2 metaG (Illumina Assembly) | ecosystem: Environmental > Terrestrial > Soil > Wetlands > Permafrost | place: Sweden: Stordalen... | reverse complement strand
GCGTTCTTCCTTTCGCAATCCGGCGAATGCTTTCACAATGTGACGGTCACTGGCGGCAAACAGCGTGCCGAGGGACCGCTGTCGATGAAGCGGGAGCTGCGTGAAGTTCTGCGGCAACTCGAAGACCTGGAGCGGGCTCTGCGGGACGAAGAAATGCGCGTGCTCACGCTGGGAAGAGAGATTAAAGAGTTCAGTTCCCTGCTGGAGCGGCTCGACGGGGAAAAGCGCGAAGCGGAACACCAGTCGATGACCTCGGGCCACATGCTGCAGCAATTGGATTCCGAGATGAGCCGGGTTGTGGAACGCATGCGGATTTCGCAAGCGGAGATGCAACGGCTGGGGACTGAGCGGGCAGAGCAGGAATCGATTATAACGGCGCGGCAGGCCGAGATTGCCGCGCTGGAACAGACTCGCGCCCAACTCGAGTTGCAGATCGCGGCGGCGCAAGAATCGCTCAGCGCATTGCGTCAGCAACGCGAGGACGCGGCCCAGGCCAGTTCGCAGCGGGTGGCGCGGGTCGCGGCGCTCGAAGAGCGGCATCGTTCGGCCAATGCCGTGCTCGGACGCATCGATTCCTTGTTCGTCGAAATGGATCAACGCATCCACACTCTGGTTTCACAGATTGAAGCGGCCGCCGCCGAAAAGTTGCAGCGCGAAGCGGAGAATCTTCAACTTGAGCAACAAGCCGCCGACTTTGAAGCCGAGCGCAATGCGGGCCAAGCCCGAGAAGGACTGCTGCAATTCGAACGGGATCAGCTCCGTGCCCGCTTAGCCGAAATTGACGAGCTTCTCAGAAATGCCCGTCAGCTTCTCGACCAGGCTCGCGACCGCCGCGGTGAGTTGCAGGCAGCCGCCGCCAAGCTTGAGGCCGATGCCACCTACATGGCGGAGACTTGCCTGAACGAGCTGGGCGTCGAGCGGGCCGACTTGCTCGCCGATTCTACAATCGCTTGCGTCGGCGGGGATGAACTCGCGGGCCGCGATCAGTCTTATCGGGAAATGCGCGCCAAACTCGAAGCCATGGGTCCGGTCAACATGATGGCGCTCGAAGAGTACCGGGAAACTGCCGAGCGGCACACTTTCCTGGATGTGCAACGGAAAGACTTGATCTCCTCCATTGAAAATACGACCGCGACGATTCGCGAGATTGATGAGGTTTCGCGGCAGAAGTTCAAGGAGGCTTTTACCAGGATCAACGAAAACTTCCAGGCCACTTTCAAGAAGCTGTTCGGTGGCGGCCATGCTTTCATGAAGCTTACGGACGAAGAAAATTCCGCGGAGAGTGGCATCGACGTGGTCGCATCGCCTCCGGGCAAGCGGCTGCAAAGCGTCCTGCTGCTCTCGGGCGGCGAAAAGGCGCTGACGGCGCTGGCCTTGCTGGTCGGAATCTTCCAGTACACGCCCAGCCCGTTCTGCATTCTGGACGAAGTTGACGCTCCGCTCGATGAATCCAATATTGGCCGGTTCACTGAGCTGGTGAAGGAGATGAGCGTGCAGACTCAGTTCGTCCTCATCACGCACAGCAAGAAGACGATGAGTATCGCGCCCGTTCTTTACGGCGTGACGATGCAGGAGCCGGGGGTATCGAAACTGGTTTCGGTGCGATTTGGGGCGGCGTAAGAAGCCGACTAGAAGAAGTCGTCCGCGAAAGAACGACGACGGTCCACGATATCCACGCTCATCCTCAGCTTTTCCACAACTCCGCGAACCAAAACTCCGAGTCTCTAAGGCATCCCTGCTGCTTCGCTGCCGCCAACGCTCTCCCGCTCAATGGGATACCGTCCTACCCCGGCGGGGTGATCTCTTCGATTGACAAAAGTTTCTGAGGGGCTAAAATACGGCTCGCTCCTGCCTTAGAATTTCAATATGAACTCTCAGCTACTTGATCCCGTCCTCCTGCAGACAAACTTTCCGGAACTCCACCTCCACGCCAGCGGGAAAGTCCGCGACGTGTACCAACTCGACGGCGAGCGCTTGCTATTTGTGGCGACCGACCGCATTTCCGCATTCGACTACGTGCTGGCCACGGGCATCCCTCATAAAGGCCGCGTCCTTAGCCAGATTTCGCTGTTCTGGTTCGACTTCCTTTCCGACATCGTTGCCAACCACTTGATTACCGCCGATGTGGCGCGTTTTCCGGAGGCGCTGCAGCAATACGCCGATCAACTGCGCGGCCGGTCGATGATCGTTCAACGGGCACAAATGTTTCCCGTCGAATGCGTCGTGCGTGGCTACATTTCAGGCTCGGCCTGGAAGGAATACAAAGCTACGGGAAAGGTCTGCGGCATTCAATTACCGTCCGGTCTGCTCGAATCACAAGCATTTCCGGAGCCGATCTTCACTCCTTCCACCAAGGCGACGAGCGGCCACGACGAAAATATTTCGTTTGCGCAGATGTGCGAAATCGTGGGCACCGAGACTGCCAGCACTCTGCGCGACCTCACCTTGCGGGTTTATAAGAAAGCGGCGGACTACGCCCGCCAGCGCGGCATCATTATCGCCGATACAAAATTTGAATTCGGAGTTACCCCCAAAGGAATTACGCTGGCCGATGAAGTGCTGACTCCGGACTCGTCCCGCTTTTGGCCCGCCAACAAGTATGCTCCCGGCCGAGCGCAGGAGTCCTACGACAAACAGTACGTTCGCGATTATCTGGAGGAGATTCACTGGAACAAGCAACCACCTGCGCCCGCGCTGCCGGCCGAAGTCGCGCAGCACACGAGCGACAAATATCTGGACGCTTATCAAAAGATCACAGGGCACAAGCTGGATGTGTAAGACCGCGCCGTTCCGCCTATCTTCGTTCCGCGGGAGAGCGGCATGACGACGGCGGACTGGCTGATCATTGCGGTGATTTTGCTGAATGTAATTTTGGCCGCCATGCACGGCTTTTTTGCTGAGGCCTTGAGCCTGGCGGGATTGGTTGTGGGCTACCTGGTTGCGGCCTGGCGATACCAGAGAGTCGCCGAATGGTTGTTGTCGTTTCTGAATTCAGAAATGCTGGCTGAGATTTTCGGTTTCCTGATCATCTTTTTCGTTATTCTGATGATCTTCAGCATAGCCGGCAGAATTGCGCGCCGGCTCATGAAGGAAGTTGGCTTAAGCGGTTTCGATCGCTTTCTGGGTGGGTTGTTGGGCGTGTTGAAGGGTGCGCTGGCGGTGGCTGTGATTCTGATGGGAATGGCTGCATTCACTCCCACCACGTCGCTTCTGGAGAGATCGGAGTTGGCGCCTTATTTTTTAGTGGTCGGAAGAGCGGCGATGTGGCTGGCGCCGTCGGAATTGCGAGCAAAGTTCGATGACGGACTGGATTTCCTGCGTCATGCACCCAGGAACTTATCTGGAACTCCGGTCGAATCGCGAAGATAGCAGCTGCGCCATTTTGCTGTTGAACGGGGCGCTTAAAACGGACATCAAAACTAAAGCCAGAACAGAGAGAAACCTATCGTGAAAGATCAATTGGAAGCACTCATTTTGCAGATGTACAGAAGCAACATCCTCTATTCTGAGGGCGTGCGTGAGTTCAAGAAGCGCTTTATCCTCACCGTGCTTCAAGAAAACAAGGGAAACCAGTGCCGCGCCGCCCGCGAGCTGGGTATGCATCGCAACACTCTGAGCCGCACCATCGATGAACTCAAGATCGATGTGCGGCAACTTCGGGAGGGCGGGAAGCGTCCCCCGCGTAGCGCTCGTCCAATCACGATCGAAAAGAAAGCCGCCCGCTAGCGACGGCATCCAGGATTTGTCATCCACGAAAAAATAAGGCAGCCCTGACGGGCTGCCTTAACAATCAATTCACAAAAAATTACTGCGAGGCTGTTTTGTGATGTACCGGAGCCTTCTTGGCAGGAGCTGCGGCTTTCAGTAACTGCCCTTTCTCCATCACCATCATGAACGGATTAGGAGTGTAGGAAGCGGGCTCGCCCTGGAAGTCCAAACTGGCGCCTACTTTTGGCATGAGCCTAAGCGGAACTTTCTCTTCGAACTTCAGGGTGATGTCGGATTTCTTGGCGTCAATGTCATCCGAACTGCCGGCGATCTGGAATTCGGTCGGAGTGGCGCTGATAACAGTGCCGTTCATCTGAACCGGTTTGCCTTTGATCGCGTTCCAGACGACGTCCTGATCTTCCTGCTTGCCACTGGAAAGCACGAACTCCCAAGTGGCGAAGTCCATCTTGTCGGGCGGCGTAGCGACGACCATGTTGTGCGCCTGTTCGTCCGGAGTGGGAGCGGGTTTGATGGCGAAGTTCGCCGGTGGGTCAGGGCTTGCCTTGATCTGAGCCAGAAGATCAGTCCAGCCGTCGTCTCCACCGTGGTACTTCATATAAAGACTCTTAGCGTACTTTTCGAACTGCTGCTGAAGTTGAGGCGTAGGCGCTACCGAAGAAGCACGCTCCCAAAACCAAATGGCGTTCAGCTGATCCGGCGGAATCTTAGGATCTGCCGGCGTGGGTCCGGTATAAGCCATGGCAAGCGGATAAACGATACTAAAATCCTTTTGCGAATCAGGACTACTATCGGCAGCTGCGCGCAATGACTTTCTTGCATCATCGTAATTTTTGTCAGTAAGGTCCGCCAGACCAATGGCGGCGTCGAAAATTCCGGTCATCTGCTGCTTCATTTTCTGATAATCCGCGTCGGATGTACCTTCGGGCTTGGCGAATTTTGGCAGACAGTCCACACCCATCTGCCCGTACTTCTTGGCATCAACCAGATCTTGCTTGGCATTGGAATCGCCGTTTTGCGCTTTCGCACGATCAAAGTAGGCCAGCAGGGCAATCGCGCGAACGTTGCAGGGATCGACCGTGACCAGCTTCGTGGCTGTATCGAGGGTCTTCTGCTGGCCGTTGGTCTTCTGATAGTCCTGCATGAGAGTTTCCAGCGCGGCCACCTTCATCACGCTATTGGGATACTGCGTCAGGAACGCTTCCAGGCCGCTGATCTGCGCCGCTGGGTCTTTCTGCTGGATGGCGCCCACGTAAGCGTTGTATTCGGCGGGATCCTTGATGACCGGCGCCTGCGAGGGCGACGCTGGTGGTTGTCCTTGAGCGGATTGTGCCGCTGGTTGCGAGGGTTGTTGCGCTGGCTGCGCGGCACTCTGGGCTGCCGCCGCCATCGCAGCGACCCCAAGTACAACCGTGACCAGAATCTTTTTCATCAGTGTTGGCTCCTTACACCTTTGGGAATCGAGAATGTTTGAAATAGTATTTTGCCGAACTGTGGCATCCCGCATGGACACGCTCACGCGCTCGCCGTCCGTCTTTAATGCTTGTCCGTTTTCCGGGCAGACCCCGTGAACTCGGGTAAACTGGGAGTTTACGGCCATTGACCCTTCATTCCCGGTTGGCCGGATTATAAGGACCTCTTCTTCCGAAGGCAAGCAGCTTAACGTTCACCCTCCCCAAAATTGTATAAGATGCAGAAGTGGCGCACCTTGGATGGCGCGTTTTCGCCCATCGGCACTTGCCGCTGGAGAATTAATCAGGAGTTGCTCATGAATGCGATTCCGCTGAATCAGGCCCAGCCGCTTGCCGGGCAAATTGCTGTGGTCACGGGCGCCAGCCGGGGGATTGGTGCGGCGATTGCACGATCACTGGCAAAATTGGGCGCTACGGCGGTGCTCTGTGGACGCACTCGCGCAGCTCTCGAAAGCTCTGCGAAGGCAATTACTGCGGCTGGCGGGAAGGCCGAGATGATTCCGTGCGATGTGACCAGTCTAGAATCTGTGGAAGCCGCCGCAAAGCGCATCGAGTCTTTGTTCGGACGCGTGGACGTCCTGGTAAACAATGCCGGGATTGGCGGGTTCGGCGGTCCACTGCACCAGCTTCCTCCCGATGAATGGGATCAGATTCTGAACACGAACCTGCGCGGCGTTTATTATGCGATTCGAGCCCTGGCTCCCATGATGATTCGTGCGCGATCCGGCCATATCATCAACATCTCTTCCATTGCTGGGAAGAACGCGTTGCCGAATGGCGCGGCCTATTCCGCGTCCAAGTGGGGACTGAACGGGTTGAGCTATTCCGTGGGGGAAGAATTGCGCGTCCATAACATCCGGGTCAGCGTGATTTGCCCGGGCTCGACCAATACTGAACTGAGTCCGCACGAGGGTAAGGATCCCAACAAGATGCTTCAACCGGAGGACGTGGCGCATGCCGTGGAGATGCTGGTGACGCAGGCTCCGCAATCATTTGTGAGTGAGATTATTCTGCGGCCGACGCAGAAACCGTAGGCCTCGGCACTCTCCGCGGCTGCGCTCAGCGACCTCTGCGGCTTTCCTGCACTCGACTGAGAAAAAGCCTGGCGCGCTGAAAAACGCTCTCAATCCTGAGTCAGAGGCGCGCAGCTGGCGTTCGAGCAGACTCGATTATTTCTTAAACAGATTCTCAAACGCTTGCCGCGCATCGTTGGGACGCAGGCTGGCGGGCGTGGATGTTTCCTTTTCCCGCGCGACGCGCAACTCGTAGAACGTGCACTCGTTGCGGACGTCTTTTTTTTCTATCCGCTTGGGTACCGGCTGCATGCACTCGAAACGGCTGCCTGGATCGAAGTACGCGCACTGCTTGCAGGAATGCAATGCGAAGCCACACTTGGGACAGATCTCACTGGGAGGCATTCCTTGCAGAACCGTTCCGCATTGCGTGCATCGCGACACGGCGCGGGTTCCGGGCAAATTCACAGCCTTTGGGCCGAAGCTGTAGTCTCTCCTCGCCGGCGCCGAAGCTGGTTTTTCTCCAGACTCCTTGCGTGGCTTTTCCTCACGATCGCGGTCTTGATAACCATGCTGACGATATTTTGCTGCCACACGAACCTCCCCAATCATGCTGGCGTATTGTCGCTCCGGAGCTGTCTGGACGACAAAACCTGTTTAACCACTAAGGGCACGAAGGGACACGAAGCAAAACTTCTGGTGATCGATCCTTCGTGTAACTTCGTGTCCCTTGTGGTCTGTGCATTTTAGGAACACGGCCCTGACCTGAAGCATCGCGGCTCGCTACAATAGAGAAATGATCCACGAAATTTTTCCTGTGGGACCGCTGCAGTGCAACTGCTCGATCATTGGCGACGAAAATACGCGCGAAGCCATGGTCATCGATCCCGGCGCCGACATTGAAGACGTCTTAACACTCATCCGCAAGCATAACCTGCAAGTCAAGCAAATCGTGATCACGCATGCCCATATCGACCACGTGGGCGGCGCCATGAAGCTGCGTGCGGCCACCGGGGCGCCAATCCTGCTCAATCAGAATGACTATGCCCTGCTCAAAATGCTCGATGTACAAGCGGCGTGGGTCGGCATGGCAGCGCCGGGCGCGGTCGAGATCGATCAGAGCGTGACTACCGGCGATACGGTAAAAGCTGGATCGCACTCGGCCAGCGTTCTGCATACACCGGGGCACACTGAAGGCAGTATCTGTCTCTACTTCCCTGCCGAGAAAAAGTTGATCGCGGGCGACACGCTGTTCGCGGGCTCCATCGGCCGCACCGATCTGCCTGGGGGATCGATGCAGAAGATTATGCAATCGTTGCGCGGCACCGTACTGGGTCTGCCTGACGATACGGTAGTCGTGCCCGGCCACGGCCCGACGACCACGATCGGCGAAGAGCGCGAGAGTAATCCGTTCTTGGTGAAGGGTTGAACCCTCACGAATGGTCATTTTAGAATCCGTCGCCGACAAGCCTCAGGAGCCGACACACTCCTTCCGCAAATTCCGGTTGCGGACTAATCAAACTCAACACCAGATAGCCGTCGCTGGGAAAGTCGTAGAAATGTCCGGGGTGCACCAGCACTGATTTCTGGCGCAGCAGATCGATTGTCAGCTCCTCGTCCGTGCGAGTTACGGGGACGCGCAGGATTGCGTACCATCCGCCTTCGACAATCAGACGCTCACACGTTTTCTGAGCGGCGAGCTGGCGGTCCAGCTCAGCCAGATTTGAGAGCAGGCGATCGAGCAATTGCTGCTGGACGCTTTTTCTCTGCTCCAGAAGCGTCGGAAGCGCCCACTGGATGGGCGCGTTCATGGAGAGATAGGTGTCGGAGATAACCTCGAGGCGTGCCTGCACCGGGTCAAGGTTTACGCCTGGTCCACTGGTTGCGATCCACGCCGCTTTCATCTGGGGCAGCGCGGAAATTTTGGAGACTCCACTGAGGGTGAACGTCAGCACGTCTTGGTTAGAGGCGAAGCTGCGTTGCGACGCTCCGTTGTGCGCATAATCGAGAAAGACTTCGTCGGCAATAATCGCCAGTTCGTGCTCGCGGCAGAAACTGTTGAGAGATTCCCGCTCATGCGGATGCACAAACGAACCTGTGGGATTGTTAGGATGAACCACAACCACGCCGCGGGTGCGATTGGTCACCGCTTTTTGCAGCGAAGGAAAATCCATCTGCCAGCCGTGATCGTAGATCAGGGGATAGGGCGCCAGCCTCACGTCCTGCAAGTCGGCCAGGAACTCGAACAATGGATAGCTCGGTTTGGGAACCAGGACTTCATCCCCGGGATTGCAGAGCAATCGAAACACAAAGGAATAGCCTTCGCTGGTACTGGTCGTGAGAATCAGTTGCTCGGGATCGAAGGCTCTAATGTTGTGAAGAGTCTGGTAGTAGTCCGCGACGACGGATCTCGCCCTGGATAGGCCTTTGGGCTGGGGATCGTAATCCATCGCTTGCGGCGAAGCCAAAGCTTTAAGAATCTGTGCCTCGTCGTAATGCAGCCCCGCACGCGTCGGATTTGACAATGTGAGATCCAGCACTCGCCTGCCGCTTAATCGCACCTCTTCGAGCGTTTCGGTCACCCGGTTGCGGGTGAGTTTCCAGTTTGTGCGATCGGAAAACATTCCGAGAAAGCGTAACATCAATTCTCGAGTTCGTTGGGTAGCGGTGCTTCTTCTTTAATGCTGGCGTACGCGCTTCAGGTCTACCCCAATTAGAGGATTCAATCGAGGCTTGGGAAACTCCCGAGCTTCGTGATTGGCCGACGGATGGGCAACGCGGGACAGTCGACCCTCCTTAACCAGGCATTCGTATGCTTCCGGCCACGATGGAATATCTTCCGAACTGCAGTGGGCATAGGCAGCTTCATCGCACCATACCGCCAGGCGCGGCATGACTCGCGCGTGCGCCGCGGCGCCGCGGAAGGCCTTCATCTCTCGTTCGCTTTCCCAGGCAGTGAGGGTCCAGAACGTGCGGCCTGCATCAACCAGAAGTCGTCCGCCCAACAATCCCGGCGCGCGTACGACTTGACGTCGAGAACGAAAAGTCTCCCACAAGAACGACGGAAGATATAGGGTAGACCGAACTCGAAGGCGGGTGACCGAGGCAAGCATGACTGGACTTCGTACAGGAAAAAATCTAGGGCTGCAGGTAAAATCCCAACTCCTGCGGCGGAGTCAGGGCTTTGGTTGCATCATACTGCCTGCGCGCCTGGCGCACCGCGACAATTTTCGTCTGAAACTCGCGGGCCAGTGTGTCGTAGCGTACTAAAACATTATCGAGCCAATAAGGCTCGTATTCCCGGAGCCACGCTTCGCGGTACATCTGGCTTAGACGAGTTGTGGCATCGCGCAGATCTTCCAGGCGCGCGTTGATGGCCGTGATTTCTTCCAGGTCATTGCCAACGCGTTCGGCGTCGTTCGGGTTCTGGAAGGCATCCCAATAGAAATCGTTAATTTCCTGCGTGAATTGAATCTTCATCCCCAGCGCATCCCAGCGCCACGCAGCCAGGATCATGTCGGCTTCCGTGGACTGATTCGCATGCTCCTTGCCGCTATTTCGATAGAGCGATTCCAGAGCGTGCTCGGCGCCCAAACGCATATCACGAGCGGCGGGTAGAATTTTTTGCATGAGCTTGGCGCCATCCGGCGTGAAGGGGTCGGCCCAGAACAAATCATCCGTCTCGGTATCAACGTTGATCTTCGCCAGTGCCTCGTGCCCCTGGTCAAGATTCTTCAGCACGTCGCGGAACGTGTCGTCATTGTTGCGGTAGAAGGCCCAATCGTAAGAATTTGTGAAGTTGTCGATATCCGACTCATCCGCTTGCCAGCCCGCGGTTGCACCGAAGACCAGAGCCGGCCACGCCATGCCATAGATCGACTCTCCATCATCATTCCATGTCGTGTTCAGCATTCCCATTGCGCCCAGTTTTTGTCCGTCGCGCACAAAGTTGCGGATATTCACGTACGCGACATCCAAGTTCGGCCAGACCTGATTCCAGTTGTTGGCTCCGGGCGCGACCACCACGCGCAGGTCCGCGTCGCGATACGGCTTAATGATGTTCTCGTAGCTCGGCTTCGCGTCGTAGTCCCAGGGGACGGCAATCATATCCTTGGGCAGGATACTGAGCAGTTGCGGATACTTCACCGCGATATCGCCCCAGAACATGAGTTGTTTGTGATAGGGCTGGAGAATGGCGCTGACTTTCTGGATGTGATTGAGATACACACGGCCTAGTCCCGCTTGGGCGGCGAGCGCCGCAGTTTGTCCGCGCCCGAGTTCGAAGGTTTCGTCACCGCCGATGTGCAGGAATGGCCCGGGAAAAAGCGGGACCAAATCCGCATACATGGCCTTAATAATGTCGTAAGACTGTTCCTTGGTCGGCGTGAGCACGTGTCCGTGCGGCCGCTCCGCGACATCGGAGTAAATCTCATACTTCAACATGTTGTGAAGATGCCCGAACGTCTGCTGCTCGGGCAGAATTGTGATGTAGAGCTTTTTCGCATAGTCGACCAGGCCGTTGATTTCCTGCGGCGTGAGCGCTGCTTCCTTCGGCGCCACCAGAGGTTGGCTCGCGAAATCAAAGACGTGTTCCATGTAGAGAGCGAAGAGATTTACCTTGAATGCCGCCAAGCTACGAATCTGCTGCTTCATGTAATCTTCGGTGGGAATGGGGCCGCGGCTGATGTCATCCTGCACACCGCGCCACTCCATACTTGGCCAATCGCGAATCGAAACTGCCGGGCAAATGAGAGTGTGGCCTTCGGCACGCAGCAACTGGCGCAGCGTCTGCACTCCGTAAAACAGGCCCTGGCCGGTGTTGGCCGCTACAATCAGATGCAGTCGATCCGAGTACAGAAGATATCCCTGGTCGCCAATCGAATCGGCCTTAAGCCCTTTCGATGCCAGGAATTCCTTAACTCTACGATCCTGTAAACGCGCGAGCACGATGGTGCTGGGCTTTCGCTTTGCATCAGATTTCTCGCCTGTAATGCTTATCTTCAGTCCCGATTGATCGCGAATTTCTTCTGCCAGCGTCTCCGCGGCAATGCGGTCTTCGGCTTGATGTCCAAACTCCACAAGAATTTTCGTGGTGGGCTTCACTCGAAAACTTCCGCTGTGGAGTTGCACTTCTTTAGGCTGCGGAATCAACTTGAGTTGGTTCTCCGGGTTCGGAGTTTCGGGAAAACTTAGCGAACTCAAAAGAAATGGAACAAAGAGAAAAAGCAAAAGGGCTTTTTTCATTCGAATCCTTGGGAGACGAGAGTCAACAATCCATTCTAGCGCCGAATGCAAAGCCGCCTTCTCAACCTCAGTCGACCACGAAGGCCCCAAATCCCACGAAGATTCAGGTCGTGCAGGCCACCGCGGCTATTTACTTTCCTATTTGGCTTTCTTCGCGAACGCCTCTTTGTTTACAACATATGGCATTTTCGTAACATCGCCGCCATAGTTGCCTTCGAGCACGTCGATCAATCCCTGCACGCAGCGGCCCGCCATGCCTTTTTCGGGATCGGTGGAAAG
>Ga0182024_10021416_pt1 | contig 11734 bp, 9 predicted proteins | sample P32metaG_FD_120480 | JGI IMG/M metagenome (GOLD analysis project Ga0182024, IMG submission 120480) | Permafrost microbial communities from Stordalen Mire, Sweden - P3-2 metaG (Illumina Assembly) | ecosystem: Environmental > Terrestrial > Soil > Wetlands > Permafrost | place: Sweden: Stordalen... | reverse complement strand
TCCTTATTCTTGTGAAACACCGGACGCCATTGCTCGTGCGGCTTCAAGTCGACGAAGAATTCTGTGTTCCCAAATCCTCCCGTATCCGTTCCGTCGTCGGGACGGCCAGTTTGCGATACTACTTTGGTCACTTCGGGAAACGATGCGAAGACATAACGCTCCTCCGTAGTGAATTTCTCGCCCTCGGAAAGACTGGTGCTATTCGCGAGAGTGCCGCGCGCCCAGATCGCGCCTTCATCCAGGTGCGGCAAGAACTCGGCCCCAATCACGCCGCTAAAGCCCAAGTAACCTGTCGCTACCAGGACAGCAGCGCCGACGGAAGCGACGAGCCAGCGATGGTTAACGGCCCAGCGCAACCGCCGGCGGTACCAATTCACTAAAAGGTCCATTACCACGTTGCGCCGTTCCCGAACTCCCTTAGGGAAAAATGTGGCTGTCAACACGGGGGCAATGAGGATCGAGAAAGTCATAGCGCCGAGAAGGGCAAAGGCCACGGTCCAGGCCATGGGCCGGAACAACCGGCCCTCCACGCGCTGCAGCGTGAAGATCGGCAGATAGGCGGTGATAATGATGGTGACGGCGTAGAAGACCGGCCGTTGGACCTCATGGCAAGCCTCGCGGATCATCTCCGCGGTGGTTTTCACAGGCCCAGATTGGGTATGACGCCTAGCGTGGCTCAGGTGGCGCATAATGTTTTCCACCATGACCACTGTTCCATCCACCACCATCCCAAAATCGAGCGCGCCCAGCGACAAGAGATTTGCGGGAATACCGCTCAAATTGAGCCATATGGAGGCAAAAAGCAGCGAAAATGGAATCGTGAGCGCGACAATGAGGGCGGAACGAACATTGAGGAGAAATAGGAACAGGATGACAGTGACCAGAATCATGCCTTCGGTCAGATTGTGCTCTACCGTGTGCAGGGTGAAATGAAGGAGATCACTGCGATCCAGCATGGGTACCACCTTCACTCCAGGAGGTAGGAGGCCATTGTTGAGTTCCTCCACCTTCTTATGAATTCCCTCGAGCGTTGCCTCCTCTTCCGCGCCTTTTCGCATCAGTACAGCTCCCTGAATAACATCCGGCTCATCGATGATGCGCCCATCCTCCATGTGGTTGGCTCTGGCCATGTGGCCCAATCGGATTTTGGGACCTTGGACCACGAGCGCGATGTCCTTGACGCGGAGAGGAGTCCCGGATTTTGTCGTGAGCATGGTCTGCTCAATGTCGTGCACGTTACTGAAGAGCCCGAGCGCGCGAACATTCATTTGCTGCATGCCGACCTCGACGAAGCTGCCGCCGGCATTGATGTTGTTGTTGGCGAGCTGCTGCTCTACTTGGCCGATGCTCAGTCCATACGAAACCAGCTTGGCCGGGTCTATGCGGACCTGGTACTCCTTTACCGTGCCGCCGAAGTCGGAAACGTCGACCACGTTGGTAACGGATTTGAACTGCTTCAGGAGAAACCAGTCTTCGAGAGACCTTAATTCCATCAGGTCATAGCGGGGATTCGTACTTCTGACCGTGTACCAATAGATCTGACCAGTGGTGCTCCAATCGGTGCCGATTTGAGGTTGAAGGTTTTGTCCATTCGGGAGATTGACCTGCGTGAGCCGTTCGAGCACTTTCTGACGATTCCAATCGTTGACGGAACTGTCGTCGAAGATCATGAGCACGAACGAGAGGCCGAAAATGGACTCGGAGCGCAGGAAGGTCATGTGCGGCATTCCGGCCATTTGAATTTCAATCGGAATGGTCACCTGTTGTTCCACCTCCTCGGCGGAACGTCCCGCCCATTGGGTGATGATGGTCACATAGTTGTCGGCGATATCGGGATAGGCTTCCACCGGGAGGTAGTGGAAGGCGACACCCCCCCCTCCCAGCAGTAAGAGCGCGAGGGCCAAAACCACAAACTTGTTATTGAGCGCAAAGTCTACTACAGCGCGAATCATTTTCTATTTTCCTGTCTCTGTGCTCCGGGCTGCCGAATTACTGCGCGAGCACGTGGTCTAATACCAGCGCGTTCGTAATGACTTGATCTCCTGGTTTTATCCCCGACTTGACCTCTTGCAAACTCGTGTTGTCATTCAGGACGTCTCCACTCACAACTTCCATGCGGCGAAACATGTTGCCGGGCGCGGGAACGAAAACAAAATCGCGGTCATGCATATGCAGGACGGCTGACGCCGGGACGATGGTGTGCATCTCCGTGGTCAGGCCGCGGAAGGTGGCAGTCACGAACATACCCACTCGCATGATTCCCGGATTCTGAACTTCTATCCGAACCTTGCCCGTGCGGATGTTGGGATCGAGAATCGGCAGCAGGTTGCTCACCTTTCCATTGAACTTGCGGTCGGGATAGGCATTCAGTGTGATCTCCGCCGGATCGCCGATCTGGACAGTGGCCAAGTCGTTCTCATACCCGTCGCAGACAACCCAAACGGACGAGAGGTCGGAAATCGTGAATGGGGTCGGCGTATTATAAGCCTGCACGGCCGACTGGTTGGTGATTTCCTGGTCCGTGATGGTTCCCGAGACAGGGGCATAAACGCTGACGGTACCCCCGGGATGGTCGGGGTCGACTCCCATCAGCCCGAGTTGTTCCTTCGACGTCTCGGTAATGATTTTCGCGTCGGCCAGCGCGACTTGCGTACCAACCGCAGCGTTTTCCGCGATTTCCAGGGTGCTCTTGGGGTATGCCCCGTCTTCGAACAGAATCTTGGCGCGATCCAGCTGTATCCTCGCCAACCGGTCGTTATCGACCATCAGTAGTTCGTTCTTAACGGCCTGGAGGTAATTGGAATACGCGCCCGCGATGTCCGCGCTTCGCACTTTGAACAGAAGCTGCCCCTTTTTCACGACATCCCCAAGGCGTGCGTCGATTTCCACGATTCGTCCCGTTGCCAGCGAAGGCACCGGCACCTGCTTCGATACGTCCGGGGTAACTGTCCCGGTGACGACCAGCTCGGAGGTCGCGCGACGCTCGGTCGCTGTAGCCAGCGGAAACTGTTCCGGATGATCCACCGTGAACAGGCTGGCGTCCGGAGCGAGCACCACCTTAGCCTCGGGCGGGAGGCCCGCCGCCGCCTTCGCATCCACGTCGGATTGCGCGTGCACCTTGCTGCAGCCGTCCAGAACCAGAAGAAAAGGGACGGCACTCAGACCAAACGCAAAAATCAGCAAGGGACTTCTCATGACGACCTCCTCGGATCGGTAACCTCCAGTCTAGTTAGGCGCGCCCAACGAAGGCATAAAGAACCCGTTAGGAACATATTCGTTTCTTGACTAAGCCCTATAACGGAAGTTGATTGGTTCCTTGGGCTTTCATGACTTTTTCATGACCTAACTCGTACAGTGGAAGAGGTCCTTCCAATACCGGGTCGGCTTTTGGATTTGAAGGCGAAATGGGCGCGACGCAAGCACTTCCCGTAGTCAGAAGTGAGGGCGCGGGACTGCAGCGCGGCGTAGCATCCGCAGCCCGTACCTGGGTGTCGAAGTGTGTTCCCTTTATCCCCTGCCTTCTTTCGCTCGCGGGCCTCGCAGCGTGCACCTGGATTTCGTTCCGTCTCGGGGCGAATCTGGCGTCGGTTGGATTTCTTTACCTGGTCTTCGTGGTTTTGACCGCGGTTTATGGAGGATTCTGGCACGCGACCTTGATCTCAGTCATTTCGGTCGCCTGCCTGGACTATTTCTTCGATGAGCCGATTCTAAGTTTTACGATCGGACGGCTCTCCAACTGGGTCTGCCTCGGCGCTTTCGAGTTCACGGCCCTGATCATCAGCCAACTGTCGAATCGGGCTCAATTGAGGGCCTTGGAAGCAGATAGCGAACGGCGCGATACCACGAGGCTGTACCAGACCGCGCGTCGAATTTTGCTTCTGGACTGCGGGGATCCGGGCGATCCCGTAACGGCGCTGATTCGCGACGCTTTCGAACTGCGCGGTGTAGTTTTGTTTGATGGTGTCTCGGGCTTACTCTACCGCACGGGGGCCCATCCGGTGGGAGTTGACCAACGAACTCGCGACGCGTACTTACTGGACTCGGATACCTTCGCATCGACTGAAAAAACTTGGTTTTGCGCCCTTCGTCTGGGTGTCCGGCCGGTGGGTGCCTTGGCATTGTGCGGAACGGAGATGAGCCAGCTCACCGCCAGTGCTTTAGCGTCCCTGGTGGCGATCGCCCTGGAGCGGACACGCACGCTCGAAAAGCACAACCAGGCCGAAGCCGCGCGACAGGCCGAGCAATTGCGCACAGCGGTACTGGATGCCCTGGCGCACAAGTTTAAGACTCCCTTAACCGTCATCCGCACCGCGAGCTCGGGGTTGCCGGCCGCCGGCAAATTGTCGGAACTACAAACCGATCTTGTCAGCTTGATCGATCAGGAAGCCCGCAAGCTGAATGACCTGGCGTCGCGCCTGTTGGGAGCGCCGAAACTGGATTCGCCGGAATTCGCGCCGCAACCCGAGCCGGTGCTTCTGTCCCGATTGATGAAAGCCGCGATCGAAGAACTGGAGCAGCAGGCGGATCGTGATCGATTTCAGGTGTCGGCGCCGGCCCAGGAGCCACCGGTCTTCGCCGACCGTGAGCTGGTTCTGACGGCCCTGGCCCAACTGGTCGACAACGCTCTCAAGTACTCGCTCCCGGGCTCGTCGATTGAGGTCAGTCTTAACGCGTGGGAGAGCTCTGTTGTTCTAACCATACGCAGCCAAGGCCTAGTCGTAGCACCGACCGATCGCGAGCGCATTTTCGAACGCTTCTATCGAGCGCCGGGAGCGCAACACTGTTCCATCGGCACCGGCTTGGGACTCTCCATAGTCAAGACCATTGCCGCCGATCACCAAGGGCATGTATGGGCTGAGGGCGAGCCCGAATACGGCACCAAGTTCTCGCTTTCGCTTCCCATGGTGGGAGCCACACGGTGAGCGGCAGCCGCATTTTGGTGGTGGATGACGAGCCGCAATTGCGGCGTGTCCTGAGGTCCACGTTATCGGCGCTCGGATTCGTGGTCGCCGATGCGGAAACCGGGGAAGCCGCGCTCGAGCGGGTTCGCGAAGAGAAGTTCGACCTGATCCTGCTGGACATCAACATGCCTGGGATCAGCGGGCTGGAGACCTGCCGCGCTATGCGCGCGAAATCGGATGTCAGCATCTTGATGTTGACCGTTCGCGACCGGACCGAGGATAAAATCGAGGCGCTGGATGCCGGCGCCGACGGCTATGTCACCAAGCCTTTCGACGTCAACGAACTGCTAGCCCGCATCCGCGCGACACTCCGGCGCGCTCCCAGCTCGGCTCTCGGTGAATCGAAGGTGCTTCAGTTGGACGGCGTGGAGATCCGGTTCCACGATCGCCAAGTAAGAGTGCATGGCCGCGTCACGCGCCTGACCCCAACCGAGCTCGAACTGCTGCACTATTTCGTCAACCACGCAAATTCGGTGCTGCCGCACGACCAGATTCTTCAAGCGGTGTGGGGACCCGACTATGGCAGCGAAGTCGAATATCTGAGAGTGTTCGTAAATCAATTGCGCAAGAAGATCGAGCCGGACCCAGCGCATCCTCGATACGTTCTCACTGAGCCATGGCTGGGATATCGTTTCGCACTGAATGTGAGCGCCGCCGAGCCGGCCGACCGGAGCTGACTGGGAATTTAAAACGCCTTTATCTTCGGAACGCCACCGGCGCTAGCGGCGCGCAGCTTGTAAGCGGAACGAATATCCGATCCCTACGAAGTGATCCGCGGCAGCGGAAGACAGGCCCACTCCGACATGGAAATCGAATTGCTGCCGCGACGTTGCTTTGTAGGCCGTGCCCAGGTGCACCAAATGCCTAGGGCCTCCCTGTTCCGGAAAGTCGCCCGCGTACTCGACAAACGCATCCCAAGGTTTCGTCAACTGGCGGTCGATTAAGAATGTGATCTCGCCGGTCGCGTTCCGGTGACCCTGCTCGGTCGGCCAATACACCGATAGCATCCCCGCCGCCGTCCAGTTCGAAGACAGCGCCCGCGACCACGGCAGTTGCACGGAAGGGTCATAGCCGTGGCTCGAAAAGGCTTCGGAGCCGGTTGGCAGACTGAGCGATAGGACCAGAGAAACGTCGAAGCCCCGCGTTGGGCCGAGTTGCTGCTTCATCCCGATGGAAAGGTCGCCGAAGCCGGACCCCACGCCCGGCTGGCCGAAAAAGTCCGGTACAGTCAGACGCAGTTCGGTTTGCGATGCCACGCCGAAACGCAGCAAGGTCTCGGGGCCGTCGAAGGTCCGCTGGCGCTGGCTCAAAGTTTCCGCGAAACCGTTCTCAGCCTGAAGGCTCCCCGCTGGGACCACGATGCTTGAATCGGTGATCGCGGGCCGATCCGTAGCGATCGGAGCCGGCGCGGGGTCATCTCCGGCGGCTACGGTACATCCGATCACCGCCACCACGGATGCGATCAGGATCAGCCTCATTTAGCGCTGTGAGAATTCCGCTATCGGACCCAGCGCCAAAGCAGCGAAGAAGCACAGCGCCCCGACCAGGAGAATAGTACTGAAAACCAGCGCGCCGAACGTCGGCGTATCGCTGGGGAGGGTCCCGGTCGTGATGGGAAGGCGGCGTTGCGAGGCGAACCGTCCTGCCAACGCCAGCGCTAGCACTGCCAAGCCGTAGCGCCCGGCCAGCATGGCGATGATCGTGGTGAGGTTATAGAACACGCTGTTGGCGTTCAGCCCCGCCAGCGTTTGTCCATTGTTGGCCATCGATGAGGCGTAGGCAAATAATATTTCGGTGAACCCTCGCGGACCCGAGTTGGTTACCAGTCCAGCCCGGCCGGCATTCGTGGCGACCGCAAGGGCCGTGAGCGCGAGCACGATAATGGGCGTCAAGAGTGCATACAAGGCAACCCACCGCATTTCAGCAGGGCCGATTTTCTTGCCCAGATATTCGGGCGTGCGGCCGACCATCAAACCTCCCAGGAAGACACCCACCAACGCCGCCATGACAATGCTCAATACCCCTACGCCGAGTCCTCCGAAAACCACCTCACCCAACAGCATGGAGACCAGAGGCGCCAGCACGCCCACGGGCTGAAAGGAGTCATGCATGGAGTTATACGAGCCGGTCGAAGTATTGGACGTCACAATTGCTGTCAAGACCGATTCGCCGACGCCGAAGCGTACCTCCTTGCCCTCCATGTTTCCGCCCACGATATGCAGGCCGGCCAACTGCGGCGGCGGAGACGCCTCGGCCCAGTCGCAAACCGCCAATCCAACCAGGAACAACGCGATCATGACCATCAGCAACAACCAGCCGGCGCGCGGGCGGTGCACCATGTGTCCGAAGGTGATCATGAGCGATGCGGGCAGCACGGCGATGGCCAGCATTCCAAGAAAGTTCGTCAGCGGCGTCGGATTCGCGTAAGGATGCGCCCCATTGGCGTTGAAGAAGCCGCCGCCGTTGGTGCCTAAATTCTTGATGAATTCGAGCGCGGCCACCGGTCCTTGCGCGAGGATCTGGGTCCGGCCCTCCAGCGTGTGCGCCAATGTGTACGGCGCCATGTTGAGTGGTACGCCTTGCCAGATCAGAACCAGGCTGCCAGCCAAGCCTAAGGGTAAAAGCACCCTTAGCAGCGACCGGATCAGGTCTACCCAGAAATTGCCGATGGTAGCCGAGCGTTCTCGAGCCACGCCGCGGATAAAGGCGAATCCCACCGCCAGTCCGGCGGCTGCGGCCAAGAAATTCTGCGCCACCAATCCGATCACTTGAGCCAGATAGCGGAGCGTGTTCTCTCCACCATACGCCTGCCAGGTTGTCGTGGTGGTGAAACTGACGGCGGTGTTCGCCGCCAGGTCCGCTGTCATGGGCGTGGTCAGATACGAATCCGCCGGACCACCGGGCAGCCAGCGTTGGAGGATCAGCATCAGAAACAGCAGCATTGCGCAGCCCGCGCCAAACAACAGGAAGCAACTGATATAAACCCCTGCCGACATCTCTTGCTCCGGGTACACGCCGAGCAAGCGATACAACAGCGACTCAACGGGGCGCAATACAGGATCGAGGAAACTGCGCTGGCGGCGGCACACGCGCGCCAAATACAGACCCACCGGCCGGGCGAGCGCGATCACGATCAACAAGAAGCCGATATATTCGCGCCAACGCATGAGTGTCAACGCGAGCCTGGCTGCGCGGCTTCATCGAGGGCCAAATTCAGCTCGAGCACCAGCACTCTCGAGTTTCCCAGGAACCCGAACTGCGGCCCCTGCGTGTGGTCCCTCACCAGGCGGCGAACAACTTGTTCACTGAGGCCGCGCACGCGCGCCACGCGCGGAAGCTGGAGTGCCGCATTCTCCGGTGTGATGTCGGGATCGAGGCCGCTTCCCGAGCGCGTCACGGCATCGATGGGAATCGGAAGGTTGGCCGCCAAGCCATTACGCTTGCGGTATTCTTCCGCGAGTTGTTGAATGCCGGCGAAGCCTGCTGCGCCGTTCTTCAGCTTGGGATTGTTGGGGGCCAGGTTCGTGCCGCCAGACGACGTTCCGTCATAGCCGTTGCCGGCGGCCGAGGGCCGCGCTTGAAAGTACTCGGGCCGCGTGAATTCCTGTCCGATCAGTTCCGAGCCGATAATGGCTCCCCCACGGTTCACCAAGCTCCCGCCGGCCTGGCGCGGGAACAGCGGTCGCCCAATCGCGAACAGCAGCAGAGGGAAGACGCAGCCGGTGAGCACCGTTAATACCAGAACGCTCAAGATGGCTGGCCGAAATTGTTCCCGGAGCTTCGCGGGCACGGCTGCGGGGGGAGACCGCTTCGCAATCCGTTCCGCAGGTTCTTCGGAGTCGCTCATAAAGGGGATCTACTAGGATCCACTAGCTGTAGGCTAACAAGGAATTGGCTGAAAAAGTCATAGAAAATGCGTTAAGAAACTATGAAGGAACATCCGGGGCTCGCGGTCGCGACTTCTGACCGATCACCCGCCTTGGTGAATCAGCGCCACAATCGCCAACGCGAAGTGTACGGCGAAACCAAGCAATGCAACTCCGCCCAGCCGCAATACCGTCTTCTTGCGCCAATCCCGGCTTACGACCGGCGGAAACAAGCCGAAGCTGTCATGCACCAGATTGCCAAACCGCATTGGAGCCAGGAGCATGAACAGGCCTATGCCGGTCCACCCCAGAAACATAAGCGCGTATAGTAACACCACGCCCAGCAGCCGGCTCATTGATGCGCTTCCAAGTTTTGGCTGTCCGGCGGCAACTGAAACCTGTAGCCGGCTGAGCGATCGGTCAGGATATATCGAGGATTGTCCGGATCGGGTTCCAGCTTTCGCCGGAGTTGGCGAATCACATTGCGCACGTATTCGACTTCACCGCTCCCGTCCCGCTGCCAGATGGTTTGCGCGAGATGTTGAAGCGTCCGTGGTTTATCGGCGTGAGCGACCAGATAGCGCAGCACTAAAAACTCCTTGGGAGTGAGGTGACTCACGTGGTTCCCGGGGCCCTTGACCTCATAGGCCTTCAAATCGATGGCGCGATCCGGAAGGACAATTTGATGCCCCTCCGTACGAGACCAGGCTACGCGCCGCAGCAGTGCCCGCACGCGCGCCAGTAACTCCGCCATGACAAATTGGGCCGGCAGGAAATCGTCGGCGCCGGAGTTCAGCGCATCCAGCGCGCTGGTTGCTCGCTCGCCACAGAGAACAATTATTCCGAGATTTGATTTTAACCGGACGGCACGGCACAGTGTATGCGCCGCGATGCCGTCTATAAAAGAATCCACGATGAGCAGATCATGCCGTTTCACGCTGGCTTGTTGGATGGTTTGATCGGCGGTAACTGCGTCGGTCACTTCGTGGCCTTCGAATTCAAGTGCGCTCCGCAAATCCAGGAACGTTTCCACCGTGTTACTCGCTAGAAGAATACGGCGCGCCATATCAAAGCTCCAGCTTTCCCATGAACTCCATCTGGCTCAGATCGAAGGAATAGTCGACAATCACACGGCCGATGTGGGCCTCGAACCGAAGCAATCCATCGCGCTTGCTAATCTCGGCCGATGCCGGAAACACGTAGACCACGACGATGCCGTCCTCCCGCTGGAACACTTCGACGCTAGACGGTTTTACGTCCTTCTTCCCGTCGCGCTTTAAGAATGCATTGTCCTTCAAAGGATCCCCTGACTTTTTCGGATCATCTTTGTAGAAGGAACCCGGCACACCGTACACCGCGATGCTATAACCGTCGCTCTCCAAGGTGGGCGGCTCCACTTCGTGTGATCTCAGTTCCGCAAGACGGACGGGAAGGGCACTCTCCCAGCGCAGCGTCAATGTAATGGGTTGAACCATGGAACGCGGACTGCGTTCGCTCGGTTTTTCCGGCGTGAAGATATTTGCGGTCGGCTTTAGTCCTCTATTGTCCTTGTCGACGCCGTCATAGCCGGGGCCCTTAGGTTGACCCATCTGTCCACCTTCCCTGAGTTCGTCCTCGGTTTTCCGCGCGGCGATGCGCGCTCCAACGACTTTCACCCAGGGTGAAGCAGTAAGGATTTGTTTCGCGTCTGCTTCGCTCCAGTGATCGGCGGGCTTGGTCTTCCAGTCCTGACCGAGGGCCGTGAGTGGCGGGACACACAGCGCGATTAGCCAAAACCATTGGACTCGCGATTTGCTCATTCACTACCTCCAAAAAAATTCGGGGCAGCGGCGGAACGCTGCCCCAGGGACAATTGATCCGACAGCAGTTAGAACTTCACCATCACGCCCGCAGAGAGCTTAGTTTCACTGCGGCGAAGGTCGGGGAACCAAACGCTGCCGGCTCCGCCGCAGGCCGCTTGCGCGGCCGCTAAGGTTGCCGTTCCAGACGAAGCGCCCGACATGCAGGTGTAGTATTGAGGCAAGCCGTTGTCGCCTCCCGGAGGAGTTACGCCGCCGCGGCCGGCGAAATACGGCACATCGGAGTGACGATAGCCGACTTCTGTCCACCAGGTGATGTACTGTTTCGGCATGTATTGAAACGTAACCGTGCTGTCCCACATGTGCGCGCGCTGGCCCGGGTTTTCCGTGAAGTAAGGCGTGCCGGATGCAGCCCAGGCCCCATCGATCGGCGGCAGCAGCGTCAGGTAGCGGCCCCAGTTGCTCATCTCTCCGCCGCCTAGCGTAAGGCCGAAAAGGTCCTTGTGGAACCACATGCGATCGTAGAGCATCCAGCCTACAAACGACGATTTGTTATTGCTGGGTGCGCCGGTACAGTGAATTCCGCCGCCATACTGGCAGCCAGCGTCAGCCGTCAGGGAGAAGGCCATCTTCGAGAGATGGTCGCTGTCCGGCCGGTTGTAGTATCGGATCAAGATACTATCGTCGGTGTGGATGCGTTGAGTGTTGGGGAGGCCCAAATTATCCTCACCAAAGCCGTATTGGTTCGCGACCAGCTTGAACCACTCTGTGGGCATCCAGAGAAGCTGTCCACCCAGGCCCGGATGGCTGTTGTACTTGGCGTAGGACTGCCATCCGTTGATGAACCACGGTTCGATCTTCAACTTGTTGGTGGGGAACCACTGGAGTCGCACGCCGTTGAAGAACCACGGCGTGTTGGACGACACGTACGACGGCTGGTAGGTCCAGTTGTCGAAATTGTAGTAACTGAAGAGGCCGATGTACGATACGAAAATTCCCGCGTCGATGTTCAGCCCGTGCTGCACGTTGAAATGATACCCGCCGTAAGCTTCCGATATATACTTGTAAGCATTCTGGAGGTCCCACTGGCCGACTCCGCCGGTATTTC
>Ga0182024_10021415_pt1 | contig 11735 bp, 11 predicted proteins | sample P32metaG_FD_120480 | JGI IMG/M metagenome (GOLD analysis project Ga0182024, IMG submission 120480) | Permafrost microbial communities from Stordalen Mire, Sweden - P3-2 metaG (Illumina Assembly) | ecosystem: Environmental > Terrestrial > Soil > Wetlands > Permafrost | place: Sweden: Stordalen... | reverse complement strand
TCGATCGAGGCGCATGAGGGTCCCCCGACACACGACGAGCCCGCATTCGAAGAGGTCCGGTCGGACCTCGCGGGTCTCGGTCAGGGTGCGGCACTGATCGACGTAGGAGACCGACCGGCGCTCCCACGCCCACGCACCTCGACGCTCTTCCAAGGCCGCGTTGTACAGCTCGCACTGGTTGAGGCGCAGGCGCTCCAGGCCAGTACGTTGGCGGCTGGTCGGCTGGAGGAGGAAGCGGTAGGTGCGGAAACCGGACATCACGCGGACGGTACCGACGCGCTGTGACGGCAAGTGAGCCAATACGACCGTCCGCGGCGATCGGCCCTGGTGGCGGGTCGTGCTCAGCCGTGGAGCCAGAGGTGGACCACCCACGGACCCCACAGCACCCCGAACGCGGCGCCGGCGGCCAGGGGAGGGCCGAAGGGCAGCTTGGTCTTTCGCCCGGTCCCGCGGCCGACCATCAGCACCACGCCGAGCGCGGCCCCGAGGGCGAACGCGACCAGGAAGCCGACGTAGATCTCCCACAAGCCGATCCACCCGAGCGCGGCCCCTACGACGCCGGCCAGCCGGATGTCCCCGTAGCCGAGGCCGCGGGGGAAGAACCACCACAGGGCGAAGAAGACGGCGAACGCCCCGGCCCCCCCGATCCCGGCCTCACCCAGCGCGCGCCACCGGCCGTCGGCCGCCGACGCCGAGACCAGGCCGGCGGCCATGGCGCCGAACGTCGGATACAGGACGGACCGCGCGACGATGCCGAGCCGGACGTCGACGACCGAGATCGCGACGAGGCCGAGCAGCAGGGCGCAGTAGGCCGCCAGCGGCGGGACCGCGCCCAGTCGGATCGCGAGCAGCGCGAACGCCGCACCGGTGACGATCCCGGATCCGATCAACTCGATCGTGCCGGCGGCACGGGGTGCGACGATCACCTGGACCGGCGTCGCGGCGCCGGCCTCGTAGGCGTGCGGCGAACGCGGGTGTCCCGGTCCGGTCTGGTGATCGGTCGGCGCCGGCTCGGGGGGCCGCACGATGCGGCCGGTCAACGAGTCGAGAAAGCCCCCGGCGACGAGTCCGGCGGCACCACAACCGGCGACCAGGGCGACGTTCACGCTTCAGTCTGGCCCGGTCGGCCTAGTAGTAGGGGTTTTCTCCCCCCGTGTGGTCGGTGACGTCGACGACCCGGGTGATCTGGGGAACCTCGTCGCGCAGCGCGACCTCGATGCCCTGGGTGAGCGTCATGCGCGACATCGCACAGCCCTGGCAGCCACCCGAGAGGCGCAGGTACGCGACGCCCTCGGCGGCGTCGAATGCGACCAGGTCGGCCCGGCCGCCGTGTGACGCGATCGACGGGTTGATGACCTGGTCGAGCACGGTGACCACGTGCTGCGCGGCCTCCCCCGCGATCCCCGCCGCCAGCACGTCGGCGGGAACGCCGGGTGAGGCCTCTTCGGGGGTCGGGTTGTTCGGATTCACGAGGACCAGTCCGCCCGAACCGTCCTCTGACCATTCGAGCCGCGCGCCCCGGAGGCGGTCCACGCTCGCCGACGGCACGACGATGGTCAGGTCGTCGCCGTCGACGAAGACCGTGTCCTCGTCGGCTGCGTCACGGCGCGCCTGGAAGTAGAGGTCGTAGGCGAAGTTGGCGCCCTGCACGCCCCGGACCTCGAGCCACAGGGCGAGGTTCTCGGTGTCGGGCTCACCCGCCATCGCCTCGATCACGACCTTGCGGGCTTCCTCGGTCACGGTGACGACGGAGCCAGCTACCTCGTCGTGCTCAAGCTCTTCTACGGATCGGGCCATGGCCCCAATCATAGGAGCCGGGTGGTCACCGGCCGACGCCCGGTAGGGGCTCGGTTGAATCTGAGCCGATACCCGGACGGCGGGTGGTGGCCTGGGTGGTACCCGCCGATCGACCCCCCATGCCCCGAGTCCCCCCGCCGGCTGGCCGGCGCCGAACTCCCGCCGTCGAGCGGTTGCCTCGCACCGAGTCCCCGTCGTTCAGCCTTGAATTAGCGGACAGGGGGACGGGGGTCGTTCAGGGTCCAGGTGACAGTCGAAGGCGGTGAGCGCCGGACCCGAGAGACTCCGCAAGCCCCGCGTCGAGCAGCTGGGAGTCGGCGCTGATGAGCGACACGCCGAGCGCCTCGGCCGCGGCGGCCCATGCCGCGTCGTAGAAGGTGAGGCGGTGTGTTTCGCCGATGGCGGCAGCCCTGCGGAGCCATTCGGCGGCCATCGCCAATGGGGGGCCGCAGATGACGACGAGGTCGTCGAGCTGGTCGGCGATGTCGGATCCGTTCCAACCCAGTGTCCGGAGTAAGACATTGCCCATCTCGTAGAGCGCCAGGTCGATGACCCGAGCCTGAACCTCGCCGTCCTTGGCTGCGTCGCGCAGGGAGCGGGCTTCTGCGAGCTAGGACTCACCCTCGGTGTGAAACCACTTGAGGAGCACGGAGGTGTCGACGAGGAGCGTCGTCACCTCCGGCCGTCTCGACCCTGCCTGACCAGCTCTGCCGCGTCGAAGGCTCCCGCAGCTCGGAACCGTTGCTCGGAGCGAGCAACGGCCTCAGCGACTGCTGCGGGGTCGCGGCGGGCAAGCTCTCTGCGGGCCGCAGCGGCCAGGAGCGCGCTCCGGCTCATGGATCGTCGGCGGGCCTCCTCGTCGATGTCGTGGACCAGATCGTCGGGAAGCGACACCATCACCTTGGACATACCAGCATTATAGCTAGGAGTAATGCCGCTCTTGACCGGTTGTGTGGTGCGGAAGTGGCCCGCCGACCCCTAATTCGGCTTCAGCGGGGGCGACTTCGACACGAGCGATCTTGTTGCTCACTCGGCCCGCAGCAAGAGTCCTGTCGGCGTCCGGGCGGCGGTCCGCCCGGGAAGGGCGGCGACGATGTTGGCCACCAGGATCGCACCGACCGTGATCGCGGCGAGCGTCAGCACGGGGACGTCGGGGGCCGGCACCGCGTGGATGCTTGTCGCGAACAGATCCCACAGGGAGCGGCCGACGATGATCCCGAGGGGCACACCGACCAGCGCCCCGATCGTGACCGCGACGCTCGCCTGCCAGGCGATGACGGTCGCTAGCTGCCGTCCCGAGAGGCCGAGCGTCTTCATCACGGCCAGGTCACGACGCCGTCGCCGAACCGATGCGACGAGGGTGATGCCGAGTGCCGCCACCGCCCCGGCTGCGAGGCTCGCACCGAGCACCGTCGGGATCGTCTCGATGGACCCCGAGGTCACGATCTCGACCGGGCGCAGCGCCGGAATGGCTCCCCCGGCCGGGCCGTCGGAGTCCTCGGCGTTGATCGTGCTGGTGAGTGACTGTAGGGAGCCCAGCGCATCCGGAGCGTCCCCATTGCGCGTTCGGACGAGGAAGGCCTGCGGTCCGGAAATCGTGTTGCCCTGCGCGTTGCGCACCGAGGCCGGGATCAACTGGTAGTCGACGACGGCGCCGATCCCCATCCCGGGCCCCATCAGGGCGGGCATCGTGGCCGTTCCGGCGACCACCAGCCGCACGGTGTGCCCCTTGCCCGTGTCGACCGTGACCGTGCTACCCACATGCGCATGGAGGGCGGCCATGGTCGACACGCCCAGCACGATCTGGTTCGACGCCTCCAGATCGCTCCCGCTGAGCACCGGGGGCTGCACCACCGCGCCAGGGTTGGCCCCGATGATCGGGATGTCGCGCTGACCGTCGATCGCGGCGGACGAGAAGTAGACCCCGGACGAGGCGACGACGTAGTAGTCGCGTGCGAGAAGGTTCTCGGTCAGGTGCGCGGGAAGATCCTCGTCGCCCGAGAACCCCGAGAGCAGGGCGTAGTTCCAGTTCCACCCGTAGAGCCGCGGCTGTGAGATGAGGCTGTTGAGGCTCGCCCCGAAGGTGACCGTGGCCACGAGGACGAGCACCGCGAGAACGGCCCCGACGATGGCTGAGCGAACCGGGACGGCATCTCCGGCGCCGCCGGGCTCGAGTGCGAAGCGGATGCCGGTGGCAGCGGGAACGGACAGCCCGGACGCAGACGCAACCCGGGCCACGCCCGATGTGCGCGCGGGGATCCGCTCGCGCTGACGGATCCGATGCGGTCCCTGCCGGTGGGCAAGCAGAACCGACACCGCGCCGAGCACCACCACTAGGAGCAGGAAACCGAAGCCGAGCACGGTCCAGTCGAACCCGACGGAGGTCGGGTAGACGGGGCGCACCGGCCCCAACGGGAAGAGCGGCGACAACGCGACAGCCACCAGGACGGCCAGCAGGGAACCGACAACGACCGCCGCCAGGGCACCGCCGATCCCGTCGGCCATCGTCACGATTGGACCGGCCCCGAGGGCTCGCAACGTCTCGGACTCGTCTCCGTAGAGTCGGAGCTGGCGACCGATGACCTGGCCAACGATGACCAGAACCGCCAGGGCGGCGAGCCCGCCGAACACCCCGAGCGCGATGGCTTCGGGCCCGATCGCCCGGTCGGCGATGCCGACCTCGGGACCGTGCGTCATGAACCCGACCGCCGCGATGAGCTGTCGGCCGACGATCGGGGTGACCTCGGACTCCACCGCGCTCAGATGACTGTCGCCGCCGACAAGCCGGAGTCCGCTGTAGGAGTACGTCGCGCAACACGAGTCGATCTCGCGGGTGAGGGCGGGGGTCATCAGCACGTCGGCCGAACCCTTGGCGTCGTAGTCGTCGTCCAGCACGTCCGTAGGGAAGACGACCAGGCCGACCAGCCGCATGCTCACCACCTTCACCGGCGGAGGGTTGTTGTGGTTCGAAAGCAGTTGCGCGTCCGAGTTGAGGGAGACCTTCAGCACCGAGCCGACGTGGATCCCGAGCTCCTCCTCGGCCTGCACGTTCATGACCGCCTCGCCCGGATCGGTCGGGTTGGCCAGCCGGCCTGCGACCAGGGTGACGCGATCCTCGGTTGTGTACTCGCCGCCGAGGGTGCCCTCGAGGGACGGCGGCTTGTCGCCCGGGCCCACCATGAGATGGGCCCCCTTGATCGCGTGGATGTTGGCGTCGAAGCCGACGACCGTGGCCACGCCGCGCACGTAACGCAAACTCGCCAGCCGCTGATCGGTGGCGGGGTTGTAGCCCTTCGTGAACCCCAGTGCCGGGTTCACGAACGCGTCGAAGACCTCGAGATCGGAGGGGTTGGTGCTGGCCAGATAGGTCGGATAGGACGTCTGGGTCCGGCGGGCCCCGGCCAGTGTCCCGAGGGCCACGCCGCCGACCAGTGCCAGCAAGAGGACGATGGTGACGTAGCCGCCGCGCCGCTGCGCAAAGGTGGCCCGGAACGGTACCCGACGGCGCGAAGCACCTCGCGGTTCACGGCGGTCCTCCGGGACGCCCGTCCCCACCCATTCGACGCCTCCCGTGACCCCCGCGGCCGGCCACGTTGAGCCTCGCCCATTGTCCGGCCCGGGCCAAGGTGGCCAACTCGTGTCGGTCCCCCGTGCCAGCACCCCGACCGACGTCGGACCTCAGACGATTCCGCCCGCCCGTCTCAACGGGTCACCGGACCGGCGCGAATGCCCGCGGCGTCCGCTCAGCGCACCTCGACCAGGTCGAGGTACTCCTTTCGCCAGAACCCGTAGCGCTCATCTGGGAGGTGCAGGGCGTGGGTCGGAGCGAGCGCCTCGACGAACGGGCCATCGTGGCTCACGGCCACGATGGTGCCCTTCCAGGCGCCGAGCATGGCCCCGACGGCGGCCACCGAACCGGGGTCGAGGTTGTTGGTGGGCTCGTCGAGGACCAAAAGGTTGGCCTGGCCGGCGGCCAGCATGGCCAGGCTCAGCCGGGCCCGTTCGCCGCCCGAGAGGGATCCGGCGGGCTGCGAGGCCGTGGCACCGGTCAGCCCGAACGACCCGAGCAGCGATCGGCGATCGGACTCCTTCACGAGCACGGTGTCGTCCAGGTTGTCGAGCGCGCAGAGATCGAGGTCGATCTGCTCGTGCTCCTGGGCGAAGTACCCGACCTCGACCTGGTACCCGAGCTCGACCGTTCCCTGCGTCGGTGTCTGGACGTCCGATAGGCACCGCAACAGCGACGACTTGCCGGCGCCGTTGCGCCCGAGGACGACGACCCGGTCACCGCGGTCGACGATAAAGTCCACGTCGAGCAGCACCTTGTGGTCCCCGTAGGCGACGGCCAGGTCGCGGACCGTCATCACGACGGCGCCCGCGCGGGCCGGCTCGGGGAGGTTGAACTTCACCTTGCGCTCCCGCTTGATGACCTCGGTGCGGTTCGCCTGGAGCTTCTTCACCTGGCGGTCGAGGATCTTGGCCTTGCGGGCCTGGGACTCGGTGCTGTGGCGCCACTTGTCCGCCTGGGCCTGCATCTTGGTGATCTGCGCGCCCTCCATGCCCGACGCCTTCTCGCGTTTGGCGATGTCGGCACTCAACTGCGAGCGGAAGGCGGTGTAGTTCCCCTTGAACTCCCGGAGCCGCTTGTCGGAGAGCTGCAGCACCTTCGAGATCGCGTGGTCGAGCAGCTTCAGGTCGTGGCTCACGAGGAGGAGCGCGCTGCGCGAGGTGGCCAGCTCGTTCATGAGCCACAACTTGGCCGAGCGGTCGAGGTGGTTGGTCGGCTCGTCGAGGATCATCACCTCGGGGGCCTGGAAGAGGACCCGGATGAGGTCGACCCGCCGGCGCTGGCCCCCCGACAACGATGCGATGTCCTCGGCCATGAGGGCCTCTTGCGGGAGGCCGAGACCGTCGGCCAACCGCCCGAGCTCGCCCTCGACCTCGTAGCCACCGGCCAGCCGGTACCGCTCCTCGAGCGAGCTGAAGCGGGCGATCCGGTCCTCGGTGGGCGACGCCGAGAGATCCCGGCGAGCGTCCTGCAGGTCCTCGTCGAGCACGTCGAGGCCCCGGGCGGAGAGCACGTGGGAGAAGACGGTCGAGTCGATGCCGAGCCCGTCGGGGACCGGCACCTGGGGCAGGAAGCCGACGGTGCCGGTGACCTGCACGTCCCCGCGGGCGTGCAGGTGTCCCCCGCTCTGGCCGAGCAAGAAGGCCAACAACGACGACTTGCCGGTGCCGTTCGCGCCGACCAGGCCCACCTTGTCCTTCGGGCCGACCATGACCGTGCCGTCGCGCAGCAACGTCCGCCCACCGATCTCGATGGTGATGTCGCGCCCGATCAGCATGGTGATATTCGATCACGGTCCCGCGCCCCCCTCGGACCGCGGCGCGTCACGCAACCATCACGGCGAGGTAGCGGCACGGGTCGCGCGCACGGGCGAGATATGGTCGTCGCTCTATGGTGGACCAAACGGTTCCCCTCGACGCGCACGAATGGGTCAGCTTCGAGGACCCCGACGAGGAGCGGACGTGGGTGTTCGACGTCACGTTCCTCACCTCCAACTGGACGTGCATCTTCGGCCGGGGTTGCCAGGGCGTGCTCACCGGGCCGGCCGAGGATCTCGAACAGGGGTGCTGCTCCTATGGCGCCCACTTCATCGACGCCGCGGACCGCCGGCGGGTCGAGAAGATCGCGACCACGCTGACCGCGGAGCAGTGGCAGTACCGGTCGAAGGCCAAGAAGGGCGGCATCGCCAAGAAGAACAGTGCCGGCGAATCGGTGACCCGGATCGTCGACGGCGCGTGCATCTTCTTGAACCGGCCCGGCTTCCCGACCGGTCCCGGTTGCGCGCTCCATGTCGCAGCCCTCCAGCGCGGCCAGAACCCCCTTGAGCTGAAGCCCGACGTGTGCTGGCAGCTCCCGCTGCGACGGGACGACAGCACCGGGGACGAGGGGCACGTGACAACGACGATCACGCAGTGGGACCGCAAACATTGGGGCGAGGGTGGGGAGCAGTTCCATTGGTGGTGTACCGAGGCGCCCGAGGCGTTCGTGGGCACCCGGCCGGTGTTCGAGGAGATGGGGCCCGAGCTCAGCGCGATGGTGGGCAAGAAGACCTACCGCCGGTTGAAGGCCTACCTGTCGGATCGTGACCGCCGGGTCGCCGAGCGGGTCCCGTTGCCGCACCCGGTCTTGCGGCGCCGCTAGCCGTCAGTCTTCGAGGGGGTCGGGCTCCCTCGCCGAGGACTCGTCCCACGCCGGAACGCCCGAGCCCAGGATCTTGTCGTAGCGGTCCTCTTCGGCCAGGCACCAGGTCGCGTGCACGTCTTCTGGTTCGGCCCCGCACTCGGGGCAGGTCTCCGGGCCCGTGGCGATCGACCGCTTGAGGCTTCGCGCCTCTTCGAAGCGCCGATGGCGTCCCTTTTTCACGACGACTCCTCACTGCCGCCTGAACGCCCCGCCCACCTCGGTGAGCGCGACCATCCTCGCTCCTGCGACGATCCGGCGCGATCTCGGCGGATGGGCCCCTGGCCTCGCTCGCGAGGCGCCCAGGACGTCCGCACCGACCAGGTCATTGTAGTCGGGCTGCGGAAGTTCTGGGCCGGGTCCACAATGGGGGCCGTGGACCAGTCCTTCGACACAGACGCCATGATCGAGCGGTTTCGCCAGCGTGCCGAGGCGGTCCGCAAGCGGGGCCTGCCGCCGGTCGAGGGCCCCGAACGCCAGCGGTTCAAGGAGCAGGCGCAGCTCGACTTCATGGACTACGCCATGCTCGGAGACTCGACGGCCACCCTCGTCGACGGGATCCTGACGCTCACCCTCGACCTCCGGCCGCCCGAGGCCCGCGACTAGCTCAACCGCCGTAGCTCATGCGGGTGTCCTCCATCCGCAGGACCGGCGGGGCATCGTCTCCGGGCGGGCCACCGACGTCGACGACCTCGCCCACGAAGAGCGTGTGGCTGCCGAGCTCGTCCGCCGAATGCAGGCGGCAGTCGACCCACGCGGGCGCACCGGCCAGGATGGGTGCCCCCGTCGTCGCGGTCCTGACCTGCTCCCCGGCCATGGCCACCGGCTGGCCGTCGTCGCCGAGCGTCACCTCGGTCACCGGCTTCACGAACCGGCGGACCACCGCCCGGTCCTCGCGGGCCAGCACCGACACCGCGAAGCACCCACCGGCCTGTATCAGCCGCGCCGTGACCGCCCCCACCTCGACCGCGACCGCGACCAGCTTCGGGCGCGTGGCCACCTGGACGACCAGGTTGGCCGTCATCAGGTTGTGCCGTGGCTCGCCGTCGAGCACACCGGTCGACCCGACCACGAAGAGGCCCGTCGGGAAGGACCACAGCACCCGGCGCCGCAGCCGGTCGTAGGCGTCCCGGTCCACGCCGTCGGGGAACGGGCCGACGAGATCGTCGGTCATCCGAGGACCCCGACGTCGGGCTCGGTGGTGGTGGTGGTTGACACGGTGAGGCCGGTCAGCTGGTCGACCAGGGTGACGGCCTGCTGCAGCTTGGCCTCGGCCTGGATCCGCTCCTTGGTCGCCCGGTCCAGGAGCGAGCGGTTGGTCCCAGCCGAGTCGTAGCAGTCGTTGCCGGCGTCGTAGGCGAGCGCGTAGCCCGACGACAAGAGGTCGGTGAGCTGCGCGTTGGGGGTGGGCAGCTCGCCGTTGGCGCTCTGGGCGTCGGTCAACAGCACCCCGCAGTCGGTGTGCAGCACCCCCGAACCCTGGTGCCCGGCGACGGCGATCCGGACCCGGCTCGCGTCACCGACCACGGTGCCGACCGAGGCCCCGAACCCGGTCTGGCGCACCCAGGCCACCAGGTCCTGGGTCGGCGTGCCGGACCGGCCGGTCCCCCCGTACGCGATGAAGGCGAGGACCCCGATTGCAACCACCCCGGCACCGGCCACGACGATCTTCCAGCGGGCCGGACTCCTGCTCACTCGACCCGCAGCAGGTGGTAATCGCGACGTCCCTTTCGCAGCACGATGAACCGACCCTGCAAGAGGTCGTCGGCACCGAGCGACCGCTCGAGGTCCTCGACCCGCCGGTTGTTTACGTAGATGCCGCCACCCTCGACGTCCCGTCGGGCCTCGCTCTTGGACTTGCTTAGCCCCGCCCGGGTCAGCGCGTCGACGATGTCCAGGCCGCCGGCGCCGTTGGCGCCGAGCGCGGTGCGCGTGAGCCCGCTCGACGGCGCATCCTCGAACACCTCGAGCAGGGTCGCTTCGTCCAGCGTGGAGATCTCCTCGCCGAACAGGGCTTCGGACGCCCGCTCGACCCGCTTGGTCTCGGCCTGGCCGTGGACGAGGTCGCACAGCGCCGCCGCCAGCGCGCGCTGGGCCACCCGACGCTCCGGGTGCGCCGCGGTCTCGGCGTCCAACGTCGTGATCTCCTCCTGGGACAGGAATGTGAAGAAGCGGAGGTAGTCGCCGACCTTGGCGTCCTCGGCCGTCATGAAGAATTGGTAGAAGCGGTACGGGCTGGTCCGTGCCGCGTCCAGCCAGATGGTCCCCTCGGCCGTCTTCCCGAACTTCGACCCGTCGGCCTTGGTCACGAGCGGGGTGGTGAGCCCGTAGACGCGGTCCCCGGTGACCTTGCCGATGAGCTCGGCCCCGACCGTGATGTTGCCCCACTGGTCGGTGCCGCCGAGCTGGAGGTCGCACCCCTGGTCGATGTGGAGGCGCAGGAAGTCGTAGGCCTGCAGCAGCATGTAGCTGAACTCGGTGTAGGAGATGCCTTGGTTGGCCCGCTCCAGTCGGGACCGCACCGACTCCTTCGCGATCATCTCGTTCACCGTGACGTGCTTGCCGACGTCGCGCAGGAACGTCATCAGCGACACGGTGGTCAGCCAGGCCGCGTTGTCGGCGAGCAGCGCCCTGGTGGTCCCGGCCGACTCGGTGAAGTCGAGGAACCGGGCCAGCTGGGGTCGGATCCCCTCCACGTTGGCGGCGAGCTCGTCCACGTCGAGCAGCTGGCGCTCGTCGGACTTCCCGCTCGGGTCGCCGATGAACCCGGTCCCACCGCCCGCGAGGGCGATGGGTCGGTGACCGGCCAGCTGGAGCCGTCGGAGCGTGCACAGCTGCAGCAGGTTCCCGTGGTGCAGGCTCGACGCGGTCGGGTCGAACCCGATGTAGGCGCTCAGCCCACCGGCATCCAGCTTGTCAAACAGCGCCTCGTCGGTGACCTGGACGATGAGGCCGCGAAAGCGGAGGTCTTCGACGAGGCCGGGCACGCCGAAAGCCTGCCATACGGCCGTCGGCGCTCTGCTCGTCGGCGGTCGGTCCCGGTGCATCGCCGTCGAGCTGGGAGCGTTCGGCCTCAGCCGGCCAGCACCGAGCGGGCCGACGCTCCGACCGCCCGGTGGATCCGCTCGTGCAGCGCGACGTTGTCGGTGCGCGAGGGCAATGCGACCCTGATCACCGAGCGGGCCGGCACCCCGACGAATCTCCCCAACGCCTCGTCCAACGCGGCCAGCGTCGAGACGTCGGCGACCGGGACCCCGAAGCCCCGGGCCACCTCGGTGATCGAGACGCGCGGGGCCGTCCCGAACAGCCGCTCGAAGCGCTCCGCGGCCAGAGCGGCGGCCTGTGGGAGGAAGCTGAAGATCCCCCCGCCCCCGTTGTCCAGCACGACCAGGGTGCACGACCCGGTCACGTGTCCGACCGGGACCAGCGCCGAGACGTCGTGCAGGAACGCCAGATCACCGAGCACCGCGACGACGGGCCCGCCCGCGCCGGCGGCGACGCCGAACGCCGTCGAGGTGACCCCGTCGATCCCGTTGGCGCCGCGGTTGGCCAGCACCCTCGGAGGGTTGGCCCGGGGTGCCCCGAACCACTCGAGGTCCCGAACGGGCATCGACGGCGCGACGACCATCGTGTGCGCGGCGTCGAGGGCCGCCAACAGCCGCCGAAGCAGGCCCGGCTCCGTCGCCCGCCC
>Ga0182024_10021414_pt1 | contig 11735 bp, 22 predicted proteins | sample P32metaG_FD_120480 | JGI IMG/M metagenome (GOLD analysis project Ga0182024, IMG submission 120480) | Permafrost microbial communities from Stordalen Mire, Sweden - P3-2 metaG (Illumina Assembly) | ecosystem: Environmental > Terrestrial > Soil > Wetlands > Permafrost | place: Sweden: Stordalen... | reverse complement strand
GGGTTCGCGGGTAAAATTCACGGGACAAAACCTTTTTTTGTAATGAGGGCAACGTTTGTACCATCACTGTTTTTCTTTTGAGGTCATGTATCTCATGAGATCAACGACACGATGGGAATACCCCATTTCGTTGTCGTACCACGCAATCAATTTGTAAAAACGGCTATTTAAAGCTATCCCGGCTTTCTTATCAAAAATGCAGGAATAGGGAGTCCCAATAAAATCGGAAGAAACAACTTCGTCTTCGCAATACTCAAGAAGTCCTTTATAAGGGCCGTCAGCCGCTTTTTTCATAGCGGCACAGATTTCATCGTAGGTGGTATCTCGTTTGAGACGTACTGTTAAATCAACGACAGAAACGTCTGCCGTTGGAATACGGAAAGCCATCCCGGTCAGCTTGCCTTTGACTTCGGGCAAACAAAGCCCGACAGCCTTAGCGGCGCCTGTGGAGGATGGGATAATATTTAAACCTGCAGCACGGCCGCCTCTCCAATCTTTTTTGGAGGGGCCATCGACTGTAGGTTGTGATGCGGTTAAAGAGTGCACGGTCGTCATGAGCCCTTCTTCGATACCGAAGTTATCGAGAATGACTTTTGTTAGAACAGCCAAGCAGTTGGTTGTGCAGGAGGCGTTCGAGACGATCGTGTCTGTTTTAGGGTTATATTTCTCATGATTGACACCCATGACAAAAGTCGGCATATCGCCTTTGCCCGGAGCTGTGATCACGACGCGTTTAGCGCCGGCGGTAATATGTTTATGGGCCTCTTCAACGGAGGTAAAATGGCCGGAGGCCTCGACAACGTAATCGACGCCGAGCTCCTTCCAAGGCAGCTTAGAGGGGTCTTTTTCGTTGAGGACTTTGATACGGTGTCCATTCACGACAATACAATCACCATCGGCCTCAATCTTGAGGTCTGGGCGGCCATGGACAGAGTCGTACTTAAGCAGGTAGGCTAGGTTGTCTGGAGGAACGAGGTCGTTGATCGCTACGACATTGATATGAGGCGTATGCTCGAGGGCGATAATGCGGTAAACGAGGCGTCCAATTCTTCCAAAACCGTTGATCGCAATTTTCACTAGCGAAGTCCTTTTGTGAACGGCTTTTTAAATACCATGATAATGGAGTTTTTGATGGTTGTAAAGGTATTTGAGGGGGCTTCGTTTGGAGCCAATCCATTTCATGTAAGGTCTTGTCTTTGAGAACCTAAGGAATTAATGATAGGTAAGATAATTTTGAGAGAATGAGTCTTGTAAGATTTTTTTCTTTTGGATAAAATTTTTAATTTTAAAACTTCACAAGGAGTGATAAATGTCTTCCAGTCCAATTAGCCGACAAGCCCCTTTTGACCTTACTGCAATACCAGTCAAACAAGCCGACACCTGCAACACAACGACTTCAGCCGAACAAAAGAAGGAAATGATAGAAGTTGCCGTAAAAGTGGTGGCTGCAATAGTTTTTAAAGATTCAGAACGGCAAAGCAAAGTTGATCAACTCTTACAATCATTTATTGATTTTGCTGAAAAAAGGATACGGTTACCTATAGCACAAGTACAGCAAATGGATACAGGCCTGCTTCTTTATGCGGAATCCGATTTATCTCTGGAAGAAGTTAATGAACTTCGGAGGCAATATAGTCGCCTGTCTGGCTATTCCCTAAAGGAGATCGAGTAATACAGATTATATAGGTAGGAGGAAATATGACATTATCAGTTAGTAGGACGGCTTCTTTTCAATCTTCTTGTGAATTATTTACTCGAGAACTTCTTGCAGATATGAAAGAAACAGCTCGTCAGATGGCGGACTGCTTAATGACTGATGACCCTGTCATCAAACAAGATTTTGAAACATCTTTTCTCATTACTTTTATGCAGATTGAAGAGACGAAAAGGAAGCTGCCGCCTAAAATCCTTAAATTAACTGTGGGTAATTCAGATCTTTCTAAAGACTCATTTCCAAAAGTATTTAGCAAGTATGCGTGGTTCTGCGGCTATTCTATTCAATGGAATCAAGAAAAAATTGTGGCTATCACTGGTCGCTTTTAAGTAATGCATTCAGCTGCCTGGAAGGGCAGCTGTAGAATTATTAATCAGCTAGATATTCGATGAGGCAAGAAGGGGCGTTGTCACCAGCTCGCATGCCGAGGCGTACGATGCGGGTATATCCACCCTGACGTGTTGCAAAGCGCTGGGAAAGCTCTCCAAAGAGCTTGCCGATCACTTGGCGGTCGTTGTTTAACATGCTTGTCGATTTGCCAGCTTTTGATACGCGGGCTTGCTTAGGAGTCAGTGTATTGTAGCTGACCATCAGCTCAGCAACGGCAAGACGACGGCTAGATAAGGTGTTTTTCTTAGCGAGCGTGATCATGCGGTCTGCGTGGCGACGGAGTTCCTTCGCTTTTGTAACAGTCGTTTCGATTCTTCCATGCTCGATGAGGGCTTTGAGCATGTTAGCTATCATGCAACGACGGTGAGAAGCTGTGCGCCCAATTTTAAAAGTGTGTTTTCCGTGTCTCATACTTCTTTTGAAGCTCCTTTCTCAGCGAGGTAATCTATGATGATTTGTTTAACGTTGTCGCGGGTGATGCCGAAGCGGGAAAGGTCCATGCCGAGGGAAAGGCCCATTTCTTCGAGCTTGGCTTTGATCTCATTGAGAGATTTTTTGCCGAAGTTTCTAAATTTGAGCATTTCAGATTCTGGCATGATGACGAGTTCACCGATGGTCTCGATGTTGGCACCCGAGAGGCAGTTGGTTGAACGGACGGAAAGTTCGATCTCGTTAATTTTGAGAGCGAGTTTCGAGAGGAGTGTATCACGGTCGGTATTGACTTCGATTTCATCGGAGTCAAACGTAATCGCATGCTTTTTGAGCTGTTCGAAAACTTGGAGATGGAAGATCCCGATCTGTGTAGCAAACGAGAGGGCTTCTTCCGGAGTGATCCGTCCGTCGGTGGTGACTTCGAGAATCAAACGGTCGAAGTCTGTATCTTGTCCAACGCGGGTGTTTTCAACGTAGTAATTCACGAGACGTACAGGTGAAAAAGCGGTGTCGACAATGATCTCGTCCACGACTTTGTCTTTCATGATATGGCGCTCGGAAGGAACATATCCGCGGCCGAACCCGATTTTGACATCAACTCTTTTGACCATCGGTTTTGTGACGGTGAAAAGGGGCTGGTCAGGATTGACGAGGTCAAAGTCTGAATCGCCGATGAGGTCTTTTAATGTAACGACATAGTGGCCGCCGTGCTTATCAAGCATAGCTCCTGTGATGTCGACCGTTTTGGAGATGACGCGAGGCTCTCTGGAAACATTCTCTTCTTCTGTCGGTAGTTTGCGGAGCAGTGCTGATTTGAAGTTGAGGATGATGTGGGTCATGTCCTCGATGATACCTTCGATGGCCATGTACTCATGGGGAACTCCTTCGATGCGGATCGATATGATCGCAGGGGCTTCCATAGATGTGAGCAAAATGCGGCGGAGCACATTTCCTACTGTGTGGCCGAATCCCCTCTCGAAAGGCTCTGCTATGAAACGGCAGAAATGAGGCTTGCGCGCCGATTCATCGACCTTGATTTTGCCGGGGAGTTCAAATTTTCCGTACTTAACTGTCATGATCCTCTCCTGAATTGTTTAAACGCGACGTCGTTTGCGGGCTCTGCATCCGTTATGGGGTACTGGTGTGACATCGCGGATGATCGTAATATTTAATCCTGAACTCTGCAGTCCTCGAACGGCCGATTCACGTCCGGCTCCCGGTCCTTTTAAGTTGATCTCGACCTCTTTCATCCCGAGGGCCATTGCAGCTTTTGCAGCTTCTTGGGCAGCCACTGTCGCAGCAAAAGCAGACGATTTGCGAGATCCGGAATATCCGGCCTTACCGGCTGAACACCAAGCAATGACATGGCCAGCGAGGTCTGTGATGGTCACGATCGTATTGTTGAAGGAAGCAAGCACATGTGCAATGCCAACAGGCACTGTACGTTGTGTTTTTTTACGGACCTTGACTGGTTTTTTGACTTCTGTCTCTTTAACTGACTTCTCTTTCATCGTTTATTTCTTCTTGTTAGCTACGGTTTTTCTCTTACCTTTACGAGTCCTTGAGTTCGTGCGTGTGCGCTGTCCGCGAACCGGGAGCCCTAAACGGTGTCTAATGCCTCGGTAGCAATGGATGCTAATGAGACGCTTGATATTGTTTTGAATTTGCCGTCTTAAGTCTCCTTCCACGATATAGTCTGATTGGAGTACAGCGTTGATCCGGGCGACATCGTCTTGTGACAATTGATGGGCGCGCATATTGGGATCGAGGCCGAGCTTGGCAATAATCTGGTTAGAGAGCTTGCGGCCAATGCCATAGATATAAGTGAGGGCGACTTCTAGCCTTTTTTTGTCAGGAACGTCGATACCAATGATACGGGCCATGTGTAAAATCCTTTTTTAATATCGAAATAGTTTAACAATTAACTGAGTTTAACTCAATTCAAAAATCTCTTGTTACCGAGCACGGGCGCGTCTCATGAAACCATCATACCGTTTCATGAGGAGATGCGACTCGACCTGTTTAGTGGTATCCAAAACAACTCCGACTAAAATCAGCAGGGAGGTTCCGCCAAAAAAGTGGCTGATCGTGGGGTCTACGCCTAAAAGGCGGCTGACCAGGGTCGGTAAAATGGCAATGAGGGCCAGAAAGAGGGCTCCTGCTAAGGTAATGCGGTTCATCGTCGCTTCGAGATAGTCTTGAGTTGGTTTGCCTTGCCGGATGCCAGGGATGAAGGCGCCGTTTTTTTTCATATCGGAAGCGATCTGTTCAGGATGGAACTGGGTCGCGGTCCAGAAGTAAGTAAAAAATATAATAAGTATGACATAGAGGCAGGTATGAACCCATGATCCGGGTGAGAACCAGTTGGCGATCTGGGCGAGCGCGTTGCCGCGGCCGATAAATTGGGCAATTGTGGCGGGGAACATGAGAAGCGAGGAAGCAAAGATCACAGGTATGACGCCTGCATAGTTAATTTTTAAAGGGATGTAGGCGCTTCCGCTCCTGTCTCCAGAGGTTTCTTGCTGTCCGACGACGCGTCTTGCGTATTGCAAGGGAATTCTCCGCTGGCCTTGGATGACAAGGATGGTGCCGACGATGATCATAACAAAGACGACGCCGAGGACAACGAGGGAAGAAAAGGTGAGCTGTCCGGGCTCTTGAGAGTCGAGGTTAAGCTGGCGGATGATCGATCCGATGGTGCTAGGTAAAGAGGAAAGGATACCAATGGTGATGATGAGGCTGATGCCGTTGCCGATCCCTTTTTCGGAGATCTGCTCGCCGATCCACATGAGGAGCATGGTGCCGGCGGTCATGGTAAACATGACGATGAGGTAGAAAAGCCAGGGCATGCCAAAGAGCTGGAAGTCCATGAGCTCTGGAACGATGATGCCGGGGGTTCCTGCATTGAGTTGCACGGCATATTTTGCAAAGAGGCCTGCTTGGAAGAACGCAAGGCCGATGGTAAAAAGCCGGATCCATTTTCCCATCTTGCGACGGCCTTGGTCGGGGCTTTCTTTGATTTCGCGCTGCAGAGAAGGGACAAGGGCCATGAGGAGCTGCATGATGATGGAGGCGGAGATATACGGCATCACGCCGAGCGCAATGATGGTCATGTGCGCAAAGGCACCGCCGGAAAAGACATCCATGAGCTGGAAGAGGTTTTGGCTTCCGCCTGTGGCGTGGTGGAAAAGCCGGACTGCAAGGTCTCCATTAACTCCGGGCACAGGGATATGAGCCCCAACCCTGCATGCGATGAGGAGCAAGAGTGTAAAGACAATTTTTGTCTTTAACTCTGGGATCGAGAAGATGCGTCTAATTCCCTCTATCATTTCTTAGGAGTCTTGTTTTCCGAGAATTTTAAAAGATATTTTTGCTTTTTCGAGTTTTTCTAGGGCGCCTTTAGAAAAAGCGTGCGCTTCAATCGTCACGTTCTTTTTCAGGTCGCCTTGGGCCAAAATTTTGAGTCCGCCTTTAGGATCGCGTGGGGCATAACCGCGCTCGCGGAGAGTTTTCAAATTGATGACATCGCCGTCTTTGAACAATTGGTTGAGGCGTCCCAGGTTGATCGAATGGACGTCGTTTTTAAACATTCCATTCACAAAACCTTTGGTCGGGAGCTTACGATAAAGAGGAAGCTGTCCTCCTTCGTAGCCGAAACGGCCTTTATATCCGCGCCGAGCTTTATCGCCTTTGACGCCGCGGGTACACGTTTTTCCTCGTTTAGATCCCAAGCCGCGGCCGACGCGCTGTACGCGTTGGCGGGGGCGGTGTGTATCAGAAAGAGATCCTAAAGTAATCATGCTAACCCTCGGGCTTGAAGTGCTTGTTGTCTATTTTGAAGAAGCATCAGGGCTTTGAGTGTTGCGCGGACTTGATTAAGCGGATTGTTAGATCCATAAATTTTTGCAATGATATCTCTAATGCCACCTAGCTCAAGAACTGAACGAACTTTGGATCCGGCAATCACGCCTGTTCCTTCAATAGCAGGTTTTAAGAAAACGGTAGAACCGTCCCAGCTCACGGTAATCTCGTGAGGAATGGTCGCTCCTTCTCTTTCAAAGGTCATGATATTTTTTCGCGCTGCCTCTCCGCCTTTGCGAATCGCATCGGAAACTTCATTAGCTTTGGCAAATCCAAAACCAATGTGGCCTTCGCCATCTCCGACGATAACGAGAGCAGAAAAGCTAAACTTACGGCCCCCTTTAACGACTTTAGAAGAGCGGTTGATATAGAGAACCTTCTCTTCAAAGTGGGTATTAAAATCTTCTTGACGGTAACGCTTGGATTTGTTTTTCATCATTATTCCTTAAAATTGTAATCCTGCTTCTCGAGCCGCGTTGGCAAGTTCAGCGATGACGCCGTGATATTTATAAAAACCGCGGTCAAAAACGACGGTCGTGATTTGTTTGCCTTTGGCAATCTCACCGAGTTCTGTTCCAATCAAACGGGCAGCTTCTTTATTGCTGGTGAGTTTTTTGGAGCGGAATTTTTTCATCAGCGTGCTGGCCGAAGCTAAGGTGATGCCTTTTTCGTCATCGATCAGCTGAACTGCAATATGACGATTAGACTTCAGAACGGTAAGCCGTGGTTTTTCAGCAGTGCCGCGAAGGTTTTGGCGTACACGATAGGCCCGCTTTAAACGCTTCCGATTTCTATTGACGAGAGAACTTTCCATATATTTCTATCCTGTTTTATCCGGCTGCGGTTTTGGCTTTGGCAGCTTTTCCTGCTTTTTTGCGTACATATTCGTTCTCATAACGAATTCCTTTGCCTTTGTAAGGCTCAGGAGGCTTCACAGCACGCACGGTCGCAGCAAACTGTCCGACGAGTTGCTTGTCGATGCCGGTAATGATAATCGTGATGCTCTTGTCCACAGTTACGCTGACGCCTTGCGGAATCTTTATTTGCGTCGGATGAGAAAGGCCGACTTGGAGGTCGACATTGTGACCTTGAATGGCAGCGCGGTATCCGACACCGACCATTCCTAGTTTAATCTCAAATCCTTTAGAAACGCCTTCGATCATGCTGTTCAGCATTGATCGATAGAGTCCATGAGTAGGCTTTGGGAGGTCGATTTTTTCATTCTTTTCAACAGTAGCCATTCCATCCGCGACTTTGACGGTGATTCCTTCGACTAAAGGATAGCTGAGCGTTCCTTTCGGCCCTTTAACGTGGATTGTCTTGCCATCGGCCTTGATTTCGACGCCAGCGGGGACTTTAATAGGCATTTTTCCTAAACGTGACATAAACTAATTCCTCACCATATGTAACATAAGAGTTCTCCGCCGATCCCTTTCTGACGGGCGGTTTCACCATCGACAACACCTTGCGAAGTGGACACAATAGCTAAGCCCAGTCCATTAGAGATTTTAGGAATCTCGTCTTTATTGATATAACGTCGGAGGCTAGGCTTAGAGATACGCTTGAGTCCTTGCATAATAGGGGCTCTTCCGCCGGCATATTTCAAGAAAACTCGCATTTTTTTATGTTCTTCGTCAACGAGAATGTGTTCGACAAAACCTTGTTGTTCAAGAACTTTTAGAACATCGTGCTTTAAGCTACTGAGCGGCATATCGACATACTTGCGACGAGCTGTCACTGCATTGCGAAGGCGTGTGAGCATATCAGCGATAGGATCTTGGTGTGCCATAATTATTTTCCCCCTGATTCATTTAGGGTCTGAGTCTTAAATGGAAATCCGAGCATGCGGAGCAGCTCCACGCACTCATCATCAGTCTTAGCCGATGTTACAAACGTAATATTCATACCTTGTGTTCTCTTCACTTCATCTAGGTTAATTTCTGGGAACACTTGTTGGTCGGTAAGTCCCATAGAAAAAGATCCTCTTCCGTCGCACTTTAAAGAAAAGCCGCGGAAGTCGCGGATGCGGGGGGCGACGATATTGCAAAAACGGTCGAGGAATTCATACATGCGTTTTTTGCGGAGTGTTACTTTGAGTCCGATCACTTGCCCTTTGCGCGATTTGAAGTTAGCGATCGCTTTCTTCGTATGCGTTAAAATAGGTTTTTGACCTGAGAGCATCGTCATCTCTTTTTGGCAGGCTTGCACGGCGTTTTTATCTTTAGTAGCTTCGGCAAGGCCCATGCTAATGATGATTTTTTTCAGCGAAGGGACCAGCATCGGATTTTTATATCCGAATTTCTCTGTGAGAGCGGGTGCTACTTCCTCTTTAAATTTCTTTTTTAATCTAGACATTGCTTCTCATCCGTTTAACTTTTCTTTAGTGCGCGCAGCACAACTTTTTTTTCGCCTTTCATGTAAAAGAGATCTTTCTCTTTTTTGGTGCGGTGCACTTTCACATCAATTCTTTTTCCTTCATCATCGCAGAGACAGACATTGGAAATATGAATCGGCATTTCCATCTCAATAATGCTGGGAGTTTGCACTTGGGCGCGCCGTTTGGCGTGTTTTTTGCGTATATTCATGCCTTGAATAACAACGGTCTCGCCTTTGCGCTTGAGGACAGTTCCTGATCTTCCGCGTTCGTTGCCTGCAATCACGAGTACTTTATCGCCTTTCTTGATCCACTTGCTCATCTTAAATTACCTCAGGGGCTAACGATGTAATTTTTACAAATCCTACATCGCGGACTTCGCGAGCTACAGGCCCGAAAATACGTGTTCCGCGGGGATTTCCTTTGTCATCGAGGATGACGCAGCTATTGTCATAAAAGCGGAGCATCGATCCATCGGCACGTCGGATATAACTGCGGGTGCGCACGATAACGGCTTTAACAACTTCGCCTTTTTTAACAAGCCCTTTAGGGTCGGCTTCTTTGACGCTGCAGACGATCACATCGCCGACACCTGCATAACGGCGCTTGGATCCTCGAAGGACTTTGAAGCAGCGAACTCGTTTTGCGCCGGTATTATCAGCGACGTCTAATTCGGATTCTTGTTGGATCATACAATCACCTCAACTACGCGCCATCGTTTTAATTTAGAAATAGGCCGTGTTTCAGCGATGCGCACTTTCTGCCCTTCTTTCACGTCTATTTCGCAATGAGCGTAGTATTTTTTACCACGCGTTATGACTTTTGGATACTCAGGGTGCAGGAAGGTGCGGTCGACGCGGACTGTGACAGTCTTCTGCATCTTCGTCGAAACAACGACGCCTTCTTTTTCTTTACGGGTGTTCCGTTCTGTTTTCATACTTTAAGCCTTTCCCTTTTCTTGCGATGGGGACTTTTCCTGGGATTTTTGATTGATCGCCGTTAAAACACGGGCCCGATCTTTCTTTTTTGATCGCAGGAGATGGGGTTTTTCTAACTTTCTAGTTATGCTGAACTCTGTGTTGATCTCGTAGATCTCTTTGGAAAGATCATTATAGAGAGCTGTGAGTTCAACGACATTTTGTTTTGTAAGATCTTCAATTTTAAACATAACTTTATACTCTCTCCAATCGTTCGACAAAGCGGGTTTTGATCCCGATTTTAGCTGCAGCGCGTCTGAGGGCGTTTTGCGCGAGGTCTTTTGTGACGCCGCCGACTTCAAACATGACGCGTCCAGGTTTTACTACAGCTACCCAGTGGTCAACATTTCCTTTACCTTTACCCATCCGAGTCTCAGCCGGTTTTTTAGTGACCGACTTATCAGGGAACATACGGATCCACACTTGGCCGCGGCGGTTCAAATAACGAGTGATTGCCACGCGGGCCGCTTCGATTTGGTTGTTGGTAATCCAGCCTCTTTCGAGAGCTTGCATACCATAGTCACCGAAGTCGAGGAAGTTTGCAGCTTTGCTGAAACCGGCCATCTGGCCTTTTTGCATTTTTCGGAATTTAGTTCGAACGGGCATTAATGCCATAATCAAGCTGCTCCTTCTTCGCCTTTATTAATCCACACCTTCACACCGATCGATCCATACGTGGTTTCGGCTCTTCCCATCGCATAATCAATTTCGGCACGGATGGTATGGAGAGGAATACGTCCCTCTTTGTACCATTCTGTACGGGCAATCTCAGCGCCTCCGATACGTCCGGAGACGGAAACTTTAATGCCAGCTGCACCGGCGTCCATGCTCGATAGCATCGCTTTCTTCATGACACGGCGGAAAGGCATCCGGCGTTCGAGCTGTCTTGCAATTCCGTCTGCCACGAGTTTTGCATCGAGGTCAGGACGTTTGATTTCTTCAACTTCAATCCAAATGTCTTTGCCGGTAACTTTCTTGAGCTCTTGTTTGAGGATGTCGATCTCAACGCCTTTTTTCCCGATGACAAGGCCGGGACGGGCTGTATGGATGGTCACTTCAATTTTTCCGCTCATTCTCTTGATGGTGATCAGAGAGGTTCCAACGCAAATCGGCTTGGACATGAGATATTTACGGATGAATGTATCTTCGCCTAATTGATTGCCGAACTCTTGGTTGTTGGCGTACCACATGGAGCGCCATCTTTTTGTTCGAACGAGTCTAAACCCGATTGGGGATGTTTTCTGGCCCATTTATTTTCCTTCCTTCTCTTGCGGCTCTACGATCACTGTGAAGTGGCTTGTCCGCTTCATGATAGCCACCATTCCGCCGCGTGCTTTTGATTTTGAGCGCTTCAGAACAGGACCACAATCGACTCTTACTTCTTTAACAAAGAGCTTCTGGCGTGGGATGTTCAATTGCGTCTCAGCGTTAGCAACAGCGCTATCGAGAGTTTTTTTGAGAAGTTTACCACCCTTGAGCTGTGAATACATGAGCTGGATCACGGCATCTTCAACATTTAATCCACGGATGAGGTCCGCAGCAAGCCGCGCCTTCCGGGGAGGTATTCTCACATATTTTGTACACGCTCTAGCGTTTTTCATGCATTTCCTTCACTTTAAGTTGGTGCTGGGGCTGCTGCGGCAGGTGCGGCGGCTCCAGGTGCTGCGCCAGCGGGAGCAGCTGCGGCTGCGGCTGCGGCTTCAGCGAGTTTCTTAGATCCGTGTCCTTTGAAGATCCTGGTTGGCGCGAACTCGCCTAAGCGATGTCCGACCATATTCTCTGAAACAAAGACTGCAATAAATTTGCGGCCATTGTGGACTTCAAAAGTATGTCCTATCATTTCTGGAATGATCATGGAGCGTCGAGACCAAGTTTTAATGGCTCGTTTAGACCCGCCAATATTTTGTTTCTCTACTTTGGCGAGCAAATGATGGTCAACAAAAGGACCTTTTCTTAACGATCTACCCATAAAACTTTATTTCCTCCG
>Ga0182024_10021413_pt1 | contig 11736 bp, 11 predicted proteins | sample P32metaG_FD_120480 | JGI IMG/M metagenome (GOLD analysis project Ga0182024, IMG submission 120480) | Permafrost microbial communities from Stordalen Mire, Sweden - P3-2 metaG (Illumina Assembly) | ecosystem: Environmental > Terrestrial > Soil > Wetlands > Permafrost | place: Sweden: Stordalen... | reverse complement strand
TGAGCCTGACCGACGAGATCGCCGTGGCCCCGCCGGCATCGAGCACAGGCGTTCTGGTGGTGGGAAGAGCCGTCGCATCCGACCCTCAGCTGCTGCCGGCGAGTTTGCTCGCGACCCTTCCATCGGCGCCTCGGCGGGAGGCGATCAGGCTGGGAAGGGCCACGTTCTACCGATATCTAGATCTTTCTCCCCGCGGCTACCTCGGACCGGAGGCTGTGTACGCGATGTCGACCACGGCAGGAGTCGTGCTCGGGGTGTGCGTAACCCGGCAAGCGCCACCGGGCCTGCGCAGCAGTTGCGAGCGATCGCTGGCGACGCTCAGACTGTCCTCGGGCACCACTCTCCCGCCGGGGCCGATCCCCGCATATGCCTCGACGCTGAACGTGACGCTCGAACGGCTGAACGACGTGCGCGCCAGCCTCGGCACGCGGCTAGTCCAAGCGTCCGACGCGAAGGCTCAGGCGGTGGCGGCCTACAAGCTGGCGGCGGCACATACCGCCGCGGCTCGCGCGCTCGAGCATCTGAACATCGGCCCGGCGAATACCGCCAACTCGGCGGTCGTGGCGGCGCTCGAGCTCAGCAGCGCCGCCTACCGAGCGCTCGGACAAGCTGCATCACGCCAAGACCCTGCAGGCTACGATCGGGCGCGCGCGTTGGTGCAGCGTGCCGCCCGCGCGTGGAAGGCCACGTATTCTCGGCTCGAAGCGTTCGGCTACGGCGTCAGCTGACGAGCCCTGGCCGGCGCGGCGGCCGCGCTGACAAACTGAGGATCTGGGTCAGGCCGTCAGCCGCCGCCGACCACAGTCCCGGTGCCAGACCCGGTGCCAGAGGTGCCAGAGGTGCCAGACCCGGTCCCAGAGGTGTCCCCGCCGCTGGAGGTCCCGGTTCCCGGACCCGTGGTTGTGCCACCACCATTGCCGGAGCCCGAGCCGCTGGGCCGCGAGTCCGAGGTGCCCGAGCTCTTCCCCCCCGAGCTCTTCCCCCCCGTACTGCGAGAGCTGACTGGCGCCGGCGCGGTGGCGGCCGGCGGGACGTAGGGGATGCTGGCGGGCGGCACGGCCGGAGCGATGACAGCCCTGGTCCGGTGTCGCCGGATCCGCACCCTCAGCGCCGGGACCCTGGGCGTGGCCGTGATACCGAGGATGCTGACCCTGGCAGCGGTCGAGGCTGTCGCCCCGGGCGGCACCGCGTAGCGGTGCGCATTTCCGTTCGTGGCGGATCCGGCCGCAAAGGCGATCGCGAACGCGACGATTGGTGCGGCCAGCGCCATGAGCAGTCGTCGTCGGGCCAACGGAGTCGAGAATCCGACTCCCCTGGTAATCGACCGGCCGCTGATAGTAGGTGCTGACATCACTCCGTCCCAAGTGAGTCGACGACGTAATAGCCCATCATACCTTCTAAAATCGAGTAGGATCCGAATCTGGGCGAGTTTGCACTGGCCCAGTCCTTCTTGGCAGGGGTGGCGTGAGTGTCCAGAGGTGGGTTGTTGCGCGGGATCAAACGTCGTGTTTCGATCGTCGCCTGGGTCGCGCTGGTGATGCTGGCCGGCTCGGCTTTGCTCGCTGCCGGCGCCGAGGCGGACACGCCACCGGGGATTTCACCGGCATCGGCTTCGACGACATCGCCCCCGCTACCGGGCGAAACGCTCACTGAGGTGCCGGCCGCGTGGACCAAAGCGCAGACTGCCACTGTCAACCAGGTCCAGTGGGAGTACTGCGACAGCTTCGGCGCCAACTGCCAAGCGATTCCGGGTGCCACGAGCCCGACTCCCGGCTCCTCCTACACCGTGCAGCAAAACTACGTTGGCCACACGATCGAGGTGTCGGAGACCGGCCTGGGCATCAACGGCCCGATCGTGCAGGAATCGCGGCCGACGCTTGTGGTGGTGCCGCCAGGGCCATCCATCATCTCGCCGCCGACGATCTCGGGGACCCCACAGCAGGATCAGACGCTGACCGCGAGCCAGGGCACCTGGAGCAACAACCCCGCCCTGTTCAGCTACCAGTGGTCAGAATGCGACAGGTCGGGCGACAACTGCAATACGATCGGCGGCGCCACGAACCAGTCCTACACGCTGACCGCGGGCGATGTCGGTTCCACGATCCAGGTACAGGTGACCGCGACCAACGCCGGCGGCTCAGGCACAGCCGGCTCGGCTCCCACGAGCGTCGTCGCGCCGCTACCTCCCTCCAATGTCGTCCCGCCGAGGATCTCCGGGTTAGCCCAGCCGGGTCAGACCCTGACCACCAGCGGTGCTTCCTGGAGCAACAGCCCCACCTTCTTCAGGTACCAGTGGTCAGACTGCAATGGCTCCGGCACGCGCTGCCACGCGATCGGCGGCGCCACGAAGCAGTCCTACACACCCAGCACGCGCGATGTCGGCTTCAGGATCGAGGTGCGGGAGAGCGCCACCAACGCGGGCGGTTCAGCGTCGGCAGTCTCGCTGCCCACAATCCCCGTGCCCGCCACGATCAAGTCGACGATGAACTGGGTGTTCTTCTACTCGCCGACCTACACGAGGATCCTGACCCTGATCGTGCATCGAGCGTCCGTCGACACCACCATCGCGGTCAGATGCCACGGGCGGGGCTGCCCGTTCACCAGCCGATCCGCTGTGCTCACCAAGCCCAAAACCTGCGCCCCCTCCACCGGGCATCCGTGCGCGTCACCCAACCCCCGGACCGTCAACCTCGCGTCCTGGTTCGGTAAGCAGCGGCTTCACCCCCCCGCGACTGTCACCGTCAAGCTGACCCGGCCCCACTGGATCGGCAAGGAGTACGTCTTCAGGACGCGAGCCGCCCATGGCCCGCGCGTCCAGATCCTCTGCGTGGCCCCCGGAGCTAAGCGTCCCCGCGCAGGCTGCTGAGAACCCGACGAAGCCATGATCACGTCACTGGTCTCCCGTGTGCTGTCGGCGAGTCGCTCGCGGTCATGTGCGCTCACGTTCGCGGGCGCGGCGCTCAGCGAGGTGCCGATACTCCCGCTTGCCGACGGCAGTTGCCCGGTGTGCGGAACGCACACCTGCCAGGCGTGCCGGCGATGGCTCGCCGACGCCGACACAGACCCGGGGCGGCGTTAGCCCTGCCGCCTTGCGCGGTCATGCCGCGCTGGATCCATGAGCCGGAGCGAAGGCGTGGCTGCGGCCGAGCCGAATCCGCTGCGTGGCCACTGAGTCGCTGAGCGCGTCGAGCCAGTCGTCGACCTCCGCTTCTCCGTGGTACACGATCAGCACGGTGGCGGGCGTGAGCGTGGCCAGTACCTCGGTCACGTAGGGAAAGTCGGCCAGCAGGCGGTGGCGAACCGCGCGGAAGTCGCCCTGCATTGAGATGCCCGGGATCGTTATTTCGTAGAGCTTCGGCATCGCTATCTCTCCGCTGTCGTGGTGACAGGTCGTTCGTGGGGGCGGGATCGGTCGCCGGCGCGGGGTCCGTCGCCGCTGCGAAGGCGCGCGTGCTGACGCGCACGCACCAGGAACGCCGACAGGATCGCGATCGCCACGGCCTCGGAGGCGATCGCCAGCACGACGACAAACCGGTAGCCGATTTCCATGAACCCGAACACGGGCGTGTGCTCGCTGATCAGCAGCGCGATCAGCGCACCGGCCGCGACCCCGATGCCGGCGAGCGCCGCCAGCTGGTCGAGCCACTCGCCTCGCCGTCCGAGACGGCGTCTGATCGGCGCGAGGAGAAACAGCGCCAGCGCCGTCGCGGCGATGAAGTTCACGAGGAACAGCGGACCGATCGTGGGGATGCTGGAGTAGAACTCGTATTGGTACAGCTGGAAATGAACGCCGCCGACGACGAGCAGGGCGAGCGCGCCCAATATCCGCGTGGCGTCAAGGGAGTGGTTGCGGGTCCGCATGGGAAGAGCTCCTTTATGGCTGTGGTGAAAACCTGCCACGACGTGGCGTAGTAGATGGTCCTACCACCCACGACTCCCTGATGACGCAAACCTTCCCGGCGAGAAAGCAATACTTATATGAGCGAGATCTGGCGGACCATCCGCTCATAGCTCGCTGCGGCATGCCCTTCGCGGTCCAGCGCGGCGACGTAAGCGCCGAACGCGAGCGTCCTGTCGGCGGCATCGGCGCGGCTCCAGTTCTCATACGAGACGCCCACACGGGCGCACTCCTCTCGCCAGCTCACATAAAGTTCGAGCATCGCGTCGACCAGCTGGCCGGGAGGACGTCGCGGCGCGGTCGACGTTGCGCATCCCGCTGACTCTGAGAGCCAGACTTTGCGGTTGAGATTCTTCATCGGAGGCTCGCTCTCAGTCGATCGTGTTGGCCAGGCCTGTCCTCGGCGCCCGGGAGGGTCAGGCGGATGCCGCGGCGGCGCCGACCTGGGCGCCGTCCATCCGCAGTACTCGCGCGGTCCCGAGAATCGCCAGCAAGGTGAAGACGATCGCGCTGGACGCGCACGAGGAGCAGATTGCGTGGATGATCAGGCCGAGCAGCGCGACGGGTACCCCGAGCAGGCTCGCATAACGCGAGGTCTGCACGGTTTCGCAGCCGTGGGAGATGCCGCAGATCGGTTGCAGGCCAGCGTAGTGAACAGGTCAGGTAGCCGGCGACTCCGACCCCTGCCAGGCACAGAGCTTCGCTGGCACGGCGCAGCACGGTGTCGGTCATCGCGACCCCTTGAGGAGGTTTGCGAAGGTCGTCGCAAACGGCGCCGCGGTGAGTGAGGAGGGCGCGAACTGCCGCAACGGCCCGCCGGCCCGGCCGATCAGGAACGAAGGCGTGGCGTCGATCCCCGCCCGCGACGCGAGATCACTTGCTCCCGCGAGCGCCGCGTCGGCCGCAGGCGCCGCGCTCGCGCGCAGCGCCGCGGCAACGTTCAGGCCGGGCACGGCCTCGAGCAATCGCCGGAGGTAGCTCGGCGTGACGTAGCCGGTGTTCTCCTCGCCCTGGTTGAGATACATCAGGTCGACGAAGTTCCAGAGCCTGTCGTGCTTTGCCGCCGCTGCCGCCACCCGCCCCGCGGCAACAGAGCCTGGACCGATGAACGACAGGTTCTCGAACCGCATGCTCACCTCGCCCGTGCGGACGTAGTCGCGCACCAGGGTCGGCAGCGCCTGCACCGTGTATTCGTCGCAGTAGGGGCATTGGAGGTCAGCGAACTCCACCAGCCGCACCGGAGCGCTGGCTCGGCCGAGGAGGTTCCCGTGCTGAGGAATACCGGCGAACAGGGCGGCGGACAGGGCAGCGCCCTTCAGCCTGCCCCCCGACGCCGCGTTGGCGCTCCCGCCGCCGCTGGAGATAGCGACCGCAGCCACGACCACGGCAATGGCCACCGCGAGGACGCCCCCGAGGGCACGGCGGCGGTCCCGTCCTCTGGCCTGCGCCCTTGCGCGCGCCTCGGCCGCGAGGCGAGCTTCGCGGGTTGCGAGCTTACGTCCGCGCCTGTCACTCATCGCCGTGCCGCCGGGATCGTCGGATGCCCGGGGAGGGAGATCGGTCGACCCCACTGGTCATCAAGCAGATGCTACTACATCACGTCGTACGTCGCTGCGTCGGAGGCGCACGTGGCTCAGCGGCTGATCGAGGGCACGGAGCTCCTCCCGGGCATCGGCCGCTGACACGCGCGGGGCGGCGGCTCCAGAGCCGCCGCCCCGCTGTCAGCGCCGCTCGAACCGTCAGGCCCAGCTTGTTCGCCTTCAGTCTGTGTCGAGCACTTCGATGCCCAGGGCGCCGGCCCAGACGCCGGCCATCGCGATGATGTCGGGCCATTCCATGGCTGCGCCTCGGAGGCTCTGAACACCCTCCAAGCCGGTGAGCTCGCTGCGGCGGAACTCGCAGCTCTGCAACTGAGCACCGCGAAAGTCCGCGCCAGTCAGGTCACACCTGTGAAAGCGAACGGATTCGAGCTGCGTTTGCAGGAAATCGGCTTGCGCCAGCAGGCAGTCCTCGAAGGTCACGCGTACCAGCCGGGAGAAGCTGAATGAGGCCAGGTCGACACGGCTGTCCTGGATCGTGACGTCGCGCAGCAGGGCTTCGGGTAGGTGGATGCCGGTCAGCCGGCTGCTCTGGATACTCACCCGTGCGAGGCTCGCGCGGCGGGCTTGCAGGTTGGCAAGGTTGCAGGCGCTGAGCCGGCAGTGCTCGAGCCTCAGCTGCTCAAGCCGCGAGCCCGACACGTCGACCTTGGTCCACCTCGCGCCCTGGAACACGACGTTACCCGCGCGCTGGTCGGACAGCACCGCGTTCGCCAGGTCGACCTCCTCGTAGGCATCCTCATCCGCCAACGAACCGATCTCGCCGGCGTCTAGACGAGATGGCAGCTCGGGTGGCAGGGGAGCGCTGGCATCACGGCGCATCGCCGAAGCCAAGCACACACCGCCGTCGACACTCGCGTGGCCAACTGGACGTCAGCCCATCGGAGCGAGTCGGGCGTAGACGCCGTCCCTGAACCGGGCCAGCCTGGCCGAATGTCGCTAGATGGCGACTACTGAGAACACGGGCGGCAGCCGTGTCGCGAGCGTCGTCCAAGTGGCAGCGGCATCGCCCGAGCCGAAGAGATCGCCGGAGGTGGCGCCGAAATAGAGCTGAAGCTGCTCGCCGTCCCCGGCGCGGCTGAACGCTTGCCGCAGCACCGTCAGGTAGGCGTGCTCCGCCGGCAGGCCGTCTCCCCGAGCCGCCCAGTTGGAACCCGCGTCGCGGGTTTCATAGACGCGCACCCGGCCGTTGGGGGTAACGCGATCCATGTCGGCGACGAGCGGAATCAGGTAGGCACTGTCGGGGTCGCCTGGGTCGACCGTCAGCGGAAAGCCGAAATCAGACGGGAGCCCATGCCCACCTATGTCGATCCAGCTCTCGCCGGCATCGTCAGAGCGGAAGACGCCCCCGTGGAACTGCATGAACATCCGGTCGGGTTGCTTCGGCGCACGCTCGACGTGGTGCACGCAGCGGCCCGCGTTCTCATCCTTGAGCGCCTCCTCGGGCAGGTACCGCGGGTTGAGCCCCTCGTTGCCCCGCCGCCAGGTACGGCCGCCATCGTCGGTCAGCCACATGCCGGCGGCTGAGACCGCGACAGCCAGCTTGTCAGGGTCTCCCGGCCAGGTGCAGATCGAGTGCAGGCAAAGCCCGCCGCCGCCGGGCTGCCAGTGCGGGCGCGAAGGCTGCTCCCACAGTCCGGCGTTGATCTCCCAGCTGGCTCCGCCGTCGTGGCTCTGAAACAGGACTCCGGGATCTCCCCCCGCGTACAGGCTGCCGTCAGCCTCGCCGCGGGCGATGACCCAGATCCGCTCGAGCGCCTGATCGCCACCTTCGGGTAGGGCGACGCCGTCGGCCAGCTCCCACTCGTCGCCCGGATCGTCGTCGGTGTAGAAGATCTTCGGGCCGTAGAACGGCGAGGTCACCGTCGCGAGCAGCCGCCCGCTGCGAGGATCCCGCGTTGCGAAGTCGACCGGCTGACCGGCAAACGCGCGCGTCTTTATCTCAAAACCAGAACCTGCCTCACCTTCAAGCAGGAACAGGCCTTTCTTGGTCCCGACCACCAGCTCAGTCACTTTCTCAGCCTCCTGTTATCGCCGGTAGTACCTCAATGCGGTCCCCGGACCGCACGGGTGTCGTCTCGCCCCCACGCTCGCCGTTGACGAACACGTTGATGTGGCGGCGGATCAGGCCCCGCTCGTCGAGGATCCATCCGCTGACGTCCGGGTGGCGGACCTCCAGCGCCCGGAGCAGCTCGATCACGGTCGCGCCCTCGAGCTCATGCTCCGCGCGGCCGCCAACGAGCCTGCGCAACGGTCCTCGAACGCAAACCACGGCCATTGGAGAGATCCTAATCGCGCCCACGAAAGCCATAGACCTCGGCGCCACTCATTTCTCATCGGTGCGGCGGCATTAGTGGACGCCGGGTGGACGTCGTCCATCCAGCTAATGCCGGCGAGCTGCCCGCGACACCGAGCGTTATTCCGCGAACGCGGGGGTCAGGCGGGTTCGCCGTAGCGCCAGGTCGACCGCATTGTCAAAGCTGAGCTCGCGTCCCCTGGAATATGAACGCTGAAACTCGTCATCGCCGAGACTCGAACGAATCGTGTCGATGCTGGCCTGGCGGGATCGCCCGTAGTGGAGCCATGGTTGTCCGATCTGGTCTAGAAACGCCTGGGCGACGCCGTGGAGCTCAGCCGCTCGCCGCCAGTCGGCCAGATCGCCGGCGAGGCAGGCTAAGCCGAGGCTCGAGTAGGCGAGGCCAGAACCGTCGCCGCTGCGACGGCTTGCGCGAAGCGCGTCCTCGAGCATCGCGATGGCGTCCTCGCGATCACCTTCCTCGCGCAGACACATGCCCAGGTTGACGTTCACGTAGTGGCTCGCCGCGCCGAAGACCCGGCCGGCTTGCGAAGCTTGTTCCAGGTGCTGGCGAGCAGCCGCAGCATTCCCTGCCTCCAGCGCGCCGACACCGGCATAGACGTGAAGGTCGTGGGTCAAGAGGAGATTGCCTGATCGTTCGGCGCACGCAAGTGCCTCGAGGTGCAGTGCGTCAGCGCGGGCGGGATCGATCTCCTGGCTGCACGTGATATTGAGCAGCAGGCATTCGGCCAGCAGGCGGTCATCGTCCAGCCGCCGGGCACGCTCGAGGCACTCCTCCGCGAGGGGATAGGCGCCCTGTCGATCATTCGCGAAGAGACGAGCACTGGCAAGCGCCATCTGGGACTCCACGAGCAGGGCCTCGTCGTCGAGTTGACCCGCGAGCTCGACCGCCTGTTCGGTGAGGCGTTGCATGATCTCGCGGTCAACCGAGGTAGCCGTACTAGCGCCTACGACCAGGGCTTTTACTAGCAGACGGGGTTCCCTCCGGGCTTCGGGCCGTTCGAGCACCGGCATCAGGAGTCCGAACGCCTCGTGGCGCCGCGCCCGCGTGAACCAGTAGTAGCCGAGGGCGTCGGCGAAGCGCAGAACCACACTGGTCTTGCCTGGGTCGTCCGCAGCGTGCTCGATCGCGCGCCGCAGGTTGGCCTGATCGGCGTCCAGTCGGGCAAACCAGCGTGCCGGGTCGGGTCCCGTGAGGTGCGGCGCGGCCGTCTCAGCCAAATTGAGGAAATGCTCGCAATGGGCAGCTGCAACCCTGGCGGCCTCGTTCTCGTTGAGCTCGACGAGTCGCTCGGCGGCAAACTGCCGGATCGTCTCGAGAAGCCGGTAGCGGAGAGCTTCTGCGGATGGCTCGGCCAGCGCCAGGCTCTTGTCCACCAGCGATCCGAGAATGTCCGTCACGTCGAACTCCTCGATGTCACCGAAGGTACACACGGCACCTGCGGCCTCGAGGTCGAACCCGTCGGCGAACACCGACAAGCGTCGTAGAACCGATCGCTCGGCGTCGCTCAAGAGCGAATAGGACCAGTCGACGGTGGCCCTCAGCGTCTGCTGACGCTCCATTGCGGTGCGACTACCTCCCGTGAGGAGACGAAGGCGCTTGTCCAAGAGGTCGTGCAGACTGGACAGCGAGAGCGAGCGCAGCCTGGCGGCGGCAAGCTCGATGGCCAGTGGCATCCCGTCCAGTCGCCGGCAGGTCGACGCGACGAGAGGGCCGGCCTCCTTGTCGAGCACGACGTCGACGCCATGCGATCGTGCCCGCTCCACGAACAGCACTACAGCGTCCGATCCCGCCAGGGCCAGGGCATCGTCTTGGTCCGGAGCAGGGAGACTCAGCGACGGCACCCGGTAGATGGTCTCGCCGCTGATGCCGAGCGGCTCCCGGCTTGTCGTCATGAGGTGGACCTTCGGGCAGCGGCGCAAGATGGCGTCGGCCACCGTGGCGCACGTCGTGATCAGGTGCTCGCAGTTGTCGAGGACGATCAGGACCTCCTGCGGTCCGAGAGCGTCCAGCAGGATGTCCAGCACGGATCGACCCGGCTGGCCCGTGATCCCGAGCGCCTCGGCGATTCCTGAGACCACCGCCTCGTCCTCGGACGCAGCAGCCAGCTCGACCAGCCAGACGCCGTCACCCGAGCCATCCAACAGCTCGGCGGCGACCTGCAGGGCGAGTCGGGTCTTGCCCGAGCCGCCCGCTCCCGTCAAGGTCACAAGCCGAGCAGATTCCACCAGAACCCGGACCTCCTCGAGCTCGCGATTGCGTCCGATGAAGCTCGCCGACTGGGCGGGCAGGTTGTTGGGCAGCTCTGGGTTATCGAGCGAGCGCAGAGCCGGGAAGCCGGTGGCAAGACCCTCTGCGTCGAGCTGGAAGATCTGTTCCGGACGGCTGAGGTCCTTGAGACGATGTAGCCCGAGATCCATGAGCGACGCACCCGCCCGCAGCGAGTCTCGCGCCAACGCCGCCGTTGTCTCGGACAGCAAGATCTGGCCCCCGTACGCGACCGCCGCCACCCGGGCGGCGCGGTGAACGTCAAAACCCACCAGACCCGTACTTGTCTGCGACGCCTCGCCCGAATGCACACCCATACGCACACGGAGCCGCTCACCCGCAGGCCACTCATGCGCGCCCAGCGCCAGCTGCATCTCGATCACCGCTGCCGCACAATCGCTGGCCGACGAGAACACAACGAAGAACGCGTCACCCTGGGTATCGATCTCGTTTCCGCCGTGAGCCGAGATCCCAGCCCGGATCAGCCGATGATGATCGGCCAGAGCCCGGGCGTACGCCTCACGTCCGAGGCGCTCGAGCAACGAAGTCGAGCCCTCGATATCCGTGAACAGAAAAGTGAACGTCTCCGTAGGCGAAGCCTAAGCTATGCGCCTGAGTCCACCATTCGCGTTGGTGGGCTTTGGGGTTTGCGGGCCGTCTGGTCAGAGCGGGGTGGTCATCAGGGACAGTGGAAGGGGCCTAGGCACGGCGCACGACCCGAGACGCGAACCACTGCGGCAGCCTCCGCTAGCACCGTCTCGCCCTCCATCGCCAAGATCTCGACCCGGCCGACGCGGTGACAAGTCCAAGACGCGTACTACTCCTTGCCGTTGATAGGGAGCGTCCGCGACAGCTCTCTTTGAGATCGCGTGCCAGTGCGAAGCCAGGCGTCGGCTACGCGGGGCGTTATCCGAGGTTGGAAAGAGCTATCGGTGGAGTGGCCGTAGCTCGATTGGCAGGCCGTCCCCGGGGAATGGCCCCGTTCCGTAATCGAGGATCGGCTCGTAGCCGGCACGTATCCGCCAGGAGTTGCGCAGCAGCAGCTGGTGCATGATGGCTTTGACTTCCATCGAGCCGAAGTGCATGCCGATGCATTTGTGGACGCCGCCGCCAAATGGAGCCCAGGCGTATTTGTGTGAGGCGTCCTCGCGCCGTCCATCGCTGAAGCGTTCAGGATCGAAGGTGTCCGGGTCGCGCCACCACGGTTCCATCCGTTGAGTCACATAGATCCCGAGCATCAGTCTGGTGCCCTTGGGGATGTAGCGTCCGTCTATCTGAGTGTCCTTGATGGCCTGGCGCGCGAGCGTGCCGACAGGCGCGTTCATCCGCAGCGTCTCCTTGAACACCAGGTCCATGGAGGGCAGCGCATCGAGGTCGTCGTAGCCAATCGCGGTCTTCCCGAGCGCCTGTGATTCCGTACGCAAACGGTCCTGCCACTCGGGATGTCGAGCCAGGTAGTAGCCCATCATGGTCAGCGTGATCGTGCTCGTGTCATGGGCGGCCATCATCGTGAAGATCATGTGGTTGACGACATCCTCGTCGCTGAACCGTTCGCCCTCCTCGGTCTCAGCTCGGCACAGGACGCTGAACAAATCATCGCCCTCGCTCGCCCGCTTGGCCGATAGTTGGCTGTGGAAGTACTGCTCGAGCAAGC
>Ga0182024_10021412_pt1 | contig 11736 bp, 11 predicted proteins | sample P32metaG_FD_120480 | JGI IMG/M metagenome (GOLD analysis project Ga0182024, IMG submission 120480) | Permafrost microbial communities from Stordalen Mire, Sweden - P3-2 metaG (Illumina Assembly) | ecosystem: Environmental > Terrestrial > Soil > Wetlands > Permafrost | place: Sweden: Stordalen... | reverse complement strand
CTCCGCGACCGGGGACGACGACATCCCCTTCTAGAGACGACCTGAGGTATCAGTGGCAAAGCAGCGTTCCAGCACTCCAAGCCGGCGTTCGCGCCGGCGTGACAAGCGTGGCGGCCCCGGCAGTGGCCGGCGCAAGTCCTGCCCGTACTGCAAGGACAAGATCGAGCAGGCGGACTACAAGGACATCGTGATGCTGCGCAAGTTCGTGTCCGACCGGGGAAAGATCCGCTCGCGCCGGATCACCGGCGGCTGCAGGCGTCACCAGAGCCAGCTCGCCCGCGCCGTCAAGCGCGCCCGCGAGCTGGCGCTGCTGCCCTACGTCGGAGATCGCTCGTAGTGCACTGGGGCGACGGCCCGGTGAGCGCGACGGACGCTCGCGATGCCTGAGGCAATTCTGCTCGAGGACGTCGACCAGCTCGGTGCCAAGGGCACCGTGATCGACGTCTCGAAGGGCTACCTGCGCAACTACCTGATCCCGCGCAAGCTCGCCTCGCCGGCCACGCGGGGCGCGATCGAGGCCGCGCAGCGACGCATGGAGGCGGCCGAGCGGGCGCACCGCGAGGCGACCGAACGCGCGCAGGAGAACGCCGCGCTGCTGACCAAGACCGTTCTGACGATCCCCCAGCAGGCCGGTGCCGACGGCCGCCTGTTCGGGTCGGTCACGAGCCAGGACATCGCCGACGCGATCCGCGACGCGCGCGGGATGCGCGTGGATCGACGCAAGATCAACCTCGAGACACCGATCAAGACGATCGGTACACACATGGTCGAGGTCGAGGTGGCCGACGGCGTTACGGCGAACGTCAAGACGATGGTGGTCGAGCAGAGCTGATCGGCTCCGCGCCTTCTGCACCGAGCTAGCACCGCACGGAAACAGATCAGCGCAGAGTGCGGGAAGCCTCGCTGGTGGACGCCGCCGCCGGAGGTACATTCGATCGAATGTCGGTCCGTGCTCCCATCGTCGCCAGCTGATGGCAATCGCTACGAACGGCGGTCCGAGCCAGGTGCTCACGCCGCCCCACGATCTCAACGCCGAGGTTTCGGTGCTTGGGGCGATGCTCCTGTCGGAACGGGCGATCTACGGCCTCGTGATCGAGACCGGACTGCGGCCCGAGGACTTCTACCGCGACCACCATCGCACGATCTACGCGGCGATACTCGAGCTCTACGACGCCGGCGAGTCGGTCGATGCGCTCACCGTCACCGACCGCCTCAAGCAGAACGGGCGCCTCGAGGACGTCGGCGGAGCCGCCGCCGTCGACAGCCTCGCTGCCGCGGTGCCGTCCGCCGGACACGCGCGCCGCTACGCGGAGATCGTCAAGGAGAGCGCGCTGCTCCGGCGGCTGCTGATCGCCGGCTACGAGATCCAGGCAAGCGTCCACGCGCGCGACGGCGAGCCACGCGAGATCGTCGAGCGCGCGGAGCGGGCGATCCTCGAGGTCGCCTACGACGATCGCTCCAAGGACTTCGCCAAGATCGAGGAGATCCTCCACCGCGAGCTGCAGAAGCTCGAGCGCCTCTCGCGGGAGGGCACCGCACTCACCGGTGTCCCCTCCGGGTTCAAGGATCTCGACGAGATCACCGGCGGCTTCCAGCCTGGCAACCTCATTGTGCTGGCGTCGAGACCGGCGATGGGCAAATCGAGCATGGTTGCGAATTTCGCCGAGAACGCGGCGATCGAGCACGGAAAGGCCGTCGCGCTGTTCTCACTGGAGATGGCCGAGGCTGAGCTCGCGCAGCGCTTCGTCGCATCCCAGGCACGAATCAAGGGCAACGATCTGAGCAAGGGCCGCGTTCGAAGCGAGCGCTGGCCGAAGATCCTGCAGGCCAGCCAACGCCTCGCCGCGGCTCCGCTCTACGTCGACGATTCGAGCGACGTGGGCCTGCTCGACCTGCGGGCCAAGGCCCGCCGCCTGCACGATCAGCGCAAGCCCGAGGGCCTCGGATTGATCATCGTCGACTACCTACAGCTGATGCGCACCGACCACCGCGTCGACAACCGCGCCGAGCAGGTCGGCCAACTCAGCCGCGGCCTGAAGATTCTCGCCCGCGAGCTGGACGTCCCGGTGATCGCGCTTTCACAGTTGAACCGCGGCGTCGAGGCACGCAGCGACAAGGTGCCGCTGCTGTCCGATTTACGCGAAAGTGGAAGCATTGAGCAGGACGCGGATCTCGTCATGTTCATCTACCGCGATGACTACTACGACGAGGACTCCGAGCGCCAGGGCGAGGCCGATCTGATCATCGCCAAGCACCGCAACGGCGCCGTCGGCAAGGTGACACTGACCTTCCAGCCCGAGTACCCGAAGTTCTCGAACATGGCGAGCCCCGACCGCTACGGCGCATGACTCTCGACACTCGTGCGCTCGCCGGGCGTAACCGCGCCGGGAGGAGCGGGTGAACGGACCCTGCCCATTCGATCTCTGCGACGGCAGCGGCTTTATCGTGGACGAGGCGACGAACACCGCTGCGCCCTGCCGCTGCCGGGCGCAGCGCATCGGCCGCGCGCGCGCCCGCAGCCTCGCCGGCGTGATCCCGCGTCGGTACCGCGGCGTGGGCTTCGACCGCCCGCCTGTCACCGAGATCGACCACGACGTCGTCCGTGAGGTGCGGCGCTACGTCGAGGACATCGACGCTCAGCTCGACGAGGGCCGCGGCCTGTGGTTCATGGGCGACGTCGGCACGGGCAAGACGACACTGGCGATGATCGTCGCGAGCGCGGCGCTCGACGCCGGGCGCGCCGTGGCGATCTACTCGCTGCCCCGGCTGCTGGCGCAGATTCGCGCCACCTACGACGACGGCGCGCCCGGAACCGACATCGAGCTGCTCGATCGCCTACAGCAGGTGGACCTGCTGCACATCGACGACGTCGGCGCGGAGAAGACGAGCCCGTGGGTGCTCGAGCAGCTCTACTCGATCGTCAACGCCCGCTACGAAGGCGGTCGCGCGATCGTGATCACCACCAACCTCGACCACGAGCAGCTGCGCGAGCAGATCGGTGCACGCACGGTCTCGCGGCTGGTCGAGATGTGCGGCGATCCGCTGCCGCTGTTCGGCGACGACCGGCGGATGCAGCCGCGCTCGGCCTGAGCGAACCGGGACGGCCGGTACCGCCTCCGGACTTCCCCAGCCGAGCGCATCGCCCGCCGCGGGCAACGCTGCGGCACATCGGTCTCGACAACCGCCAATACACTCAGTCCGTTATGCCCGGAATCGTGATCGTCGGCGCCCAATGGGGGGATGAGGGCAAGGGCAAGGTGACGGATCTGCTCGCCGAGCGGGCCGACGCCGTGATCAGATTCCAGGGCGGCAACAACGCGGGGCACACGATCATCCGCGACGGCGAGGTGTTCAAGCTCCACCTGATGCCATCTGGGATCCTCTACCCGGGCAAGGCCTGCGTGATCGGCAACGGCGTCGTGATCGATCCGCGTGTGCTCTGCGACGAGCTCGACGACCTGCGCCGGCGCGGCATCGACGTCGACGGGCTGAGGATCTCGGCCAACGCACACCTGATCATGCCGTACCACATGCTGCTCGACCACGCCGGCGAGGCGCGGCTCGGCCGGTTGCAGATCGGCACCACGCGGCGCGGCATCGGGCCCTGCTACGCGGACAAGGCGGCGCGCCTGGGGATCCGCATGCAGGACGTCCTCGACGAGAAGATCCTCAAAAAGAAGATCATCGCCGCGCTAGAGCCCAAGCGCCTGTCGTTGCGACCGTACGCCAAGAATCCCGAGCTCGATCTGCACTCGATGACCGAGGAGTACCTGACCTACGGCCACCGCCTAGAGCGCTACATCACCGATACCGCGCGGCTCGCCTGGGACCTGCTCGACGAGGGGCGCAACGTGATCTTCGAGGGCGCGCAGGGCACTTTGCTGGACATCGACCACGGCACCTATCCGTTCGTCACATCGTCCAACCCCGTCGCCGGCGCAGCGTGTGTCGGCGCGGGCGTCGGACCGCGTGACATCGACGAGGTCTGGGGGGTTTCCAAGGCCTACGCGACCCGCGTCGGCTCGGGGCCCTTTCCGACCGAGCTCGAGGACGAGCTTGGGGACCGCCTGCGCGAGCGCGGTGGCGAGTTCGGAACGACGACCGGGCGCGCCCGGCGCACGGGCTGGCTCGACCTCGTCGCGTTGCGCTACGCGGCGCGGATCAACTCGCTCTCGGCGCTCGCGATCACCAAGCTCGACGTACTCTCCGGGCTCGACAAGATCCGCGTCTGCACCCGCTATCGCGGCGCGGAGGGCGCCGAGTTCGACCACTTCCCCTACCACCAGTCGGTGCTGCACCACAGCGACGCCGAGTACGTAGAGCTCGAGGGCTTCTCTGAAGAGATCGGCCAATGCCGCAAGGAGTCCGAGCTGCCCGCCGCGGCTCGCGCCTATCTCGACTTCGTCGCCGACTTCGTCAGCGTGCCGATCAAGCTAGTCGGCGTTGGCCCGGGGCGCGACCAGGTCATCTGGATCGATGGGGTCCACAGCGCGAACGGTGTGGCGCCCCGAAGCTGACCGCGAGGGCGCGTCCGATCGCCTGCCTCACGCGGCTGATTCGATCGCCGCCTCCCGACGCCGCCTCCGGGTGCGCATCTGGACCCCGAAGGAGATAAAGTCCTCCTAAGTCGCAGCATCCAGCGGGACTTAGAGGGAGGGTCAATATGCGAAGGACGATTCGGGGGCTCACCGCAGCCGCCATGACGCTCGGCGTACTTTGCGTGCTCAGCGCCTGCGGAAGCTCCAGCAGCACTTCGAGCGGGAGCAGCAGCAGCAGCAAATCCAGCGCGAGCATGGTGACGCTCGTGGAGGGTACGGCGCCGGACTCGCTGGATCCCGGCATGTCCTACACCAGCCAGGGTTGGGAGCCACTTTGGCTGACCTACACCGGGCTTGTCACCTACGCGCACGCGTCGGGCGCCGCGGGAACACAGCTGATCCCCGGACTGGCGGCGACACTGCCGGTGATCTCCGACGGCGGCAAGACGTATACCGCGACCCTGCGCAAGGGCCTCGTGTTCTCCAATGGGACCGCTGTGAAGGCGAGCGACTTCGCCTACACGGTCGAGCGCGCGATCAAGATCCCGTGGGGCGGCTCGGGCCAGTTCATTACCGACCAGATCGCCGGGGCGAGCGCATTTTCCAGCGGCAAGGCCAAAACGATCTCCGGGATCACCACAAGCGACGCGACCGGCAAGATCACGGTTCACCTTCTCGCGCCGTACGGTGCGTTTGACAACGTACTCGCGTTCCCGTCACTTGGCCTCGTGCCGAGCGGGACGCCGTTCAAGAACATGGCGAACAACCCGCCGCCCGGCGTCGGTCCGTACAAGATCACGAACATCGCGCCCAACGCGTCCTACGAGCTCGTCAAGAACCCGCGGTGGGGGCAGATGAACATCCCGGGGATCCCGGCGGGCCACGTCAACATCACCGCGAAGATCTCCTCGAACGTCGAGGCGAACGCGCTCTCCGTGCTCAACAACTCGGCTGACGTGTTCGACTGGGCCGACGTGATCCCGGGAAGCCTGCTGCCGCAGATCCAGTCGCAGGCAGCTAGTCGCTACTCCAAGCAGATCATGAACTCGACGTACTACTTCTTCCTCAACACCAAGTCGAAGCCGTTCTCGAGTGCGCTCGCGCGCCAGGCTGTCATTACGGGCATCAGCGAGGACTCCCTGAACCGGCTTGGCTCGGGGACGCTGATCCCGGCGTGCTACTTCCTGCCGCCGGGCATGACGGGCCACCCGACCGCGCCGTGCCCGTACGGCGACCCCTCGGCCGGTGGCAACATCGCCAAGGCGAAGGCGCTCGTGCAGCAGTCGGGCATGGCTGGAACGCCGGTCACGGTATGGGGTCAGATGCGGTCACCGCGTCGTCAGTGGGTCGACTACTACACGTCGTTCTTGAATCAGATCGGGTTCAAGGCGACGGAGAAGATCGTCGCCGATGCAACGTACTTTGCCACGATCGGGAACCTGAAGCTCAACCCCCAGACCGGCTTCGCCGATTGGAACCAGGATTTCCCGAACCCGATCGACTTCTATCTGCTGCTGAGCGGGAAGGCGATCCTGCCGACGAACAACGAGAACTTCGGCCAGGTGAACGATCCGCGAATCAACAGCGAGGTCAACGCCCTCGGGGCGGTGCCGACGACCAACCTCGCCTCGGTCGCAGGTCGCTGGCAGACGCTCGACGAGTACACCGCCAAGCAGGCGTACGTTGCGGTGTTCGGGTACCAGACATTCCCGGACTTCGTCTCCTCGCGCATCAACTTCGGAGCGGTGGTCTACAACCCGGTCTACGGAACGGACTGGAGTTCACTTCAGGTGAAGTAGGAGCTGGCGGGCCCGGGACGGTGGTGCCGTCCCGGGCCCCCGCCGCCAACGTCATGGCTACGCAATCCGCCGCAGGCTCGGAGTTCAGCGAAGTCTCCCCGGCGCTTCTCGACGACAACGAGGAGCTACCCCCAGGGCTTGGGCCGTGGAAACTGGCGTGGCGGCGACTTCGCCGTAATCGCGTGTCGCTGGCGTTCGGGGTGGTCTTCCTGATCATCGTGATCTTGTGCGTGGGTGCGCCGATCTACTCACACGACATCGCGCACATCGGACCCAACATCGAGAACGTCTCGGGAACCGTCAAGATTGGCAACAAGCGGGTGCACATCGTCTCCCTAAGCAGCATCCCGGTGGGACCGACGTGGCACAGTCACTATTTCCTGGGCGCTGACCTCAATGGGCGCGACCTCGCGGTGCGTTTGCTCTACGGGGGGCGCAACTCGTTGGAGGTTGGGGGTGTGGCGACGCTCATCACGATGTTTCTCGCGGTGATACTGGGAGTGGTCGCCGGCTACTTTCGTGGCTGGGCGGACGGGATCATCTCCCGGGTGCTCGACATCATCTGGGCATATCCCGCCGTGCTGCTCGGCGTAGCGCTCGGAGCGACACTCGCGGTCAGCGGCATCGACTTTGGGCTCTTCTCGCTCAAGGGCAACTCGCTGATAGTTCCGGCCTTTGTGATCGGCATCGTCTACGTGCCCTACGTCGCCAAGCCGGTGCGCGGACAGGTGCTCCAACTACGAGAGCGTGAGTTCGTCGATGCCGCACGCCAGCAGGGACTCAGCCACTTCCGCATCATGACCGGGGAGATCCTTCCCAACCTCGCGTCGACCATCATCGTCTTCGTGCCACTGATTCTCGCGAACGCGATCCTGCTCGAGGCCGGGCTGTCCTACCTCGGCGCCGGGGTGCAGCCGCCAAATCCGTCGTGGGGAACGATGATCTCAGACGGCGTTTCGACGATCCCGGCCGCCTTTCACCTTGTGCTCGTACCGGGCATCATGCTGGTGCTCGCCGTGCTGTCGATCAACGTTTTCGGCGACGGTCTGAGAGACGCGCTGGACCCGCGCGCGAAGGTCCGCATCGCGCGCTGATGGCGAGGTTCATCGTCAAGCGGCTGGTGGCGATGATCGCCGTGCTTTTCGCGATCTCCGTGCTGACGTTCCTGATGCTTGAAGCGATCCCCAACGGCAGCCCAGCGGAACGCTTGGGCGGGCGTCTGGCGACTGCGGCCGAGTTGCACGAGATCAACATCGAGTATGGCTTCAACAAGCCGCTCTATGTCCAGTACGTAAAGTCGATGGAGCAGATCTTCTCGGGCACGGCGTACTCCTACTCCCAAGGCCTCAACGTCGTCGACCAGGTCAAGGCTGGACTTCCGGCGACGCTGTCGCTGTCGCTGGGAGCCGGCGTAATCTGGCTGTTCTTTTCGATTGTGGTCGGAACGATCACGGCGATCAAGTCGGGCCGCTTCACCGAGCGCGTCCTGACCGTGCTCGCGATGATGGGCGTCTCGTTCCCGCCGTTCTTCCTCGGTGCCGTGCTGATCTACTACCTCGGCTACAAGGCGAAGATATTTCCGCTTGGCGGTTATGTCCCGCTATTCAATGACCCGGTGCAGTGGGCAGTTCACCTCGTGTTGCCATGGTTCACGCTGTCGGTGCTGTTCATCGGCTTCTATTCGCGTGTCCTGCGCTCGACGATCCTCGACACGATCAACGAGGACTACGTGCGCACGGCGCGTGCCAAGGGACTGTCCGAGCGTCAGGTGCTGGTCCGCCACATCCTGCGCAACAGCTTGATCCCGATCATCTCGCTGTGGGGGCTCGACCTCGCACAGGTGATCGGTGGCGGGGCGATCTTGACCGAGTCGATCTACAACCTGCACGGGGTCGGACAGTTCGCACGCGATTCGATCGCGCACCTCGACCTCACGTCGATCCTCGTGGTCACAATGCTGACGGCCGTCGCGGTCGTGGTGCTCGCCGCGGTCGTGGACGTCCTCTACGCGCTGCTGGATCCCCGTATCCGGCTCGGGTGATGGCGCAGCCGGACCCGTTGCTGGAGGTCGAGGACCTCCACGTCTCGTTTACCACCGAGAGCGGTGTCGTGCGAGCGGTCGACGGCGTTTCCTTCACGGTCGCGGCGGGCGAGACGGTCGCGATCGTCGGCGAGTCGGGCTCGGGCAAGTCGGTGACTGCAATGACGCTCCTCGGGCTGACGCGCTCGCCGAATACGAGCTTCGGGGGAGCCGCGCGTCTGGGCGACGTCGATTTAATCGGCGCATCCGAACGCACCCTGCGCGGGATCCGTGGCGCGGAGATCGCGATGATCTTTCAGGACCCACTGACGGCGCTGGATCCCGTCTACCGCGTTGGCAAACAGATCGTCGAGCAGATCCGCGCCCACGAGCCGGACGTCACCAAGGTCGAGGCGATGGACCGCACGGTCGATCTGATGGAGAGGGTCGGGATCCCGCGGGCGCGCGACCGCAGCCGTTCCTATCCGCACGAGTTCTCCGGCGGCATGCGCCAGCGCGTGATGATCGCGATGGCACTCTCCTGCTCGCCGCGGCTACTGATCGCCGACGAGCCGACGACGGCGCTCGACGTCACGATCCAGGCGCAGATCCTCGCGGAGATCGGGTCGCTGCGCCGCGACACCAACGCGGGAATCGTGCTCGTCAGCCACGACCTCGGGGTCGTCGCCGACGTCGCCGATCGGATCCTTGTGATGTACGCCGGACGTGTCGTCGAGCAGGGCACGCTCGACCAGTTGTTCTACGACCCTCAGCACCCATACACGTGGGGATTGCTGGGATCGATCACGCGGATCGATCGCGACCGACCTGGTCGCCTGCCGGCGATCCCCGGGGCGCCGCCATCGCTGTTGCGCCCGCCGGAGGGCTGCCACTTCCGCCCACGCTGTCCCTACGCGCGTGAGGAGTGCGTGCAGGTTCCGGCGCTGACCGCGCGATTGCCTGACGTGCCAGACCACCTCGACCGCTGCGTTCTCACGCCGGACGAAAAGCGCCGACTGCGAGTGGTCAACGGCGGGATCGGACTCGCTGCCGGCCCCGCCAACGGCGGCGGCGTTAACACCCCCGCGGACGACACCGACCACGCGAACGGCGACGCCGACCCCGCGAACGATCCCGCGCAAGACCCCGCACAGGACGCTCAGTGAGCACGCCCGCGGCAAAGCCGGACGCGACGACGACGCCGTCGCCCGGACCCAGCCCCGCACTGCTCGAGGCCGACCACCTCGAAATGTACTTCCCGGTCCAAAGCGGCGCGGTAATCGCACGACGCCGGGGATGGGTCCACGCCGTCGACGACGTCTCGCTGTCACTCCAGGAAGGGGAGACGCTCGGCGTCGTCGGTGAATCCGGGTGCGGCAAGACGACGCTGATCCGCACGCTGATCCGCCTGCTCAAGCCCACCGGGGGGACGATCCGCTTCCGCGGCGAGGACATCACAGGGGCGCGGCGCAAGCAGATGACCCACGTCCGACAGCAGATGCAGATGGTGTTCCAGGATCCGCACGCATCGCTGAACCCCCGCAAGCGAGTGGGGCAGATCCTGCGTACGCCGCTGATGCTGCGCGGCGTACCGAAGGGCGAGATCGAGCCCGAGGCGCGCAGGCTGCTGGAGCGGGTCGGGCTCGGGCCCGAGCATCTGGGGCGCTTTCCGCACGAGTTCTCAGGAGGCCAGCGCCAGCGCATCGGAATCGCGCGTGCGCTGGCGATGGAGCCGCGCCTGATCCTGCTCGACGAGCCCGTCTCGGCGCTCGATGTCTCGATTCAGGCCCAGGTCATCAACCTGCTCGACGAGCTCCAGGATGACTTCGGGCTCAGCTACGTGCTCGTCGCGCACGACCTCGCCGTCGTGCGTCACGTGTCGGATCGGATCGCGGTGATGTACCTCGGCAAGGTGATGGAGCTGTCGCCCGCCGAGGAGCTGTACGTGAAGCCGCGCCATCCCTACACCCGCGCGCTGCTGAACGCGGTCCCAATCCCCGATCCGCGCGAGAACCGCGCACGCCAACGCGAGGTGATCAGCGGCGAGCCGCCGAGCCCGATCGACCCGCCGGCGGGTTGTCGATTCAATACGCGATGCCCGCGCGCATCGGACCTGTGCAGCCGGGTCGAGCCACCGCTGACCGAGTACGCGAACGGCCACCTGGCGGCCTGTCATCACCCATTCAACACGTCCCCGACGGAACTCGAGGGCGCCCGCCGGTCTGACGCGTCGCCAATCGCCGCCGGGGCAGACCTGCCACAAGCGCTTGCGTACGCTCCGCCTGGAGCGGACGGGTAACCGGCAGCGCCGCGCCCGCTAACGCCAGCGCTCGAGCAGATCCTCGTCGCCGACGGCGCGGATCCGGCGCGCGGGCACGCCCATCACGACTGCACGCGGAGCGACATCGTTGGTGACGACGGCGCCCGCAGCCACGAACGCCTCCTCGCCGACTTCAACGCCCGGGCAGAGCACCACGCCGGCGCCGATCCGGCAGGCGCGGCGCAGCGTCGCTCCGCGCAGTGTGCCGGGCTCGTGGCGGCCCATCGTGTCGTCGTTCGTCAGCAGCGCGCCGGGCCCGAGGAAGACATCGTCCTCGATCACGCTGTGGGCCGTGACGTAGACCTGCGACTGGATCCGCACGCGCGCGCCGACGACGACGTCGTTGTCGAGCGCCGAGCCGCGGCCCACCAGCGTGCCCGTGCCGACGAGCGTGCGCTCACGGACCTGGGTCTGGTCACCGACGATCACGCCGTCACCGAGGCTGGCGCCGGCGTAGACGACCGCGCCGGCGCACACGGTGACGCCGTCGCCGAGCACCAGCGGCGCCGGCTCGGCGCTGCGCGCCGAGGTCGAGCCAGGCCGCAGACGCGGCCGCTTGCCGAGCACGACGTGGTCTTCGATCGTGCACCCCGCGCCGATCACGGTCGCGTCGGCGATCACGACGTGGGCACCGAGCGAAACGTTCAGACCAAGCGTGACGTCCTCCCCGAGGACGAGTCCGGGGGCTTGCGGGCCGCTATCGGTCATCGCGCCTGCGCTCCAGCGCCTTGCGTCTCGCGACCACGCCGGCTCTCCTGAAGCGATTGCTCGAGCGCCTCGAGGACGCGCACGACGCGCAGGCCGCTGTCGCCGTCCGAGCGGGGCGTCGTGCCGTCGCGCACGCAGCTGACGAAGTGCTCGCACTCCAGCCGCAGCGGCTCGACGCTCGGCACCCTGGGACTCCAGATGTCGCCCGAGCGGGTGATGTACTCGCCGTAGGAGCGCGCGTCCTCGTCGAAGCCCTTGTCATAGACGCTGACCTTGCGCTCGAGCTCCATGTCGTCAAACGTCGCCATCCGGCGCGATCCGACGACTGTGAAGCGCCTTTCCTTGTGCGGG
>Ga0182024_10021411_pt1 | contig 11736 bp, 10 predicted proteins | sample P32metaG_FD_120480 | JGI IMG/M metagenome (GOLD analysis project Ga0182024, IMG submission 120480) | Permafrost microbial communities from Stordalen Mire, Sweden - P3-2 metaG (Illumina Assembly) | ecosystem: Environmental > Terrestrial > Soil > Wetlands > Permafrost | place: Sweden: Stordalen... | reverse complement strand
TATGTGCCTGCGTCACAGTGAACCAGAAGCGTATGGGACTCGTCGGATAGTCCGGTGGCCAACATTGTATAGGCAAACGAATTACCGGGCGCAGGGTCAACGGTTACTGGCGTTCCTCCATCGATGCTTACCGAGAAAACGGCACCCGGCTGGGTTTGATCGACTCCTGCTGCATAAAGCTCTATCTGTGTCCCAATGAAAACAGATGCCAGATAAGTTTCATCTCCCATCGGTTCGACAAGACCGCCGGTCACAACGATATTTTGCGGCAGAGACCAGCCACCCCACAAAGCAATGTCTTCCCCCAAAATGTCGAAATCGGCCGTGCTCATGTTTGCCCCTTTAATTATATACTTAACTTCGTTCCACTCATACTACCGTCGGTGGCAACGCTGCTTTAGGGTTCTGACTCTGAGACGTGTAATCCTTTTGGGACTTCAGATTATTCTTCTATCGAGATCAAAACGATGATGTGTGCAGACGCTCCCAGAGATGTTTGGCCTCCCCCACGAATCGAACCCGGATCAGTCGGTCGATGGCGAGCACGGTTTCTCGTGATGAGCGGCGGCTCTACGTGCATCCAGAGCCGAATAGCCACCCGCACCTGATGGTCGGCAGGCCAATCGCTGTCACGTTTTGGCAACTCTCCAAGCAGTCTGGGCATCAGTGGCGAGGGATTTGGACACAGGGTGGTAGGCCGACCGAGTACGAATAACCAACGGCGGCTGACGTGTGGCTAGAAATCGGATGCAGACACGAACCTGAAAGTCGCCGGGGGGAACAGGCCCAGACTTGGCCATCCTGTCCATGATGTCCTCGAACCTGAGCGGCTTCTCGGCGGTGGCCAACACGCTCGTAACGGCGTCATAGACCGCCTTTGTCGCTCTGAATGGCGGCGACTTGCCCCCTTCACGCCCCTCGGTCAACACCGGCCCCCCAGCCGTCTCTTCTACCTGATAACGGCGGGCATCACGCCCCCGAGTGAAGCTGCGGCCATGACCGGGATCGTCAGGTTGAACTTGTCCTCCCTCTACAACATCCAGAAGGCGCATGATCTGCGCTACTGGCATGCGGGCCTGCTCCGTGGATTCCAGAAGGTCAGCGAGAAGGCGTCTGATCTCCCGCAAGGCGCTAGCTGGGTCTCGGTTTTCGGCCATTTTGTCGGATCGCTAAAGGGACGAGCCGTTAGACTTCCTCCATCTTATCGGCTACCTCGCCCCATCGATTTTCTTTTTAACTAAAATTGTAGAAATTTTAGAGTAGTGCTTCTTACGCTTCTGGCGATGTCAACCCAACAACGAAACGGAGCGTGTCAGATGGATTCAAAGCCCTTGGAAGCGGCCACCCCTGTATGCGGTGGCGCTGACGGCGAAGTTACCGTCGAAGAGGATCGTCCAGAAGTCCCACAAGCCTTCTGTGTAGAGGATGAGAAGTCGGCCAATTGGGTCGTCCTGAAGATCACCCAATGCCGGGCATACCGGGACCGTGTTGACGCTTGGGCAGCGAGAGAGAAGGCCCGAGCGCAGCGTGATGAGGATTTCTTTCTACGTTTCTTTGGAAGGCAACTTGAAGGGTGGACTTCTGAGCAGGTACAGAAATTGAACGGTCGTCGAAAATCTATCTGTGTACCAGCGGGTACGCTTGGATTCCGTCGCCAGCAAGACAAAATAGTGATCGACAACGAAAAGTCTTTGATCGTCTGGGCGAAAAAACATGTCCCAGCCGCCATAGAGATCGTAGAGAAGCTCCACAAGACGCCTATCAATGAATACTTCGCTCAGACTGGCGAAATTCCACCCGACTGTCATCTTGAACAAGGGTACGACAAATTTTACATCTCCTAGGAAGGTGAGGACCACTGAGATGCGGAAGACAAGAATCACCAAGATGCAGATTAGGCCGCAGACAGAAACCGAGCAGGCGGCTTTCAAGCACGCATTTGACGCCCTCATCAGAGAGTTAGTCGAGCGACAATTCACTAGGATCAGCCGTGAAAAAGACAAAGAAACCAACCAAGACGAAGAAATACATCGCTGTCATCGGAGCCAATCTCCGCAATGAGCTTGGCGTCACTCCCGACGAACAAAAGAAGCAGATCAAAAAATATGCCGCACTCAACGCTTTCGTAGCCGTCGAAATCAAGAGGCACATCAACTAAATGATGAAACATTGCACACGCTCATCAACATCGAGGGTTATAGCATGAAACACAACGCCGATTACCGAAATATGCGTGCCATATTGCTAGCCAGATGCAGCACCAACGGTCAAGCAGAAGACTCTATCCCACAGCAATATGATCTCTTAACTAAGTTCGCCACCGAACACGAAATGGTCGTGGTAGACAAGGTGGCCAGCGAAGGCATCTCTGGGTCAAAGCCCGGCGTGCGATCTGACCTTGCCGATCTGCTTGATCGTGCGAAGAAGGGCGAGTTCTCGGCGCTGGTGTTTCAGTCGTATGATCGCTTTACTAGACGTGGCGCAGAGGCGGGCACCGAAATCATCTCTCAGTTCAAAAGCCACGGCGTTCGGTGCATCTCTATCACCGATGACATTGCGCCTGACAGTGATTTCGCATGGTTAATGCGTGGGATGCGCCTCCACGAAGGCAAGACCTACGCAAAGAATCTATCTTTCGCCGTGAGCCGGGGCCAGATGGCACATATGCTGGCGGGCCGCATCCCGTATAGCCATAACATTCCGTACGGCTTCGACCGCCTCTACTCCGATGCAGAGGGCACGCATCTTTACATCATTAGAAACCTGCCAGATGGACGACAGGCGAAGCTGCATCCACAGACGCTTGAGCATCAGATGTTCTTCCCCAAAAATGAGAAGAATCAAGTCAACCATTATAGAAAGCAGCCGAGCGAACGAGTCTCTTTGGTGGTTGGCACCGAAGAGGCGGTTAACACTGTCCGACAGATGTTTCGTAGAAAATTTGTAGACGGCTGGGGCATGTCAAAGATTGCTCGGGAGCTTAACAATAGTGGCGTTCGCAGTCCAAAGGGGCGTCTTTGGAACGCACCTGTTTGTGGCGGAATTCTGGGAAACCCGATCTATCTGGGTAAGGGGTTGTCGAATCGTGTCTACGCAGGAATCCTTTACATGCGAGACAAAGACGGGCCGATACGCCTCGCCGAGCGAACGCTGCCGCTCAAAAAGAAAAAGCTGAGGAAGGGAGAAGAACCAGAGCAGAGGGTGACGATGCCTGCAATCCAACGTCCAGAATCCGAGTGGATTTGGTTTGACTATGCACACCTGAAAGACTTCTTGGGCTTTGACACTGAACGTGTCGAGAAGGTCTGGGCATGGCAACGCAAGCGTTTGATTGATCGGTCTCTAGGTATCCATAGTGTTCCGATAAAAGACAAGCACGCCGATTCCCCGTTTTTCCTCAAGGGCTGGTTGCGGAGCAAGCAGGGCGACTTCGCCATGACGGGACGTTCTTCGGCAAGGGGGGACAAGACGCCGAACAGGTACTACTACATCACTCGGGCGCATCATACGCCCATCGACGGCAGCAATCTGATCGGCGGCATCGAAGCGAACAGCATCGAGAACGCCGTGCTAGACGTGATCGAAGAAGTATGTCGGTCCCCTGAGGTGTTTGCCGCTGACATTTCTAAAATCGTGGATGATAAGCTGGCCGAATCCCAGACAAACCGTGCATCGCTTCAGACGTGGTTGGCTGAGAAGAAAGAGATGGAGGGCCGATTGATAGCATTTTTTGACTTCAACGGTGAGACACAGAAGTTGCTGACCAAGAAGAGGGAAGACCTAGAGACTCGCCTCAGTGCGGTAAACCTTCATATTAAAGCAGCCGAGGGCACTGAAGAGGTGTATGACGTAGAGGCAGTAGCAACGGCGGTGCGGGATCAACTGGCTGCGATTGGGGAGACGATCCGTGGGATGCCTACGGACTCTGTGCGTGGGATTGTGGAGGTTCTGGTGCCAAGGTTGGTTGCAGATGTCCAGACCAAAGAGATCGAGATGGATATTGCGTTGCCGTTGTGGGCTTTGAACACAAAAAACGACATTTTGACTGTTTGCCTCGATGGAGGGAGTCATCTTCGTTCGTTGCACGAGGCAAACAGTAGACACCCGCTTTTTTTGGCCTCCTACAAGTGCATCAACACCCCAATCCGCATCAAAGCCCACCCAGATTACTACCTTTACACCACGAAAACCTGTCTGAAGTGCGAACGCATCCGGCCAGAGTCGTACACGATGCCCGAAACCTCCCAGACCGCCAAGGTGGCCGCATAACCACCAACATGATTCCAGCCAGCTTCAAGAGCAATAGGACAACCCATGAACGATCATAACGACAAACCGACAGAGCAATACCTGAAGGTAATCACCTTCCTGAACATGTCGCCGGGCCACGCCGACACCCAAGACGGCGAGCCGATAGGCATCCTAACGGTCGAACACAACGGTGACATAGAACAGCCCATGATGATCCGGCTGGCTGACATTAGGCGACTCTTCGCTGCCACTGAAATGGTCCTTGCCCATCATGGAGACGTAGACAGCAGAGACTTTGTGAGCGAGCACTGCCCGCCTAGACCATCTATCGTCAAAAGGCCAACCACAAGCCCTTTGCAGCCGACCGGTCTGGTCGTTAAGGCTCGCTCCCAAAATGCCAAAGGGAAGCCGCTGAGGCTCCATGTCATCGCTGGTTACAAGTCACTCTGCGCCAAGAACAGCCTGACGATGCTTATCTGTCGCTGTCATGACCGTGGTGGTGTTCGTGATCTAATCGTGAAAATCGGACCCAAGGGCACGATCTACCTGACCGGGCATCCTTCCGTCGAGATGCTGCCCGAGTTGGATTGGGAGAATTTTGCCCATGAGGAATCGACCTATATGTTCCGAATGGGAGGTCGGGCGTGGCACAAGCTGCCTGTCACGCAGATGAAGAAGCTGATCGGCAGGAAGCACTTTCGGGTCGTCCGTTATGACGGTGGATGACCTACTCTTACCACATACCATTTACTTACCAGAGGCCGTTTGAGGCTCGCCAATTCACGCCATTTGATCCCGCTTGACTGCCCCCAAAACTGCCCCCAAACCGCAGGCACGAACCGGTACGAATCGGCACTTACCGGCACTGAGGCTAAAACTGTAACTCGTTGAGGACTAGCAATATGAAGACGAAAAGTGTATTATTGAGTCAGGAAGCCGGAACGGGGTTGTTGAATCTCCCCCTCTCCGCTCACCGAGTTGCCCGTGAATCCTAAGTGTAGGATTCACGGGCACTTTTGTTTCCGGGACGGTCTCGGAATTCCCAATTTGTGGCGTTCTTGTGGCGTTCTTGTGGCGTTTTGCAGCGGGAGAATTCTCTGAGGTCGCCATGTCTCGCGCCACTGTTTCGCGTCGTTCTTCCATTCGCATCGGCAACGTCAAGATCTACCAGCGCGGCAGCATCTGGTATCTGTGCTACCACGAGAACGGCCGGCGCCACCGGCCACGGGTCGGACCGAATCTCGAAGCGGCGCGCTGCCTCGCCGCCGAGACCAATGCCCGACTGGAAAGCGGCGGTGCAGGCACTCTGACCTTCGAGCCGCTGTCGATTCCCGACCTGCGACAACGCTGGCTGGAACACCACGAGCACGTGCTTCGCTCGTCGGTCAACACGATCAATCGCTATCGCACTGCAACGGAACACTTGCTCAACTTCATCCGCGACGTGCGACCGGTCAAGCTCGCATCCGCCTTCACGGCACGTGATGCCGAGTCATTCGTGCGCTATCTTCGCACGCTCGAAGTGGCGCCCAACGGCCACGCCAACTCAAGAAAGCGACGCCTGCTCGACAAGGGGCTCAAGTACGTCTTGGAGACCTGCCGGGCGCTGTTCAACGATGCCGCGAAGCGCCGGCACCTGTCCCCCTATAGCCAGAACCCGTTCAGTGCGATCGAGATCGACCGCATCCCGGTCGAGGAATCCAAGGCGGTCTTCGTTTCCACGCCGGAGCAGGAGCGGCTCTTTCTGGAGGCCTGCGATGACTGACACTTCCCCATCTTCCTGACCCTGATCATGACGGGGTTGAGGCCGGGCGAACTGTGCCATCTCCTGTTGGCCGAGGATCTCGATCTTGACGCCGCGGCCGTGCTTCGAGTTCGGAACAAGCCGAAACTGGGGTGGCAGATCAAGACGCGGAGCGAGCGGGACGTGCCGCTTGTCCCAGCACTTGTGGACGTACTCTGAGCGGCGATGGGCGAGCGTCGGTGCGGGCCGGTCTTTCGTCAACCGCATTGCGAGCGGTTGGGACATCAGGCACCGCTGAGCGACCGGAGGATTGCCGAGTTGGAATCCGAGGCAGCGACTCGCCTTCAGGCCAGGCAAACCGAATGCGGTAAAACGCTGTCGCGGAAAGAGCGACTGGCCCAGCTTCGAACGATTTGGCGGGACATCGCCGCATTGAAGGAAGATCGTGTGCGCGTCGAGTTTATGCGCGTCGCCCGCCGGATTGGACTGCCGCAGGCCACCGCGCCGAAATCCCTGCGCCACTCCTTTGCTACGGCTCTGCAGGATGCCAACGTCACCAGCCGCACCATCAGGCTGGTCGACGCGGCCGGCAACAACCCCGTCTACGCCAACGTCTACGGCGCAGAGCGCCAGCCTTGCTTCTCGGCATTGTTGATCGACTATGAGCCCACCAACTCCAATCCCAACCTGCCCTACATCGTCATCGAGCTTTACAACCCCCACCCGGTGCCGATCCGAATGACCGGATGGAAGCTGGCTTCGCTAAACCGGTCCGGCGGAACGATCTCGTTGACAGAAGTGGGCGACCTTTACACCACGCTCAAGGGCGCGGCTCGCACTGGCGGCCAAACCGGCGCGGTCATCCTGCCCGGCGAGAGGATCATCCTGCAAAACGACCCGGCGCTCCAACCGCCGAACATCAAGAACGACTGGTCGGCGAACACGATCACCGGCTACACCAACCAATCGACAACTGGCGCCAACCTCGACATGGCCGTCGGAAACGAGCTGGTCCTGCTTCGCCCGCGCGTCACTCCACCGGATGGCGTCGCGCCCCACTACGCGCCGCCCAGCTACGCCCCCGAAAACACCTACGACGAAAGCAAGCGGATCGACCTCGTGCCGCTGGACAACCTCGACCTGGTTGACGTCGCGCCCTCCGCAGCCGTGCCTCCGCAGCCGCTGCGCCTGCGATACGCCCGCGCCAATAAGATGCCACCGTGGTCCACCCAACAGCCTTCAACGTTGCTCGATGATTTCGGCGGGGCATGGAACTGCATCTACCCAGGCCCATACAACCTCGGCCGCCCGATCGTCCCGGGGCCGAACTCACCTGCATTCCCATTCCATCATCTCGGGCTGCTCCCCGTCCTCGCCACCGGAGCGTTGGCAGACAACGGAAACTTCGGGCGCCCCAACAGCTTGTTCGCCTACGCGCCGACACCCACCTCGGGTAATGGGTCCCTGACCCAGCTCAACCAGTCCTATGCCTCCTATGCTCCGCCCGGCGCGCCCTTCACGACGCTTTCCGCGGCCGCCACATATCACCTGGCCGAAATGCCAGCACGAGGTCCGGGTGGTGCGCGCCTACGAACTACGAAACCGAGGTCGGCCCCTTGCGAACGCCGCGTCGAACTGCGATGATTTCACGTGCATTTGGGTTGCCATCCGTCATGTCAGTCAGTCATCGGGAATGGGTAATTATGGCTGCTGGAAACCTGGAGCGAATCCGAGCGTTGTTTCTGAAGGCCCGGGAGTTGCCGCCGGATCAGTGGCCAGCGTTTCTGGACAAAATCTGCGCTAATGACGCTTTCCTACGAGAAGAGGTTGAGCGACTGCTGCGCGCCGACAGCCCAGAGACACTTGGCGTCGGTGCTCGCCGTGATGCGAACGGAGATGCGACATTAGGGCCCACGCAAGCGGCCCATCCTTTGCGGATCGGCCGCTACCGGATTGAGAGAATCCTCGGGGAGGGGGGCTTTGGACGGGTGTACCTTGCCAGAGATGAGCAATTGCAACGCCCGGTCGCGATCAAGGTCCCGCACCGCCGTCGGCTGTCGGCGCCTGCAGACGCCGCTCTTTATGTGGCCGAAGCGCGCACCGCCGCCGGTCTCGATCACCCGAACATCGTGCCGGTCTACGATGTCGGCAGCAGCGAAGAGTTCCCCTGCTTTATCGTGTCGAAGTACATCGAAGGCGTCCCGCTGTCGCAATGGATTAAGGTGAATCGACCTGCGGCAGGCGAAACGGCGCGATTGATGGCGACGATAGCCGAGGCCTTGCACTATGCCCATCGCCTGAAGCTGGTTCATCGCGACATCAAGCCGGAAAACATCTTGATTGACAGGCCTGGCACGCCGTTCGTCGTCGATTTCGGCATCGCCTTGAAGGAACAAGACGCCGACAGAGGATTGCGATATGCCGGGACGCCGGCGTACATGAGCCCTGAACAGGCACGCGGTGAGGGGCACCGCGTCGATGGCCGCAGCGACATCTTCAGCCTTGGCGTCGTTTGTTACGAGCTGCTCACGAGGGCCCGGCCGTTCCGCGGCGATTCCACGCGTGAGACGCTGGAGCAGGTGCAGTTTTTCGAGCCACGCCCACCGCGCCAGCACGACGATCGCATTCCCAGGGAACTCGAACGCATCTGCATGAAAGCCCTGGCCAAGCGGGCCTCGGAGCGATACAGCACCGCCAGTGATATGGCCGATGATCTTCGGCATTGGATTGGTAAGCAGAACGATGTGAAGGTGCATTCCAGTCGCGACCGCTCGGACCTGCCGGCCCCTTCGGCACAGGGAGGGGATATCTTGCAGGACGAGGTGGCGCCGGGACTGGCACAAGTCGCAGCAGGCGAGCGCAGCAAGCTCACCTCGGCCTCCCGGACCTCGTCCTCGAGGCCCTCGGGTACAACTGCGTCGCAGGGCGCGCGGCTTCAAATCGCTTCTACAGGGGGGGGCACGGGCACGACTTCGTCGCAAGGCTCGCGACCTCACATCGTGCCCAAGGGCCTGCGCTCTTTCGACGCCCACGACGCCGATTTCTTTCTGGAACTTTTGCCCGGCCCCAGAGATCGGGACGGGTTGCCCGACAGCATCCGCTTCTGGAAGACCCGCATCGAGGAAGCCGATGCCGACAGCACATTCGCCGTGGGGCTGATCTACGGGCCCTCCGGCTGCGGCAAGTCATCGCTTGTCAAAGCCGGTCTACTGCCCCGTCTGTCCGACAACGTAATTGTGACCTATGTGGAGGCGGCGGCCGAAGAATCAGAGGCCCGGCTATTGAACGGATTGCGAAAGCGGTGCCCGACTCTGCCATCCGACATGAACCTGGTTGACGTGCTGGCGACGCTCCGCCGGGGCTACTGCATCCCGGCAGGCAAGAAAGTGCTGATCGTGCTCGATCAATTCGAGCAGTGGCTGCACGCGCGGCTGGACGAGCCGGGCCCCGAGCTGGTGCGCGGCCTGCGGCAGTGCGATGGGGGCCGCGTGCAGTGCGTCGTCATGGTGCGGGATGATTTCTGGATGGCTGCCACCCGGTTCATGCGCGATCTGGAAATCCGCCTGGTTGAAGGGCAGAATTCGGCGGCTGTCGATCTGTTCGACGCAGACCATGCGAGGAAAGTGCTGGCGGCATTCGGCCGCGCGTTCGGGAAGCTGCCCGATGACCCGGGCGCTACGGACGATGCCTCCAGGCAGTTCCTCAGCCAGGCGATTGCCGGTTTGGCCCAGGACGGCAAGGTGATTTCCGTCCGTTTGGCCCTGTTCGCCGAGATGATGAAGAGCAAGCCGTGGACGCCGGCCTCGTTGGGCGCGGTGGGTGGCACTGAAGGTGTGGGCGTGGCGTTTCTCGAGGAGACATTCAGTGCGGCCACCGCGCCGCCGGAGCACCGCCGTCACCAGAAAGCCGCTCGGGCCGTTCTGAAGTCGTTGCTGCCGGACTCCGGGACCGACATCAGGGGCCACATACGGGCCCGGTCCGAATTGCTGGGCGCATCGGGATACACCAGTCAGCCCCGGGACTTCGATGACCTGATCCAAATCCTGGATGGCGAAGTCCGCCTGCTCACGCCCACTGACCCGCAGGGCAAGGACGACGCCAAGGAAGCATCGGCGCCGATCCAGGCGGAGAGCAAGTACTACCAGTTGACGCACGACTACCTGGTGCCGGCCTTGCGGGACTGGCTGACCCGCAAGCAAAAAGAGACGCGTCGGGGTCGGGCGGAACTGCTGCTGGCGGACCGGGCAGCCGATTGGAATGCCCGGCCGGAAAACCGCCAGCTACCCTCGTTCCGGCAATGGCTGGGCATTCGGTTTCTGACGCGCAGGAAGACGTGGACGCCGCCGCAGCGGAAGATGATGGATCGGGCGAATCGCGTTCATGCGTTTCGAGGAATCGTTCTGGGCCTGTTACTGGCCCTGGTTGCACTTTCTGGGTTGATCATTCGAAGGCAGTCCGTGGAACAGCAAAGGGCGATCGCCGCTATGCTGGTTACGCGACTGACCCTCGCGGATACGGCACAGGTGCCGGCCATTGTCGTCGAGATGAACGGGTATCGGACGTGGACCGATCCATGGCTGCGGCAGGAAAACGCCAATGCGGGTGCCGCGCCCCAACAGAAGCTCAAGACCAGCCTTGCTCTGCTGCCGGTGGACCCAAGGCAAGTCGAGTTTCTTTACGGACGTCTGCTCGTCGGGACGCCGAGTGAGGTCGCGGTGATTCGGGACGCCCTGTTCCCGCACAAGGACGAATTGATCGACAAGCTGTGGTCCGTCGTCCAAATGCCTGAAAAGGGCAACGAGGCAACGCTCTTGCGGGCGGCCGTTGCGTTAGCGGTGTATGACCCCACGAGTGTGAAGTGGGGCCAGTGCCGCGCGGCGGTGGTGAATGCACTTCTGCGGGAAGACCCGGCCTATTTCTATCAGTGGAGTGAGGCGTTCCATCAGCCGGAGCTGTTGGCGAATTTGCTTCTGGATGCCGATCCGCGGCAGTTCGCAGTCGTTTTTCCTAAGCTCAAGGGTCAGGAGGCGCTCGCTACGCCCGTGTTGATCGGTCAGATCGACCAGAAACTACCGGATGACGCGAATGACGGCGACAAGGAAAGACTGGCCAAACGCCAGGCGAACGCGGCGGTGGCCCTTCTCATGATGAATCAGCCGGCTAAGGTCTGGCCGTTGCTCAGGCACAGCCGCGACCCCCGAACCAGGAGCTATCTGATTCATCGCTTCGGCCCGCTCGGCGCCGATCCCAGGGTTATCATCGCGCTGCTGGACCAGGAGCCCGATGTGTCGATCCTCCGAGCGTTGATCTTGAGTTTGGGCGAATTTGGCGAGCAGCAGCGCGGCCCCGCTGAGCGCGAGCTGCTGACAACAAAGCTCCATGACATCTACCGAGACGCGTCTGATCCCGGCCTTCATGCAGCCATCGAATGGCTGTTGCGAAGTTGGGGTCAGGAAGCATGGTTGAAACAGAAAAACCAGGAGTGGGCCTTGGACGATTTACGGAGATTAGCCGAAACCACCGAGGCGCTGATGGAGGAAAAGCCGCCCCGGTCGCCGCGATGGCACGTTAACAGCCAGGGTCAAACAATGGTGGTGGTCCCTGGCCCGGTGGAATTTATGATGGGGTCGCCGCCAACGGAAGCAAACAGGCAGGACGACGAAAATCGGCACAAAACGCGGATTGGGCGGACGTTCGCGATCGCCGCCAAGCCGGTCACCGTAAATGAATACAGCCAATTC
>Ga0182024_10021410_pt1 | contig 11736 bp, 11 predicted proteins | sample P32metaG_FD_120480 | JGI IMG/M metagenome (GOLD analysis project Ga0182024, IMG submission 120480) | Permafrost microbial communities from Stordalen Mire, Sweden - P3-2 metaG (Illumina Assembly) | ecosystem: Environmental > Terrestrial > Soil > Wetlands > Permafrost | place: Sweden: Stordalen... | reverse complement strand
CGCGGCGAACAGCGCCGGCGTGTAGACGTGGGGGCCGATCCAGCCCCCCATCTTGCCGAGCTGCGCGAGCGCCTCGGCGTCCTTCTTGCGCTCGAAGACGACACCCAGCGTCGTCAGCGTGAGGTCGCCGCCGACCCAGATCACGACCGCCGCGATATGCAGCGCAAGGTAGATCTGGTAGGAGGCGGGCGCGAACCAGAGGAAGACGATCGCGACGGCAATGCACAGCGCCGCGGCGAGCATCGCCGACATCGCGGTGCGCTCCTTGGGCTGCGGTACGCCCTCGACGCTCCCCTCCACCCGGGTACTAATACGCGATCAGTCGTGCTGCGTGCAAGCTCGTCTCACGCGGGGAGCGGCGGCGAGACCCAGGTCGGCATCGGTACGTTGGCGCCGTAGCGCCCTCCCTGGACCGCCGCGGCGAGGCCCTCGAGGCGCGCGTCGTCGGCGTCGGAGAGGTGCACGGCGGGCGCGCCGGCGTTGTCCTCGACGTAGGCGGCGCGCTTGGTGCCGGGGATCGGCACGACCCACGGGCGGCGCGCGAGCAGCCACGCGAGGGCGACCTGCGCCGGGGTTGCGCCGTGCTCGGCGGCGATCTCGCGCACCGCGCCGGCGAGCGCGGCGTTCGAGGCGCGGTGCTCGGGCCCGACGCGCGGGAAGCGATTGTCGGCGCGGAAGTCGCCCTCGTCGAGCGTGCTGGAAGCGTCGAGGCTTCCGGCGAGGATCCCGCGGACGAGCGGCGCGAAGGGGAGGAAGCCGATACCCAGCTCCTCGCAGGTGTCGAGGATCTCGCCCTCGACGCCGCGCTCGAGCAGCGAGTACTCGCTCTGGAGGCTCGAGATCGGGTGGACCGCGGCGGCGCGTCGCAGGTCGGGAGGGAGCGCCTCGGAGAGGCCGATCCAGCGAATCTTGCCCTCGACGACGAGTTCTGCGAGCGCGCCGATCGTCTCCTCGATCGGGGTCTCGGGGTCGACGCGGTGCTGCTGGTAGAGGTCGATCGTCTCGACGCGCAGGCGCCGCAGGCTCGCCTCGCAGGCCTCGCGCACGTACTCCGGCCGGCCGCTGATGCCCGAGGGGCGCACGATCCCGAACTTGGTCGCGAGCACGACCTCGTCGCGGCGACCCGCAATCGCGCGTCCGACGAGCTCCTCGTTGTGCCCGTCGCCGTAGACGTCGGCGGTGTCAAGGAGCGTGATGCCGAGATCGAGTGCGCGATGGATCGCCGCGATCCCGTCCGCGTCCTCGGAGCGCCCGTACACGCTCGACATCGGCATGCAGCCGAGGCCGACTGCAGAGACGGCGGGTCCGACGCGGCCGAGCTGGCGAACCTCCACGAGGCGCTCAGGATATCTGCGCGGCCGCGTGGGCGCCGGTGGCTGCGCGCCGCTCGAACCGGGGCCTACGCTTGCCGGCTGAGCAGCGTGAGCCGGCGGGCGCGCACGCCCACCGCGGCGGACACGCCGGCGAGCGCCGGGTCGGCGCTCAACTCGCCACGCAACCGGGGTGGGGCTTGGTCACCCGCGCCGTCGATGCCGGGTAGCGGGCGAGCGCCGCAGCCGGTCGCGTCGGGCGCAGGACGAGATCACCGCCGCAGTTGGGACAGACACCGCCGAGGTGATGCTCCACGCAGGCGGCGCAGAACGTGCACTCGTAGGTGCAGATTCGCGCGTCCGGCGAGCCGTTGGGGAGGTCGAGGTCGCAGCATTCGCAGTTGGGGCGCAGCTCGAGCACGGCTTATCCTCCACGTTCGCAGCCTTGAGGAGCGGCTAAGGTCGATGCGCTTCACTGTCCAGCATGACGTTCCCTGACGAGCCAACCGGACTTCCGCCGCGCGATCCTGATCCGATCCTCGGCGAGGACCGTCCCGGCGCGCAGCCGGCGGGTGGCCGCAGCGGGCCCTCGCTGCCGGTGATGGCAGGGCTTGGCGTCGCCGTCGCGGCTGCCCTCTCGGGTGCGGCGATCGCGCATTTCGCCTGGCCGGGATCCTCGCAGGGGCCGGGCACGTTCCAGCTGCCGTTCAGCTCCCAGCAGGCAAATCCCCAGAGCCAGTCGACGACGCCGTCGCCGACGTCGGCCACCTCAGCCGCGGTCGCGTCGAAGGTCGACCCCGGCATCGTCGACATCAACACCAACATTGCCCTGGCTGACGGCGGCAGCGCGGCCGCCGGCACCGGCATGGTGATCTCCTCCAACGGCGTCGTGCTGACCAACAACCACGTGATCTCGGAGTCCTCGCAGATCAGTGCCTACGACATCGGCAACGGCAACACCTACGTCGGCCATGTGGTCGGCTACGACCGCACCCACGATGTCGCGGTGGTCCAGCTCGAGCGCGCGTCGGGCCTTCGGACGGTCCCGCTCGGCGACTCCTCGACCGTCCGCGTCGGGCAGTCGGTCGTGACGATCGGCAACGCGGGCGGCATCGGCGGGACGCCGACGACGGCCGGCGGGTCGGTCGCCGGGCTCGGCCAGAAGATCCGCGCCGCCGACGAGCTCGACAACGCCTTCGAGCAGCTGACCAACCTGATCGAGGTCGACGGCTCGCTACAGCCGGGCGACTCCGGCGGACCGCTCGCGACCGCCCAGGGCAAGGTGGTCGGCATGGACACTGCTGCGTCTGCCGGCTTCAGCTTCCAGTCCAGCAACGGCGCGGGTTACGCGATCCCGATCAACGAGGCGCTCTCGATCGCTCGCCTGATCCTCGACGGCAAGGGCTCGAGCACGATCCACATCGGCGCGACCCCGATGCTCGGCGTCGAGGTCCAGACCCAGCCGCTCGGCAGCGGCGCGACGAGCGGCGCTGTCGTGGAGAAGGCCGTCCCGAGCACGCCGGCGGCGAATGCCGGGCTCACCGAGGACGACACGATCATTGCGCTCGGCGGGCAGTCGGTCACCTCGTCCTCGTCGCTGGTCACGGTCAAGGACCGCTACCACCCGGGCGACAAGGTCCAGGTGGTGTGGCTCGACCCCTCGAACGTCCGCCACAGCGCGACGATCACGCTCGCGACGGGCACGCCGGACTAACTGCACCGCGACGGGCGCGCCCGACCGGGGTCCCGCGACGGCGCCTCCCTCGATCAGGCCCCGACCCCGGCGACGTTGATCAGCGGCTCCCCCGCGAGCGTCCGGCGGATCTGATCGCCCGCGATACGGTAGGCGCGGGCCTGCCAGCGCGGCACGCCGCCCGCGACGTGCGGGGTGATCAGCACGCCGGGCGCGCTCCACAGCGCGTGCCCATCGGGCAGCGGCTCGGGGTCGGTGACGTCCAGGGCGGCCCGCACTCGCCCCTCGTGCAGCGCGGCGACGAGCGCGTCCGTGTCGACGCAGCGTCCGCGACCGGCGTTGATCACCAGCGCTCCCTGCTTGCAGCGCGCGAGAAACTCGGCGTCGACGATTCGCTCGGTCTGTGCCGTCAGCGGCAGCAGCACGACGATGACGTCGGCCGTGGGCACCAGATCGGGGAGCGCGTCGCGCTCGCGACGCCCGACGCCGACGATGTGCGCGCCGAAGGGCTCCAGACGGGCCCGCACCGCACGGCCGATCGAGCCGAGGCCGAGGATCAACACGGTCGCGCCGTGAAGGTCGGCGAGCGCGGCGATCGGCGAGGGACCGGTCGCCGTGAGCGTGTTGACGTTTCGCTCCCAGCGTCCCGTGCGTTGGATGTCGAGGAACTCGTCCAGGCGCCGGCTGAGGGCGAGGATCATCATCACGACCCACTCGGAGACGCCGATGTCGTGCGCTCCCGTCGCGGTGCACACGACGACCCCGGGTGGGGCGATCGGCAGGATCATGTCCGCGCCGGCGAACACCGTCTGCACCACCCGTACGGCCGGCACCTCCGCGACCAACCCGGGGAGCCGGCGCATCAGCTCGACGCCCAGCACGACGAACTCCACCCCGTCGTCGGGCTCAGAGACCAGCTCGACCTCCGCGGGGAGCTCGCCCAGCTCCTTGCGCAGCGGTCCCTCGGCGACGAGTACGCGCACGCGCGGGAATCTAACGTGGCGGACGCCCGTCCGAGCGGGGCGCGCAGCTGTCGGGCATCGGTCCGCGGTGCTGCAGCCTGCGGGCGGGAGGGGCGATTGCTGCTGCATCGTGCTCGTCAGATCGGCTCTCGCTCTGCTCTCCGCCGCCGCGCTCGCCGTGACGCCGCACACCGCCGCGAACTGGAACCCGCGGGAGCAGCGGCTTGTCGTGCGTGCCGGCCTGATGCACGACCTCGGCCGGAGCTTCGACGGAGCGGCACCGCTGAGCGACCGCTCGATGGGCGTCGCGCTCGCCGCGCTCGCGGCGCGCGAGCCGGCGCCCGTGCACGTCGCGGCGGTCGGTCCACTGAGCGTCGAGCGCTTCGACGCGCTGCTGGATGACCAGCTGGGGCTGGCGCGCGTCGCGGCGCACGTGCAGCGGGTGGCGGAGCGGGCCGGCCTGGCGCCGCCGTCCTACTTCGGCACGGAGGTCGTCGCCCGTTACGTCGGGCTGCGCGATACGCACCCGCCCGCGGACGCCGCGATCGACCTCTTCCCGACCGACCCGATCACCCGCGCCGAGGCGGCGCACTCCTTCGCGGTCGTGCTGCGGGTCGGCACCTGGGTGGTCGCCGGTGCGCGCTCGGCGCTGCGGGCGTTCCGGTTGCCACGCTATGACGCGGCGCAGCGCGAGGTGCTGCGGATCGCGGTCTCGAAGATCGGGATGCCCTACGTCTGGGGCGGCACGACCGACAACACCGCCGATGGCCTCGTGCACGGCGGCTACGACTGCTCTGGCTTCATCTGGCGCGTCTACAAGGTCTCGGGCCTCCCGTGGGGGAGCCAGATCCGCGGGCGCACGGCCGCGCAGCAGGCCGGCGAGATCCCCAAGAGCCAGCGGATCCGGATGCGCGATGTGGCTCCCGGCGACCTGCTCTTCTTCGGCAGCGCCCACTTCCGTTCGACCGCGACGGAGGCGAACATCGTCCACGAGGGGCTCGCGTTTGGCGACGGCTGGGTGATCCACTCCTCCGGCCAGGGCGTCTACGTGACGGCGCTGACCAGCGGCTGGCTGCACGACCAGTTTGCGTGGGCGCGTCGCGTGCTCAGCTGAACGCCGCGCGCACCGCGGCTGACCCGGCGGCCGCGCGCTCGAGGAACGAGTACGTCCCCTGATCACGGAACTCGTTCGCGGCGTCGACGAGCGCGGCGACCGACGCGAAGGCGAAGGCTCCGCCGATCGAGATCCGCGCGACGCCGGCCTGTGTGAGCTCCGCGACGCTCGGCGATCCGGGGCGCACCAGCACGTTGACCGGGGCGCTGACGGAGCCCACGACGCGGCGGATGTCCTCGAGCGCCGTGAGGCCCGTCGGGTAGAGGACGTCGGCGCCCGCTGCCTCGAAGGCCCGCAGGCGGGCGATCGTGTCATCGAGGTCGTCGCTGTCGTGGACGTGGTTCTCGGCGCGCGCGGTCAGCACGAGGTGCACGGGACCGGCGTGCGCGGCGGCCGCCGCCGCGGCCACGCGCTCGGCGGCGAGCTCGAGCGGGTAGATCTCCGCGCCGCTCCAGTCCTCGATCGAAGCGCCCGCGAGACCGGCCCCGAGTGCCGCCTCGATCGTCGAGGCGACCCCGGCGGGCTCGTCGGCGAACCCGTTCTCGAGGTCGGCGGACACGGGCACCCCGACGGCGGCGACGATCGCCGCCGCGTGCTCGATCGCCTCCGCACGCGTGACCGCGCCGTCGAGGCGGCCGAGCGTCGCCGCGTGGCCGCTGCTGGTCGTCGCGAGCGCGTCGAACCCCAGCGACTCGAGGATCCTGGCGGATCCCGCGTCCCACGGGTTGGGCAGCAGCAGCGGGCCCCCGGCGCGATGGAGCGCGAGGAAGCGCTCGGCGATCTCACGCTGATCGGTCACGGTTGCGATGCTACCGCGGTGGCGCCAGACCTCGACCGCTGGCTGGCCGCGCCGGCGGTGCGCAGCGCTCATCGCCGCGAGGCAGGCGTGGACGCCGCGACGCTGTGGGCGGCGGCGCTCGCGGTGCGCCTGGGCGACTGCCGCCTGCTCGGCCGTCTCGTGCGCACGCGCCTGGGCGTCGGCGACGCGGACACGACCTTCGAGGAGCTCTTTCGCCGCGCGCCGTTCGCCCTGTTCGAGCGCGGGCCGCAGTCGTCGCTGTCGGGGCTGTGCGGGCGGATCTGGAGCGTCCGCGGCGAGCTCACCGCGCCGGCGGACCCCGACGCCTTCCTTGGGTGGAGCGAGCCGGGCACCGCGCGCGTGCTCTTCGCGCATTGGGTGTCGCCGACGCCCGCCGGCTCCGCGATCCACAGCGAGGTGCGCGTCGACGCCGTCGACCGCCGCGCCGCGCGCTGCCTGTGGGCGCTCGAGCCGTTCATCGCGACCTTCCAGGGACTCATCGCGCGCGAGTCGCTCACGGCCGCAGTGCGGCGCGCCGAAGGCGCCTAACCCAGTCGGTCAGCCGCGTGCGCCCGCACGCGTCCCCCACATCACGACGCCCGCACCGAAGCTCATCCTGCGCACCGTCGCAGCCTCGATGCCCGCCTCGCGCCACATGGCCGGCATGCCCTCGAGCGGATGGCGGACATAGAGGTCGGGGATGCTCCTGGAGAGGAAGCGCCCGACCTCGAACCACTCGCGCGAGATCAGCCGTCCGGCCGCCGGCAGGCCGACCGCCGTGTAGGCGCGCCACAGCGCGCGCCACGGCTCGCGCTCGGGCACACCGAACTCCAGCGACGCGATCCGCCCGCCGGGGGTGACCACGCGCGCGAGCTCGCACAGCGTCGCCGCCGGGTTCTCGACGTAGCGCAGCAGGTAGGTGAACGTCAGGTGGTCGAACTCGCCGTCGGCGAACGGCAGCCGCTCGGCCTCGCCCTCGATCAGCGTGACGCGCAGCGCCGGGGAGCGCTCGATCCGCGCACGCGCAGCCGCGAGCATCTCGGGGCTCTGGTCGAGGCCAACGACCTGCGCTCCGTAGCGTCGCGCCAGCGCCGCGGCGACCATCCCTGTGCCGGTCGCGACATCGAGGATCCGCTCGCCCGGCCGCGCCTTGACGGCGTCGACGAGCGCGGCGCGCCAGCGCGGGTCCTGGCCGAAGCTGAGCGCCGCTCCGGCGCGGTCGTAATGCCGCGGGAGCCCGGCGAAGAGCTCGCGGGCATGGTGCTTGCGTGTGTCGTCGGTCGGGAGCGTGCAGCGAATCATCGCTGCTCGCACCCGTGACTGACGTTTCGTCCCACCGGTGCGCTCAATGGGCGACGGTCTGTCCAGGTGCGCGACCGGCGCCGACGCAATCTTCGCCGCGCACGCCTACACTCGGAGGCGGTTAGCAATTGCAGCATCTTCCGAGGAGGAATAAGTGCGTATTAGTTTGCGAGTGGTGCTCGCGGCTGCCGCCACGGCGGCCCTGGGCACCGGGGCAACGCTGTGGGCGACCGCAGCGGGCGCGGCACACACCGCGACGGCCCCCACAATCACACTGCTGTACGGCGCGGCGCCGGACTATCTCGACCCGCAGGAGGGTTATACGACCCAGTCCGCGGAGGCGACATGGGTCAGCTACCTGGGTCTCTACGGCTACGCCCACGCGGCGGGCGCGGCGGGCGGGGTCGTGATCCCCGCGCTCGCGACTGCGCTGCCGAACATCACGGGCGGTGGCAAGACGTACACCATGACGCTGCGCCCGAATCTCGTGTACTCCAACGGCAAGAAGGTCCAGGCGACCGACTTCGCCTACTCGATCGAGCGCGCGCTCAAGATCAACTGGGGCGGCGACCCGTACTACACCGGCAGCATCGTCGGTGCGGCGGCCTATCAGAAGGGGACCGCCAAGACGATCTCCGGCATCGTCGCGAACAACGCGACCCGTACGATCGTGGTCCACCTGCTGGCCGCGTACGGGCCCTTCCTCAACATCCTCTCGTTCCCCTCGTCGGGTTTCGTGCCGGCCGGGACGCCGATGAAGACGGCGACGACGACGATGCCCGCGGGCGTCGGGCCGTACATGATCACCAACGTCAACCCGGGCAAGTCCTGGGAGGGTCAGATCAACCCGAACTACGCCAAGGAGGCGATCCCCGGGATCCCCGTCGCTCACGTCAACGTGCAGGCGCGCGTCGAGGCGAACACGACGACCGAGACCGAGGACGTGCTCAACAACACGGCGGACGTGTTCGACACCGGCGACGCGGTCTCGCCCGCGCTGCTGGCGCAGGTCAAGGCGAAGGCGTCCAACCGCTACGGGACGACCCCCGTCGTGCAGACGTTCTACTTCTTCATGAACTCGAAGGTGAAGCCGTTCAACAGCCTGCTCGTCCGCGAGGCGGTCATCATCTCGATCGACCAAAACGCGCTGTCGAAGCTCGACAGCGGCAACCTCGTTCCGGGCTGCTACTTCCTCCCGATCGGGCTGGTCGGCCACCCGACGAAGCCGTGCCCGTACGGGAACCCGGCGATCTCACCGACGGCGGCGACGATCACCAGGGCGAAGAAGCTCATCGCGCAGGCCGGCGACACCGGAGCGGCGGTGACCGTCTACAGCCAGGAGCGCCAGCCACGCACGCAGTACGTGACCTACTACGCGAGCGTCCTCCAAGAGCTCGGGTTCAAGGTCAACATCAAGCAGATCGTCGACGCCAACTACTTCCCGACGGTCGGCAACCTCAAGCTGGAAGCGCAGACGGGCTTTGCCGACTGGCTCGAGGACTTCCCCAACCCGGCTGACTTCTACCTGCTGCTCGACAAGAACTCGATCCAGCCGGTGAACAACCAGAACTTCAGCCAGGTTGACGACCCGAAGATCCAGAACGCGATCACGAAGCTCGACGCATTGCCGCCGAGCCAACTCCCGTCGCACGCGGCGGACTGGCAGGCGCTGGACTACTACGTTGCGCAGAAGGCCTACGAGGCGGTATACGGCTATCCGGTCGACCCGACGTTCGTGTCGACCCGGATCAACTTCAAGGCCGCAAAGGTGCAGCCGACCTACGGGTGGGACTGGACGTCGTTCCAGCTGAACAGCTGAATGAAGGCGGCGGTCGGGAGGGGCCCGGATGTCCGGGCCTCTCCCGCAGCCGTACTGGGTAGCATCACGCGCCGACCCTCATGGCGGTCCAACCGATACTCGCGCAGGAGCACTTGGTCGCCGAGCTCGGCGAGCTGCCGCCCGGGATCGGCCCGTACAAGCTCGCCTGGCGGCGGCTGCGCCGCAACAAGGTCGCACTCGCCTTCGGCGGGCTCTTCCTGCTGATCGTCATCCTCTGCTTCCTGGCGCCGGTGTACTCGGCGGACATCGCTCACATCGGGCCCCTCGACGAGACCCACATCGAGGCGGCGCTCGGGCCGACCGGCCTCCCGATCGGCCCGACCTGGACCAGCCACTTCCTGCTCGGCGCCGACACCAACGGGCGCGACGTCGCGGTACGGCTGCTCTACGGCGGGCGCACGTCACTGGAGATCGGCTTCATCGCGACGCTGATCACGATGCTCCTCGCGACGATCCTCGGCACCATCGCCGGATACATGCGCGGCCCCACGGACGGCGTGATCTCGCGCTTCTTCGAGCTGCTGTGGGCCTACCCGGCGCTGCTGCTCGGCATCGCGCTCGGCACGAGCCTGCAGATCGGCGGCATCAACCTCGGCTTCGTCACGCTCACCGCCGGCTCGATCTGGGTGCCCGCCGGGATCATCGGGATCGTCTACATCCCCTACGTCGGCAAGCCGATCCGCGCGCAGGTGGTCACGCTGCGCGAGCGCGAGTTCGTCGACGCGGCGCGCCAGCAGGGGCTCGGCTCCGCGCGGATCATGGCCACGGAGATCCTCCCGAACCTGGCCTCGACGATCATCGTCTTCATCCCGCTGATCCTCGCCAACTCGATCGTGCTCGAGGCGGGACTCTCCTACCTCGGCGCCGGCGTGCAACCGCCGAACCCCTCGTGGGGAACGATGATCAGCGACGGCATCCACCTGATTCCCGCCGCGATCCACCTGACGCTCGTTCCCGGGATCATGCTCGTGCTCTGCGTCCTGGGGGTCAACGTCTTCGGTGACGGCGTGCGCGACGCGCTCGACCCGCGCTCGAAGTCGAGGATCGGTCCCTGATGCTGCGTTTCGTCATCCGGCGCACGCTCTCGACGACCGCGCTGCTCTTCGCGATCTCGGTCCTGACGTTCCTGATCTTCTTCGCCTTCCCGTCGAGCAACCCGGCCCTGCGGCTCGCGGGGCGCACGGCGACGCCGGCGCAGATCGCGTCGGTCGAGAAGGAGTGGGGCTTCAACAAGCCGATCTACGTCCAGTACGTGAAGATGATGGGGAAGATCTTCGACGGCTCGGTGACCTCCTACACCCAGGGCCTCAACGTCGACCACGAGATCTGGTCGGACCTCCAGCCCACGGTCGCGCTCGCCGTCGGCGCCGGGATCATCTGGTTCCTCATGGGGGTCCTCTTCGGCGTGCTCTCGGCGCTGCGCGCCGGCCGCCTGCTCGACCGCTTCCTGACCGTCATCTCGATGATCGGCGTCTCCACGCCGGTCTTCTTCCTGGGGGCGGTGCTGCTCTTCTACCTCGGATTCCAACTCGGGCTCTTCCCCAACGGCGACTATGTCCCGATCCAGGACAACCCGATCCAGTGGCTCTACCACATGCTGCTGCCGTGGTTCACGCTGTCGGTGCTCTTCATCGGCGTCTATTCGCGCGTCCTGCGCTCGACGATCCTCGACATGATGAGCGACGACTTCGTGCGGACCGCGCGGGCGAAGGGCCTCTCCGAGCGCCAGGTGCTGGTCCGCCACGTCCTGCGCAACAGCCTGATCCCGATCGTCTCGTTGTGGGGCCTGGACTTCGCCTCGATCATCGGCGGAGGCGCGATCCTCACCGAGAGCGTCTTCAACCTGCAGGGCGTCGGCCAGTATGCGGCGACGTCGATCCAGAACCTGGACATCCCGCCGGTGCTCGTGATCACGATGTTCGGCGCGTTCTTCGTCGTGCTCTTCGGCGCGATCGTCGACGTCGTCCACGCGTCGCTCGATCCCCGCGTGCGGCTCACCGCATGAGCGCCGCCGAGCCACTCCTGGACGTCCGCGACCTGCGCGTGCGCTTCCGCACCGAGGACGGGGTCGTGGCGGCCGTCGACGGGGTGTCGTTCACCGTCGCGCCCGGTGAGATCGTCGCGATCGTGGGCGAGTCGGGCTCCGGCAAGTCGGTCACGTCGATGACGCTGATGGGCCTCACGCGCTCGCCCAACGCGACCTTCGACGGCACCGCGACCTTCGAGGGCGTTGAGCTCGTCCGCGCGACCAACGAGCAACTACGGCGGATCCGCGGCGCCCGCATCGCGATGGTCTTCCAGGATCCGATGAGCTCGCTCGATCCGGTGTACCGCATCGGCGATCAGATCGCCGAGCAGATCCGGGCACACGATCACGAGATCTCACGCCAGGCCGCTCTCGAAAAATCCGTGGAGCTGATGGAGCGGGTCGGCATCCCCCGTGCGCGCGACCGCGCCCGCCACTACCCGCATGAGTTCTCCGGCGGCATGCGCCAGCGCGTGATGATCGCGATGGCGCTGTCGTGCTCGCCCAGCCTGCTGATCGCCGACGAGCCGACGACCGCGCTCGACGTGACGATCCAGGCGCAGATCCTCGATGAGCTGCGCAAGCTACGCGAGCAGACCGGCGCCGGGATCATCCTCGTCACCCACGATCTCGGCGTCGTCGCCGACATCGCCGACCGGGTGATCGTGATGTACGCCGGCCGCGTCGTCG
>Ga0182024_10021409_pt1 | contig 11736 bp, 7 predicted proteins | sample P32metaG_FD_120480 | JGI IMG/M metagenome (GOLD analysis project Ga0182024, IMG submission 120480) | Permafrost microbial communities from Stordalen Mire, Sweden - P3-2 metaG (Illumina Assembly) | ecosystem: Environmental > Terrestrial > Soil > Wetlands > Permafrost | place: Sweden: Stordalen... | reverse complement strand
CCGCCATACCAGAGTTCCTCTTGCCTTTGTCGCTTCTTCCGCGTCCCCATCGCCATAGATCGATTTTAAGGCCAAAACATTTTCGGCACCACATGTTTTGTACTTTAGACACGGGCTGCTAGATGTTTTCGGCATATGTTTGTTCTTGCTTTCCACACTGTGATGAGGTGATGGTCTTCGCCCTCCGGGCCAACCCGGTAGCAACCACTCCTTTACGGTCGCGGCTCGGCAACGCGCTGTTTTGCAGAGTCACGCGCCAAGTCTGTCGAACTTCCGCCTTTTCTGGGAAGTGGAGCATTCCGCAACTTACAGGCCCGCCGCCCTCGGGCGAAATGCGCGCCGCACCTGTCACAATAGAGATACATGACAGGGAATGAGATCCGCGAGACGTTCCTCAACTTCTTCGCGGCCAACAGCCATCGCATCGTTCGCAGCTCGTCGCTGGTGCCGGCCAACGACCCCACGTTGCTTTTCACCAACGCGGGCATGAACCAGTTCAAGGACGTTTTCACCGGCCTGGAAAAGCGCGACTACTCGCGCGCCACCTCCTCGCAGAAATGTGTCCGCGCCGGCGGCAAGCACAACGATCTCGATAACGTCGGCTACACCCGGCGCCACCACACCTTCTTCGAGATGCTCGGCAATTTCTCCTTCGGCGACTATTTCAAGAAGGACGCCATCGCCCTGGCCTGGGAATTGCTCACACACGATTTCTCGATTCCCAAAGACAAGCTCTACATCAGCGTCTTTCGCGAAGATGACGATGCCGAGCGCCTATGGCAGGAAGTTGCGGGCGTCCCGAAGTCCCGCATTTTTCGGTTGGATGAAGCCGACAACTTCTGGCAAATGGGCGAGACCGGCCCGTGCGGCCCATGCTCGGAAATATATTACGACTTCGGACCCGAGGCCGGCGCCGGCGAGTTTCCAAACGATCCGGGCGAACGTTTTGTAGAGATTTGGAATTTAGTCTTCATGCAGTTCGATCGCGCGGCCGATGGCGTGATGACGCCGCTCCCGCGTCCTTCCATCGATACCGGCATGGGGCTCGAGCGCGTCTCTTGCGTGCTCCAAGGCAAAATCTCGAATTACGAAACGGACCTGCTGCGCCCCATCATCCATCGCGCGGCGGAAATGTTCGGAGTCGCGTACGGCGACGATCCCCGCACCGACGTCGCGCTCCGCATCAATGCCGACCATGTTCGCGCTGCGGCGTTTCTGGTTCACGATGGCGTTACACCGTCGAATGAAGGCCGCGGCTACGTGTTGCGCAAGATCATGCGCCGCGCCATTCGCAATGCGCGCATGATCGGCCGCGAAGAGCCCTATTTATACGAACTCACCGGCTTCGTTGCGGATCTGATGAAGCCTGGCTATCCCGAGATGCTCGACAGCATCCAGCGCGTCGCGCGAGTGGTCAAGGATGAGGAGCATCGTTACGCGACCACGTTCCAGGTTGCCGAAAAGATTTTCCAAGCAGAAGCGAAGAAGGCTCAAGGTGGGCCGATCCCGGGAGAGGTTTCATTCAAACTATATGATACGTTCGGCCTAGCTCTTGAAGAGCAGGAGGACATGGCGAGGCAACTTGGAACGAGTACTAGTCCGCTCGCGTTCCAATACGAGATGCACAGACAGCAGGAACGCGCCCGAGCCAGTTGGAAAGGCGCTGACAAAGCGCAAATCGCGCCCGTCTACAAGGATCTTCCAACCACCGAATTCATCGGCCGCGAGACTCTTGAATCGCCCCTCCGTGTTGTTCGCGTGATCGAACAGGATGGCAACACCGAATTGGTCTTGAACCAGACGCCGTTCTATGCCGAGGCCGGCGGCCAGGTGGGTGACACGGGTGTCCTGGTCTCGCCTTCCACTGGCGACACAGTCGCTAGGGTGTTGGACACTCGCAAAGTCGCAGGCGCCACGGTGCATCGGGTCGAAATCGTCTCTGCCGTTCGCGAAGGCGAAGAATTAATCGGCAAGGTCGACGGCCATCTGCGCCACTCGACGATGCGCAATCACACCGCCACTCACCTGCTGCACGCCGCGCTACGCAAAGTGCTCGGGCCGCACGTCAAGCAGGCCGGCAGCATCGTCGATCCCAATCGCCTGCGCTTCGACTTTACGCATTACGCCCACACCGACCCCGAAGAATTGGCCGAGATTCAAAAGCTGGTGAACGAAGAGATCTTGAAAAATATCGAGGTTCATACCGACGTCATGGACCTCGACCAGGCGCTCAACACCGGCGCCATGGCGCTATTCGGCGAGAAGTACGGCGATCGCGTTCGGGTGGTGTCGCTCCCCGATGGTTTCAGTAAGGAGTTGTGCGGGGGCACCCACGTTCATCGCACCGGCGACATCGGCCTGTGCGTCGTCACCTACGAAGCCAGCATTTCGGCGGGGGTTCGGCGCATCGAAGCCATCACCGGCGACGCGATCCTCGAAAAATTCCATCAAGAAGCGGCTGCAGCGCGCCAGACGCAGGAAAAATTAGCCGAGGACAAACGGGCACTGGAGCGCCAGATCGAGCAAATGAAGGAGAAGCTCGCCCGTTCCGAAGTGGCTGGGATCGAAAGCGGCGCTCGCGACATTAAGGGTGCGAAAGTCTTGGCCGCGCAGGTTGCCGGGATGGATCGCGAACAGTTGCGGACCATGGTGGACTCGCTGCGCGTGAAGTGGAAGACCGCTGTCGTCATCCTGGGCTCTTCTCAGGATTCAAACGTCGCCATCGTGGTCGGCGTCACCAAAGATCTGACATCGAAAGTTCACGCAGGCAAACTTGCGGGGTCGGTCGCGCAAGCCGTCGGCGGAAAAGGCGGCGGCCGTCCCGACATGGCCGAAGCCGGCGGCAAGGACCCCGCGGCGCTGGCGGGCGCGCTCGACTCCGCTTACAAGACTGTCGAAGGGATGCTCTGACCTGTGGAGCAGTTCGATGTCGTCGTAGTTGGCGCTGGTCCCACCGGTTTGGCGTGTGGCATTGAGCTAAAGCAGCGCGGCCTTAATACGGTTCTGATCGAAAAGGGCTGCGTCGTCAATTCGCTCTACAACTATCCGACCCACATGGTGTTCTTCACCACGCCGGAATTGCTTGAAATCGGCGGCCTGCCGATGACCTCGCTCAATGAAAAGCCAGGCCGCACCGAAGCACTGAAATACTATCGGCGCGTGGCCGAATATTACGGCCTCAATATCTATCAATATGAGCGGGTCCTTGCGATCGATGGCGGCGACGGCGATTTTCACATCCGAACCAGCAAGGCCGAATATCGCGCGCACAAGATTGTTCTTGCCACCGGTTACTACGATGTTCCCAACATGTTGAAGGTGCCGGGCGAAGAGCTGGACAAGGTGATCCATTATTATAGGGAGCCGCATCCTTATTACAATCACGACGTGCTGGTGGTGGGCGCGAAGAATTCGGCGGCCATCGCTGCGCTCGAACTGTTCTGGACCGGCGCGCGCGTCACGCTGATTCATCGCGGCGCAGGGATCTCCGATCGCGTGAAGTATTGGATCAAGCCCAATATCGAGAACCGCATCAAGAGTGGCGAGATCCAGGCGTACTTCCACTCGCACCTGAACGCGATTCACCCCAAGACGGTTGAAATCGAAACGCCCAGCGGCCCCAAAACGCTCAAGAATGATTTTGTTTTCGCCATGACCGGCTACCGGCCCGACCTGGAGTTCCTCGCGTCGCTGGGCATTCGCCTGGACCCGGCGTCGCAGAAGCCGCGCATAAATCCTGAGACCTTCGAGAGCGACCGTCCGGGCATTTTTCTCGCCGGCGTCATCGTGGCCGGAATGCACACCAACGAAATCTTCATTGAAAATGGCCGCTTTCATGGCAAACAGATCGCCGCCGCCATCGCGGATTCCCTTGCGCCTTCGTCGTTGATATCATCGGCGTCATGATTACCCGCCGGGACTTTTCCAAACTGGCCGCCGCTGCGGCGACGTTCCCCGCTTTCGCCATCGATTCGAAGTTCGACGGCGTTATGATCGGCGCGCAAACGTACAGTTTTCGCGATCGTTCTTTGGACGATTGCATCGCCGCAATGAAGGAAATCGGCCTGGGTTACGCTGAACTTTGGGACGCTATGATCGTGCCCAAGGACCGCTCGAAAGTCCAAGCCTGGAGGTCGAATCCGCCCATGGATGAAATTCGCGCGATTCGCAAAAAGTTCGACAACGCCGGCATCGATCTCTACGCCTTCAACTACAGCTTCCGCGACGAATTCACCGACCAGCAGATCGAACAGGGTTTTTTGATGGCGAAAGCGATGGGCGTCACACGCATCACCGCTTCTTCGAACGTGGACATTTCCCCGCGCGTTGACAAGTTCGCCGAGCAATACAAGATCTACGTCGGCTATCACAATCACGACAGCATGAAGCCGAATGAATTCTCGACTCCCGAAGATTGGAAACAGGCGCTCGCAGGTCGCTCGAAGTATACCGGCATCAATCTCGACATCGGGCATTTCACGGCTGCGAATTTCGACCCGGTCAGTTTCCTGGAAGAGCACCACGCGAAGATCCTCACGGTGCACATCAAAGATCGCAAGAAGGACCACGGCCCGAACATGCCGTTGGGCGAAGGCGATACCAATATCAAAGGCGTGCTCGAAGTTTTGAAGACGAAGAAATATCCGATCCCGGCCATGATCGAATACGAATACGGAAAGCCGGGGATGGACACCGTCGCCGAAGTGAAAAAGTGCTTCGACTACTGTAAAGCCGCCTTAGCGTAATGCACGTTAGCGCGATCGGGCGGCGCTAGCGGCCGCGGGCTTGGTCGCCTCGACAGGCGCCGGAACTTGGGGCGCGACTACTTCCGGTTCCTTTCGCATCAGCCCCAGCGCCTTGCGCAGCTCGGTGTCGACGTTCTGGCGGATATCGGGATTGTCCTTCAAAAACTGGCGCGCGTTCTCGCGGCCTTGTCCGATGCGCTCGCTTTTGTAGCTGTACCAGGAACCGCTTTTTTCGACGATGTTTTGCGCGACGCCCAGGTCGATCAGGTCGCCTTCGCGCGAGATTCCTTCGCCGTAAATAATGTCGAACTCGGCTTCGCGGAACGGCGCAGCCACTTTGTTCTTGACGATCTTCACTTTGGTGCGGTTGCCCACCACGATGTCGCCTTCCTTGATGGCGGCGATGCGGCGGATGTCGGCGCGGACCGACGAATAAAACTTCAGCGCGCGGCCGCCCGAGGTTGTTTCCGGATTGCCGAACATCACGCCGATTTTTTCGCGAATCTGGTTGATGAAGATCAGGCAGGTATTCGATTTTGAAACGCTGCCGGTGAGTTTGCGCATGGCTTGGGACATCAAGCGGGCTTGCACGCCCATGTGGCTGTCGCCCATTTCACCGTCGAGTTCGGCTTTAGGAACCAAAGCGGCCACCGAGTCCACCACCAGCACGTCAATCGAACCGGAAGTGATCAGCGCGCTGGTGATTTCCAGCGCCTGCTCGGCGTAGTCGGGCTGAGAAACCAGCAGATTGTCGACATCCACGCCGAGCTTACGGGCATAGATGGGATCGAGCGCGTGCTCTACGTCGATGAAAGCGGCCATCCCGCCGGCCTTCTGCGCTTCGGCGACCACCTGCAGCGCCACCGTGGTTTTACCGGACGATTCCGGGCCGAAGATCTCGACAATGCGGCCGCGTGGGAATCCTCCGACGCCGAGCGCGTTATCGAGCGAAATGGAGCCCGACGAAATCGCCGCCACCTGCACGATGGCTTCCTTCGACCCCAGCCGCACAATGGAGCCTTTCCCGAATTGTTTTTCGATCTGGCCGAGGGTGAGTCCGAGGGTGCGTGCGCGATCTTTTTCGTCCATGCGTGATGATCCTTAGAGGAGAGCCTTTCGCCGGGAGAGTAGCACCAGTATAACAGCAGGGCGCTCACAATTTCGGAGCGTAGTATCCTTTGCGGGCGCGGACGATCAGGTCTTTGTGCCCCTTCACGCGGATCTCTACCGGATGATAGAGGCCGTCCACTTTCAGCGGTTCGGGGCGATAGAAGATGTTGTACTGGTGCCGCAGCTCATTAGCGATATTCTCGAACGATTGACTTAAATCGGAAGCCTTGAAGGGGAAGAAGGCCTGGCCGCCGGTTTCGCTGGCGAAGTAGCGCATTACTTTGTCGCCGTCCGTATCGATGCGCGTGATGTTGGTGGAAATGGTGTAAACGTTGACGTCGGCCTTTTGCGCCATCTCGAGGGCCTGATCGCGCGTGTAGCGGCTCTGATTATCCTCGCCGTCGCTCAAGATGACCATGGCGCGCCGGAATTTGTAGAGCGGCTGATCTTCCATGAGCTTGTCGCGGCAGGCGAAGAAGATCGCGTCATAGAGCGACGTACCGCCGCCGGGCCGCAGATTCTCGACAGCCTTCTCGAGGTCGGCGACGTTATCCGTCAGATCCGCCACCAACTCGGCCGCAGTGTCGAAACTGACGATCATGGCTTTGTCGTGCTCGGGGCGGACGGTGCCGTCGATGAACGCGGTGGCGGCTTCCTGCTGGAAGTGGAAACGGTCCCGAATGCTGTTGCTGGTGTCGATCAGGATGGCGAGGCGCAGCGGCAGGTCGGTTTCAGCCGCGAATTCGATGATCGTTTGCGGCTTCTTACTTTCGAAGACCTCGAAGTCGTCCTTGACGAGATCGGTGACGAAGCGGCCTTTTTTGTCCGACACCGTGAACAGCATGTTGACGCGCGAGACGTCGAGCGTGATGCGTGTCTTGTCGCCGGAATCGGGCGGCGCAGCCTTGTCGTCGTTTTTGGCCTGTTGTGTGGACTGGCCGGAGAGCAACAACGCGAGAACGCAAAGAGCGACAACGGGGTACAGCTTCTTCATGGGCGGTGAATCCATTATAGGACGCACACACGGTGATCGGGATCCAGAGCGCAATAGATTCAATCGATTTTATTTATTGGCCAAACAATTGACATCCCGCGAATGCTCCCATATACTCTTGCAATCAGACTAAGCTGACTGATAGGCCGTCCTGGTGTTCCGTCGCACTGAATGCGACGCACCGCCACGTGTAGCGAGTCCGTTTCTCGCAGACCCAACCTTAACTTTTAGGAGTTGTGGCTATGCGTGCCAAACGGAGTTTATCTCGGCTTTTCGTTCTTCTTTTTCTGACTGCGGCTGCATCCTTCAGCGGCTTTTCGCAGTCCACAACGCTGCTTCGCGGCACGGTGACCGATCCCCAGAGCGGGGTAATTGCAGGTGCCGTCGTAACGTTGAGCGACGCCAGCACCGGCTTCAACCGCTCGATCGCCACCGACCAACGCGGCGAATATCAGTTCGTCCAGGTTGCGCCGGGCACCTACAAGATCGATGTGGAAATGGCTGGTTTCGCGAAATTGACTCGCACCGGCGTGCAGTTGCTGGTGAATACTCCCACCACGCTCGATCTTCGGCTGGAACTCGGCAAGACCTCCGAGACGGTCAACGTGGCTGCGGAAGCTTCCACCATCAACACCGTCGACGCTTCGGTGGGAAACGCATTTTCGGAAATGCAGGTCCGCGAACTTCCTCTCGAGACCAGGAACGTGGTCCAATTGCTCAGTTTGCAGCCGGGCGTGACCACCAATGGGGAAGTCTTGGGGGCGCGCCGCGATCAAAATAACATTACCTTGGATGGCGTGGATGTGAACGATAACCAGAACGCCGGCCTGGTGGCGCAGAATACCACCACCGGCAACACGTATCAGGGCGTGAACGGGAACGCCGCGAACGTCAATTCGGGGTTCAATTCGGTGCTGCCGGTTCCGCTCGATTCGGTCCAGGAATTCCGCGTCACGGTGGGCGGCGAGGGCCCGGATCAAGGGCGATCCTCCGGCGGTCAGGTGGTGCTCATTACCAAGAGCGGCACCAACCAGATGCACGGCTCGCTGTATGAATACAACCGCAACACCGCGACATCGGCGAATACTTGGTTCAACAACCAATCCGGCGTGCCGGTGCAGCAATTGGTCCGCAATCAGTTCGGAGCCTCCCTGGGCGGACCCATTAAGAAGGACCGGCTGTTCTTCTTTGTCAACTGGGAGCAGCGCATTGACGCCAGCAGCGTGGCGCAGGTGCGGGCCGTGCCGTCGGAGTCGCTCAAAGAAGGGATTCTCCAGGTTCAGTTAACTGACGGAAGCGTGCAGTCGATCAAGCCTTCCGAACTTCCTCAGATCGATCCATTGGGTATCGGCCTAAACACGCCGTACCAGAAGATCTTGAACCAGTTTCCGGCGGGAAACGACCCAGCCTATGGCCAGGATGGAGGCTTAAACTTCAGTGGCTACCGCTTTAACGCTCCTGACAACCTGAATGAAATGGCCTGGGTGGCAAAGCTGGATTATAGATTGGACGAAGCCGGAAAGCACAATCTCAGCATTCGCGGCACACTCGGCGACAACACCATCGATCAGATCCTGGCGGAATTCCCGGGACAGGCGCCGGCCTCTATCGAGCGGGACAACAACAAGGGTTTATCGGCTCGCTACACAGCGGTCCTCAGTCCGACGATCGTGAACACCTTCACCTACGGCCTCACCAGTTTGGATGAAAATCTATCGGGCGTCTCCGGCACCGGATTCCAATTCGAGCCGACGGCTCTCTCTCCGCTTCAGAATTGGGGCGCGCGCGCCAGGGGCAGGGAGAATCCGCTACACAACGTGATCGACGATGTGAACTGGACGAAGGGCAAACATACCATCACCATGGGGTTGAACTTCCGCTACAACCGCAACAATACGTCCACGTTCACCAATGCATACCCGCTCTATGCCTACGGGGACACCGAATTAATCGGACTCGGCGAAGACATCGATACGTCCGTGCAAACCTATCTGGCCGGCAAGCTCGGCAATCCAAACTTGCAACTGGCCAATCCGACCGCGGTAACCAACGCCTCAGCCACGTTGTTGGGCGTATTGAACGACGTTTTCGTAACTTATCAATACACCAAGAGCGGACAAGTGTTGCCGCAAGGGACGCCGCAGCAACGGTCGTTCATCGAGCATACCTATGCGGGCTACATTGGCGACACCTATCGGGTGACGCGCGAGCTGACCATCAATCTCGGATTACGTTACGAAAATTTCCGGCCGCCTTATGAAGCCAACGGATTGCAGGTGGACACCACGGTGCCACTCAATCAATATTTCGCGCAGAGGAACGGCTTACAGTCGCAGGGCATCCCCGCGAATCAGATGTCCGATTTCACACTGAGTTATGCCTTGAATGGGCCGGTGAACGGAAAATCCTCCTGGTGGAGTCCCGACAACGCAAATTTCGCGCCGCGCTTCGGGCTGGCCTACGCGCCCGTCGATCACGCTGGATTGCTCGGGAAGCTTTTCGGAAAGAGTGGCGCATTCCGCGTCGGCGCGGCCATCGCTTACGATCAGTTCGGAAATGATTTGATCGTCAATTACGATCAGTACGGCTCTCTGGGTCTCTCCAATCCAACCAATTTTCCCGATTCGTACAGCTTCACCACTTCGCCACGCTTCACCGGAACCTATCCGGCGTTGCCGCCTTCTCCCGCAGGAGGGTTTCCTTACACGCCTCCCGCGATTGCTGCGATCACCGGAACTTTCCTGGGCATTTCGCCCGATCTGAAAACGCCGTATTCGATCATTCTGAACGCGGACTACTCGCGCGAACTGCCTGGTAAAGTCACCATGGAGGTGGGCTACATCGGCAGGCTCTCACGCCGGCTGCTCATGGAGGGCGATGTCTACACGCCGCTCGAGAATTACAAAGATCCTGGCTCGGGTATTACCTGGCAGCAAAACGCGATGACGGTATATAACTTGGCCAACTACCTGGCGCAAGGCGCGGGCGTCCCTTATAACAATGCCGCTGCTTTAGTGGCGCAGAAGGTAATGAACAATCCCAGCCTGGTTCCGAATCTGCCGTTCGTCAACGACGTGTGGCCGGGATACAAGAATTTCTATTTTCCCGGCAGCGCATCGGCGAATTACTTCTATAGCGTCTATGGAGTTTTCGGAAGCAGCTTTCTGGACAGCCTACACGCGGCCGATCGCATCTCGGGCGAGTACATCCCCGGCAAGTGTCTGAGTGTTCCGGGATGCTACACGTTTTTTGCCCAGCAAGGCAGCACGATGCCCATGTGGATGAACGCCGGGGAAGCCGATTTCGACGGGCTCACCGTGGCCTTCCGGCGGCGCTACGCGAACGGCCTGCAGTTCGATTTCAACTACACCTGGTCGCACTCCATCGACAATGGGTCGGCGGCTGAATCCGGCGCCGGAGAACAGGGCGCCTCCATACAGGATATTTACAACCTGAGCGCGTTCCGCGGTTCCTCGGATTTCGACATCCGCCACAACTTCAACGCCAATTTCATGTACGCGCTGCCGGTCGGAAATGGCAAGTGGCTCCTGCACGGCGCACCTGTGTGGCTGGATCAGATCGTCGGCGGTTGGCAGATCTCGAGCGTCTGGCGGTACAGCACCGCGCTGCCCAGCGCCGTTCAGGGGGATCTGGCTTATAACACCAATTACTGGCTCAGTTCGCTCGCCGTCGTGAATACCCCCACTCCTTCGGGCGGCGTCCATATCGACCAAAACGGAATTCCCAGCCTTTTCTCGAACACGAGCGTGTCGAGTAATTTTCAGGATCAGCCGCCGGAGGGTGCGGGGACGCGCGCAGCGGTTCGTCTGGATCCGATTTTCAACGTCGATATGGCGCTTACCAAAGCGTTCCGCTTGCCGTGGGAAGGGAAGAGACTTCAGTTCCGGGCCGAAGCTTTCAACGCCTTCAACCATCCGAACTTCACGAATCCGAGTCTCAGCCTGCAATCGCCGCAGACTTTCGGGGAATATCAGGGCACGATGGACCCGCGATCGATGCAGTTCGCGCTGCGCTTGGAATTTTAGGGCGTTCGAGTCGCTGGGCGACCGGGGTGTACAGTCGGTCGAGTCGGTCAGCGGCGTCAGGTGGTAATCCCTCGCGAGATCCTCGAAACGCTCAATCGTAGGGCCGGGGACTTGGTGGCATTCGCCCAGCAGAAAAACGGCGTGCTGATCAAGCCGGAGCGTGCGGTCCCCTCCGGCGACACGCTGTCGCCCGAGGAGGCCAAGATCGTGCGCTGCGGCGGGCACAGATCAAGCGCGGTGAGTCGAAATCCTGGCGGGCTGTCAAGCATGCTCTTCCGCGTTGAGGCTTCCCGAGAAGCCGAAAGGCAGCTTTCAAAGTTCCCGCGCAAGGTGCGGGACCGGATCGAGCGAGCCATCGGCAACCTTGAGGAAAGAGACGACTCCCAGTGGAGCAGCAAGGCGATCCCAGGGACCCGAGTGGAAGGGGAGGCTCCGCAAGAGAGTCGGCGCCTATAGGATCATTTTCATGAATTCCCCGATCGCGGGATCGTGGAGATTTCGGCCATCCTAATCAAATCCAAGGACACTTATGAGTGTAGTGGAACTAGCGGAGAACTCTGGCAATGCTGAAAAACTAGGCCGGGGCGGGAAGGCTCAACGACGATTTCGCCAGCGCGCCTTGCAGCACGCCGATGGCGTCGAACTCGGCGAGGCCCCGTGAAATGGAGAGCTCGGTGACCAGCATGTGCCGGGCGCGTTCCAGCATTTTCTTTTCGCGGAACGACAGCGGCTTCTCCGACTGCAATATCAGCAGCGTCTTCAGGACCTCGGCGATCTCGAGCAAGCTGCCATGCCGCATCTTGTCCGAGTTTTCCTTATAGCGATCCTTCCAGTCGGCCTT
>Ga0182024_10021408_pt1 | contig 11736 bp, 9 predicted proteins | sample P32metaG_FD_120480 | JGI IMG/M metagenome (GOLD analysis project Ga0182024, IMG submission 120480) | Permafrost microbial communities from Stordalen Mire, Sweden - P3-2 metaG (Illumina Assembly) | ecosystem: Environmental > Terrestrial > Soil > Wetlands > Permafrost | place: Sweden: Stordalen... | reverse complement strand
CGTGAAAACAAGAACGGCGTCCTTCCGCCGAATACCGCAGGCGAATGCGTTGAGGGCCGGACTGTCGATGACGCCGACATACGGGGTCGGCAGGCCTGCCGCGATCGCCAACGGCTCGACGATACGGCATAGCCGGGGCTCGTCGTTGTCGTCGACGAAGCGGAAATCCGTCCTGCGGCGGACGGTGCGGACGTGCCAGGCCATCTGCACCGCGAACAGCAGGGCGCCGATGACGGTGACGATCGGCACCCAACGGACGAGGTATCCTAACCACCCGTAGAGCGGCCCATGGTCGGGATCGTACATCGCGAGCGGCACGACGAGCGCCAGCATGGCGAGCAGCTGAAACGCGGCGACGAAGCCCGCGAACAACGCGATCGAACGTGCATCGTTGCTGCGGATGTGTCCGTAAAGCCCATTCACCCGCATGGCGCAGCCTCAATGCGTGCGATCAGAACTTGAAGGCGAGCGGCTCGTCGATCAGCACGCGCTCGATTCCGAGATCGAACGGCAGCCGTACGTTCATCCTCGACAGGCGGCCGATGGTGCTGCCGGGGAACTGCCGCAGCGTCGTCGCATATTCTTCGACCGCGAGATTGTAGAAGCGGCGCGAGGCGGTGATCCGGTTCTCGGCGCCGACCAGCTCCCGCCGCAGGTCACTGAAATGCGTCGAGGCCTTGAGCTCGGGATAGCTCTCGGCCATGCCGATCAGGGCAACGATATTCTGCGTCAGATTCTTCTCGGCTGTAAGCTGCATTTCCGGCGTCGCCGCTTGCAGCGCCGCGGCACGCGCCTGGGTGACGCTCTGCAGGACGTCGCTCTCGTGCTTGGTGAAGCCGCGCACCGCCTCCACGAGCGGCGGGATCAGGTTATGGCGGTGCTTGAGATGGACGTCGATGTCGCCGAACGCGGTCTGGCAGCGTTGATCGAGCGCGACCAGACGATTGTGTGTTGTCAAACCGACATAGGCCGGCACGGCGATCAGCAGCACCAGAGCCGTCACGCATACGAGAACCAACGTCAACAACATCGCCCGCTCTCCCTTGTGATCGCGCTCAAAGTATCGCCGACAAGGTTGCTGATTGCTTGACGGCAAGAGCAAGAGATGGAGAACGGCTTAACGGCACCTTAAATCAACTCTGCGCATATGCGGGGTAAATCGTCCTATACAGGGGAGTTGCATGGCTGAATCAATCTTCGCACGTGTGTCCCGTCTGCTCTCGGCGACCGTCGAGGACGCAGTGGATCGCATGGAGCAGGCTGGCGGCGACACCGTGATGCGCGAAGCGATCCGCGAGGCGGACCGCGCGATCGATCAGGTGAAGGCGGAGCTCGAATCGACGATGGCGCGCCGGCTGCAGGCCGCCCGTCAGCAGAAGATGCTGACTGAGCGCGCCGATGAGCTCACCACGAAAGCCAAGTTCGCCCTCGGCGAAGGCCGCGAGGATCTCGCTGAGGCGGCGCTGTCGCGCCAGGTCGATTTCGAGGCGCAGGCCAAGAAACTGGACGCCGTCCAGCAGCTGGCGCGCGAAGAGGAGCGGCGGCTGGAGGACGGCCGCACCGCGCTCGACGCCCGCAAGCGCCAGATGGAAGACGCGCTGCAGGCCTACCTGGTCTCGCGGCGGGAGGCTGCGAGCGGCGGCGACGGCCCGACTCGTCCCGGCCGCTCGGTCGAGAAGCAGGTGGACGCGGCCGAACAGGCATTTGATCGCGCCATGGCCGGAGCCGGGGGAGTCGGCTTCGCCCGCGCCGACGCGGACACGATCAATCGCGTTGCCGAGATTGACGGGATGCAGAAGAGCGCCACCGTCGCCCAGCGGCTAGCCGCGCTGAAGGCTCAGCGGGCCGCCTGATGATCCGCAAACCGCCCGCGGACTGGCAGCCGCTGAACGAAGGCGCAGCCGTCCGAACGGTCCGAACCGCCACCGCAGTGGCCACGAGCGGCGCCAGGGTGGCGCGACGTGGCGGCAACGTCGCACGCGGCCTGGCCTGCTACTTCTTTGCGATCCTCTGGGGCTTCGCCGGAATCGGCGGCGGCCTTGCGACGGGGAATCTGCCAATGATCATCGGCGTCGGGGCGATGGTAGCCTTTATGCTCTGGGCCGGCCGCCGTGCCTTTGCGAAAGCGCGCGAGGCGTTAGATTGACGGATCGGGGCAATCTCCGGCCCATCGCCTACTGGCAATTCCCCGATCGTCCGCACGCCAGAAGCCGACAATCGACGCTCGCTCGCCTGGCGCACGGAGACTCGCGACGGCGAGCGACGATCCCGCCGCGCTCGAAGATCTCCCAAGTAACCGACCGTTATGGTTAACGACGTAACCGACGTAGTTGCGGCCGATCTAGCAGTACACCGTAGTATTTCCACGAATTGTCGCAAATCCGGTATTCCTATACTTGATCCGATCAGCGGCGGGGGTCGTTGATCTGATTGGAGAGCGTGTAAAGACGCCTCCGCCAAGCAACAACAACTTCGTACATCTTCAATTCAGCCAATTCGCCTGATGCCACCCTGGCATCGATTGGCCAAATTGAAGCTTACCGACAGGTGCTGGCGGGCGTTCATGCGTATCCTTGCAACCGACTGCGTTTCATCGTGGCGCCAGTGATCAATCGCAGCGCGCAGCAGATCAGGTGTGCGTGCGTGGTCGGCACGCGACCCGAAGTCATCAAGATGGCGCCGGTGATCCGGAAGCTCAGCCAGACGAATTGGGCGGTCCCGTTCGTCATTGCGACGGGCCAACAAGACGGTTTGCTGGAACAGGCGCTGCGCGCTTTTCGGCTTCGCCCTGACCATGGCATTCCGCATGACCCCCAAGGCACGAATGTCGTCCCGGTTTTGATCGCGATTGCGGGCAAGCTCGACGAGGTCTTCGAGCAGATTCGACCCGCACTGGTCATCGCGCAGGGCGATACGACCTCGGTATTCGCGGCCGCATTGGCGGCATTCTACCGGCGCGTTCCGTTCGTGCATATCGAAGCCGGATTGCGCACCGGCGACTTTGCCGCACCGTTTCCCGAGGAGTTTCACCGCCGCTCCATCGCGGTGTCGACGGCATTGCATTGCACGCCGACCAAGACATCGGCGCGCCATCTGCGCCGGGAAAATATTCCCGCGAGTCGCATTCTGGTATCGGGCAACACGGTCATCGATGCGCTGCTGGAGACCGCGGCCGAGAACCCCGGTCCCCCACCCGAATTCCCGAAGGCATCCCGTACCATTCTTCTGACGGCACATCGGCGCGAAAGCTTCGGTGCACCGCTGCACGAGGCTCTGACCGCCATCCGTGCTTTCGTCGACGCGGCTCCCGACACGGCGGTCTTCTTTCCGGTTCACCCAAACCCCGCCGCGAGGTCGATCGCCCATCAGGTCCTTGCGAACCACGAACGGATCGTGCTGACCGAGCCCCTATCCTACCGCGAGATCGTCGGCGCGATGCAGCGTTCCTGGCTGGTCGTAACCGACAGCGGCGGCCTGCAAGAGGAAGCGCCGGCATTGGGCAAGCCCGTCCTGGTGCTGCGCGATGTGACCGAGCGTCCGGAAGCGGTCGCGGCCGGCGCGGTGCGCCTGGTCGGCACCGCGCACGGCCGGGTCCTGCAGGCGCTCACCGAGCTTCACGACGACACCGCCGCCTACAAACGAATGGCAAAGCCGATCTTCCCGTATGGCGACGGACATGCCGCGCAGAAAATCGTCGCGGCTCTGCGAATGCGAATGACGGTTGCGACCGGCGCGCAAGCGCACGCGATCGCACAATAGATATGGGGGCCGACATGGATGACCTGACGACCGCGATCCTGGACTATCGCTACTACATCGAGATTCTCGCCATCGCGATCGCATCCATCACGGCGATCTCCAGCGTCGACGATGTGTTCGTCGACATCTACTACTGGTGCCTCAGGCTGTTCGGCCATCAGGACGCGAAGGACCGGGCCTTCGCGCAGTCGCTTCGCGCCGACATACCGGAACGGCCGTTCGCCATCATGGTGCCCGCCTGGAAGGAGCAAGACGTCATCTTCTCAATGGTGGCGACGAATTCGCGGTTGCTGGCCTACAACAATAGCCACTATTTCATCGGCGTCTACCAGAACGATGAGGCGACGATCTCGGAGGCGCGCCGGCTGCAGGCCTTGTACGCCAACGTCGAAATCGTGATCGTTCCGCGCGACGGCCCAACCAGCAAGGCCGATTGTCTCAATACCGTCTTGACCGCCATTCTGAAGCACGAAGCCGCTGTCGGCGTCGCTTTCGCGGGCATCGCCCTGCACGACGCGGAGGATTTCATTCATCCCCATGAGCTGAAGGTGTTCAATTCGCTTATCGGACAATTCGATTTCGTCCAGCTGCCGGTGTTCTCGTTCAGCCAACCGTTGCGCGACGTGGTCAGCGGAATCTATATCGACGAGTTCGCCGAGGTTCACACCAAGGACCTCGTCGTCCGCCAGCATTGCAGCGGGCTCATTCCCTGCGCCGGCGTGTCGGCGTGCTTCAGCCGCAACGCCGTGGTCAGGCTCGCGGAGAACAATCACGGCCAGGTGTTCGATACCTCCTGTTTCACCGAGGACTACGATATTGCGTTCCGGTTGCGCGCGCTCGGGCTGAAGTCAACGTTCGTGTCGTGCCCGGTCAACTACACCATCGACATGAATCTCGAGACGGTCGAGCCGGTCTTCGTCAAGCGGCCGCTCCCGATCGCCACCCGTGAATTCTTTCCCTCCGAGCTGCGCGGCGCCTACCGGCAGCGCGCCCGCTGGTTGATCGGGATCGTATTCCAAGGCACCTCCTCGCACGGCTGGGAGGGGAATTGGGGCACCAAGTACTTCCTGTTGCGCGATCGGAAGGGAATCCTCACCGCCCCGGTGGTTATCCTCGGCTACTTTGCCCTGGCAAACCTGCTGCTGATCGAATGGTACCTCGAGACATACGCGCCCGGCGCTCAATTCGATTTCGTCCTGCTGGGACAGGACTACGTGATGGATCTGTTCTTTGTGAACGTCATCTTCCTGACTTGGCGCCTCGCACACCGGTTCATCTTCACCACCAGGATTTTCGGCTGGCGCCACGGCCTCATGGCGGGACCTCGCCTGATCGTGTCGAACTTCGTGAATTTCTTCGCGGCCGTGCGTGCCACCCGCATCTACCTCGACCATGCGATCACCGGAAGGCCGCTGGTCTGGGACAAGACCACCCATACCTATCCGATCAAGTTCGCGGGCGCCTCGCCGCCGGTGGACGGGGACAGGCGCGGTACCGACCATATTCCAACCGGCTCGACCGAAACCCAATGGGCACCCCGATGAGCGCGCGCACCCCCACGGATCGCAGTTGCCTGCACACGCCGACGGCGCCTGCTCGACCGCCGGTGTCAGAACCGCGTGACCCATCGCCTGCCGCCACCGCACCGTCAAAGCGCTCGGGCAGCCGGCCGCTCACCGCCTTGTTGATGACGACATGCCTGGCCTGGTGCGAGCTGTCATTCCTGCGAGGCGAGCAGGCGCATGCACAATCCAATGTCGCGACAGCATCGGACAACGCGCCGGACCGCGGCCATTCGGCCGTCATAGCCAAAGCAAATATCCAGGCTGCGCAGCACGCCGTTGCCGCGCGACCCAATGACGAGGAGCCGGTCAGAAACCTGGTCGACGCCTTGGCGCGCGCCGGCCGCAATCGCGAGGCGCTGGCCGAGGCGGATCGATTCATCGACCGCGGAACCGCGAGCGCCGCGCTGAAGGCTCAGCGGGGATATCTGCGACGAGCGCTTGGAGACTCGGCGGGCGCGGCCGAGGATTTCAGCGCCGCGCTCAAGGATCATGAGCTCGGGGGCGATCAGCAAGCCAACATCCAGGCAGGCTTGGCCGAAGCGCAGGCCGCGCAAATCCAGGGCGAGCTCGATCGCGCGCAAAGCGATTTGACGCGCGGCGATTTCACCACCGCGGCGAACGAGGCCCGGCTCATCCTCGAGAGCAATCCGGGCTCCGAGGCCGCCATGCGCATCCGGGTCGAAGCCCTGACCGCGGCCGGGCAAAAGAGCGAAGCGCTGACGGAGGCCGATCAATTCGCCGAGCGCACGGGAGCCGGCCCCCTGTTGCGGGCGCAGCGCGGTTTCCTCCGACGGGAATCCAATGACCCGCACGCTGCCGCACAAGATTTTGCCGCCGCGCTCGCCGGCGATGGCTTGACGCCGGAGCAACGGCGCAACTTGGAAGCAGCGTTGGCCGAAGCACGGACCGCCGAGGGACAAACCGACCTGGATCTCGCCGACAGCGCCTTGAACCGGCGCGACTACCAAGCGGCGCTCGCGGCGAGCCGGAAAGCATCGGAACGCGACCCAAGCTCCGAAGCCGCGCTCCGCATCCGTGTCGAAGCGCTGTCCCGGCTGGGACAAAAACGCGATGCCGTGACCGAAGCCGACGCCTTCATTGCCGGCAACACAGCAAGCGCGCTCCTGTGGGCGCAACGCGGATTCATTCGTCGCGAGCTGAACGATGCAGGCGGAGCCGCCGATGATTTCAAGTCGGCTCTTGCGGGCGATGGACTTTCGAGCGAGCAGCGGCAAAACGTTCAAACAGCGCTCGCGGAGGCGCAGGTGGCGGCACGGCAAAGTGATTCCGACCGGGCGCGGCCCGGCCGCAAAGGCGAAACGCAGGCAGGGACGGATCGCCTGCTCGCCCAAGGCCGCGCGCCGGGCTGGGTCTACGCACAGCGCGGCAGCGCGCGTTCCGACGCCGGCGATTATCGCGGCGCGGTGGCGGATTTCGATACCGCGCTCAAGCGCGGCGATCTCGATCGCCGGTCGGTTCCAGGCGTCCGCTATGCGCGCGCCCAGGCCGCCGCGATGCTGGCCGAAAGCGAGGGCAAGCCGCAAGAGGCGGAAGCTGCCTATCGGGAATTTCTGCAAACGGAGCCGGCGCAAGCCGAAGCCTGGTACAAGCTCGGATATCTGCTGCTGAAACAGCGCCGGCGTCCGCAGGCCGTGGAAGCGCTGCGCCGCGGACTCGCGATTCGCCCGGTCGGCGCCGCCGATCTGGATGCCGCCAATGCCGCCATTTTCTCCAACGCGCCGCTGGCGTCCAAGCTCTATCGGGAAGGACTCGACCGCTGGTACGCGGGCGATCCGAGCCTCTCCGGACGCCCGGAAGCCGATCTCGAGCGGGTCAAGAACGAAGTCGTCGAGGCGGACGCATCGGTCAGAACAAGCATCGGAGCCGGCAGCATTTTGGGCCGGCCGGACGCTGCGGGCGGCACCAACGATGCAGTCGGCGCCGAGACCAGCATGCGCTTCGATGGCCGCTACCTGCCCGCGGTGCCGGGGCTCGAAGCTTTCGTGCGCGGACTGAGCGACAAGGACGCCAACGGCACGCGGGAAACCGACGCGGCGCTCGGGGCGCGCTATCGCCCCATCGACAACCTCAATCTTTATTTCGGTGGCAGCGTCGATCACTTTTTCCAGCCGAGCCCGATAACCGAGCTCGTGTTGAACTGGGGCCTGGGTCTCGGCGCGGATCCGTATCCTTACGCGGCGGGCTGGAAGCCATATTGGGATTTCAACACCATCGGGGCATGGCGGACCGCGGAAGCGCGCGTGCTCGAGGACGCGCGCGCAAACGTCGGCATCCTGTACGAATTCCACTCTCCCGTTCGGAGCGCCATCGGCCCTACCCTGCTCACGGTCGCCGGATACGACAACAAGGCGGGCATTCCGCTCGCCACCGGGATCGGGCCGAGCCTGCTGTCGTACTTCTGGCTGGGCGGCGACAAGTACCGCTCCTACGACGCGCTGCTCACCCTGCAGGTCGGCTATATCTTCAACGTTGGACCCGATGAGCGCCAGCGCGGCTGGCGGGGCCAGGTCGGCGTCACATTCTGACATCAATCTTGCGTAGGGCGGGTTCGCTTTAACCCGCCATCTCGCGCGCAATGGCGGGTTAAAGCGAACCCGCCCTACGGTGACTGATCGGTTTCACGGAATCGACCCACTAGATTTCCGCCCCGCGGCCGATCGCGGCTCGTGCGCTGCCGACCAGCACGGCCAGCGCGCAGGCCGCAATTCCGACGATCTGCACGCCGGGATGGAAAATGACACCAATAAAGACCAGCCAGGCCAGAGCGATCAGGATCACATCCCGGATCGTTGCGGCAAGAGCGGTGAAGCCTGAGCTTTTGGCCCCAGAGGAGGATCGCGTGTCCAGATCGAAAGGCGCGCCGCAAAGGACATCTGCCGGTCCGTGGCCATAAAGAGCGCTCATTGCCTACTCCTGCTGTTGTTCAGCAGGCTAGGCCCGAGGTATCTCTACCTAGTGAACTTTACTTACTTGATTGTACCTACTTGGCCCGACGCGGTCTTAAGGATTCATTCACCACGCGGCCTGGATGCTATCCGGTTCATCTCGGCCGATCCGCGACGGCGACATAACCGTAGCCCAGAAACGGAACCACCCAATTGTCGAGCAGGACGCCGTCGGATTCAACGGTCAGCAGCTCATAGCTCTCAAAATCATCCCGGAACGGCGCGGTGACAGCGCCGAGCTCCACCTCCGCATCCTCGGTATAAAGCCCCAGCCTGCCGCTCGTGAGCGGCCGTTCGCTATCGGCAAGCGACGCGACCTCTACGCCGTTCAACTGTATGGCAAAGGAAGCGTCCCCTTGGACGATCAGAAAATCATGCCAGGCGCCGAGCGGGAACGCATCGTCGCCTGACGCCAGGAACCGCTGGCCTCCGGGATAGGCCGGATCGCGCTTGCCGATTTCCCAGCCGGCCGGCTTGAGCGCCACGTAATAGAAGTGCTGCGCGTCCTGATAATTCCATACCAGCCAGGCGCATTCCCACGGGTTCGGAAGCGAGCCGGTGCGAAGCTGCTTGACCGTCCGCACCCGTCCCGCAAACGAGATGCCGCCCGAATAGCTCTCGCGGGTAACCAGCAGCGCGGAATGGGTCGCATCGGGGCTGTCAGCGGCTCCCGGGCTCAGAACAAGAACGCGCGCGACGGCGGCATCACGCGCGCCGAGCGGCCCGATCGCCATGCCCAAGGCGATAAATGCCAGCGCGGCCCGCAATCCCATCCTTGCCCATCGTGCCATGATTTGAGTTTCCGCGGGTTGACGGTTTCGGGTCGGCCTTAGCAAGGTCGCGTCAGTTCTAGCTGAATTCCGTAAAAAGAAGTCCATGTTCGACAACGACCGGCAATGGCCGGCAATGGCCCGCCACGGAGGTGCGACATAATCCAGCGTCATGGAACCCACGCGGAGCTTCGGGCCCTGATCGGTCCGCCGGAAATCCAGCCGCGAGGGAAAGCGAGGATGAGAAAATGGTTCGGGAAAAAGAGGTAGCCGCAGCGGCGCTTGGCATCTTCATGGTTCTACAACCATTGCGGCGCGCTCGCGACCAATGGCAATGGGACTTGGGGCGGCGCGCAGGATGTGAGCGAGCAGCGGGCCAAATCGATCGCGCAGCAGGTTTGCGCCAATAATGGCGGGAGCAGCTGCGAGGTCAAAGTAGCGATCTGCTCACCGCATTAGCTCGAAGCCGTTGTGAAGACCAAAATGCGCGAGGCTGGCCAATGAGAAACACGCGTTTGATTTTCCTGCTCGTCGGCATCTGCATTGCAACACGCGCACCGGCTTTCGCCAACCGTGCGGATTGGGAGCAGTGGGTATACGAGGAAGCAAAGACGACTCAACTGCATCGCAGCGCGAAGTATCCCTTGGGATTGATGGAGCCGGGCTCGGTCGCCGCCATGGTTCAGTTCGGCTACGCTTACTGCCAAGCGCGCGATAAGAGCTTGCATGCGCCGCAGAAGGATCCAGAAGTTGTCAAGCGGCTGAGACCAGCCTTGCTTCGCGAAGTGCCTCAACTCGATACTTCCGACGGGGTACAGTTTGTTGAGGTGTTGGCAGAGCAGGCACAAAGGCTTGTCTGTCCATGATTCGCCTGTCTCCAGGAACCGCAGCCGCCCTTTCTGGTCCGAATTCCGGCCCGCTTGCACGACAGGCAGGCGGGCCGTGGGCAGGCTCACTGATTTCATTGAGCAAATTCGAGTTCGTTCTGGCCAAAATGGAGGTATGATCGTACCTGCAGCCTGCCAACGCCATCCGGGTCCGGGCGCTACGGGCCGGCCTCGCGCACCACCACGGCCATGAAGGCGCGCCAGGTGCGCGCCGCGATGCTCACCGCCTCGCCGCGCAATGCCACCGTCCCGCGCAGCACGCGGCCGGGCGGCACGATCTCCTGCGTGGGGCCGAGCGTGACGCGATAGATGGTGCGATCGGGCACCAGCTCGTCCTGCTTGGGGGCGCGCACCGCGATCGGGCCGCCGTGGATCGAGGCCAGCGCCGGATCGGCGAGCTGCCGGGTGCTGGCGCGCGCGATCTCGGCGACGCGCAGCGGCACCTCGATGCGGCTGTCGGCCTCGGCAAAGAAGGTCGCCGTGTCGCCCGCCGCGATGCGCTCCAGATCGGCCTCGTCCACATAGGCCTCGACCGTGACGGCGGCGGGATCGATCACCGAGAGCAGGCGCGATTTCGCCTTCACCCAGGTTTCGGGCTCGAGCGCCTCCTCGACGTCGACGACCTTGCCGGCGATCGGCGCCACCACATCGAGCCGGCTCTTCTGGTCGGTCAACCCGCGATATTCGGCGAGCGACGCCTCGTATTCGCGTTCCGTCACCTGGCTGCGCGCCAACAGCTCGGAATCGACGCCCTTGGCGCGCATCTGCCACTCCAGCACATCGAGGTCGATGCGCAGCTGCGCGATCTTGTAATCGAGGTCGGGAGACTCCAGGCGCAGGAGCGGCGCCCCCTTCTCGACGAAATCGCCGTTGCGCACGTTGATGACGGCGATGCGGGCGCCGAACTCGGGCACGAACACGTCGACCCGCTGCGCGCTCTTCAGCAAGGCCGGCGCCTCGACGGTGGAACGCCACGGGAGGAGCAGCAGCGCCACGATCGCGCCGGCGCCGGCGATCGACATCAGCGGCCGCGGCCCGAACCGGATATCGGCACGGTGCTGCCACCAGGCCTTGGCCTCTTGATAGATCGGCCGCACCAGGAAGTATCCGATCTCCACCACCATCATGACGACGCCGAGCGCCTTGACGGCGACATGATAGATGATCGCGGCAATGCCGAGAAACAGCGAGAACCGGTAGAGCCAGGTCAGGAAGGCGAAGACTATCAGGAACGCGCGGCGCCCGGTGGGCAGCTCCTCGGGCGGCGGCTCGCGGAGGCCGAGCAGCTGCTCGCGCATCCACCAGCGCGCCAGCGCGAAGGCGCGCGTGTGCAGGTTCGGCGTCTCCAGCCAGTCGGAGAGCAGATAATAGCCGTCATAGCGCATGAACGGGGAGAGGTTGATCAGCACCGTGGTCACCCAGGTCGAGGTGGCGACCAGGAAGGCGACGCTGCGCGCCGGCCCGTTCGGCAGGAATCCCCACACCGCCAGCGCCACCGCGGCGCAGCACAATTCGGCGGCGACGCCGGCGGCGCCGACCGCCAGGCGCTGGCGCCGCGCGGTAAGCTTCCAGGTGACGTTCACGTCCGGATAGAGCACCGGGACCATCACCAGGATGGCGACCCCCATGGTGGGCACCCGGCAGCCGTAGCGCTTGGCCGTGAAGGCGTGGCCGAGGTCATGCACGACCTTGAGGCAGGCAAGCGTGACGGCGAAATACACCGCTCCGGTCACGCTGAAGAGATCGACGAAGGTCGCCAGGAAGGTGTCCCATTGGCGGGCGACCAGAT
>Ga0182024_10021407_pt1 | contig 11736 bp, 12 predicted proteins | sample P32metaG_FD_120480 | JGI IMG/M metagenome (GOLD analysis project Ga0182024, IMG submission 120480) | Permafrost microbial communities from Stordalen Mire, Sweden - P3-2 metaG (Illumina Assembly) | ecosystem: Environmental > Terrestrial > Soil > Wetlands > Permafrost | place: Sweden: Stordalen... | reverse complement strand
TCCTTTGTCATCCCGAGGAGCGGACTTGCCTGCGGCAAGTTAAGAGTGAAATGAACGCTGGAAATCGATATTGATTCTATTGGGTTTATTTTTTGTTCATTAGGAGCGCAGCCGAGGGATCTGTAGTTCCGCGGACCTTTCGTGGAAATGTTTTTCGACAGAACGTAGCGGAGAGAGATCTGCGGTTCCCCCCAGACCCCTCGCACAACTCTACTTCGAGCCTTCCAGCGCCTCGGCCATAGCCAATAACTTGTTGACGGTGTTCCAGTTCCGGCCGGTAGATGCGCATTGCAGCGTCTTCTCAATCTTGATCAGCGAAATCTTCGGGTGAGCCATTCCCTGGGGATAGTAGATAAACAGCTCGCGCCCGTTGATACGCAGTTCCTCCGGCTCGCAAGGCAGGCCCAGTAGCTGGTCACGGGCTTGTTTCGTCGGGGTGCTATCCGTAAAAACGACGAGCAGCCTATTGGGTTCAATGCCTGCTCGTCCGGCGAAGGGATTCTTCGCAATTACCTTGCGCAACTCAGAAGCTGAGCGAACGATCACTGCGGGGCGAAATCCGAAGCCGGCTTCGATCGCCTTCTCCAGCCTCCGTGCTAGAGCCACGGGATCTTCGCCGTCCTCGCGGAAAACCAGGTTGCCGCTCTGAATGTAGGTTTGTACGTCACGCAGTCCAAGCGAGGTGCAGAGAGTTCTGAGCGCCGCCATTTGAATCTTCTGGTAGCCCCCAACGTTGACCCCACGGAGCATCGCAACGGCCATGATCTATCCAGTATGCACATCAAACCGATGTATGGTGAAGGCATGCACGATCCCGTCTGGATAAAGTCGCTGCTAGGCGTGCACATTGCCGCGGGGGCGACAGCCTTTCTTATGGCTCCGCTTGCCCTGGCTTCGGCGAAGGGCGGCAAGGCTCACCGTCGCTGGGGCAAGATCTACTTCTGGGCCATGGCGGTGGTCGGATCGACGGCTTTGGTGCTATCCCTTTATCGCCCAATCCTCTTTCTCGCACTTGTGGCGGTGTTTAGCTTTTATGCCGCCTTTTCCGCTTATCGGGTTCTATTTCACAAGAATCTGCCCAAGGGCCAGAGGGTGACTTGGCCGGACTGGGCCGCCGCAATCATCACCTTCGCTTCCAGCTGTGCTCTAGCAGTAGTGGGCGTAGCGAAGCCGGTCCTGGTACAAAACCTGACCATCCCGTCGCTTCTCTTCGGCTTCATCGGCATGTGGTTGGCGGCGAAGTCGATTTGGCAATTCCTGCATCCTCCGAAAGAGAAGATGTTCTGGTGGTACGACCACCTGGGGAACATGTTGGCCAGCTACATCGCAGCCTGGACGGCCTTCAGCGTGACCACCATCGGCCGCTTTGTGCATAGCGGTTGGGTCATCTGGGTCTTGCCGACAGTCATTGGAAGTCCCGCGATTGCGTTGACGACGGCCTATTACAAGAGAAAATTCGCTCCCCGGACCAAAATTGGGGCGGCCTCGAACGCTTGATGTCCTCAACGGTCGTTTTTCGTCCTGCGTTGCCCGCCGATGCCTATGCGCTCGCTGAACTATCGATCATGGCCGGCGACGGCCTATATGAATTCCTGCTGGAAGAAATGGCGCCGAAAGAGATGCTGGCCGGGCTGATAGCACGCACCTTGAAGCAGGAGACTGGCGGCTTCAGCTGGCGCCACTGCTTTGTTGCAGACGACAAGGGTGTGGTGGGGATGATCAATGCCTATCCGGCGGCTTGGCTGCGGGCGGAGGAGCAGGACATCCTTCCGCAGGATAAGGTGCAGATTCTCAACCCCATCGACCAGGCGCAGGACTGGGAGAGCTTCCTGGTGAACGGCATCGCGGTGCGCCCGCCATACCGGCGGCAAGGGATAGGGAAGCGGCTCATGGAGTGGGCCATTGAGCAGGGCAGGGCGGGAGGTTTTGCGCGCATCAGCGCCAATGCATGGGAAGATAATGTTGCCGGTCGTGGGCTTTTCGAAGATCAGGGTTTTGACCTTCAGACTCGGATCCAAGTAGCAGAGCACATTGGGCTTAGTCACGTGGGCGGCAGCTTGCTGATGGTGCGGCCGATGCTTACGTTTGTGTGATTTAAGGCGTCATTCACCGCCACGGAAGGGGCATTTGCGGGTTTTCTTCTGACCGGTAAGCTCAATCTATGACTCCCCTGCTCAGTGCTTTCCGGAGGCCGCGCCCTTTACAGGTTGCCCTGCTGACGCTTGGTGTCCTCAGCACAAGTGGACTCTATCGATCCCAGGCGCAGGTTTCCGCGGCTCCGGTCCACCCCAGTCCGGCGCTGCCCAGCGGGCTTTCTCCCGTGTCCCAGCTGGTGGTGGAAGGCTCCCAACTATCGCTTGATGGCAATGGAACTCTTTTCCGCTCCGACGATCTGGGAAGACATTGGCATCAGGTCAAGCAGCAATGGGATGGAAAGGCCGTAGAGCTCTTAGGCATACCCGCGCTGACCACAGCTCCGGGCAGTGGCCAGGCTCCGAGATCAGCCGCCGATCAGGAAACATATGCTGCCGTGCTTCTGAAAAGCACGACCGCCTTGCATTGGGTCAGCGTGGACCGGGGCAAGACCTGGAAGCCCTCAACCCTCGACGACGTGCGGCGTAACGACGTCCGTTGGTCCGGTCAGTAACATCCTCTTCACTGAATTTTGCTGTCCTGCCGGACCAAGCGCGCCCGTAACGGCGTCCAGATAAGCCGGTAAGGTGTGCTCTTGCGCACATTCGCAACAACGCTTGGGCGAAAGCAGGCGATGCAGGTGCCACCCTCGCGGCGCACGCTAGGATAGACGATGCCCAGTGAGCCAAGCTCCACCAACTCCACCGCCAGTTGCTGCGAGCGGACATAACTGGTAGGGCTTAGGGCGTCGTCCTCGATCCCACGCAAGTCGTGGAACGAGGCGGTAAAGTCCGCCAGGTAGTCGTCGTACAGAATCTCTTCGCGCTCTTTCCAGTCAATTTCCGCGAATTCGACGCTCTTGTGAAAGAGCACTTCGGCCTTGGCGGTCGCCAGCTCAAACGCGGCATACCAGGCGCCCCGGTGAGGGGTGGAGAAGCGCGCCCCCAGCGGGTTGGCGTGGGTGAAGGCGGCGTTGATCACGTGATAGTTAGGCACATAGAAGACCAGATCACGGACGCTGATATCAGGGCTTAGTCCCTCTTCGGCGCGCAGCCGGGCATTGGTTGCATTGTCGAGCTCGAAGATAAGGGACAGATCCTCGTCATCGGCGATGCGGATAAGAACGGAATCGTAGTTAGGAGAGTATTTGGCGGGCAATAAACGATGGGTATCGAAGCAGCGGATGTTCGAAACAGGAATAGTGGCCATAGCTAGCCGCCGCGGCGGGCATCGAGCAGGCGGCGCAACATATCCATGGCCGGCGCCCCTCCACGCAGGATGTAATCCAGCGGCGTGCGGCCGGCAAAGATCGGGTTGCTGTTGGGCAGCTGCATCCATTGGTCGGCGAGCCGCTGGCTGTAAAGGATATTGAGCGACTTGAAGATCCCGATCAGATACGAAATGCGCAACAGCTTGTCCTGGTCCAGGCTTTTGCCTGGGGTGCGAGGGTTTTTCTTGAGCTGATAGTAGGCGCCATTGGAGATACCCCCAAGCAACTCGCGTGCATCTTCGTCACGGATTTTCCAGTGATGAACGATATGGAACAAAGCTTTCAGGCCTGCCGGGGATAAGCGGCGACGCTCCTCGAGACGGGAAAGATCAGGCAGCACAGCCGCGGAGTAACGGGTTTCGGGGTAAGCAAGAGTGCCGGGGTGTGATTTGGGCACGGATCATAACTCTCCAATTATGGAGAATTATAACTCCATTATTCCCGCGCCAGCAAATAGACCAGACCGGTGATGGCGGCGGTGAGGAACACCCACGCAAACTGATACCAGTAAAAAAATGGGAAGCCAAAGAGCGCGGGCGTCGCTCGGGCATAGACCGCGGGAAAAAGAAGCCCGATGGCAGGTAGGATGAGAAGCCAGTTCCAGCGGGCGCTGCGCTTCTTGCTGCCGGTGTCGGCCATGCGAAGGATTATAGACTGAAGGCATGAAGCGCCGACTCATCGAGCACTATGAGGTAGTTCGCAAGCTGGGCGCCGGCGGCAGCGGAGTTGTGTACCTGGCTAACGACACCCTGCTCATGCGGCCGGTAGTGCTGAAGATATTGAAGCGAGGCGCGCTATCGATTGAACAGATGCGGAGCACCGTGCTGCGCGAAGCGCGGCTGGCATCCGCTATTGAACACCCCAACGTTTGCGCCATCTATGAAGTGGGAGATTTAGAAGACGAGGCCTACATCGTCATGCAATACGTGCCTGGTGATTCGCTGGACAAGATCATCGCCAACGGTCCAGCGAGTGTTCAGCTAGGGCTCTCTGTGGGCATTCAGATAGCGGACGGGTTGAGCGCTGCGCATCGGCTGGGAATTTTCCATCGCGATCTGAAGCCAGGGAACGTGATGCTGACCGATGGCGGCGTGGTCAAGATTCTGGACTTTGGCCTGGCCAGGAGAATCTCTATCGCTGAGGCCGAGTTCGATCCGACTAAACCGGGTCGGGCCAAGGATGTATCTAAGCGCAAGTCGCGCATGACCTACACCGCGCACGGCGGCACCATCGCCTACATGGCGCCGGAGCAGTTCGTGACCGGGCAAACCAGCGTGCAGAGCGACATTTTCGCGGTCGGTGTCACGCTCTATGAGTTATTGAGCGGACGCCATCCGTTCGTGCGGCCGGAGTCGGAAGAGTTTCAAAGCGTGCGCGCGATTCAATTTGCCGAGCCGCAGCCGTTAACCGAGTGCTGTCCCCAGGTGCCCCCCGAACTCGCCAGTGTGGTCGCTACCTGCCTGCAGAAGACACCAAGCGGGCGCTACTCTTCTGCCGCCGATCTGCGCGAAGCCTTGAGAACCATCATGAAGACGATGCAGCTCGAAACCGGCATTCTGCCTGGTGATACGGCGGCCAACCTGCAGGTACCGGCCGCTGAGCGCGCCCAGCGGGCTACCGGATTTCTTTCCATGCTGGCGGAGCGTTTTCGCGAGTCGGCCGATGTGCAGAAGCAGAATACGATTCTCGTCCTGCCATTCCAGAACTTTGGACAGTCGGGCGAGTCTCCGCTGTACGGCTATGCGCTGGCGGATGCGATTGCCGCACGGCTGGCCCGCATGTCTTCGCTGGTGGTGCGGCCTTCCAGTTCGCTGATGCAGTTGCCGGTGCCTATGCAGCAGATGGATCCGTTGTCGGTGGGCAAGAAGCTGCTGGTGCAGTGGGTGTTGGCGGGCAATTTCATGCGTTCTGAAAAGGGCTTTGATTTGAACTGGCAACTGCTCGATGTAGCGGGGCAGAGCGTGCGCGCAGGTGGGACCATCAGCGTGCCTTCCTTCGACCTGATCGCCGTCCAGACGGAAATTTGCAACGAGGTGTTCGCCACTTTGCAGGGGCTGGGCAAGCTGCAGCAGAACGGCGAGTCGACCCGCAGCGCGCCGATGGCGGAGGAGTTGTCGGAGGAATATTTGCAGGCGCGGGCACTCCTGTCATCGTTTATGTCGCGGTCCGGCGCCCGGAGTGACCTGGACAAAGCGAGGGAGATGTTCGAAAGCGTAGTAGCGCGCGACGCGCAATTTGCTCCCGGATGGAGCGGCCTGGGAATTACCCAACTGCAGTATGTGCGCCACGGATTAGGCGGGCAGTTGTATTTGCTGGCAGCGCGGCGCAGCTTCGACCGCGCGCTTGAAATTGATCCCGGATCGATTGAGGCCAACCTTTATCGCGTGTACATGCTGCTGTCGCGAGGCGAGAAGGAAAGCGCTCGACACGGTATCGAGCATCTGTTGGGAACGGCGGATAACAACTGGAACGTACACCTGGTGGCTGGCCAGACTCTGCGTCTGGACGGAATGTACGAAGAAGCGCTGCAGCAATTTAACCGGTCCCTGCAACTGAATCCGTCGAACGCGCCGATCATTTATAACCACCGGGCGCGGGTGTATCAGTATCAGAATCAGTTGGAACTGGCGGAGGAAGAGCTGCAGAAGGGATTGACCCTGGAACCCAGGCATCCTTTGCTGCGCACCTCGGTCGCGTATCAGAGAATGCGCCAGGGCGACATGCAGCAGGCCATCAGCATTTTGGAAGCGGTGATTCACGACGACGAGAGCATGCGCATTGCTTTTCCCACGCTGGCTTTGTGCTATGTGCAGGTTGGGGAACGGGAACGGGCCGCCTCCCTGATCGAAGAAGATTCGCTGTCTGCCGCGGAGGCCGACAGCGAGATGGCTTATCGATTAGCGACGTACTTTGCCGTGGAAGGCGATGAGAGCGAGGCACTGCACTGGCTGCGTCGAGCTATCTATCTGGGAAACGAAAATTATCCCTGGTTTTCAAAAAATCCGGCCTGGAGCAGGCTGCATGGGCACGCGGACTTTGAGCGCATTCTGGAAGATTTAAAGAAGAGCCACAGGGTTAACCAGAAGACCTGGAGAAGATTGCTGGAGCGGGTGCCTAAGGAGAAGCTTGCCTAGGGTTTTCGCGGAGACAGCGAAGCAAGCGGCGGAATGCGTAAACGAAGGGCACGGCTTTAGCCGTGCCGAAAATGCCTCCGAGGTCGACGGCTTCAGCCGCTGAGGTATGCTTTTCACAAGGCAATTTGTGTGGACGAACGAAGCGTGGAAAAACCGTACCTCAGGGGCTAAAGCCCTCAGTCGCCCGGCTTATATGGCACGGCTGAAGCCGTGCCCTTCGTCTAAAAAGTCTGGGGAAGCAGCTCTGTCTTCTGATCCTGAGCAGGATTCAGAAACATCGGATCGATCAAGCTGAAGACAACCGTGGATTGCGCGGGCAGATTCGCCGACCAGTTAGTCCGCAGCCAGTGCGCGGTAACAATACCGGCGCCCACTGCTGTGCCCACTACAGCGCCAACTCCAGCGCCGACGGCCGCGCCCACGGCAGCACCACCACCGGCGCCTATGCCCAACTCCATGATGGTGCGTTTGCCATGTTCGTTGGCCACAATATTGCCTTCACCCTTGGCCTTGGTATCAGAGCCAAAAGTATCGATGACCTGGGCATGCAGATGGTAGCGGGTACCGTCGGGCAGAACAAATTCATCGGGGCGGAGGTGGAGGACAGATCCCCCGTTCATCCGATTTCCGGCGGAGGCATATACCACCCTGCCGTGCAATTCGGAACCGACCGGAACAATGACTTTGCCGTTGCGCAACACGTCCTCGGTGACCGTTCCCTTAAACGGAGTGTTCGGCGTGGTCGAGGCTGCGTCGATATCCTGCAGCATGCGAACCTTGAACACCGTTCCCGCAGGCAGCGCATTCGCGGGTCCGGGTACATAGGTGACGATGCCGTCATCGCGGTTGTCTGTGGGAGAATCAAAACTGCGGCCCTTCAGGGCTGCTGCGCGGTGAGGCGCGTAGTCTTCGCTGGAAGCAGGCAGCGGCGTTTCGATAATCCCAGCATCGGGATTGCTTTGCGCAGCTGGAGCTGGAGCTGGCGCAGGCCGAGTTGCTGCCGGAGCGGGAGCAGGCGTAGTGACCGCCGGAGGAGTCGCAGGTGCTTGCTCGGTGGTGGTGATCGCATCGCTCGAAGGCGGCGTGGAGACACCTTCATAAGGACTGGGCTTGGCTTGCGCCATGAGAAACGGGGAACTGAGAACGAGCGTGGCCGCGGCGGCCAAAGAAAAACATGTCTTTTTCATAGCTGTCCCTAACCTGAAACCTAAGCGCAGTAACACTGCACTTACAGAGTAGTCCAAGCTTACATCCGAAGCCTTAACAACAAAAGGAAAGAACCACGGGGGTAACATGCGACGCATGCAAACCCGCTTTCACGGAAGTTGATGCTGGCTTTGTTAGAATTTGATTTGACGCGAAGATGGGAAGTTTCATTCACACCATTGCCGGGGCTGATGGAAAAGCGATTGCCGTCGATCGCCGGGTCCCCCTTAAAGATCGTTTGCGACACCACATTACAAGGAGTGCTATGACCGAGATTGTTGCCATTCACGCGCGCGAGATCCTGGATTCCCGAGGGAATCCCACGGTAGAAGCCGATGTGCTTCTCGCGAGCGGAGCCATGGGCCGAGCGGCTGTACCCAGCGGCGCCTCCACCGGAGAGCATGAGGCCGTGGAACTGCGCGACGGCGACAAAGCGCACTACCTGGGCAAGGGAGTGCTGCACGCAGTAGAAAATGTGGAGAGCGTGATCGCCCCCGAATTGGCCGGCATGGATGCCGCCAACCAGCGGCTGATCGACGCCACCATGATTGCGCTGGATGGTACGGAAAACAAAGGGAAACTGGGCGCAAATGCCATCCTCGCCGTCTCCATGGCCTGTTCACGCGCTGCCGCCAACGCGCTCCAGATCCCGCTCTACCGCTACCTGGGCGGGGTCAATGCGTCGGTGCTGCCGGTGCCGATGATGAACATCATCAATGGCGGAGCACACGCCGATAACAATGTGGACTTTCAGGAGTTTATGGTGATGCCGGTAGGCGCGGAGCGCTTCGGCGACGCGTTGCGCTGGGGGGTCGAGGTCTTCCACCACTTGAAGGGCGTACTGAAGAAGAAGGGCTACAGCACCTCGGTAGGCGACGAGGGCGGCTTTGCTCCTTCACTGAAATCCAATGTGGAAGCCATTGAGGTGATTCTCGAAGCCATTCAGCTAGCCGGATACAAGGCGGGGGAAGAGATCGCGATTGCGTTGGATCCGGCAGCGAGCGAGTTCTTCGACAAGGAGAAAGGCAAGTACGTCTTCAAAAAAAGCGACAAGAGCGAGAAGACCAGCGAAGAGATGACTCGTTTCTGGGAGAGTTGGGTACGGCAGTACCCCATCATTTCGCTCGAAGACGGGCTGGCCGAAGACGATTGGGCCGGTTGGAAGTTCCTGACCAAGGAACTCGGGGACAAGATACAGCTTGTCGGTGACGACCTGTTCGTGACCAATACAGAACGGCTGCAGAAGGGCATTGAAGAGGGAGTGGGCAACTCCATCCTGATCAAGGTGAACCAGATCGGGACCATAAGCGAGACCTTTGAGGCCATCGCGCTGGGACGCCGCTACGGCTACACTTCCGTCATTTCGCATCGCAGCGGCGAAACCGAGGACAGCTTCATCGCCGACCTTGCAGTGGCCACCGGTGCGGGTCAAATCAAGACTGGCTCTGCGTCGCGCACCGATCGCATTGCGAAGTACAACCAGTTGCTGCGCATCGAGGAAGAACTCGGCCAAGGGGCAGAGTTTCTCGGCCGCGCAGCAGTCAACGCTGGGGAGTAAAAGTGGCGCTGAAAAAACCGGTTGTACTTACGATCCTGGATGGTTGGGGTTACCGTGCGGAGAGCTTCGCCAATGCTGTTGCTCTGGCGCGCAAGCCTACTTACGACAGACTCTTAGCGGAGTTTCCTCATAGTTTGCTTCATGCTTCCGATCACTTTGTCGGTTTGCCTGACGGCCAGATGGGCAACAGCGAAGTGGGCCACTTGAACATCGGCTCCGGGCGCGTGGTGCATATGGATATCACGCGCATCGACGATCTGATTCGTTCGGGCGAATTTTTCCGCCATCCGGTGATCGTGCAGGCGCTGAAGCACGCCGGCGAAAAGGGACGCGCCCTGCACCTGCTGGGCCTCGTCTCCAATGGCGGAGTTCATTCACAGCAGGAGCATCTGCACGCCCTCTTGTTGGCGGCAAAACAACAAGGGGTGGAGCGGGTCTTTGTCCACGCCTTTCTCGACGGCCGCGACACTTTGCCCACCAGCGGTGTTGGGTATCTGGAAAAGCTGCAACGGAAGATCGATGAAATTGGAGTAGGCAAGATCGCCAGTGTAGGTGGGCGCTACTTTGCCATGGACCGGGACCGGCGATGGGAGCGGGAGAAGAAAGCCTTTGACGCCATGACCGGCAGGACCGAGGGCGGGGCGTACGGCGATTTCGTCGCCCGCATTAAGGAGTGCTATCACAACGGGGTAACGGACGAATTCGTGGAGCCCTTCGTGGTGGTCGACGCCGCTGGGAAACCAGTGGCCACGGTGAGCGATGGTGACGCCTGCATCTGCTTTAATTACCGCGCCGACCGGGTGCGGCAAATTACGCGCGTGTTGGCACGAAACAGTGGGCTGACCAAGAACGATGGCAAAGAACTACCCGGTGCCGAGGATCTGGACCAGGTCATTCCGCGGGCCGAGGTGCCGAAGCAACTGCACTACGTGTGCATGACCCAGTACGACAAGCAGTTCTCTCTGCCCATGGTGATCCTGCCGGAGTCTATGGAAAACCTACTGGCAGATATGTTGGCTCAGGCGAATCTGCGAAATCTGCGGATCGCCGAAACAGAAAAGTACGCCCACGTGACCTACTTCTTCAACGGCGGCATTGAAAAACCATTTGCCGGTGAGGACCGGGTGCTGGTGCCTTCGCAGAAGGTGGCGACCTACGATCTGGCGCCGGAGATGAGCGCGGGCGGCATTGCGGACGAAGTGATCAAGGCGATTGGCGATCCCGCGTTCGACCTGGTGGTAGTGAATTTTGCCAATGCCGACATGGTCGGGCATTCGGGCAAACTGGAGCCGACGATTCAAGGAGTGGAGACCATCGATGCTTGCCTGGGCCGCATTTATCAGACTCTGAAACAGCGCGGCGGCTCTATGTTGATCACCGCGGACCACGGCAACGCCGAGTTGATGATCGATCCCGGATCGGGAGGGCCACACACCTCACACACCACGAACCCGGTACCGGTGATCCTGGTGAGCGATGATGCCGGCAGATACCAGCTACGCGACGGCGGCTCGCTGCGTGATATTTCCCCCACGCTGTTGGGCATGCTCGGTTTGGAGAAGCCGGGACGTATGTCGGGTGGAGATCTGCGCTTCATCCCAAAGCCGCAATAAAGAGTCGTTATAATTCAGAACTGGGCTTGGACCATTGCTGTGACCAGCAAACATCACCCAGGAGGAACGATGGCAGGTATTTTCGAAATAACCCAGGCGAAGGACGGCGATTACCACTTCCATCTCAAGGCCGCCAATGGACAGGTCATTCTGACCAGCCAGATGTATAAGGAGAAATCCTCGGCGGAGGGTGGTATCGAGTCGGTCAAAAAGAACGCACCCAACGACCACAGTTATGAGCGCAAAGAAGCCCACAATGGGGCTCCGATGTTCAACCTTAAGGCGGCCAATCACCAGGTGATCGGTACGAGCCAGCTTTATGAGAGCGCTGAGGCTCGAGAACACGGCATTGCTTCTGTGAAAGAAAACGCCCCAGCGGCTACTGTTCACGACAAAATCACTTAGGAGCGCATGGGCACTCGGCTCGGGCGTGGGCTTTGGTCTGCGTTGCGGGCCCTTTGTGTGTAGCGAATGAAAATATCGAAAGATATTTGGTCACAACAAAACCACCTTCATCTTTTTCGCAACCTTTTCCAAGTCCCCTCCTTCAACCGTTCAAATCAGTCCCTGTAAACTCTGGCTGTTTAGCCGTGACACAGCACTGCGAAATGAGGGCTAAAGTGTCTGCGTGAGAAGCGACCATCATGAAATTGAGTCCGTAGGGACGGCTGAACTTCAGGCTTGTCCAAATTAGCGGAGGCAACTGGCTTTTTAGCAATGTAACTTGTTGATTGATTTGAGGAGAATGGGACCGAGCAAAATCAGGTTGCCCTGTTTGATCGGCTGCTGTCTAAATGGCAGTGAGTTTTAGAGTTGCCCTGA
>Ga0182024_10021406_pt1 | contig 11737 bp, 10 predicted proteins | sample P32metaG_FD_120480 | JGI IMG/M metagenome (GOLD analysis project Ga0182024, IMG submission 120480) | Permafrost microbial communities from Stordalen Mire, Sweden - P3-2 metaG (Illumina Assembly) | ecosystem: Environmental > Terrestrial > Soil > Wetlands > Permafrost | place: Sweden: Stordalen... | reverse complement strand
GCGGCGGCGATCGAGAGCGACAGACCGTCGCCGCCGATAATCGTCTTGACCGCGCAAGGCAGCGCCGGCGCCTGATTGCCGTCCACGAGCGCGATCGCCGGGTTCGCACCGAGAGCGGCGAGCGCTCGGACCGCGCGCGCCATTGCGAGAAAAGTCGCCTTCAAGATATTGCGCTGATCGATTTCATAGACGCTCGCGGCGCCGATGCCGATTTGCGCGATCTCAAAAAGGCGCTCCGCATATTCCTCGCGCTTCGGCCGCGGCACGATCTTCGAATCGTCGATGCCGTAACGAAGCACGCGCGGCAGACGCGCCGGCAGGATCACCGCGGCGGCGACGACCGGCCCGGCGAGGGGCGCGCGCCCGACTTCGTCAATGCCGCATACCACGCCCTGACATTCTTTCTCGAAGCGGAAATTCGGCATGCCCCTCCATCGCACGGCCACCGGTTGAGACGCAAGCGCGACTCGCCGCGTCGTCTCTCGAATTTTACGGCCGCGATCGAGATCAGTGCGTTCCAAATTCGGCGCGCCGCGACGGATCGGCTTCCGCGAGCGATGGCAGGTATTCGCTCGCCTCGAATTTTTCCAGCCGTGCCTCAAACGCCGCGATCTTATCATGATCGGCTAGGAGCCTGTTGTTCCGTTCCTCGAGCGCCGCGATTCTGGTGCCTTGCGCGGCGATCATGGCGTCGCGGTCCTGAAGTTCCTCATAGACGCCTTTGACGGCCGCGAGTGCTACGCCCATCTCGTTGCCGAGATTGATGTGCTTGTCGTCGTTCTCGCCGAGGCCAAAGGCGGCCCGGAAATCCTGCGATACCGGACCGAGCCAGCGCATCTCGGGATCATGCTCCTGCTTTAAGCGATAGGTGAAGATCGGCATGGCGGCGAGGCGATGCAGCATGTCGCGCAAGTCTACCGCGTGAAAATCTTCCTTCAGATTGCGGTCGCTGCTACAAGACCAGGTCGTGCCTTTGTAGAAGTAGCATTGGTTGGTGCCGGCGTAGAGATTCGCCGCCGCGCCGGTCTCGCTGGTTCCAAAAAAGGCGGTGCCACTCTGAGCGTTGGCGAATACGCCATAACCGTTGGTGGTTTCCCCCTGAACGCCATTGCCGGCGGCCGAAATCCCGTGGACGCCGTTGCTGTCTGGGCCATCGGATTCGCTAAGGACCGCGTCACCCTGCCCGGGGGACCCGACGAAGCCGACAAAAGCGCTCAAGCCGACCGCCGCCTGATTTTGACTATAATTGTAGACGCTGACTGCCGGCGAATCGTTGTTCGAATTGCCGATCTGAAAAATGCCCGCACTTCCGTAGTGACCCTCCGTATCGCCGCCGCCGGAATTCACGACGTTGAGCGCGTTGCCGAAGCCGTTGGTATCGATGTAGACCGCATCGGAGCTGTTCATGGCATTGGTAATCTCGAAAAGGCCTGCGTTGCCATAATTGCTTTGCGTTTTGGCGCCGCCGGAATTCCGGGCGAAGATAGCCGTGTTGTTCGAGTTGGCTTTTGTACCGGCGATCTCGAACAGGCCACCGACGCCGTTCGCGCCGCTGGCCTCGCCAAACAGCGCGCGGCCATCGGTTCCTGTCGTAACGGCTTCGACGGCGATGGGATCGCCGCCAGTATCCGTGATGCTAAGGGCGGCCCCAGTGCCGGAGTAAGAGCATTTCCCCGCTTCCGCGCCCGAAGGTAGCTTACAGGCGGCTTGGGCCTGCGACACAGACAGCGATGAGACGACGATTGCCGCGCCGACAGCCAGCGCGGAGGTACGGAAGCAACGTCGCTTCAAGGAAACTGACATCGTGCACCTCCATTTCATTGGCGCGGGGGGATGCTCCAAACGATTTCGGCGAGCTTGGTCCGTCGCCGCGATGCGGTTATTTCGTCACCGTGAAGCTGGTCTTGCCGCCGAAAATGTTGGCCAGCTCCGTCCCCTGGCCGAGAACGAGGCAGTTGCCGGGGACGTCGCAGACTTCGATCTGAGTCACGGTGTAGGTGCCCGGCATAGTCGAGGCATCGAGCTCCTCGCCGCTCTGCATGATTCCGCTCTGCACCGGCGCGACCGAATTGGGATAGGTCTCAATGGTGGAAGTCTGTGCTGCATTGGTGAACGTGGCGCCGGCGAACTGCACGCCGGAGAGATTGTCGGCGACCGTCATGTTCACTCTCAAGAACGGGTGAGCGGTGGAGAGCTTGACATTGGTGGTCAGGATCTCGGCGGCCGAAACGGTCGGCGCCGTGGTGTCGGGCGCGACATGGTTGACGACGGTGATGTTGGGATGGGGGATGATGGCGTTTATTGCATTGGCCTCGTAATAAGCGCAGTGGCCAGCGTTGTCGTACATGTTGATTTGCTGAAGGGTCCACTTCCCCGGCGCGGCATAAGGCGTGAAACCGCCAGTGCTGCCGTAATCGAAGCCAGTATAGAGCGACAGGAGATCGACCGTCCCCGACGCGGGAGCAGTGTTGGCAAACTCCGCGAAGACCTCCAGGGTCTGTGCCGTGGTCGCACTCGCAAAATTGTAAATGATCTCGCTCAAGCCGGAAGGCCCGACCGTATAGGTCAGTGCGAGCTCGGGTTGGCCCGGCGCGACCGCGACGTCGACGACCGAATGTACGAACGTTCCCTTGGTGATGACCGGGTCGCCTTTCTTGGGCGGGTAGTCGCAGGCACGGGCCTGGGACGCCAGGACCAAGCCGGCACCAAGAACGCCTATCGCGCAGGACGTTGCGAGAAATCGCCTTCGTGCGGAATGACTCATGATCTTGCCCTGGCTCTGAACGATCGATGAAAACGGCGCGGTCATTTCGTCACCGTGAAGCTGGCCTTGCCGCCGAACAGCGTGCTCAGCTTCGCTCCGCTGACGATTACGCACGCGTTGGCGACGTTACAGACTTCGATTTGGTTCGCCGTGTATTTGCCGACCGGCGTCGAGGAATCGAGTCGGTGGCCGGCCAACATCGCCCCTTTGTGCACCGGCGCGACCGAATCGGAATAGGCCCCGACGGTATAGGTCTCGCCCGGGTTGTTGAAATAGGCCGACACGATTTGGACCCCGGAAACGGGGTCCGCGACATCCATGCTCAGCCGAAAAAACGGGTAGGCCGCGGCGCGGCTCACTGTCGGCGTCAGGATTTTCGCGGTTGCGATCGTCGGCGCTTTGGTCTCGGGCGAGACCTTGTTGACCACCGTTACGCTGCGGTGGGGCATCAGCGTGGCGAGCGCCGCGCCAGTATAAACCGTGCAGTTGTCCGCTTCGTCGTAAATCGCGAGATCGGTCAGGTTCCACACGCCTGGCGCGGAATAGAGGTTGAAGCCGCCGGTGTTTCCGACCTGGTTATCGAAGCGGGGGTCTGGATTCAGAAGTTCGACGATGCCCGAACTCGGGTCGGACTCGTAGAAGTCGGCGAACGCGTAGAACGACTGCGCCGTGGTTGTGCTGGCGAAGGTATATTCGATCTCGCTCAAACCCGACGGTTCAACCTTATATGTCACCGCGAGCTTGGGTTGGCCGGGCGCCCCCGCGACATCGATCGTGGTGGAACCCACGAACGCCACCTTGGTGATCGCCGGGTCTCCCGCCTTGGGAGGAGAATCGCAAGCGCTGGCGTCCGGCGCCAAAATCAGGACCGCACCGAGAATGCCCAGCGCGCATGACGCCGCCAGGACACGCCTTATTTCGGAAAGAATCATGGATACCCCTCGATCGTCCGTTCCACCGACAGTTCGCACGAAATCCAGGAAAAATCTTCCCGTTGCGTGCACATTCGATTGTCAGCCAGCGCACTCATTACGGTTTTGCGCGTCGCAGCCTCTTGCGGAATTCGCCGGGCGGAGCGCCGAATTCGCGCTCGAAGGCGCGGTAGAAGGTGGAAAGGCTAGTGAAGCCCCAGCCGAAGGCGATGTCGATCACCGAGCGCAGCAGCGCCGACGGCGCGGTGAGCGCCGCGCGGCACTCTTCCAGACGCTGGCGCTGCACATAACCGGCGAAGCTGGCTCCGGTCGGCTCGAACAGTTTGTGCAGCCAGCGAACGGAAATACCCAGCGCCGCGGCGGCGGTGCCCGGTGTCAGCGCCGGGTCGGCCAGATGCTCTGCGATATGACGCTTCGCGCGCTCTAGCTGCGCTGTTTGCATGGCGCCGCGGTGTTCCGGCGCTTCGGCGCCGCAGGCGATCGCCACAAGGCGGCAGAGATTGTCGATGATGGCCTCGCCCACCGGACCGTCGAGGAGCGCCATCTGGCGCTTTAGGGAATCGAGATAATCGGCCACCAGCCCGCCCACGCCCTGTAAGGACAGGGGCTGTAAAACCGGGCCGACGCCGGCCGGCATATGGGGATCGAGCAGTTGTTTCGGCATCAGCCAGACATCGTTGTCGAAGCGATCAGGCACGCGCGACGCATGGACCTCATCCGTAAAGCCCAGAAGCAAGTCGCCTCGCCGCGTCACCAGTTCGCGGCGGCCGCTTTCATGCCGGGTGCCATTGCCGGTTTCGCGCGAAATCCAGAAGGCGTTCCAGGAGCGCCGGGCAACATCGGATGGCCGGCGCATCATGCGAACCCTATCGGCTGTCAAGACGACGCGATCGAAGCTTTGCCCATGCCAATGCATCGTGTGCGCGAGGTAGCCGCGTCCGGGCGCGGCATCGGGTTCGATGGAAAAGCCGCCTGGCCACATCGCCTCGCCGAAACTGTCGAACTGGCGCCGCTCGGGCAGTCCTTCGGTGGAAAATTCACGCCGCTCGATCACCCCGATCCCCAGATATTATGCCGCCGTTAGAAGCATACACCTAAGGCGAGCAGCGCAAAACGCTACGAGCTTTTCCCGGGCGGCGGCGTTTTTCGAAGCGACGTCGCGGCATCTCGGCGCACGGTACACTCGGGCTGTCCCAATCGGCCATCCGATCGCCGATCGATTAGCGGGAGGTGCGTGCCGCGGTTGGCGTCAGCCCGTATCGGCGCCGAAAAAGCCGGTTGAAATGGGGCAAGTCGTTGAATCCGGCCTCGTAGGCGACATCGATAATTTTGCGCGGCGTGCTCCCCGCGCGGCACAACAGCGCAAGAGCCTTTTCCAGCCGAAGCTCCTTAACGCGCTCCGAGAAGCTCTCGCCGGTCTCATGCAACAGCTGGTGGAGATAGCGGATTGAGATGCCGGTTCGGGCCGCAACCGAAGCCGGCGAAATCTCAGGATCGGCGTAGTCGGCCCGGATAACCCGCAATACCGCATCGAGCCTTGCCGCCCGCAGGCCGCGAAGGCGGGCGATTTCGGAATTGTCCCGATCGGTGCCGAAGGCGAGAACGGCCAGGTCCAGGAAAGTTTACCCGGCTCGCGCGAGAACGGCGGGGTGCGACAGGTTTTCGTCGTCGAGCAATCCGTCGGCGCAATAAGCAAGCAGTCGGAGCGCCTCGTTCGATGCTGGCACCACTCTGCCCGCAATATCCACGGCATTTGGCACCATCTGGCGCAGAAGACGTCGCGGCATGAAAAGGACAGTCACTTTGTGGCCGCCCGGACACACATGGTCGGACTGCTCGGCGAAATCGAATAAGATTGCGGAACCCGGCGCAATAACCGCCTGCCCCAAACGAGTGGCGGCCTGCGTATGCGCGCGACCTCGATTGATCACCAGATTAAATCGATCGTCGCCATCGGCAACGGTTTTGCTTCCCCGCCGGTTGAAGCGATTGATCGAGCCCGCCGAGCGGCCCAGCCCGACGGCGCCGAGATCGAGATATTCGACACTGGTCGCGAGCGGCATCCGCTCGTCGGCACTTACCTCAATTCCGCCTAGAGCAGCGCGGTATTCATCCCACCATCGCGACAGCCTTCTTGCCTCGGCCAACCCGCGCGCCGATCCGGGCGAGGAAAAGACCAACCTTTCCATGGACCCCCTTCTCTCCAGGCTTGCGAGACTGCCAGGCAGACAGTCCGGACCCGCGCAATATTATACGGTTGCATGCGCAATGTTAGAATAAGGTCATCTGGTCGCCTTTTTGCGGCGGCTTGCGGAACAATGTCTTGTCGAGCTCGAAGGCGGAGCGGCGCTCGTTGAGGCCGAGGCGGCGGCAGGCTTTTTCGAAGCGTACCCGCAGCATATCGGCGTAGGGTCCGGTGCCGGTCATGCGCTTGCCCCATTCGGAAGAATATATTTTGCCGCCGCGCGACTGACGCACCAGCGACAGGACATGCTTCGCCTTGCCGGGGAAATGCCGCTCCAGCCATTCCTCGAACAAGGGCCCGAGTTCCAGGGGCAGGCGCAGTAAAATCGTGCCGGCGGCGTGGGCGCCATGCGCCGCGCCGGCTTCGAGGATGGCATCGAGTTCGTTGTCGTTGAGCGCCGGGATCATCGGCGAAGCCAGGACGCAAACCGGGATCCCCGCTTCCGATAAAGTTCGCATGGCTTCGAGCCGGCGCTGCGGCGTGGCCGCGCGCGGCTCCATCGCCCGCGAGAGCTGGCGGTCGAGCGTCGTGATCGAGAATGCCACCGAGGCAATTCGCATCGCGGCCATGTCGGCGAGGATATCAATGTCGCGCATGACCAGCGCGGATTTGGTGACGATGCTGACGGGATGGCGAAATTCGAGAAGCACTTCGAGGATGCGACGCGTCAGCCCGAATTTGCGCTCTCCCGGCTGATAAGGATCGGTATTGGCGCCGAGCGCGATGGTCCGCACACCGTACGACGGGGCCGACAGTTCGGCGCGCAGTAACGCCGGCGCCTCCTCCTTCACGAAAATTCGGCTCTCGAAATCAAGCCCCGGCGAGAGGCCGAGGAAGGCATGGGTCGGACGCGCGAAGCAATAGATGCAGCCATGCTCGCAGCCGCGATAGGGGTTGATCGAGCGGTCGAACGCAATATCGGGCGAATCGTTGCGCGCGAGGATAGTCTTGGTGTTGTCGCGCGTGAATTGGGTTTCGAGGCGGGGCGGTTCGACATCTCGCTCGCTCCAGCCGTCATCGAAGGCTTGGCGCCGCTGTCGCTCGAACCGGCCGGAAAAATTAGTGCCCGCGCCGCGGCCTTTGCGGGCGAGCGGTGGTCCTTCAGTCATTCGTTAGGCTAGCGCGTGCATCGGAACAAATAAAGAACAATCGTCCGGCGCTTGTGTGGACCCGTTAACTTTTGCCCAAATGCTCCCGCAAACGGGGCATTAATTCCACCAAGTTACATGGACGAAGCCGATTATCGAGTTGATATTGTAGAATGTCGTCCCAGCCATCGCCGCATGCGCCGGGCGAGCCGGGCAGGGCGAAGAGATAGGTGCCGCCGGCGACCCCGGCCGTGGCGCGGCTCTGGATCGTCGAAGTGCCGATCTTCTGATAGCTGAGCCAGCGGAATAACTCGCCGAAGCCGGCGATCTCTTTTTCATAGATGGACTCAAACGCTTCCGGCGTTACGTCGCGGCCGGTCACACCGGTGCCGCCGGTCGAAATGACCGCGTCGATGTCGGGGTCGGAAATCCAATTCCTAAGCTGCGCCACGATGGCGGCTTTATCGTCGGGCACGATCTTGCGGGCCGCAACGCGATGGCCCGATTGCGTCACGCGCTCGACGAGCGTGGCGCCCGAGCGGTCGTCGGTCTCGGTGCGCGTGTCGGAAACCGTCAGGATTGCGATATTGACCGGGAGGAAAGGACGCGTCTCGTCAATTTTGGGCATGGCGAATCCTATCCGCTCGATTATCGAGAGCGGTATAGGTCGGCCATTCGCCGGCGGCAAGCGCGTCGAGATCGGGCGTCGGCTGACCCAGCCGCTGCCGGTAAATCCAATAGTTCGTCAGGACGTGGTGGACGAAGATGCGCGTCTCGTGATTGGAGATACTCTCCGCAAACATCAGCGGATCGGAGCGCGTGCCGGGTGCCCCCTGGTAACGGGCAACGCCACCGGCGCCGACATTATAAGCTGTCACCGCAAGAAGGAGGTTCCCGTTGATGTGGCCGTCCTCGAGCAATTCACTGACATATTGCTGGGCCAAAGCGAGATTGATTTCGGGATCGTTGAACCGCCCGCTTTTGAGGGCAAGATGCGAGGCCATGGCGCGCGCGGTGCCCGGCATCAACTGCATTAATCCGCTGGCCCCCGAGGCGTTGTGCGCGACCGGCTGAAACTTGGATTCCTGGCGCATCAACGCATAAAGGAGCGCGCGATCGATCTTGAAGCCGCCCTTCGGGGTCCAGCCGGGCATCGGATACAGTCCACGTTCGTGCCGGCTCGTGGCGCCCGCAGCCATGCGCTGGGACAAGGACACGCTCAATTCGGGCATGTTGGCGCGCTCGGTCAAGGCAAGCAGCGTTTGCACGACATTGGGGGCCGCTCGCGAAGCGAGCGTGCGGAGTTCGGCTTCGGCACGGCCGGTGTCGCCGACCTGCAGCAGCGCGAGCGCGCGTTTTCCCGCCGGAACCCCGGTTAGAATCTGCGCATCGAGCTCTGTAAAGGCCTCCGGCTCGAAATCGAGATAGCTGTCGACGCCTAAGGTGCGCCTGGCAAGAAGCCCGTAAAACGTTCGCGAATGCTCGGCGGCGACCGCCAGCCATTGGTCGAATTGTTCCGGATGCCGGCTGCGCAATTCCGCCCGAGCGGCCCAGAAAGCCGCGGCCGAAATCGTCCAGGGCGACTGGTTCGCGGCATGCGCGAGCCCCTCGAAACGCCGAAGCGCGTCCTCGATATGCCCACGCCGCCAAGCCTCCAGCCCCTCGCTCCAAATGGCCGAGGGAGCGTTCCGGCTGGTATCCGTATCGTCCGCGCCATCGATCTCGTCGAAATCGCCGCCGCGGACCGGCCGTGCCTCGACGTCATCCTCGTCATAAGCCGCCAGACTGCCGCCCGCCGCCATGGGCCTCGTCAGCGGCGGCATCCCCTCGGCCTTGCGGTTTGTCGCGAGCGTGTAGACGGCGCCGGCGTCTGGTTCGTCCGCATAGGACGCGAGCCAGGCGCTGAGCTCGGCATAGTCCGTTCGATAATGGGGGCTGAGATAGCGCTGGGCCTCGATATTCCCCATGAGCAGGCGATCGCCAAGGCCGGCGATCTCCCGGTCCGCCTCAGCCCATCTCGCGGCGCCTTGCAAGACAAAGATGCGGCGATAACGCGCGACATCGTCGGCTGAGAGGGGTGCTGGGAGCGCGGTATTGCGACTGGCGGCTGCTGGAGCGCTTTGCGGCGAATTCTGGGCGTCCGCCGGTGCGAATATGCCAAGAAGACCCAGAATCGATGCGGCCATCGCCGTGAACAAACTGGCGGAAAAGCAAGTCCTGTCGCGCCGGGCTTGGTATTGAGAACCGAGCATGGGGAAACGGCATTAGAGGAAACGTAGCCGCGATGCAAGCAAAGATTCGCCCTACATCCGCCACGTTTGGCCCAAGGCGAGGATATACTTGCTATGACTCGGCCTTATTCGGCCTCGCGCATTTTCGCCTCAATGGCGAGGAGATCGCGCCAAGCCTCGTTTTTCCGGCCCGGAGTCCGCAAGACGAAAGACGGGTGGTAACTGGCGATGGTGGTAACCGGCCGGTCCAGTCCTGGTATCGCCAAATCGCACCAACGGCCGCGCAGCCGCATGATGCCCTCGGTTCGGCCCAGCAACGTCCCGGCGGCCGTACCCCCGGCCAGCAGCAGGATTTTGGGACGTGCGAGAGCAATATGGCTGCGCACGAAAGGCAGACACGAGGCGATTTCCTCGGTCGTCGGCTTGCGATTGCCCGGCGGCCGCCAGAACAGCACATTGGTGATATAGACGTTGGTCTTGCGGCTCAATCCGACGGCAGCGAGCATGCGATCGAGAAGCTGGCCGCTCCGACCGACAAAGGGCAAACCGATGCGGTCTTCATCGGCCCCCGGCGCTTCCCCAATAATCATAAGCGGCGCGCCGGGAACACCGTCGGCGAATACGGTGTTGGTTGCGGTTCGCCTGAGGCCGCAGCCATCGAAGGCGCGGACCGTAGCTTCGAGCGCGGCAAGGTCCGGTGCCGACGGCGTCGATGCACCAACCGCGGCCGGCGGGTTCGTCATTATCGGCAAGGACGGCGCCGCGAACCGAGGCGGCGTGACCGGCATCGGCGCGGGACGGGGCGTCTGGTTCAGACGGTCGACAGGAGCCGCGCCAATCGCCTCGTCGGCCCCCATCTCGACATACCAGCGCAGCAATGCAGGCCCGGCCGGGCTCTGGGACATGCGGGTCAGCATAATCGCCTAATGCCCAAAACGACCGCTTAAAGCGGAAAATTGGGTTCGTTTGGTAAAATTAATTGATTCGCCTCCCTCTTCCTTTCCAAACCGGCAGACGCCGGAAGCCACCATATAACGCATCACGCGTACATTTCAAGGTCTATTCGGATAAAGTTCGATTCCGCGCCAATTTGGCGACCATCTGCGAGCGAAGAGCGGCGACGGCTTGGCGCAGATCGGCGATCTCCTGCTGCTGAGACTTGATCTCCGCCTGCTGTTCCTGGATCGCCTTGACCATGGGCGCGGTCAGTTCGCCATAGGCCACGCGGTAGGTGCGGTCGGCATCGTTCTCCCGTTCGACCAGCGCCAGGCCGTGTTCGGGTTCTGACTTCTCGACAGCGTCCTGGAGCTTCGCCGGCAGCGCCCGTTCCAAATCCTGGGCGATGAAGCCATAGCGCTGCGTGTCGTCGCCGTTGTTGAAGCGATAGGACACCGGCCGAAGCTTCGCGATGAATGAGAGGCCAAGCTCGGGAGCGAGCGGCGCGATGTCCTTCTTGCGCCGCTGGTCGGAAATCGCGGTGATCGATGTCACCTTGGCATAGATCTTCGTGATGCCCGTGTCGCCGAGCACGATCGAATTGCTGGCGGTCAGGACCGCGCCGTAGCCGAGCGCGGTGCCGTTGCGCCAGCCGCCGCGGTCCGCCCGCGCCAGGTAGCCGACGAAGGTGTTGCCGACGCCGGAGGTGTTGCCATAGCCGGCCTCGTAGCCCAGCGCCGTGTTGTCGCTGCCCGTGGTATTGTTTTGAAGCGCGTAGGCGCCGCTGGCGGTGTTGTCGTCGCCGGCGCTGTTGCTGGAGAGCGCCTCGGCGCCGTCGGCTGTGTTGTAGTGGCCCGTGGTGTTCAAGCCGAGGGCGAATGCGCCGCTGGCGGCGTTTTCGTACCCCTTGGTGTTCTTGGAGAGCGCGCTGATGCCGCTGGCGGTGTTATAGGCTCCGGTCGTGTTATTTTCGAGCGCATCGCTGCCGGTGGCGGTATTGCCGTCGCCCGTGTTGCGGTAGAGCGCCTCGAAACCGCTGGCGGTGTTATTGCTCCCCGTGGTGTTGTAAAGAAGCGCGTATGCGCCGCTGGCGGTATTTTCGCCGCCCGCGCCATTGCCGCCGAGCGCTTGGTAGCCACTTGCAGTGTTGTCGTTGCCGGTGTTCATTTGGAGGGCGACGTATCCGCTGGCGGTGTTTTCACTGCCCGTGGTGTTGTAAAGAAGCGCGTATGCGCCGCTGGCGGTGTTATGGGCGCCCGTGGTGTTGCTGCTGAGCGCCTTTTCGCCGAAGGCGCTGTTATCGGAACCGCTGTCGCTGTTGCCGGCGCCCGTTCCGCACGCGGTATTCGCGGTAGTGTCATCGCTCGTAACGCAGATTTGAGCCTGGCCGGGCGCGGCAGCGAAGGCAAGCAAGAGGCCGGCCAGCGCCAGCGCGATTTTCGGTACGCGGTTCATGAGTGTCCTCCATGGTGCAACGTCGAGCTTGCTCGGCCGTCACCTGACGCCCGAAGCAGCCACCCCGGCGCCGACCATCGCATAGG
>Ga0182024_10021405_pt1 | contig 11738 bp, 6 predicted proteins | sample P32metaG_FD_120480 | JGI IMG/M metagenome (GOLD analysis project Ga0182024, IMG submission 120480) | Permafrost microbial communities from Stordalen Mire, Sweden - P3-2 metaG (Illumina Assembly) | ecosystem: Environmental > Terrestrial > Soil > Wetlands > Permafrost | place: Sweden: Stordalen... | reverse complement strand
TGCTGATGCAGCCGCACAATGCATCGCTCGAAATGCTGTTTTACGAGGGCAAACAATTCCCCAAGGAATATGTGGGCGATATTTTCGCGGGCGAGCATGGCTCTTGGAATCGCGCCATCCGGACCGGCTATGAAGTTGTGCGCGTCCCACTCAAGAACGGCCACGCCAGCGGCGAGTTCGAGGATTTCCTGACGGGCTTTGTCACTCCGGACGGCGGCGTATGGGGACGGCCGGTAGGAGTGGCTGTGGCGCCTGACGGGTCGTTATTTGTCAGCGACGACGGATCGAAAATCCATCTGGCGCGTGTCTTGGGTTGGTAAGAAGTAATCAGTGAAACGGTAGGGTATGCTTTAGCTTGCCATCGCCGTCGTGCCGCGAAGCGGCACGCGGTGCGCTTCACTCGGCGGACAAGCTAATGCATACCCAACCATTGGCAACCACTTCCGGCGTCTTGTGTTCAGCCGCCCGGTCCCAATAGGATCGGCGCCCCGTATCAACGACGCTGCCGCCATTCAAGGAGAGCACGCACAACCGCGCAACCGGGGCAAATTTCTACATCGCTGTAGGTCATCATCGGCGGGAAGATTCGAAGAGCTTGCGCCTTATCCGCCGGGTCACGCCGGCCAGAGATAAGGGGTGGCATGGAAACGCTCGCCTCGCACCCGCTGTATTACAAGGAAAAACAGCGCAGTCTGCGGTCCAAAACCCTTCTAGCCCACAATCCGCGCGAAAAGCCAGTGTTAGGCAGCCGAGATGTTTTGCAGTGCAGAACTGGCGCAACGTCCCCTGGTCCACATTGTTGCGGGCCGGGAATCGTGACAGACTGTATCCACTATCAGGTGGTATGCCATGCGTCACGTTACGCATGACTCGAAGAATCAAAAAAGGAGTTGTTACATGCGCCACGTCGCTTTCTGCTTTGCGTTGTTAGTTGCCGGCTGCCCGGCGTTCTCCCAAGTCGGCGGCACAGGTTCCATCGAAGGCACGGTCACAGATCCATCGGGAGCGGCTGTGGCTGGCGCCGCAGTCACCGCAACCAGTGTTACGACCGGAGCTGTCACCGCTCGCAAGACCACAGATGCCGGCTTTTTTGTGCTCCCTTTGCTCCCGGCCGGCGAATATACCTTTACAGTCACGGCTACCGGTTTTGAAGCTCTTACTCAGTCGCATGTAATCGTGGACGCGCTGGCAACGGTTGGAGTGAATCCCAAGTTGCAGATCGGGGCCGCCAACCAAACGGTAACGGTGCAAGATCAGCCGACAATCCTGAAGACAGACGATGTAGCTCTGGGCTCTTCCGTGGATAATCGGGTTTACGATGCCCTGCCGTTGGCTATGAATGGAGCTGCCAGGGATCCCTCGGCGTTCGCCGGCCTTGCCATAGGCGTCAGCAATTACAGTACTCAGGCGGCCGGGCCATCGACCGGCTCCTTCAACGGCGGTCAGACCTATCAGAACGAGACTTACATCGAAGGTCTGCCGTTGACCAGCGCCGGAACGGAGAGCGATACCCGCAATCTGGCCTTCGGGATTTCGGTGGAAGCGGTAGAGCAGTTTCAGGTAGAGACAAACGGCGCCAAGGCTATGTACGAAGGACAAGGCGTGGCAAACTACGTTCTCAAGTCGGGCACCAACCAGTTCCATGGCGGCGTCTTCGAGTACTTCCGCAATACCGACTTCGACGCCAGAGGCTTTTTCGCGCTGACCACGCCGATCGAGCACCAGAACGAATTCGGCGCCAGTCTCGGAGGCCCCATCAAAAAGAATAAACTCTTCTTCTTCGGCAACTACGATGGATACCGTTTCGACTCGGCCACGCCTCCCGGGTATCAGTCGATACCGACTACCGCCGAGCGGACCGGCGATTTCAGCGCCTTCCCCCAGTTGATTTACGATCCCACCAGCGCGACTGGGGCCGGCGTGCGGACGCCCTTCCCGAACAATATGATCCCGGCGAGCCGCATCTCAAAAATCTCGCAGTCCTTCGAGTCTTATCTCCCGCCCCCCACCAATGGTAATATCACGAACAATTATCTGGCGACATTGCCAAACCTGGTAAATAACGACAGTACTACCGACAAGGTCGATTACAACATTACGGACAAGAATCGGCTCTTCGCCCTCTTCAGTACCGGCAAGTACGCGAACCCCATCGTGGGGAGCCTGACCCCGGTCAGCACGTCGACGCTTCCCGTGCCATATACCGATGGCAGGGGAGTGATTGAATACGCGACCACGGCTCAGCTTCACGATGGCTACACCATCACTCCGAGCCTGGTCAACCAGTTCAGCATAGGGTTGAGCCGGCTATTCATACCTTTGACCAGCAATACCGCTAGCGGCGATTATCCGTCCAAGGCAGGGCTCACTGGTCTTCCGCCCGGCATCGCGAGCACGGGCTTTCCTGATATCAGTTTCAGTGGCAACAACGCTCCCGTGAGCTGGGATGGTACGAACTCCCACGCCTTCAACGAAGCCCAGAACACCTATGACATGCAGGACAACATGCTCTGGACCCGAGGGAAGCACAATGTTACTTTCGGCTTCCAATACCAGGCGCTGGAGGACAACGAGAACACTCCGCTGACTGGCACGCAGGCCGGCTTCACTTTCAGCAACAATGAAACGGCTAACTTTAATTCCACCGGAACACTCATCAGCACCACCGGGCTTGGGTACGCAGGTTTCTTGTTAGGGGCTGTCGATAGCAGCGTAGTGACTCAGAACTCAGTGGCCGAAACCGGGGGACGTTACAAGACTTACGCCGGGTATATTCAAGACGATTTCAAAGCAAGTTCCCGTCTGACTGTGAACGTGGGCCTGCGCTGGAACATTTGGAGCCCGTTCACGGAAGTGAACAACGTCATGTCCTTTTTTAACCCCACGCTAGCCAACCCGCTGGCCGGGGGCATTCCGGGAGCTTTGCAGTTCGCGGGCAACGGCACGGATAGCTGCCATTGCTCGACTCCCGTAAAGCAGCATGACATCAATCCCGGAGCTCGCATAGGGGTCGCCTACCGGGTCGGGGACAAGACTGTCATTCGGGCGGGTTACAGTATCTTTTACTCGCATGCTGGCGGAGTGGGTGGGCGCACGAACGGACGCCAGGGGCTGAGCCAGATTGGTTTTAACAACAGCGGCAGCCTATCCAGCGCCGTCACCGGGCAGCCCGCGTACAATTGGAACAACGGGTACCCGGGTAATCCGCTGAACCCGCCATTTTTCAATCCGAGTTACGGTATCGGCTTTATCACTGCGGCGGCTGGGGCTTCGGTTGGTTCCGGCCCGACTACCGCGCAGACAGTCACTTACGGCGATCCCAATTTCGGCGGTAAGGCGCCGTATTACGAAGATTGGAGTTTCAATATTCAGCACTCCTTTACTCCGAACCTGGTATTGAGTGTCGCTTATAGCGCCAGCGACGGTCACTGGCTGCCTGGGGCTGCCGTCGCCGGCCCTTATACCAATCAGATTCCAGCGCAATACCTGCCACTGGGGTCGCTTCTGACGCAAACTCTGAGTGCCACCACACTGGCTCAGGCTCAAGCCCTGTTCCCGAATATCGCAATTCCTTTTCCGAATTTCACCGGAACCATCGGCCAGGCGGTGAAGCCCTTCCCGCAATACAACGGCATTTCCGATCCCTGGCTGGACGTTGGAAATTCGACGTATAACTCGCTTCAGGTCTCACTTACCCACCGATTTTCGGAGGGACTCACTTTCATGGTGAATTACACCTTCAGCAAGGAACTGGACGACCTGGTGGGCGTGCGCGATCCTAACAAGGATTTCCTTGAGAAAGGACCTGGTACCATCGATCACCCGGACGTTGCCGCCGCCACATTTGTCTACCAGTTGCCCTTCGGCGACGGTCATCGCTTGACTGGCGGGAGCAAGGCGCTGAGTTATGCGATTAGCAACTGGCAGGTGTCCGGAATTTTCACGTTCACCAGCGGAGCGCCCCTATCCATCACCGGCACTTGCACCGGTGGCGGAATTATCGACGCGTCCTGCTATCCAAACTACAACCCAAGCTTTTCGGGAAGCGTGTGGGAGAACGGCTCGATCGGAAGCGGGGGCGCGAATGTCGCCACCACGCCTTACCTGAACAAGACGGCCTTTGTGGACCCGCCGAATTACACGGCAGGCAACATTGCGCGCTCAGCCCCTCTCGGGCTCTTCGCTCCTCACAATGCGGATTTGGACCTGAGTGTGCGCCGGGAGTTTCCGATCCGCGAGCGAGTGAGACTGGCGTTTCAGGCGGATGCGTTCAACGTCAATAATGCGGTCCATTTTGCCGCTCCGGGAACAGGTATCGATTCCGCGAGTTTCGGTATTTTCTCGTCGATGGCGAATCAGCCGCGAAAACTGCAGTTCAGCGCGAGACTGTCGTTCTAAGGTAGGGCATGCTTTAGCTTGCCGCTTCGCGGCGATGGCAAGCTAAAGCGTGCCCCACCTAAGTAGCTACCGCGCCACAACCGGCGCCGGCATCGCGTCCTTCGTGAACCGCGGAATCATCTGGTCCCGGTTCGCCACCTGCCACACTGCCGCCGCGACCTCGGCCGACGCCTGTTTCACGTCTTCCGGAATGATGCGCTCGTAAGTGTCGAGGTTAGTATGGTGAGTCAGACTGTTGTACTCGATAGGATCCTGTTGGAACCCGATCCCCGGCAGGCCGGCGTTGTTGAACGACGTGCTGTCGGTTCCACCAGTCATCCGGCTGGTGGTCGGGCTGACGCCGAACAGGCCCCAGTCGCTGAACAGCGCGAAGACCCCACGTAGCGTCGCCGCCGCTTCCGGCGGTCCGAAAATGCTGGCGCCGCGCAGCCGGCCGGTGCCGGTATCCACGTTGAAGTAGCAATCCAGCTTGGCGAACTCCGGCTTGGGGTTTTCGGCCGTGCCGAAATGCTCCTTCACATAAGCGAGCGACCCGAGCAGCCCTTCTTCCTCACCCGACCACAGCGCCACCCGGACGGTGCGCCGCGGTTTGAGCCCCATCGACTGAATCAGCCGCGCGGCCTCCAGCATGATTGACGAGCCGATGCCGTTATCGGTCGCGCCCGTCGCCGAATGCCACGAATCCAGGTGTCCGCCTAACATGACTATCTCATCGGCCTTGTCACTGCCCGGAATCTCGGCCACTACATCGTAACTGGTCTTGCCTTCGGGATAGGTGTGATTGACGATCGTGAACTCCAGCTTCACTTCGTCACCATCGGCCAATAGTCGCTCGATCCGGCCGTAATCGTCGTTGCGCAATATTACCACCGGAATCGTATTGGTGACATCGTAACCGGCGTGCTGTTGCGCCACGATGATACCCATGGCGCGCGCAGCGTCGTTCATGCGCACCAGCGCGCCGTTGTCGATCAGCATCTTATCGATCTGGCTGGCCACCTGCTGCGCCGACAGCCGGCCGGTATCCCCCTGACCGCCGCGGCCTCTGCCACCACCGCCGCCCGCGCCACCACGGCCTCTGCCGCCGCCATTGGGATTCTCATATTGCGCCTTCACCTGATCGTCCGGACGCCGCTTTGCCGGCTCATTGAAATCCACCGGAATCACCGCCGCCTTGCCCACCATCACGATCTTGCCGCGAACCTTGTCTTTAGTCGCCGCGATCCATGTATCCATTTCCGCCTGCGTTGGACCCTGGAACTGCGGTCCGCCACGCCCGCCGCCGCGGCCACCGCGGCCACGCCCACCGGCAGCGGCGGCGTCATCGGCACTGGGAGGCGGCGCTGGCGGTCCGTGAGGCGCCTCGATCTGGACAGCCGACCCCGTGGCCGTGCCATTCGTCGAAGGCGTCCACCCCAGCACCTCGAATTTCAGATTCTCGTGTACCGGCGCATTGATGAATCCCCAGGCGCGTTCGTTGAGCCACCCCGCGCGATTGAAGTCCCAACCCTCTTTGTGCGCATTCTTCATTCCCCACCGTGTGGTTTCGGCAATCACCCAGTCGACAGCCGCCTCGTGATTCGGCGTGCCAGTCACGCGGGGACCGTAACGGTCGGCCAGCATGTGGATCGTGTGCATGATCTGCGAATGCTCCAGCTCTTCGCTTCGGATTTTCGCGGAGGTGGCTTCATCCACCTTATCCTGCGCCAGGAGCACGCAAGTCACCGCAAGGGCAAGGGCAAGCGCGAGGGACAGCTTTTTCATAATCGATCAGCATACCAAATCGCAGTGGCGCGGGCCCATGGCCTGCGCATACCCCACGCTAATTTGCGGTGGGGACCCTATCCACGTGATCGATCACAAACATCTCGACCGGGAACTTCTTCACTTCCAACTTCAGCCCGAGCTGCTCTTGCAAAGCCGCAAAGATCGAGGGGCGGTTTGGATCCGCCGGAGCCTCACCGCCGCCATTCGGTTGGCTCTCATCCGGCGCCCACTCCAGCTTGAATTCGTATTTCCCCGTAAGCCCGGTGTTGTCCTCGAAGGGGCAGCCCAACACACTCGCAAATAAGCCGACCCAATCCATCATGCGCACCTGGTGGCCGATAATCAGACCACTTTGAACCGTGGTACCGGTGGGGATCGAGCTGACTTCTCCCTCTTTCACCTCGTGAAGCTTCGTACCGTTCTTGGCGATTACCAGCACATACCCCGGGATGTCCTTCATTTCCCGGTGGAACTTCAAGCCAAATCGTTCGACGATCAGCGTCTGAAGCATCTGATTTCTCTGCGTACGGGTGGTGGGACCGTCCGTCCTGGCGTCAATATCCCACTTGTCTGAGCGCAGCCAGTTGGGCCCTCCGACAACCTGATAATCTCTGAGGCGATACGCAGCTTCAATAAGATTTTGAAGGGGAGTGTTGGTCCAGCGCGCCATCTCGGGATCGAACTTATTCCCCATTCCGTTGCGGACGGATGTATTGGCCTTGAGCGAAGCCGCGGCGAATCTTGGCAGCGCAGGTTCCGTCTGCTGCGCTTGCGCGTAAAGAGCGGCGCTCAGCAATACGATTGCAAATCTTCGAGTGACCATCGCCGTACTCCGATTCGACGCCGTCAGCACCCAGCGCGCCTTATCCAGTTAGACGCGGGTCGCCTGCGGAGCGTTGACCTCAATCTTTGGTTTCCGGCCCGTATTGCGATAATGTAGCGTCATGTTCCAATGGGCCTTCCGCAAACGAGTGTTCGCTGTTTTCCTGCTACTGTTCGCCTCGACGCTGCTGCCCGCGCAGACGCCGCCAGCCCCTGCCACCCCCACGCATGCCGACATCCTGCGCGGCGAATACGGACCCTACCGCGCCAATAACGATCTGCTCTTCTATCACCTGGATATCCGCGTCGACCCGGAGAAAAAGTTCATCAGCGGGAAGAACACCATCCGCTTCAGGATGCTCAAAGACGGCACGCGCATCCAGCTCGACCTGCACGCCGCGCTCAACGTCGATAAGATTCTCCTGGGCGACACTCCGCTCAAGTACGAGCGGGACTCTGGCGCCGTCTTCGTGGACTTCCCGGAGACACTCCACGCGGGCCGCGTCTATAGCATCGACTTCTATTACTCGGGAAATCCGCTCGAAACGGGCCGCTTCGGCGGCATTACTTTCAAGAAGGATCCTTCCGGCCACACCTGGATCAACACCGCGTGCGAAGGCACGGGCGCGAGTCTCTGGTGGCCCGACAAAGACCAATGGCGCGACGAAGTGGAGAACATGCAAATCAGCGTCGCCATTCCCAACGATCTGGTGGATGTCTCGAATGGCAAGTTCATGGGCAAGACCGACCTCGGCGACGGCTATGCGCGCTGGGATTGGCTGGTGCAATACCCCATCAACAACTACGATGTCTCGTTGAACATCGGCAACTACCAGCACTTCTCCGACAAGCTAGGCAACTTGCCGCTCGATTTCTACGCGCTGCCCGAAGACCTGGATAAGGCCAAGAAACAGTTCGCGCAGGCCAAGGGGATGTTGGAAGCGTACCAGCACTACTTCGGCGAGTATCCATTCATCAAGGACGGCTACAAGCTGATCGAAGCGCCCTATTCCGGCATGGAGCACCAGAGCGCCGTCACCTACGGCAACCACTTCGCCAACGGTTACCTGGAGCGCGATTGGACCGGCGTTGGCATCAGCACGCGGTTCGACTTCATCATCATCCACGAGAGCGCGCACGAGTGGTTCGGCAACAGCATCACCGCCGCCGACGTCTCCGACATGTGGATACATGAGGGCTGGGCGACTTACCTGGAGTGTCTCTTCGTGGAATACACCTACGGGAAAGAGGATGGCCTGAAGTACACCAACGCGTATAAGTCGAAAGTAAGGAATCAACAGCCGATCATTACCCAGCGAGGCGTGAACCGTACGCCTCCGCAGGACATGTACTTCAAGGGCGCGCTCTTCCTGAACACGCTGCGCAGCGTGATCAACGACGACAAGCGCTGGTGGAAGCTCATTCACGATTTTTACCAGCACTTCAAGTATCAAAACATCATGACTGAGGATGTGGTGGCTTACTTCAACCAGAAGACCGGCATGAACCTGACTCCGATTTTCGACGAGTATCTGCGTCACGCCGCGCTGCCGGCGCTGGAGCTGAAGTTTGACGAGGCGAATAGTACGGTCTCTTACCGCTGGAAGGCCGACGAGCCGGCCTTCGCGATGCCGGTGCGCGTGGGGACGAAAGACCACTGGCAGACGATTCAACCCACGGGAGACTGGAAGGCCATGAAGACACCGCTCAACAAGGACGACTTCCAGGTGGCGACGGACTTATACTACGTCAACGTCAACAAATAATACGTGGGGCAGGTTGTTAACCTGCGGCCGGGCCCAGAGGGCGCCCCCAATCGGCCTCTTGACCTTCCTCAACCTTTCCGCCCCGGCAGGCGCTAAAGTTGCGCATGCTCCGAAAGAGCCGGCTGAAAGCCGGCTGCAGCCAGGATTGGCCGCCCCACAAATAGGCTAAAATTAAAGTCGATTCCCATGCCGAAATCTCTGGAAGAGCTGCAGTCTCTCGCCAAGCGTGTTCGCCGCGAAATTATTGTAATGATCGGCGCTGCCGGTTCGGGGCACCCCGGCGGCTCGCTTTCCGCCGTCGAGATCCTCATCGAGCTGTACTTCGACTTCATGCGCATCGATCCGAAGAACCCCAAGTGGCCCGACCGCGACCGCTTCATCCTCTCGAAAGGCCACGCCGCGCCGGTTCTCTACTGCGCCATGGCGGAGGCGGGCTACACGCCCATCGACCAGCTCAACACGCTGCGCAAGCTCGGCTCCATTTACCAAGGCCACCCCGACATGCGCTTCATTCCGTCGCTCGAAGCGTCCACCGGCTCGCTGGGCGAAGGGCTTTCGATCGCTCTCGGCATGGGCCTCGCCGCGCGCATGGATGGCCGGCCTTCCCGCGCTTACGTCATGCTGGGCGACGGCGAAGTGCAGGAAGGCCAAATTTGGGAAGCCGCCATGGCCGGGGCATTTCATAAACTGGACAACGTAGTCTGTATCGTCGATAACAATCGCATCCAGCTCGATGGCTTCGTCAAGGACATCATGGGGATCGAACCACTCGCCGATAAATGGCGCGCTTTCGGTTGGCACACCATCGAGATCGACGGTCACGATTTCGTCGCCATCCAGGACGCGTTCCGCGAAGCCGAAGCCACCAAGGGCAAGCCCACCTGCCTTGTGGCTCACACCATCAAGGGCAAGGGCGTTTCATTTATGGAGAATAATCCCAAGTTCCACGGCACGGCGCCCACGCCCGCTGAAGTTGAAATGGCCTTAAAGGAGCTGCAATAATGCCGGCGAAGACCAAATTCGAAATCAAAGAGGGTCCGGCCACGCGCGAGGCTTACGGCCGCGTGCTCGTGGAACTCGGCCATGAAAACAAGGACATCGTGGTTTGCGATGCCGATCTGGCGAAATCCACCATGACGGTGTATTTCCAAAAGGAATTTCCCGATCGCTTCGTTTCGTGCGGCATCGCCGAAGCCAACATGGTGGGCATCGGCGCGGGGCTGGCATACTCGGGCAAGATCCCGTTCGTTTCCAGCTTCTCCGCGTTCGTCATCAACAAGGGTTACGAGCAACTCCGCGCGGCCGTGGCTTATCCGCACGCCAACGTGAAGGTGGTCGGCACGCACAGCGGCATTTCCATCGGCGAAGACGGCCCGTCGCAGATGAGCATCGAAGAGACTTCGCTGGCCTGTTCCCTGCCCGGTTTTATCGTGATGTCGCCGGCCGATGAGGCGTCCACCAAGGCCCTGGTCCGCGCCGCCGCCGCGCATGTTGGACCGGTTTTCATCCGCACCGGCCGCCTTAAAGCGCCTACCATATATGGCGCCGGTCATAAGTTCGAAATCGGCAAGGCGGTCGAAGTCGCCGAGGGCAAAGACGTGGCCATCATCGCCAACGGCCTGATGGTGGCGCAAGCCCTGCTCGCCGCCGATACCCTCGAAGGCGAAGGCGTTTCAGCGCGCGTGATCGATATGCACACCATCAAGCCGCTTGACCGCGACGCCATCCGCCGCGCCGCCGAAACCGGCGCCATCGTGGTGGCCGAAGAGCATCTGGCCACTGCCGGCATGGGCGTGCGCGTGGCGCAAGTGGTGGCCGAAACTCACCCATGCGCCATGGAGTTTGTCGGCCTTCAGGATACGTTCGCCGAGTCCGGGCAGCCCCAGGAGTTGCTGGAAAAATACGGCCTGATGGCCAGCAACATCGTGGATGCGGTAAGAAAAGTGGTTGCCCGCAAGCGTTGATACGTGTGTGTATGTGGCGCACGCACTCTTGCGTGCAGCGTTCACACTCGTGTGAACGCGTCTTTTGCCGTTGCGAACCATGCGCTCACACGAGTGTGAACGCGGCACGCAGGAGTGCGTCGCAGGAGTGCGTGCGCCACGACAGTTTTTAGCCCATGCCCGAAAATGGAAACCTCGCCGACCTGCTGCTTCGCCAGTCGCCCTCGTGCTCATGGGCCGTCCGCGCCGACGGGGTCTTCCACCAGTTCTACGGAGACTGCTCCGGCATTTTCGGAAAACCAGGCGCCGAGCTCGTAGGACGCGCCGCCACCGAAGCGCTCGACCCCAAGCGCGCCCGCATTTGGATTCCCCGATTCTCCCGCGCGCTACGCGGTGAATCCGTTTCCCTGCGCCAGCAATCGGGCGATTCGGTTTGGAACGTGTCGCTCTTCCCCATGCGCGTGGCCGGCGAAATTCGCTACGCCGGCGCGTTGGCCCGCGAGGCCGGCGACTGGAGCAGAGCCGAGCATGACCTCCGCCAGACCGTACTCGGCGCCCTCAAATCGCAAGAGTTCGAGCGCAAGATGGCCTCCAAGTTTCTGCACGACACCGTCGGCCAGAATCTCACCGCGCTCGGTCTCCAGCTCGATCTCGCCCGTATGGATTTCGAATTGGCCGCGCCCGAGGCTTGCCGGCGTATCGAGGAAGTCCAGAAAGTCCTCGAAGCCATCATGGAAGACGTTCGCGCGTACAGCTATCGGCTCAACCCTTCCACGGTGGAGCGCGCCGGATTGCGTTCGGCGTTCGACCGCCTGTTGGGCGGCGTGCGCGAGCGATTCGCCGGCAACGTCCGCTTGAACGTGGACCCTTCGCTGAAGCTCGATCCGGCCATCGCGCCGGCGCTTTTCCAGATCGCTCAGGAAGCCATTGAGAACGCCGTGCGCCATGCCGGTTGTTCCGCCATCGAAATCGCGGTAAAGTCCACACGTAACGGCCCATCTCTCGAAGTGCGCGACAACGGGCGCGGTTTCGACGCCGCCGA
>Ga0182024_10021404_pt1 | contig 11738 bp, 12 predicted proteins | sample P32metaG_FD_120480 | JGI IMG/M metagenome (GOLD analysis project Ga0182024, IMG submission 120480) | Permafrost microbial communities from Stordalen Mire, Sweden - P3-2 metaG (Illumina Assembly) | ecosystem: Environmental > Terrestrial > Soil > Wetlands > Permafrost | place: Sweden: Stordalen... | reverse complement strand
GGCTCCGACGAAGCCGTCCGCCTCGTCCCCTACCGCAACCTCACGCTGGAGCAGGCCATCGAATTCATCGCCGACGACGAACTGGTCGAGGTCACGCCGAAATCCCTCCGCATGCGCAAGCGCATCCTGCAATCCAACCGCCGCCCGAAAAAAGGCACCCCCGCGGAATAGGCGCGCTATGGTGGAAGAAGTCTCGAAAAGAGCCTTGGGTCCGCCCTAGAGTCAGCCCTGCCCTCTCTCCCTGCTATCATGCTTGCGATTCCTAGTTAGGGGCCAGCATGTTTCGTATCCTCTGCACTCTCCTCCTTGCCGTTCCACTTGCAGCGCAAACACCTCTCACCCCGAAGCAGATATTTGAAAAGACCACGGCGTCGACCGTGATCATCCTCAGTGGCGAAGGGGCGGGTCGACTGCACAGCATTGCAACCGGAGTCATCATCTCCAAAGACGGTGTATTGCTCACTGCCCTTCACGCCATCAAAGGCGCCCTCGAGGTGCAGGTGCGCCTTCCCAATGGAGACATCTACGATCGCGTCGAACTCCTCGGCTCTGACGAGCGCCGCGATGTAGCCGCGCTCAAAATCACAGCCGGAGCGCTACCCTTCCTTACCCCAGGCAGCACTGCTTCGCTCGCAGCGGGCGATGCCGTCTACGCAGTCACTAACGCGAACGGCCTTGCCTTCAGCGCTACCGAGGGCATCCTCTCAGCAGTTCGGCCCGCCGACGAGGTACCCGGAGCGGGAACCGGATTTCGCCTGATCCAGTTCACCGCGCCCATCGCACCCGGAGCCAGCGGCGGCGCGCTCGTCGATAAAGACGGTGCGCTCCTTGGCATCATCACCGGCGGAGTCCACGGTGGCGCGGCTTTCGCAGTGCCGATCGAGACTGTGCTCGGCCTTCCCGAATCCGGCCGGCCCATTACACTCGGCTCCGGGGCCTCGCTCCAGATGCCCGCGCAGACCGCGGCCGCCATCCCCCAATCCAGCGCCGCCATCGCCAACGCCAACCCGCAACAAATCCTAAAAGATGCTAAGACCGTCTATCTCCATTCCAAGACCGCGTTTCTAACCGTCGATACCCTCGACCGAACCCTTGTAATGCAGAAAGACTGGGACAAGCTCGGCATCACCATCGTTGGCGATCCGCGCGTAGCCGATCTTCTGATCGAACTCGATCGCCCACTCTTCACCTACGTCCACACATTCGTCCTCTCCGACAAAAAGACCTCCATCGTCCTCGGCTCCGGAAAGGTCACCGCCTTTGACGGAACCATCGCCTCCGGCGGCCTCGCCAAAGAAATCGTCGGAATCCTAGTCGCTGCCCGTCTCCCGCCCCCACCCAAGAAATGATCCAAGCCACTTTCGGCTCCGAACCCCTACCCCTTTTCACGTACGCTGAACGGGATCGGGCGCGGGCCGGAACTGGGCGGCGCAAGGCTGGCGCGGTCGACCAGAACGTGGTCGCCGACCATGAGCCTGCTGGCCATGGAGGCCGACGGGATGGCGAAGTTCTGGAAGATGAACGTTAGAACGAACAGGCCGGTGACGAGCGTGCCGCAGAGCGAGGCGATGGATTGGAGGCTGTTTTCGACGGGTGGCTGGGGCTCAGGCTTCTTCATGGATTCCTTCCGGTGATGATTCGTGATGTCGCGGCCTGTGGAAAAATACCTGTGTTATGTTCTCTGGGTGACGGATAGACTGCCCGGGGGCTTGGTAATCTGACCGTCCTCGATTAATGGAGGCCGCCGATGTACGAAACTCAGGCCCAGTTTCTGCACCGTCCCAACACGAACGAGTCCTACACCTCTGTTTGCGCGCGCTGCTTCGGCACGGCCGGTTGGGGGCAGGAGGGTCCGGAGTTGGAGAGCGCGGAGAAGAGCCACGTGTGCAACAAGGAAGTTCTGCGTGCACGCGCCGCGATTTCCGATTGAGGGAAGCGGACCAAATCGTTTGTGATTGAGCCGGAGGCGAAGAATCCCCGCATTCGTGCCGCCACTGCCTTCGCCTACCCTCTGCGAAATCGAGATTCGATTCCAATCCAGTGTGAGAGAAGAGAAGCCTTGACGCGTCGAGGGGCCGTTTTCTTTTTGCGCAGTAACCGCGGGCTGAAAGGATGTTGAAAAGTTCGTTTTCGTTAAGGGCACGGATTTATCCGTGCCGTAAACGCCACCGAGTCAGAGGGGCTTCAGCCCCTGAGGTCACTGTAAGTGGCCGTCGAAGACTTTTTCAATTTCCTCTGCAGCCCGCTGCGGGTGTCAACGTGGCGCTAGTTCATCCAGCGCTTGTCGTTGGGGTCTTTGCTGGAGTCGGGGTCGATGTAGCGGCCTTCTTTGTCGAAGTGGACCTTGCGGCCCTGCTTGCCCATGTAGACCTCGAACTTGCGTGCGGCGCGGCGGCGACTGGCGCGATAATATGTGTTGCGCAAGCCGAAGATGCGCTCGCTGACAGCGAAAGCCAGGCCGCGGCGGGGGGCGTACTGCACATACAGGTAGCCCGCGAAGCCGGCAGAGAGATGCAGCAGGGCGCCGAAGACGTCTCCGCCTTTGAGCAGAATGGCGATGTCGACGAGGATGTAGATCGCGACCAGGTACTTGGCCTTAATATTGATGGGCAGCGGGAACAGCATGAATTCGAGATCGCCCATGCGCACGGCGATGGCGACCAGGATGCCGAAGATGCCGGCCCACGCGCCGAAGCCGGCGTCGTCGGGCGAGAGGCCGAGGACGCGGGTGAACGAGAGCGCCGAGGCGACGATGGCGCCGGCGATGGCCGAGGTGAAGTAAAGCTCGCGCAGGAAGCGGCTGCCGTATGCGCCCTCGAGGATGGAGCCGCACAGCCAGAGGGTGAGCGAGCTGAAGAGGATTCCGAGGATGCCGGTTTCGATGAAGGGATAGGTGACTAGCTCCCAGATCTGTCCCACCGCCACCGAACTGGGGTGCAGGACCAGGTGGCCGACCACCGCGTCGGTGGCTACGGGCAGGAACAGACGCAGGACGGCGATGCTGAAGAAGACAGCTACGTTGGTGAACACCAGTTGGCGCACCGTGCCGGAGAAGGGTGGGAAGGTGAGCGTGATGGGAGCGTTGCGCGGCATGGTTCTCTCATTTCACCACATTCCGGCGGATTACTTTGCCGGAGGCGGTGTGGGGAAGGTGGCGGCGCGGGTGGCGGTGGGGTAGACGGCCTGGCTGCGGTGGCCGGCGGCGTCGACCGAGCGCACCCCGAAGATGACATTGTCCTTGGAGACGGGGATGGTGATGTTGTTGGCGCGGCCGCCCGCTTGGGTTACGGATTGGACCGTCGTCCAGGCAGGCGCGGTGGTGTCGCGCGAGACGATCTCGTTGCTGGCGCCGGCGGGGAATCCGGCGGGCGGTTCCCACGTGAGCATGGTGTTGTTGTCGACCGCCATGGTCAGAACGTGCACGTTCTGCGGAGGGCCGGGGGCGAGCGCGAGCGTGGCCAGCGTGGCTGCGTTGAGGCGCGCCACGTTGGCGGTGTAGTTGGGGTCGACAAACTGGATGAGGTCGCCGAACTGGACCGGGCCCTGAGTGCCGTCGGCGTTGACGCCAGGGGCTACGCGGACGTTCTGATGCTGGTGGTTGAAGTTCTCGCGCCACTCGGTGAAGCGGACGGCGGGGAAGCCTTCAAGGTTGAAGCTGGTGTGGTCGCCGCCGCGCAGGAAGCGGTCGCGGCGGAATTCGAGCACGGGGTGGAAGGCGGGCGTGTACTTGCTGAGCATGCTGTGCGGGCGGCCGGGCGCGGCGGCGGGATGCTCGTCGCTGGGGCCGAAGTAGCTGGCGGAGATTTCGAGGATGGCGCGGGCAAGCTCGCGCGACGGCGAGTCGGACTCGGCGCCGGCGGCCTGGATGGAGTGCAACTGGTCGAGCGTCGCCGCGCCGGGGACGCCCTCGGAGAAGACGCGGACGGCGGTCTTGTCCTGCAGCGTGTCGCCGGGAGTGGTGTCGCCGCCGACGATGTCGTTGTTGAGGACGGCCTGGAGGTCCCAGCCTTCGGAGCGGGCGAGGCGCGCGAGGTGGTGGCTGCCGTTCAGGCCCTGCTCCTCGCCGGCGACGGCGACGAAGACAATCGTGGCCGGAAATTTGATGCCGCTGGAGGTGAGAGCGCGGGCGCACTCGAGCGAGACTGCTACGCCGCTGGCGTCGTCGTTGGCGCCGGGGGCGGGATTGTGGCTGTCCATGACGTCACTGTTGCGGGAGTCGTAGTGGCCGGTGACCAGCACCCGCCGGGCTGCCTGCGCGGGATCGGCACCCTTGAGGACGGCATAGATATTGACGATGCGCGTCGGCTTGGTGATGCGGGGCGCAGCGCCTCCGGGGACGGCGGCCTGGGGCGGCTCGATGAAGTCGTCGCGGCGGACGTCGAGGCAGTTGTTGCAGGCGGCGGAGATGCGCTTGAACTCGCTGAAGATCCAGTCCGACGCGGCCAGGACGCCGGTTTTGGGCGGCAGATCCGTGTCCATGCTGGAGAGCGTGCTGCGGTTGTTGAACGTGACCAGGTTGGCGATGTCGGAATAGATGTGGGCAGGCGCGATCTGCTGGAGCGCGGCGGCGATGGCGGGGTCGGGCGGCGCGGGGGCGATGGGTAGCTGGGCGGCCGAGGTGAGGGTCGCGAGCAGGGTGGCGGCGAGGAGAAGACGCAGGCTCGGCATGGAATCCATCATAGCGGGACAGGCGGGGATGGGTGGAACCGGCGCTTGATGCGGTTGGCGCCGATTTTTTTGAGCGCTTTGTGAGCGGGCTGCATCTGAGAAGCGATGTGTCGCGTGTGCTGTGTCGGGCGGGACGGAAAACTCCCCATGGCCGCCTGCGTCGAACCCTTCTGCAAGCGCAGGGCAGCAACCGGAGTTTGAGACAGTCTCAAAATGGGACGGCTGTGGGAATTGATTGCTTGACGTATCGCCGGATAGCTACTGATACTATCGGTGGCAGTTGTGCAAGTTGGGTGCATCAGGGCAGGGCTGGGTTCTGGGACGGGTGGCGCAAGCTGGCCGTGGGATATCCCATAGGCCGAAGTTCAACCTTCACAAGCTGCGGAGGCTTCTATCATGGCTGTTGTTTGTCCTGAATGCGATAACCCCATCACGGTTGACGCCGACGAAGTCGAAGAGGGCGAGACGGTGGTGTGCGATGAGTGTGGGCTGGAGTTGGAAGTGGTCTCCGTCGACCCGCTGGAGTTGGCGCCGGTGGATGTGGTTGGCTACGACGACGAGGACGATACGCCCGCGGCCGAAGAGGATGAAGAGTAGGTGACCGGCGGAGGCGATACACGGCCCCCAGCCGGAGTATAGTTGCGTCTATGGGATGGGTTGCAAATCGCACAGGACGGCTTGGACGAATGACCGCATTGTGGTGCGGGTTGGGGTCGCTGGCGGCTCTTGCCGCGCCCGCTCCGCTTGCGTGGGCGCAGGACCAGGCGGAGCGCCTGGTGCAGGGCAAGGTGGTCAATAAGGCGGGCGCCGGGGTCAAAGGCGCCACCGTGTATCTGAAGGACGAACACACGCTTTCGGTGAAGAGCTATGTTGCCAGCGACGATGGCTCCTACCGCTTCGGCCAGTTGACCCAGACCGCGGACTACCAGCTGTGGGCGGAGTGGAACGGCAAGAAGAGCGGGGTGAAGAACATCAGCTCGTTCGATACGCGCAAGGAATTCGATATGACGCTGAAGATCGATAAGTAGCGACTGCGCCGAACGCAGTCGAAGAGCCTGCCCTGAGCTTGCCGAAGGGATCTGAGGTTTCGCCGCTGGATTTTGTTCGTGAATTTCTGACCGCACCCCCTTCCCCCATCTATTTCCTTGTGGGTCATAGAGTTAGGCGGTTTGGGGGTTGACATGCGAATTTGGCCCATTGCAAGGCCGGTGCTGTGGAGGATGCTGAAAGGTTAGCGTCCAAAGAAGCCGCCCTCGGGGGCCAAAAAACCAGTCGATCCTATGGCTCTTACGGCACGGATAGATCCGTGCCCTTAAGCAAAACGGACTTTTCAGCATTCTCCTAAAGCCGTGCATCCCGCTGATTTTTGGGGTTATCGCTACGTTTTGCTCAACCGTCCTGATGCACGCTGAACCGCTCCGCCAGCATATTCAGCATCCACCCCCAACCGTCGGCATGCCGTCTTCCCATCGCATCATCCGGCACGCCTGAGTGCACCAGCGTCACCTCCGTCTCGTCGCCCAGGGGCGCGAACGTCACCGTCACCACCGATTCGAACCCCTGCGTTGCTTCGGACATCCACGTGTACTGGGCGACGCCGGCGCCGCCGGAGCTCTCGCCGCCTGGCCGCTCGATGCGCAGAAAGCGCCCATAATGCGCCCACGTCCTGCCCTCGTGTTCGACCGCGAAGTAGAACAGCCCATTCACCTTCACATCGATCAGCACCCGCCCCGGCCCGAGCCACGGTCCTCCGGGAGCCTTCGGGTCCATCCACACATCGAACACCGCCTCCGGCTTCGCGGCAATCGTGCGAGCAACAGTAAGTTCGGTCAGCTTCATCGTGCCTCCTGCGTGGTTTACAGCGGCATGCCGCGCACTCCGCCATTCTCGCACGCAAAGCGAATCACAGAGACCACGGAGAAACGGAGAGTACACAGACGAGTTCAGCGACCGGGCAATCTCTCTGTGTTCTCTGTTCTGCTCTGTGTACTCTGTGATTCGCTTTGCCAGTGTGGTGCGTCAGAAATTCATTAGCAAAATCCAGCGGCGAAAACGCGGGTCCCTTCGGCAAGCTCAAGGCGGGCTCTTCGACTGCGTTCGGCGCAAATGCGCGCCAAACTCCGCTCCGGATGACACTTCATTTATGTTGCCGAATCAGCTCCGCCCGCGAACTTTCAGGTGCAGGTCCCGCAACTGCTGCTCGCTCACCTCGGTCGGCGCGTCCACCATCAGATCGATGGCCTTCGCCGTCTTCGGGAACGCGATCACCTCGCGCAGGCTGGTCGCGCCGGCCAGGATCATGACGATGCGATCGAGGCCGAGCGCAATACCGCCATGCGGAGGCGTGCCATACTCCAGCGCGTCGAGGAAGAAGCCAAACCGCTCTTTCGCCTCCGCGTCGGTCATCCCCAGCGAGCGGAAGATCTCCGCCTGCACGTCCTGGCGATGGATACGAATGGAGCCCGACCCAAGCTCGGTCCCGTTCAGCACGATGTCGTACGCGAGCGCGCGCACGGCGCCTTTATCGCTGGTCAGCCGCCCGGCGAGAATGTCGTCCTCGTGCGGCGAAGTGAAAGGATGGTGCGCGGCGTTCCACAGCTTGGTCTCCTCGTCCCACTCGTACATGGGAAAGTCGGTGACCCAGCAGAACTTGAAATCCGCCGCCGTCCCAGTCTGCGCAAAGCGCCCATGCTTGTCGGCAAACTTCGCGCCAAGCTGCAAGCGCAGCGCGCCAACCCGCTTCCAGATCCACTGCGGATCGTAGTTCCACATCGCCGGCGTCCCCAGCTTCGGCGTAACCACCACCATAAGCGGAGTTCCTTTGATCGTCACGGCGATATTCCCAGAACTCTCCAAGGCGTCGATTATGGGCTGTGCTAGTAACTTGCCCTGTAGCTCCCGAGCGAGAGATTCAAATTCCGGGGCTTTCTCAAGGCGGTCGATATCCAGCAGATCGAGCCCGCAATCGCCAAAGCCCGCGCGCACCTCGCTCAGCAGAGCCTTGCGCGCCGTGCCGCTCAACTCGCCAACGCCCGGAATCACGAACCCGAGCACCGGAAGCGTCTGCTCGATCTTCAACGTGGTGCGCAACTCCGGCGTCAGCACATCGGTCAGCGTGACCATCGCCGGCAGCCGCATATCCGGCTTGTCGATGCCATAGTTGCGGATCGCCTCGTCGTAAGTCATCCGCACGAAAGGAGTCGTCAGCGCAACGCCCGCAGCCGCGAATGCCGCGGTCAGAAAGCCCTCGGTGACGCGAAAGATCGTGTCCTGCTGGGGAAAGCTCATCTCCAGATCGATCTGGGTAAACTCCGGCTGACGATCGGCGCGCAAGTCCTCGTCGCGAAAGCAGCGCGCCACCTGGAAGTAGCGATCGAATCCGGAGATCATCAGAATCTGCTTGAAGATCTGCGGCGACTGCGGCAGCGCGTAGAAGTGTCCCGGATGCACGCGGCTCGGAACCAGGTAATCGCGCGCGCCCTCGGGCGTCGATCGCGTCATGAACGGCGTCTCGATCTCCAGGAATCCTTCCGCGACGAGGTAGTTGCGAATCGCCATGGCCACGCGGCTGCGCAGCGCGAAATTCTTCTGCATCTCCGTCCGCCGCAGGTCGAGGTAGCGATACTTCAGCCGCACCTCTTCGTTCGCAATCGCCTCTTCCGCGGGCGAGAATGGAGGAGTCTTCGCCTCATTCAGCAGCAGCAGTTCGTCGGCGACCACTTCGATCGCGCCGGTCGGCATGTTGGGATTTTCGAGCCCCGCGCCGCGCAGCCGGACGTGTCCCTTGACGGCAACAACATACTCCGATCGCGCTGCATCGGCCTTGTCGTGCGCCGCGCCCACCTTCTCGTCGACGACCACCTGCGTGATGCCCGACCGGTCGCGCAGATCGAGAAAGATCAAGCCGCCATGGTCGCGCCGCCGGTTCACCCAGCCCATCAACACCACGTTCTGCCCCGCGTGTTCCGCGCGAAGCTCGCCACACATCTGCGTCCGCTGCAAACTACCCAGAAAGTCTAAAGTCACGATTTCTCTATTGTACGGAAAGGAGGCCAATTATTGCCGCCGAGAGCGGCTCACAAGTCCTCGGGCTTCAGCCCGGTCGCTTTGGCGATTCGCGCCAGTTAGTTCAGAGTGCACCTCGCACTGCCGCATCCAGTCTAATCCGGCGTTGATTCAGAGCGAAGAAGTTTCGCAAGCTCGCTGCGCTCTACCCTCACCTGTTCGCCGGTGGCGAAGGTTTTTACGGTGGCGGTGTTCGAGGCGAGTTCGTCTTCGCCGAGGATGACGATGTGGCGGGCGGATTTGTCGGCGGCTTCGAAGGATTTCTTCAGGCGGAAGGTTCCGTCGCCGACTTCGACCGAGAGGCCGGCGCGGCGGAGTTCGCGGGCGAGCGCAAGCGCGGCCGGGTTGCGTTCAACGCCCATCGGGGCAATGTACGCGTCGAGTTTGGGAACCCACATCTCTGAATCGAGATGTGGGGCACCCGGCTTGTTTGCTTCGGCCTGGGCTTGCAGCGTCAGGATCAGGCGGTCTTCGCCGATGGCGAAGCCGATGCCTGGAGCCTTCGGGCCGCCGAGCATTTCGCTCAGGCCGTCGTAGCGGCCGCCGCCAAGCAGCGCGTTCTGCGTGCCCAGGCCGGAGCCGTCGGGAACGGTGAACTCGAACGTCGTGCGCGTGTAGTAGTCGAGGCCGCGAACGAGGCGTGGATTCACCGTATACGGAACGCCGCACGCGTCGAGCGCCGCGAGTACCGCTTGAAAGTGCGCCGTTGAATCCGCATCCAGAAAATCGGCGATCTTCGGTAGTGCGTTGATGATGTCTTGATCGTTGGGCTCTTTCGAGTCGAGCACCCGCAGCGGATTGGTCTCGGCGCGGCGCTGATTGTCCTCGCACAAGCGGTCCTTCACCGGAGCAAGCGCCTCGCACAGAGCCACGTTGTAGCGCTTGCGGTCGTCCGACGAACCAACGGAGTTGAGTTCCAAACGCCAGCCGCGCACGCCAAGTTCATCCAGCAGCGTGGCCAGCATCTCCAGCACCTCGGCATCGCGCAGCGGGCTTTCTGAACCAGAGGAAACAGGACCAAGCACCTCGACGCCGATCTGCCAGAACTGGCGATAGCGTCCGCGCTGAGGCCGCTCGCGGCGGAACTGCGGCCCAATGTAGAAGAGCTTTTGGAGATCGCCGCGCGCGTCCAGTTTGTGCTCGATGTACGCGCGCACAACGCCAGCAGTATTCTCGGGGCGGAGGGTCAGGGATTGGGACGATTTATTGAAGTTTCCAAACACGTATTCGATTACAAAGCCATCGTCGACCCACTCTTCCGGTTTAGCCGGGACGGGCGAAGCGATAACTAGCCTTTTGATCGCTTTGACATAACGCCCCCGATCAAGAACTTCCCCTAGGTCGGTGGAATCGCCCTTATCCAGATATTCATCGAGGTCCTCGCGTCGGGGGAAGGTGGGCGCATTTATCGCGGCGTAACTCGCCATCATCTGAGAAGTGAGATGTGAGGCAAACGCGACCAATTGCCGAGGTCCATCAGGAGGGTCAAGGGAGAGATCAAATGGAGCGTCCTCTCTACCGTACCCGATCGGCTTCAGTGGATGGTTGCGAACCCACCAATCTAGCAGAGCTTCCTTGTCGAATCTCTCGCCATCACTCCACGTGTACATCTCCTTGGAGACGATGTCGGTTTCTTCGCCTACGCCGCGGGCGAAGAGTTGGGTGTCTTCGAAGATGGGGGTGCGAATCTCGCCGAAGCCATAGCGCGAGAAGACGTTGCGCGCGACCGATTCGACGCGGTTCCACAGGGCGGTTTCAGGGGGAAGAAGGTCGCGGGTTCCGCGCACGGCTTTCAGGGGGTTCGAGGGTTTGGCCTGTGTAGACATCGACTTCCAGTGTAGCGAAACTATGTTTTGACGGCGCTGAACTCGCGACGGGCCGTTGCAGAGCCTGTCCATTGAGGCTTTGGCATCTCACTTCGAGGAGGTAAATTGTGAATCGACTTGGGAAATTCGCAGCTCTCTCTGCTCTCTCCGCAGTGCTTTTCAGCGGCATGGCGATCGCGCAGGATGACCATCATGACGACGCCCACCACCAAACTTACGTCAAGCACGACGAGTGGAAAAAAGGCTATCACATGAAGAAGGAGGACTGGAGCCGCGGAGAAGCCGTGGACTACCGGACCTATCATCTGAAGGCGCCGCCGCGCGGCTACGAGTGGCGCGAAGTGGACGGCAACTACGTGCTGGCCGCGGTCGCGACCGGCGTGATCGCGTCAGCTATCATCGCAGCGGCAGCGCACTGACGCCCTGGCTGCTCCTGGCCGAAGAGCCTCGCTGCGGCGGGGCTCTTCGTTTGCCTACAGAACCTACTTGCCCGCGGTTTCTTTCAAGTAGATCGCGGTGTAGTCGACGTAGTTGCTGGCGTACTTCAGGATCATCTCGCGGTCTTCGGGCCCGAGCGTGCGGCGGACTTTGCCGGGCACGCCGGCAACCAGCGAGTTGGGCGGAATGACGGTGTGCTCGGGCAGCACGGTTCCGGCGGCGATGATGGAGCCTTCGCCGATGCGGCAGTCGTTGAGGATGGTCGCGCCCATGCCGATCAGGCAGGCGTCCTCGACGGTGCAGCCGTGGACCGTGGCGTTGTGGCCGATGGTGACCCACTCGCCGAGGATGACCGGATAGACGTAACGCATGCCGTGGAGGACGGCGCAGTCCTGGACGTTGGAGTTGGCGCCGATGTGGATGTGGTTGACGTCGCCGCGGACCACGGCGTTCATCCAGATGCTGGCGTGCTCGCCGAGGACGACCTCGCCGATCACTTGCGCGGACACGTCGATGTAGCAGGAGGCGGGTACTACGGGCAGAATTCCCTGGTAAGGCCGGATCATCTCTTCTCCATTCTACGCGATGCGGTTGTGGCGGATGTGCAGGAAGTTGCAGTTTCCAGCCGACATAGGATGGTTTTACGTCTACGGGAGGCGCAAAATCGTCTAGAAATCGGTTGCGCGCTGGCGATTGTGCGCTATTATGAAGGCTGCCCAATCTGCGACGATTCGGAGGTGT
>Ga0182024_10021403_pt1 | contig 11739 bp, 4 predicted proteins | sample P32metaG_FD_120480 | JGI IMG/M metagenome (GOLD analysis project Ga0182024, IMG submission 120480) | Permafrost microbial communities from Stordalen Mire, Sweden - P3-2 metaG (Illumina Assembly) | ecosystem: Environmental > Terrestrial > Soil > Wetlands > Permafrost | place: Sweden: Stordalen... | reverse complement strand
ACGCCACGGCCGAAATGCCGATGGCAAAAACGCTGCCGGCCAGCCACACTTTTTCGAAGGTGACCGCCGTGGCCAGCCACGCCTTGAATTGCGTGAGGAGTCCTCCCACGCGCTTGACAGGATTTTCCATGTAAGCGGCGAACAGCCCGTGCATTCCGTAGGCAAAGACAATCACCAGCGCCCAGCTGAAAACGTGCATGAACTTGGTGGGGTTCCGGATGGTGGACGCGTAAGGCAGCGCATAGAAGAGCCGGTAGAAAAAAGGCAGATACTTGCCGAAAGAGAGCAGGGTTGTCACCACCAACACGCCGGTCCAAAACCAAACCGCCCGTCGCTGGTTTGTTGAGAAAGGCGAACCGTTTTTGCGGAACGATTGGAGAATGCCCCACAGGGACACCATTACCACGAACACGCCCGCGTAGAGGCCGGTACCCGAGAGGCGTCTGAGGCCGCTTCCGGGCCCGTTGTCGCCAATCAAGCCCCAGTATTGATCGTCCTGGGGCTGGTCGTCATCGTACATGTGCCAGCTGTTGCGATATCCGAAAATGCCCGGGACCATGATCTGCAACACTTCGGACTTTGGCAGGCTCCAGGTGGTGGCTTGTTGCCACCGCGCCTCGCGGGTCGCCTCATCCTGGGCCATGCCGGCCACGCCGCCAATCTGGGTGCCGATCAATGTGGTCAGCGTATCCGTCGCGATCAGCGCCGCGAACGCGGCCACGATGACGACCCGGCCGACCCCCCGCCCCAAATTCTGGACGGCGCCGGGGTTGGCCTCGTCCATGAAGAGCGATTGAAAAATGACGTAAGCCGCGACGAACAGGCTGAACAACGCGCCCACGTCCCAGCCCTGCATCACGCCCATGCCCGCCGCCAGTCCCGCCAAAATGACCCGCACCCAGGAGCGCCAGGGCGAGCTCTCGGTGACGCGGGCAATCGCCGCCAGCGCCAGATAGTTGGCGGCCACACAGAGCGATTGGGCCACAATGCCCCAGCACGTCGTGGAGAAGAAATCGGAATTCAAGGCGGTTGCTATTCCGCCAAGGACGCACGCCAGCGGGGCGAGCCGGAGTTGCCGGAAAAAGAGCCACGCGCAAAGGCCCAGAATCAGCAACCCGATGGGCGCGGCAAATTTGGCGTAACCCAGCGGCGACAACAGCATGCCGAGGGCCTGACTCATGCTGGGGTCACGTTTGATGCCCTCGTTTCCCAGCCAGTTGAGGTCCGACCAAATGCTCCCAAAGGTGTCGAGTGTCGTGTCGAAGCTTTTACTGCTGATGGCGCCCAGTGGGCCGTCATTTGAAAAAAGAACCTGATTGGGCTGAAAGCTGCGATGAAATAGAGCGGCCAAAACCGCCGTCAGGATCACCAGAAGAATCAGGAATCCAGGCCGCCTGCCGGTGGAAACGCCGTCCGATGCTGAATTTTTGTTCATTTTATTGGTCCCGCCAGTGGCCGAATCCCGGTTAGTGGCTGTCGCCCGCATGGTTTGACAACTTCCGCGTAAAGTTGCTCATCCAAATTTGCCAGTGGGCCGGAGCCTAGCCCATCCTGACCGGCAGGTAAATGGTATAAATCAACGTTGCGGACCCGCGCCTGGTCTGCGCCAGTGCCCCGCTCACCATCGCGAAGCAGTTTTGGCCGGCGGTACCGATTCTTCTAGCGATGCACATCCGCCACCGGCGCAAAGAGCCACTTATTGGCGGACGGGAATTCACGACGCCAAAACCATTCTGCATGCTGGCCGTCGGGGCTGACGACGGACCGCAAATCCTCCAGCTTGAAGCCTGCGATGACCAGCGACTCCACCATTTGTTGCTGAAGTTTTGCCAGGCGATCAGGTGGTGTGGTTTCCTTCAGGCCGCACAGGAAATAGAAACGCGTGGCGGGCTTCAGGCGTTTGGCCTGAAGTGCCAGGTCGAAAAGTTTTGGTTGCATGTATAGCGGAGCCGAGAACACGCAAACCCGGCCGAAGATGTCAGGATATTTCAGCGCGGCATAAAGCGAGATGATTCCGCCCAGACTCGACCCGGCAATCCCAGTGTTGATGCGATCGGGACGCGTACGGTAATGCTGGTCGATATACGGCTTGAGCGTTTGCACGAGGAAGGCCAAATACTTTCCGCCTTCGCCGCCGTCGTTTTGTTTGAAGTCTGGTTGATACTCCTCCATGCGATGCTGCCCGTCGTTGTCAATCGCCACCACGATGCATCCCGGGTCGCCCTCCGCCTGAAGCTCGTCGAGCGTCTCGTCCACGCCCCATTCGCCCGCAAAACTCGTGGCGTCGTCAAAGACGTTCTGCCCGTCGTTCATGTACAACACAGGATAAGTATTCGTGGACGTCGCGTAGTCGGGCGGAAGATAGAGCCAGATGCGCCGCGTCCGGCCCAGCTGCGGCATGTCGAAGTTCGTGCTCAAGATGGACACCGACGCCGTCGTCGTGGACTTCCTTGCCGTCGTCGTATTGGTCGATTTCCAGGCCGCAACCGTACCAACGTACGTGGCCTCGCCCGAGGCGGGCACCATATACGTGCGGTTCGGAACGTCATCGCCCGTGCCGGTGGTTTCCACGGACTCCCAGGAACCGAGGGTGAACTTGAATTCCAGGTTCGTTCTCGAGGGCGGGTGCAGCACCGCGGTGCGGTTGCTGCCATGGCCGTTCATCGCAAATTTGTTCGGGTCCCACGGCCCGAGTTCCGGAAGACTTCCTGCCAGATAAACCGTCCCGCTTGCCGCCGGCACGGCGGCCTGTATGGTGACTGTGCGTTGAAGGCTGTTTGTATCGCCCGATTCAGCACCGGCCATCGTGGCCAACAGCGCGGTGAAAGTAAAAATTTGCAGGGAAACCAGGCGGCTTATATTGCGCCGATTTTTAGATCCGGCCCGCGATGTTTTGGAAAGGCGGATATTCACTTGGCAGGCGACACGCGGTACAGTGCCGCGCCATGATAGTTGATGGCGGGCGCAAATTCATTGGTGACCGGACCGAGGTCCTGGTGCGTCCAGAGGTCCCGGAAGTCGGCGACATCCGCAAATCCAAGCTCCGATAGTTTTACCGGCACGGACGCCGAAACATTGGTCCCATTAGTTGACGGCGCGTTGCCGCCCGGCTTCGTGCGCGTGTTGAACAGCCCGAGATATTTGTCCGGCGAACCGGGCACATCGGCAATCCATCCATAAAGACCCTCGCGATTAAACAGTTCGCGATTGTTGTTGCTATTTTGGTCCACGGCGATGACTTCATCGTTGGTCAACAGCGAGAGCGTGAAATCGTCCAGCTTGGTCAAATCCGCGCCAATCATCAGGGGCGAACGCGCCATGCTCCAGAGCGACATCAGCGTGATTTGTTCGTCATGCGTAAAATGAGTTTTGTTCTTTCCCATTTGCAGAACGCCAATCGGCAGCATGTCGGCATCAGGCCAATGGCCGAGGCCGCGATGGGGCGTCCAATCGCGCACACGGGCGAACTGCTCGAAAAGCAGCCTCCAGTTGTCCCAGAAATCATCGCTGATGCGCCACATGTTCGCGTGGGTGCTGACATGTTCGCCCGCGCTCAACGGCGTGGCGCCCGGTGACGTGCTGAAAACAATCGCCCGGCCCGTGCGGTCAATCGCATTGCGGATGGCTTCGATTTCCGGCTGATGATACGGCCGGGAAAGATCGTCCACCTTCACGAAGTCCAAATCCCACGCCGCGAACTGGTCGAAAACGGAATTGTAATATTCCTGCGCGCCGGGTTTGGTCATGTCCACGCCATACATATCGCTGTTCCACCGGCAGGTGTTGTTGGTGTCGGCGATGTCCGCGGCGGTGTAACTCGTGCCCTTTATCGGAGTCCGGGCATTGACCGCCTGACGCGGAATGCCACGCATCAGATGCACGCCGAATTTTAGACCAAGGCTATGAACGTAATCAGCGATCGGCTTGAAACCCCGTCCGTCTGCCGCGGAGGGAAATTTATTGGTGGCCGGCAGGAGCCGCCCCCATTCGTCCATTTCCAGTTTCGCACCCTTGTGATAATCGAACCCGGTCGCGTTCGGCTCGTACCATTGGATGTCCACGACAATGTATTGCCAGCCGTGCTGATGCAGCGTTTGCGCCATGAAATCCGTCTGCGCGCGGGTTTGCGCCTCGGTGACGGTCGTGGCAAAACCGTCCCAACTGTTCCAGCCCATCGGCGGCGTTGGCGCCCAGGCCCAATGCGCGGGATCCGCCGCCTGGACTATCACCGGACCGGCCAACAGCACGACAACAACCGGCATTAAGACGAATCTTGGTTTCAGGCTCATGGTTTTTACAGTTGAACGTTCTAGGGCAGGGGCCGCAGTGAATAAGGCGATTGGTTTATCATTATATCATGCGGGCGCCGCGCCGAAATCATTTTCACCTCATCCCCCTTTCCGCTGCAACTCAAAATCCGCCGCCCGCCTTCGCCCGCGGTGGATCGCGTTCATTTTAACGGTTGTTACCTCGGCAGCCATCCGAATCCGGAACCGAAGAAGATTTTCTAACTGTGCAGGGTGCTGAACCAGCCTGGTTGGGCCGGACAATCCGCCCGGGCTCCCCCGAGCGGCCGTAAAATTTTTGTCATGCTGAAATTGGCGCACGCCTTACGGCGAAACCGAACGGAAGTATCGCACCGGGCCGTTCGTGGCCGGCCAGTCCGTATAAACGTAAGTGCCGTACTGGTCTGCAGTCAGCGTGGTCACATCCTGCCAGAAGGGCAGGTTCAGGCTGGTTGTGGATTGTACCCGGTATAAGACCCCGGCCATGCCGTCAAAGATGACCTGCACGGAGCTGTTGCCTGCCTGCACAATGGTCACTTGCGACGCCGGATTCGTGCCGCCCCGCACATCCACCAGCACCGTGCCCACGGCCGTCCCTTCGCAGTGTCCATCACTGATGGTGTAATTGAACGCGTCCGCGTTGGTCAGCCCTGCCGGCGGCAGGTAGTAAATTGAAACACCGCTCCAAGCGACGCTTCCGCCCGCCACGCTGTTCGTGGCCACGTTGATCAGGCTCAATGGATCGCCGTCCGCATCGGTCGCGCCCGTGAGAAGACTGCTCGTATTGATGCGAACGCCGGCGCCGGGGTATCTTTGGACGATGACTCCGCCGGGAACGGGCAGATGATCCTGCGCCAGGACGGCCACGGAACTGGTGGTTGCGCCGTAGGCGTTGCTGGCAACCATGGTGTAATTGCCAAAGTCCGACGGCTGAACATTCAGCACGGCCAGGTTGGTGCCGTTTTGGCCGGCCAGGTTCGCGCCATTTTTTTGCCATTGATAAGTAAGCGTTCCTGTCCCCGTTGCGGCGGAACTGAAAATGACGGTGCAACCCGGCTGGACGAGCTGGCCAAGCGGTTCCAAGGTGATGACGGGCGGGAACAGCAGAGTCAGCGCGGCATTCGTGCTGTTGGTGCGGCCATACAAGTTGGTGACAACGACGGAATAGTTGCCCGCGTTTGCCGCCCGCAAATTGTTCAACACCAGCGCCGCGTTGGTGGCCGTGGGATTAACCGAGGCCAGGATGTTGCTCTGATTGAACTGCCATTGATAGTGCAAGGGCAGGGTGCCGACGGCGCCCACGCTGAAAATTGCCGTGGTCCCGAGAGCAGCCGCCTGGCTGGCGGGTTGCGAGATGAGAATGGGCGGCTCGGCCGGTTGACACTTGCCGCCGCCGCCCGCGTTGTAAATGGTCTGGATTTGGGCCGAGGACAGCGCCGTGTTGTAAAGGCTGAACTCATCCATCAAGCCGGTGTAGGATATGCCCGACGCCGGCCGGGTGGCCAAATAAAGACCGTAGCTTGTCCGCGGCGTAAAGGTCCCAAGGCTTAGTGAGGCCATGTTGGTGCCATTAAGGTATAATGTGGCTGTGCCGCTCGACTTGTTGTAGGTCAAGGCGACGTGTTGCAACGTGCCGGTGTTGAGGATCCCTCCGGCGGAGGCAATGGTGTGCCAGTTTCCCCCGGTGTCCACGATGTTGGCGAACAGGCAGCCCGGTCCGCCGCCGCTACCATCGGTTGGCTGATTGATCCAGAAGTGCGATCCAAAATTGCCGGCGCCATCATTCCATTCCATCAGGGGCTCATCCACATTCAGACTGGCCGGCTTGATCCAGCCTTCAATGGTGAGTCCTTGGTTGGTTCCGACATCGAGGCTTGGGGAGGCGGGAATGCTGACATACCCCGTCGCGCCGTCGAACTGGAAGGCCTGCCCCACTTCACCCTTCGTAAAGCTTGTCCCCCCAAACAGCGTTCCATTATTTGTTCCGAACGCATCATTCGCATTCCCTTCTGCCGCCCACCAGCTTACCAACCCGGACGGCGGTGGTGTGCAGGGCGATGTCAGACTCACCGTCAACAGCGCGTTGGAACTGTTGGTAAAACCCTCCAGATTGGTGACCGCCACCGAGTAAAGATTGCCGGACTGGCTTACCTGCACATTGGTCAGAACCAGCGTGGCGTTGGTGGCCGCGGGGATGTTCGTAGTATTCGCGAACCACTGATAACTGAGCGGCTGACTTCCGGCCGCGCCGACGCTGAAGCTCACCGTGCTGCCGGTTAACACCGTCTGGCTCTGGGGCTGACTGGCAATGGCCGGCGGCGCGGAACATTTACCCGCCGCTCCGGCGTTGTAGACGGCCTGGATTTGGGTGGGGGACAGGGCCACGTTGTAAAGGCTGAACTCATCCATTAAGCCGGTGTAGAACGTGGTCAGAAAAATACCGGTCGGAGGTCGAAACCCAAGATATAGATTGTAAGCGGAGCTGGTTCTGGGGGTGAAGACGCCCAGATTCTGCGCGGCCACATTGGTGCCGTTGAGATATAACGCGGCCGAGCCGCTGGATTTGTCATAAGTCAGGGCCACATGACTCAAGACGTTCGTGGCAAGAATATTCCCGCTGGAAGTGATGGTGTGGTAAGCGCCTGATGTATCGACTATGTTGGCGAACAAGCAGCCCGGTCCCCCCCCGTCGTTTCCTGTCGGCTGATTAATCCAGAAATGGATCCCCAGGCTACCATTGCCGTTTTGGAGGCCGTCATTCCATTCCACCAAGGGCTCGTCCACATTCAGGCTGGCCGGCTTGATCCAGCCTTCGATGGATAGTCCTTGGTTGGTTCCGATGTTTAAACTGGAGGAGGCGGGAATGCTGACATATCCCGTGGCGCCGTCGAACTGAAAGGCCTGTCCCACCTCGCCTGGGGCAGAGCTCAAGGCGCCTTGGGCCGTGCCGTTGTTTGTTCCAAACGAATCGGCTGCATTACCCTCCGCCGCCCACCAACTTACCAGGCCTGCCGCGGGCGGATCACAATTTGGCACGTTTACCGTCAATACCGCGTTGGAACTGTTCGTCATGCCGAACGCATTGCTTACCACGACACGATAGTTGCCGGCTTCAGCCAACGTTGTGGGGCTGAGCACCAGTGTTGCATTGTTCGCGCCCGCAATATTCGATGTCCCCTGTTGCCACTGATAATACAAGGGTTGAATGCCCGTTGCTGCCGCCGTGAAAGTCGCTGTCAACCCGGCTGTCACCGTTTCATTCGTGGGCTGGCTGGTGATCGTGGGAGGAGTGCCCGGCACGGAGCTTTGAAACACGGCCACGTCATCCAGGCCAAAATTCCCGTTGTCGTTGCGCACTCCAAATTGCAGCACGCTGTTGGTCCCACTTGCCTCCACCAGAACCTGGATGTTGGTCCAGCCGCTCAACCCGGCATTGGCCTTGTCGAACACCACGCTTCCGTTCCAGTCCACCTGGAAGTCATTAACTCCGCCCAGACCTTCATTCTCCAGCCAGAACGAAATCAAATATACCTGGCGGGGGCTTGTCGCCAGCGTTTGACCCAGATACCCCGGCGTTCCGCGCGGCCCCAGTTCCGCCCCATACACGCCCGAATGCACATACAATGAATTGGAGGTGACCAACATGCCCACCGTGTTGCCGGACACCGTCCAGCCCAGGAAGTTTCCCAATTCAAACCCGTTGTTCGGAAGCGGCAGTTGTCCCGTCTGCAACGTGAAAGGCATATTCTGCACCAGACCGCTGGTGAGGTTACTGAACACCAGATTCGCGCTGTAAAGCGCCGGCGGCAGGGTGTTCGCCGCGGCGTTGAGGCTCACCGTTACATTGGTGACCGCGCCGGACGCCAGCGTGCCCCCGCCCAGGGAAATGTTGAGCCAGGACGCGTTGTTGGACAAAGACCAGTTTAGCGCGGCCAGCCCGGAATTGCTCAACGACAGGTTCAGCGACGAAACGCTGAACGGCCCGGCCACCGGCCCAACCGAGTTGAACCCGTTTGTTGGGGAAATCACCAGCGGATCATGCACCACCAGCGAGAAGGGCAGCAGATGCACGGAATTGCTGGTTACATTGGTGACCGCCAGGTTGGCAGAATAAAACCCGGGGGGCAGATTGCTCGAAGCCGCGTTCAGACTGACCAACAGGTTCGTCGTTGCACCCGCCGGCAACACTCCGCCGGTTGACGACGTGCCCAGCCACGTGACCGGATTGCCCACCGACCACGTCAGCGTTCCAGCCGAGGTGTTCGTGAGGGTGAAGTTCTGCATGGTGACGCTAAACGGTCCTCCCACCGCCCCGCTGGCGGCGAAACCCTTGATTGGCGCGAGGGCCAGGGTGTCTGGTGGCACGATGGCATTGATCAACTGCTGGCCCCGCGGCGTGCCCCAGCCGGTGCACAGATCATAACCGGCCACGGCGGGAAAATGCGTCGCGCTGCCGTTATTGCCGGTGGTGATGTCATGGAAGGCCTGCCCATAGCCGCCGCCCAAGCCAATCTTATAGACGGCCGGATTGAGGAATCCCACCGGCGGCAGGCGGTTGCCGGATGCCTGCTGGTTCATCAAGGAGGTGAATCCCGCCCATAGCGGCGCCGCGCAACTGGTGCCGCTCACGTTATAATCCCGGTTGTTCGCGCGCACGTAAATATTGTTTGCGGTCAACGCCACATCGGGGGTATTGCGCATCGTCGCGGACCCGAAATTGGCTGACATGCTGACCGGCAATTGCCAGCTTGGGATGGGATACTGCGTGCTGATCCCTCCGCCGCTGTCAGGGGTCCACGTCGTTTCCGACACCCACGCGCCCGCCGGACCGGTTGTGGTCAAGGTCGTCCCACCCACTTCCGTGATGTAAAAGGTGTCGCCGGGAAAAGGGATCAGCCCGCTGTAGGCGCCCGAATCACCCGAGGCCGCCATGAACGACTGCCCCTGCGCCGACATCTGTTGAAAAATCCCGTCGGCCACCGGGTCGGCCGGGCCATTGGGAATAAACCAGGAGCAACTTAACTGTTTGGCGAGATTATCATTGGCCATCCGGTTGAGAATGTCATGCCAGTTGCCGAACGGCCCCGCCATGTACACGATCACGTTCGACAACCCCGGCGCCATCGAAATGGACATCTCAATGTCCAGTGAAACCTCCACTTCCCCGCCGTTGCCCGTCGGGCCGCCGCCGAACCCGTCCAGCAATACATTGGTCAGCGTCACATTCGGCAGACCGGCCGCAGTTTCGTAGTACGTAATGTCGCTGGCGGTGTAACCGTCAAACTGCAAGAGTCCCACGCTTTGCCCCGCGCCCGTGAGGGTCGTATCGGGAACATAAGCCGCCCGGAAATCCTTGCCCAAGTAAGTACCCCCCAACCCCGACCCGGTGTTGGCGGTTGCATTGTCACTGCTGGTCAATGGCGTCGCCACCAGGCGCGGACGCGGGCGCGCGTAATTATCCAATCCGCTGATGCCTGCCACCGGCACCGCCAGATCCAGCGATGGATCCGCATCCGGCGCGTAAAAGGTGCGCGGCTCCCCGGGATGTTGATAGTTGTTCATTCGGACATGCAGGGCCTTTTCGATGTCTGCCACCGAACCCTCCACATCCAGCAGGGTCCGGTTGGGATGACGCGCAGAAATTGTCAATCCATTGGTCCGGGCAAATGCCGCCACCGCCTCGTAATCCTGCGCGGTGGGTCCAAATTGTTCCGTGAACTGTTCCGGGCTCAGGTAGTGGTGGAAATTGGGGCTGGTGGGATTATAGATCTGCTGCAGCAGGTTGGAAAGCGCCCCCTGATTGCGCAAAGGCAGGCCAATGACGAAGCTGAGCCGTTGTAAGGACGGCACCCGGCCAAGCGGAGTCAGACTGGCCGCCACCGCCGGAACCTGACCATGCAGCCGCTGTAATCCCACCCCTTGCAAGGGCAGGGCAAGCAGAATGGATGTCAAAACCAACCCGCCTCGCAATTTATGCTTCATAGATGCCTTACACCTCACTTCCGTTCTTCCGGTTTGGCGCACAACTATTCCCCGTTGCTGGGCGGGTGCCGTTTTTTGAAACAAGACGACACCCTACCCAGAATCCTCGGAAATATCAATCCTTTTCAGTCGTAGAAAAAGGCTGGTTGCGGACATGCTTCGCAAGCGTTGCCGGCCGAATTTGCCATCGGAACCGGCTGATTGTACCGGAAAACTGCTCCGCTGGCCGCACCAGAGAGTTCGTGCGCTGGCAGCCCCGTTCATTCAATTCTTGACGAGAAATCGAAGTGATGGATATTGCGTGCCATGAATCCTTTTGAGCTCAAACTGCAATGTCAGCAGCGTGGTGTCAGAGACACGGTCGGCGGACCGGTTCTTTAGTCTCCGGGGTTCATACACGCGTTGCTCCAACTCGAAATCAGCCAATCCCTGAAGGAATGAATTCATTGGTCAAGACAACTGACCGGGTGGATTTGACGCCCGCGCAAACGGCGCGGATGGGCTGTTCTCGCTTTTTGTCCCCTGTTTCCCGGCGGCCGCTGGCTGGCCGGCGGGACGGGCCTGGGAGTACATTTGTTTTCCATGAGGAAGGGCCTGAGAGCGTGTTTGAAAACAGATTAATTTCGCGCCAAGCGGGCGAGCATGAGACGGATCATTGCCAGATAGACCATCGTCTCGCCGGTCTTGGCCTGGTGTTCTTAATCGCGATTGAGTCGTCAGTAGCGTCCCAACCAGCCGAAGGTGCGTTCGACCACCCAAGAGAGTTTTCCGGTTGCATTCATGATGCCCCCCGGATACTTTCGACAGCGCTCACAGCAGATGAATCGGCATGCCTGGTCAATTCAAAATGAATCGTCATCCAGTCGTTGCCGTCCAGCGCCCCGCCCGATGAACATCCAAGAAACCAGGAAAGTCTATCTCCAATCCTCGCGGCTTTCGCCTCCGACCAGGTTTCAATTGGCGCTGCTCGGTCTGATCGGCTTGTTGCTGACCCCGGTTTATTGGCTGCTGGCCGCCTGCACGTCCTTACCGGGCTTGGGCATGCGCTGGAAGTGCGCCCTGCTCGGCCTGCGCCTGCTTTTCAAACACAAAGAGCCGCTGGATCTCAAAACTGTTTTACTGCTCCTGTTTTGTCCGATGGATTCCACGCGTTATTTCGAATTTGATTTTGCGTGGCGCGTAATGTCCATCCGCGCAGCCGAAAAATACCTCGATGTCTCCTCGCCGCGGCTCCTCTTTATCCTGTATCTCCTGAAGCAGAGAAGTCTTGTCGCAGACTTGATCAATCCGGACAAGGCGGATCTCGCGGACACGGAGTCGTTGGTTCGCGCCGCCGGCCTGCTGCCGCGGAGCCGGTTACTCGACTGTTTGATTGCCGCCGCGCCGTTCGCGCCCGCCTCATTCGACCTGATCACGAGCATCTCCGTGGTCGAGCACATCCCGGACGACCTGGCGGCGATTCAGAAAATTT
>Ga0182024_10021402_pt1 | contig 11739 bp, 9 predicted proteins | sample P32metaG_FD_120480 | JGI IMG/M metagenome (GOLD analysis project Ga0182024, IMG submission 120480) | Permafrost microbial communities from Stordalen Mire, Sweden - P3-2 metaG (Illumina Assembly) | ecosystem: Environmental > Terrestrial > Soil > Wetlands > Permafrost | place: Sweden: Stordalen... | reverse complement strand
GCCGCCACGTTCGGCATTGCAGGCCCAGTCATCGCCGGACGCGTCAAGACTACCAACCTCCCGTGGGTCGTCGACGAGAAGGCGCTGTCGCGACGGCTCGGCATTCCGCGTGTGCGACTCCTGAACGATCTCGTGTCGATTGCTTTCGGCGCGGTCGCGGCGCCGAAGAACGCCTTCGTGCGGTTGCAAGGGGGGCCGCCACGACACAGCAAAGGGGAAACGCTCGCCGTAATCGCGGCCGGCACAGGGCTCGGCGAAGCGGCGCTCGTGTGGGACGGCGAACGTCTAGTCCCCTGTGGTTCGGAGGGCTCTCACGGAGACTTCGCGCCCCGCAACAAGCTCGAGTGGGAGCTCTTCGAGTTTCTTGCCAAGCGCTTCAAAGGGCACGTGAGCTACGAGCGAATCGTGTCCGGCCCCGGCCTCGGGAACGTGTACGACTTCTTTCGCGAGGTGAAACGCATGCGTGAACCCGCCGAAAGGGCGCGTGCTCTCGCGGACGCGCCTGATCGAAACCAGCTCATCGCCGAGTACGGTTTGGCGGGGAAAAGCCGCGCGTGCAAAGCAGCGATCGACCTCTTCACGACCGTATACGGCGCTGAGGCGGGCAACGTCGCACTCCGGTTTCTCTCGACCGGCGGTTTGTTTCTCGCTGGAGGCATCGCTGCGAACCTGTCTCCCCTCCTCGCAGAGGGCCCATTTCTCGCCGCGTTTCGCGACAAGGGGAGGCTGAGTCCGCTCCTCGAGAAGCTGCCGGTCGCCATCGTGCTCGATCCGAAGATTGGGCTCTCGGGTGCGGCACAACACGCGGCAGCCTTGCTGTCGGCGTAGACAATCGCACGGGGATTGTCGTCGCGCCGAAACAGTCCTGACATCTTATGTCGGCGGGGCGCCGGCGGGACATGCCGCGGTCGTTTGGAACTTATCTCTTCCCGCCCCCCGCCCGTAGCCAGCTAGGCATGGCGGCCCCGTCCAAATCTACGCACCTTTCGGACGAGTGGCCTTGCGGGCTCTGCGGCGGGAGCATGCGAAGCGGAACGGTCTGGCGCGTACGCGACGACAACGACGTCACTCTACGCGAAGTCCCCGCGGAGGAATGCACACGCTGCCGATGCATTCGTCCTGACGTACACAAGATCGACGGAATGGATCCCCGCGAGATCCCCTCGTCCGTTCGGAAGCGCTGCGCCGAACTTCGCTTCGCCAACTGGCGCTCCACTTTGGAAGCCCGAAGCGTTCGCTCGCACGCCCGGCGGCTCAGGCCATCCCGCCGGCCGCCTTGTCGATGATCCATGTCAGCGACCCCCGAACGCCGCGCATCACGCGGGCCGGCGTATCTTTCGTCGAGCCTGAAGCGCTCCACGCCCGCTCGAGGGGCGCGTGCTTCGCTTCCCCAACAACGAGCATGAAAACCGCGCCGCACGCTTCAATGACCGGGACCGTCACCGTCAACCGCGCCTCGCGCTTCTGATCCGGCGCCCCGGGGACGGAAATGACAAGCCGATCCACGACGTCGACGCCCGCCTCCCCCGGAAAGAGCGACGCGGTGTGCCCGTCGTCCCCGATGCCCATCACCGCGACGTCGAACCCGCCCGTCCGAAGCGAAGACCGAAGAATGTTTTCGTAGTCGCGCGCGGCCGCATCGAGGTCGCTCGCCTCGCCTACCATTCGATGCACACGCGCGGGCACGATGGGAGCGCGGTCGAGGAGCGTGACCTTGGCCCATTTGTAGTTGCTGCGATCGCTCGACGGGGGAACCGCGCGCTCGTCGATCCAAAAGATCTCGACCTTGGACCAATCGATTCCGGGCTCGGCGGCGAGTTTTTCGTACGTAGGTCGAGGCGTTTCGCCCCCCGAGAGCGCGAACGCGACAGAGCCGTGCCGAGCGATCGCCTCGCGCAGCGATCGCGCGATCCGGGTTGCGGCCTCGCGCGTTACCGCGTCGAGGTCGGGAAGGGCCACCAGCTGTCCGGGAACCACTTTGGTCGTCATGGGAGATCCTTTTCTGAGGTCAAGCGCACGGGCGTCGCATCGGGTCACGTGCAGAGGAGGCCGTCTTCAGTGAGCTGCTCGGCGAACGCAATCGATTCCATGAGTGCCAGATCGTTCACCGGGCGGTGGAGCGTGCTCACCAAGAGCGCCGCTTCCTTGTTCACGTGCAGGCGCACGCGCTGCTCGGTCGCACTGGGAAGGTCGACGTCGAGCCGCCACGACAACACGTCCGCGTCTGCCGTCTGCCCCGCGAGCCCGCTCACCAAGTCTCGTTCGATCGACCCCTTCGCCGGGACACCGCCGGCCTCGGCGTCCATCGCGATGTACGCGAGGGCGGTCGGGGCAACCTCCTTCGGACGCGGCACCGCTCCGAGTGAGAGGCCGACAAGCCCGCCGTCGGGCCTGCGAAAGCGCAGCGCACCCCCCATACGCTGGATTCTCCACGAGAGCCGCGTCGCGAGCCACCCGAGGAAGAGCGAGCCCTCCGGGCCCAAGCGTGCGCCGTGCTCCGAGGCTTGTCGCAGGAAAAGCTTAGAGATCCCGAACGCGTGGTCGCGCATGTTGGGCGCGTCGAAGAAGCGCGCACACAACTCTTGCCAGATGGAGAGGCGCGTCCACGCAAGATCCGCGACCTTCGGACGCGCTGGATCGGCGCGCGCCCAGGCGGCAAGCTTCAGAAGACTCGACAGCGACGTGAACTCGGTATCGAGCACCACGCGCTCCGCCTCCGTCGCGATCGAGAGAAAAACCGGGTCGTCGACATACACGCGCCCGAGCCACACCACGGTAGTCGGCATCTCGGGCATGCACAGGGCTTCGACCGCACTGCCGACCCGCGCGCACGTGCTCCCCCGCGCAACCAAGGTGACCCGCTCCGAGGAAAGCCCTCCCCCGCCCTCCGGCGCAGTCGCGGACACGGCAGTCGCCTCGCCCTCGAGGGCGGCCGACGGAGCATCGGGCTCGAGAGCGACGACGATCGCTCGCGCCGGAATGGACGAAGTCACTTCGTCCACGATTGCCGTGTAGCGCTCGGCAAGCTCGCGCGAGTCGGCGACCACGACGAGGTTCATCGTACAAACACGCGACCTGGCGGACTCACCAGGCTTCGCCGACGAAAGCCACATCTCGCGGAGCTGCTTCTCGATACGCGCGATGACCGAGCTCATCGGCACGCCCGCCATGCTGGACGGCGGCATGGTGAAATCGCCTTCGCGGGGGCCGGACGTCACGGCTTTCTCCACCTTCGCCGGTCTCGCGCGAGCAGATCGTCGGACTGCTCGGGACCCCAGGTGCCGGCCGGGTAGATGGGCGGCGGAACGGTCCCTTCGCTCGCCCAGGCGTCGAACACGTGGTCGATGAACTCCCACTGCCCCTCGACCTCGTCGCGGCGAGTGAAGAGCGTGGCCTCTCCGCGCATCGCGTCGAGGAGAAGGCGCTCGTACGCCTCGGGTGTGTTGGATCCGAAGGCGGCGCCATAACGAAAATCCATCGCGACTTCGCGCAAGATCGTCTGTTGTCCCGGCTCCTTCGAGATGAAGCGCAACGCGATTCCCTCGTCTGGTTGGATGCGCATCGCGAGAATATTCGGAGTGATCCCGCCGTCCGGCGCGCGAAAGAGAGAGTGCGGGACCTTCTTGAACTGGATCGCGATCTCGGTGACACGTCGCGAGAGGCGTTTGCCGGCGCGGACGTAAAACGGCACCCCGCCCCAGCGCCAACTGTCGACGAAGACACGCATCGCCACGAACGTCTCGACACGCGAGTCGGGCGCGACGTCGGGCTCTTCACGGTAGGCGGGCACCTCATCGGCACGAACGAACCCGCGCCCGTACTGCCCGCGGATCACGTTTTCCTGCACCGTGCGCCGCTCCATCGGGCGGAGCGCGCGCAACACTTTGACCTTCTCGCCGCGAACCGCGTCGGCGGAGAGCGACGTGGGGGGCTCCATCGCCGTAAGACAGAGGAGCTGCATCACGTGGTTCTCGACGATGTCGCGCGTAATCCCCGTCTCCTCGTAGAACTTCCCCCGCCCCTCGACGCCTATTTCTTCGGCGACCGTGATTTGCACGTGGTCGATGTGCTCCCGGTTCCAGACCGGCTCCCAGAGACTATTGGCGAAGCGGAAGACGAGGAGGTTCTGCACTGTCTCTTTGCCGAGATAGTGATCGATGCGAAAGACCTGCGACTCATCGAAGACGGTCGCGATCGTTTCGTTCAGCTTTTGCGCGCTCGCCAGATCGTGGCCGAACGGCTTCTCGAAAACGACGCGCGTGAAAGGCCCGCCCCCCTTCGACGCGGAATGCGGCTGTACGAGGCTCGCCTCACGCAACCCGCCCACGACCGTTCCGTGCTCCGACGGCGGAACCGCGAGATAGTAGAGGCGGCTCTCTGCGGTGCCGTGTTCTTTGTCGAGCGCCTCGAGATGGCGCTTCAGATCCGCGTAGGTCTTGGGATCGTCGAAACTCCCTGCGACATAGCTGATGCGACGCTCGAAGTCGCTCCAGACCGAGGGATCGATGGGCTTCCGCCGCGAGAACTGGATCACCGCCTCTTTCATCTCGGCGCGGAAGGTCTCGTGATCTTTCTCTCTCCGCGCGACGCCGACGACCGCAAAGCCACCAGGAAGGGAGCGGCTGACGGCTAGATTGTAGAGCGCGGGCATGAGCTTGCGGCGCGTCAGGTCGCCGGACGCTCCAAAAATAACGATCGCGCAGGCGTCGCCGGTCTTCTCTTCGATGAGCCCCTGCCGCAAAGGGTTTGGCGACTTGGGTTTCGCCACTTGAGCATCCGCGGGCTTTTCGGTCATAGCGGGGGTCATCGACTCATGCCTTCGTGCTCCTTTGGCGCCAAGGCCGCGAGGATACAAGAGAACGCCAGCCTCCGGGGGGCCTGCGGGTAAAATTCAGGTGTCGAGACGGCCCCGTGCGACCTTGCGCCTTGCGGCAAGGCGCAAGGTGCTTAGTTTCTAGAGCAAGGAGTGAACATGCGCGCGGTGGCTTCCAACTCTCGCTTGCTGGGGTACGTGCAACTTCGCGTACGGGAGAGGCTCTACGCGCTGCCCGTTCAGGCGGTGAGGTTCGACCGGGATGGCGGCAGTGCCCCGGGTGGGTTTTTCGACGCCAACGGCGAGCTCGGCATCCTCGTAGATAGCGCGGCGTCGGCGTCGGACGTCCAGACTCAGATTGAAAGCGCCTCCGTCGAGGCGGCTCGCTACATCTCGAGGAAATACCTCAACTAGCCCGCACGGAGGGCTAGGAGCGCGCCTTACGTTCGGGAGCGGCGTTCGGGACCCGGTAACCGCGTTTGGCTCGCGCTGTGGGCTGTCCTTGACCCACGGCGCGCGATGAGGGGATAAGTGCCGGGCTCTCCCCCCCCCGCTCTTGCCATGAACCCCTTGCGCGCCGTCAAAGGCATGAACGATGTCCTCCCCGACGAGTCCTCTCGCTGGCAGAGGATCGAGGGTGCCTTCGTCCGCACGATGGCGCTGCACTCGTTCCGCGAAGTGCGAACCCCGTTCGTCGAGCCAACCCCGCTTTTCGTGCGCACTCTCGGCGAAGCGACCGATGTGGTCGCGAAGGAAATGTATTCGTTCGTCCACCACGACGAGCCGCTCACGCTAAGGCCGGAGGGAACGGCCGGGGCAGCCCGCGCGTACGTGCAGCACTCCGTGCACAACAGCGAGCCCGTGAGCCGGTGGTACTACGTGGGACCGATGTTCCGAGCCGAGCGGCCCCAGCGCGGGCGCTACCGGCAGTTCTCGCAAGCGGGGGCCGAGATCTTTGGCGATCCGGGCCCCGCATGCGACGCAGAGATGATCGACATGCTCGTCGGCTTCTTCCGCCACATCGGCATCGCCGACTCTCGCGTCGAGATCAACTCGCTGGGAACCGGGGGCGCGAGAGAGAGGTACAAGGAGGCGCTCGTCGCCTATCTCGCTCCGAAAGTGGACGCCTTGAGCGAAGAATCGCGTCGGCGACTCGAGACGAACCCCCTTCGCATTCTCGACTCGAAGAGCCCTCGCGACATCGAGGTCATTCGGGAGGCGCCCATGTTCCAGGACGCGCTCGACGCGGACGATGTAGAACACTTCGACGGCGTGCGCCGCTGCCTCGACGCCCTCGGAACTCCTTATACCGTTCAGCCTCGCCTCGTTCGCGGGCTCGACTACTACACGCGCACGCTCTTCGAGATCAAAGGCGCGACCGACAAGCTGGGCGCCGGCGACACTCTCGTGGGCGGAGGCCGTTACGACGGCATGATCACCGAACTCGGCGGGCCGAGCGTGCCGGCCATCGGCTTCGCGGCTGGCCTCGAACGACTCCTTATCGCAAGCGATTCGGCGCAAACCGCGGAAGGCGCGCGGGTCGACGCCTTCGTGGCGACCCTCGGCGAAGCCGCCGCAGCGTATGCGCTCGTGCTGGCCCGGGAACTCCGGCAGGCGGGGATCTCGTGCGAGGTCGATGCGCGAAAGAGCTCGCTCAAAGCGCAACTGAGACGCGCGAATAGTGTCGGAGCACGGTTCGCTCTCATCGTGGGAGACGTCGAGGTCGCCGAAGGAAGTGTACAGGTGAAAGATCTGGCAGCGCAGTTACAGGAAAAGGTGTCGCGCAGCCACGCCGTCGCGGCGGTCCGCGCGCAGCTCGGCCTCGAAGGCGCTCCAAAGGCTCCGCTCGAAGCCGTTCCTCCGAAGGAACTCTCGTGACCAACGGCCTTCTCTTGCGCCTCTTACCTTCCAAACGAACGTGGCGTCTCACGCCGCTTCTCTTGGTGTTCGTGCTCGCGACGTTCCCTGCCCGTATGGCCTCCGCCCAAATGGGACAGGGAATGGGCGGAATGGGAGGCGGCAGGGGCGGGCAAGCCCCCCAAGGCAAGCCGACCCAGTCATCCCCCACCCGAAACAACTCCGTCGGCCCGCGCGCCGGCGAGCCTTCGGCGGAGGACGAAGAGGAGGAGGTCCGCTCACAGATCACCCAGCGAACCGAACCCATCATTGCGCCGCCCGCGAACCCGCTCGCGGTCAGCCCCGACGTTCGATTGCGCATCGGCAGCGACCGAGAGGGGGCGGTTCCGTCTCCTCTTGGCGAGCTTCATCAGTCGTTCTTCCCGTACTACGAGGAGCAGCGGGGCGAGTACCGGCTCCGTGCCATCCCGCCGCTTTGGCTCGAGCACACGCGCGGAGTCGAAGGTCGCGCCGCGCCTGGCGAGCCCGTGAACAAGGACCGAGAGTCGCTCTTCGCTCTCCTTTACTACCAGCGACGGTCGTCCTTCCTCGACGTCGACTTGGTCTTTCCTGCCGTCTGGAATTTCACCAACAAGGTGACCGAGAGCCATACACTCGTGCTCGGCCCCCTGGTGCACCGTACGGCACCGTTCGAGAACGACAACTGGCTCGCGCCGCTCTACTTCCAGGGATCACGGAAGGACGGGGGCTACTTCCACTCGCCGGCGCTCCTGACGACGACCCACTGGGATCCGAAAGGCGCTTTCACCTTGAGCGCGCTGTACTTTCGATCGCGGACGCTCTCGGACGTCGATTGGGGGGTCGTCCCCTTCTACTTTCACGGCGACAACGGCAACGAGGAAGGCGGACGCAAGACTTACTCGGTCATTCCGCCGCTTCTTTATTACCACGGAGAGAGAGAGAACGACGACAGCAGCACGACGGTCGTAGGTCCGGTCATCGCGCAGTCGACGCCGAAGCGCTCCGTTTTCGACGTGGCGCCTCTCTTCTTTCATATCGAGGGCAAGCCGGAGACAGGCGGCGTACGGGAGTCGCACACGACGTTATTTCCGTTCTTCCACTACGGCACGAGCGAGAAGCAGACCCTGTTCGTCCTGCCCGGCTACCTGCGCCGTGTGACGAAGACTGTCGACACGATGGTCACCCCCTTCTATTCCCACTCCGAGACGAGGAGCGGCGCGACGAGCCTTTCCGTCGTCGGACCCGGCGTTCCGCTTTACTACCACTACGTCGACCGGGACAGCGGCCTCCGCACGTGGTTCATCGCCCCGCTCTTCATGCAGTCGAACAGCCCAGAAGAGCGCGCGTTCTTGACGCCACTCGCGGGAAGGTTCGAGACCTACGGCGTCTCGAGGACCTGGTGGTTCTTGCCCACCTTCGTCGTTTCGACCGATCAGCACGGCTGGGAGACGAACTTTTACCCCATCGTCTATGCGGGACGCACCGATCAATCCATCCACACGGTCGTCGCCCCCATACTCTGGGATTTCGCCTCTCTGGAGCGCAGGACGACGATCGTAGCGCCTCTCTTCTGGCGCTTCCAGGACAACAAGGACAGCTCGATCACGCAAGTCGCCGGTAACACGGTCTATCTCCAAAAGCGGGTCGAGGGTGGGCTCGACTGGCAGTTTCATCTCGTGCCGCTCTTCTCCTACGGCGAAGATCCGCACGGGTATTTCTGGAATGTCCTCTTCGGACTGGCCGGCTACTCGAAGGGGGCGAGCTCGTCGCAGGTACGCGCGCTGTGGATCCCGATTACGGTCAACGGGCCGTCCGCGCGCGCCGCCGCCGACCTCGGGCCTGCTCGCTTCTAGCCCCTTCCGCGGTAGAGGACGTTTGCAGAGTCAAATCGTCCTCGCGACGACACGCGCGAACGCCGCGACGGCGGCGGCCGTTTCCTCTCGCGTCGTCGACTCACCGAGAGACACGCGAACCGCGCACGCGGCCCTCTCCTCTCCGAGCATCGCGCAAAGGACCGGCGAAGGCTCACTCGTCCCGGCGCTGCACGCGCTTCCGCTCGACACCGACACCCCCTCGAGATCCAGCGCCGCGACGAGCTCGGGACCCGCGAAACCGAGCCACGAGAGGTTCGTCACGTGCGGCGCTCTCGGCGCGGTTCCGTTCACGCGCACGGCCGGGCACAGCGCGAGAAGGGCGCGCTCCAACTCGTCGCGGAGAGGCGCGAGGGACGCGTACCGAACGGAGCCATCCCGTGCGTGTCTCGCGGCCACGGCGAGTCCCGAGGCCGCGACCGGGTCGACGGTTCCGGGCCGCAGCCCGCGCTCCTGCGCCCCCCCGACGAGGACGGGCGACAGAGCTACACGTCGCCTGGCGACGAGCGCCCCGATCCCCTTCGGGCCGCGAATCTTGTGCCCAGCGAGGCTCAATGTCTCTCCGCTGCGAGGGTCGAAGGGAACGCGCCCCCAAGCCTGGACAGCGTCGACGTGAAGACGCACCTCATGCGTACCGCACAAGGCGGCCACCTCGGACACGGGCTGGATCACCCCGGTCTCGTGGTTGACCGCTTGCACGGTGACGAGCCGCACCCCCTCTTCCTCCGCGAGGACACGCGCCAGATCGTCGAGGCACACCCGTCCGTCCTCACGCACCGCCAGCCAGCGGGTGCGCGCGACCCCTTCGCGCCCGAGCGCCTCGGCGACTAGCGTGACGGACGGATGCTCGAGCCGGCTCGTAACGAGCACGGGCAGAGAAGCGCCCACCGCACCTTCCCGCGCGCGCCGCTCGCCGAAGGCCGAGCGGATCGCGATGTTGTTCGCCTCCGTCGCGCCCGACGTGAGAACCACGTCCCGCGGGTCTGAGAGAGAGAGCTCGGCTATGGCGGTGCGGGCCTCCTCGACGCGCGCGCGGGCGGCGCGGCCATGCGCGTGCACGCTCGCGGGGTTGCCCCACGCGACGCACGCCGCCTCCCGCATCGCATCGAGCACCGCCTCGAGCGGGGGAGTCGTGGCGTTCCAGTCGAGATAGGCCCTCGACGGAGATTCAGCCCGAGCCATCCAGCACGACCGTCGGCGCCCGCATGGCGACCGTGAGCCAAAAGATCGCGCCCGGAAAATACTGACCGGCGATCGCGGCGCCCGCGGTGACCCGCACGTCACCGCCGAGCCCGCGGGCGACTCGTCGCGCGATCGCGAGTCCCACGCCGACGCCGCCGTGCGCACGCGTCGCCGAGCCGTCCACTTGGTAGAAGGGGTCGAAGACGCGCTCGACGCGATCGGCGGGCACACCTGCGCCCGTGTCGGCCACGACGAGCTCGTAGCTCGTCTCGAGCGCCCGTACCCGTACGCCCACGCGACCCCCCGTAGGCGCGAACTTCGCGGCGTTCTCGAGAAGCTGCTGAATCGCACGTCCGAGACGATCAGAGTCTCCGTGAGCGGGCAACGGGCCGAGCGGAAGCTCCTCGAACAACGTGATGTGCCTTTCGTCGTAAAGATCGGCAAGGGCGGCGAGCGCGCGTCGAACGGAGTCGAGAAAATCGTAATCCTTGTGGAAGAATCGCATGCGCCCGGTCTCGAGTCCGGTCACGTCGATGAGATTGTCGAGCACTCCCCGGAGGCGTCGCACGCAATCGTCGACGGCACGAAGGGCCTTCGCTTGCGACGGATTCACCCCACCGAGCTCTTCGTCGATGAGCATGCGCAAGTAGCCGACGATGGGCGTCAGCGGCGTCGCAAACTCGTGCGAGATATTCCGGTAAAACTCGATGCGGAGGCGATCCATGTCTCGCAGACGTTCGTTCGCCGACGAGAGCTCCGCTACCTTCGCCTCGAGGTGAGCGACGATGCGGCCGCTCTGCGCGCGGAGCCTTTCGCCGGCGACATTCGGCGACGACGCACGCTGTTCGCGGTGACCGCCGAGATAGTCGCGCATCTGCTCCGCGAACTGCCGTGCGTCGATGGGCTTCTGGACGAAGCCGTCGCAACCGACCGCGAAACTCGTCTCCTTGTCCCCCTCGGCGGTGATCGCGATGATCGGAACGCCGCTGAGCGCCGGCTCGCCCCGCAAACGCAGCGTCACCTCGTAGCCGTCGAGCCCGGGGATGTTGAGGTCGACTAGGACGAGGTCGGGGCGCTGCGCGATCGCGAGCCTTACGCCTTCGAGCCCGTCGGCCGCGTCGATGATCTCGTGGCCGTCCGCCGAAAGAAGCTTACGGACGAGCAGGCGATTTCGAGGGTCGTCCTCGATATGAAGAACGCGCGACATTCTGGGGAGCACCTAGGCTAACAGGCGATCGCCCACCGGCGCGGAGCAGTTCTTGTTCCAAGGCAAAAGCCTGATCTTTACTTCCGCGCGAACCCGGCTACGTTTCGGCCGCCCATGACGCGTGCGTTCGCCGTTTTCGCTTGCGCTCCCTTTCTCGCCGCTGCGTGCACCTCGCTCACGTCGCCGCCCTCCCCGGAGCCTATCGCGAGCAACGTTCCCTCCGAGGCCCCTCTGCCGAAGCCGTCCGCGGCTCCGTCGGTCAGCGCTGCCCCGTCCGCTCTAGCGGTCGCAGACGCCGGCCCTCCCGCCCCCCTCGACATCAAAGATCTGACGGTAGGAAAAGGTGAGGCGGCGGCACCCGGTGACAAGATCAGCGTCCACTACGTAGGAACGCTCATGGACGGCAGCGAGTTCGACAGCTCCCGGAAACGCGGAAAACCCTTCGATTTCGTCCTCGGAAAGGGTCAAGTTATCAAGGGATGGGATCAGGGCGTCGCCGGAATGAAGGTCGGGGGCAAGCGAAAGCTTGTCATTCCGCCTTCGCTCGCCTACGGCGCGCGGGGCTCGCCACCCGTCATCCCGCCGAACTCCGCGCTGCAATTCGAGGTGGAGCTCGTCGCGATTACCGGCAAATCACCATGAGAGCTTCAACGCTTTTGCTCTTGTCGCTGTGTGCCCTCGCCTGCGGAGGTGCGCCTGCTCCTGCGGTTGCTCCGGCCTCTTCGACGACTTCGGCGAGCACCCCCGCGACTTCGACCTCGACTTCGACCTCGACTTCGACCTCGACT
>Ga0182024_10021401_pt1 | contig 11739 bp, 11 predicted proteins | sample P32metaG_FD_120480 | JGI IMG/M metagenome (GOLD analysis project Ga0182024, IMG submission 120480) | Permafrost microbial communities from Stordalen Mire, Sweden - P3-2 metaG (Illumina Assembly) | ecosystem: Environmental > Terrestrial > Soil > Wetlands > Permafrost | place: Sweden: Stordalen... | reverse complement strand
CTCCTGACCGCCTCGAAGGCGTCTTCGAAGGCGGCGTGGGCCACCGGCTGGTGATCTTGGAAATAGGCGCGGCAGGCCTCGTCGCTATTGGCGCCGGCCTCTCCCTGGAAGGCGATCCTCGGGCGATCGGTCACGAGCGGTCCCCTCGAAGGTGTTCGGCGTGGGCTCGCGCGGCCGCCAGATCGGCGGGGTTGTTGACCTCGAAGGGGGCGATCGGCGTCGCCGTGGCCCAGATCGCCAGACCAAGCTCGAGGGCGCGAAGCTGCTCCAGCCGCTCGCGCTTCTCCAGAGGCGAGGGGCGCGCGGCGGTGAAACGCAGCAAGGCCTCGCGCCGAAAGGCATAGATGCCGATGTGCCGCCAGATGGGCCCCTCCCCGTACAAAGTCGAGCGAGTGAAATAGAGCGCGCGGCCGTCCGGCCCGCCGCCGTCCGTGGCCAGCACCGCCTTGACCACGTCGGGATTCGTCCGATCGGCCGCGCTGGCCTCGGGCGCGACGCAGGTGGCGATATCGCACGCCGGCTGGCGTGGCGGCAGGCCGGCGCAGGCGGCGATGACCTGCGGCGGCGTAAAAGGCATGTCGCCTTGCAGGTTGATCACCAGGTCGTGGCGGCCGCCGGGATCCAGCTGGGTCAGGGCGGCGAGAATGCGGTCGGAGCCCGAAGGCAGGGCCGGATCGGTGAGCACCGCCTCGCCGCCCGCCCGCCGCACCGCCTCGACGATCTCCACGTCCCCCGCCGCCACCGCCACCGGTCCGACGTCGGCGGCCTGCGCGCAGCGCAGCACACGCACGATCATCGCAACCCCGCCGATGTCAGCCAGGGGTTTGCCGGGAAGACGCTGGGCCGCCATGCGCGCCGGTATCAGAACGATGGGAGTCATGAGCGATTCTTGCGAGGATTCTTGAGGCGAAGGCCGACGCGCTTTGGACCGGCCGGAGCCGGTTGCGCCCGCGCCGGTAGCGTGTAAGAGACGCCGAGGCAACAACGGGCGCGAAGGGGTCGGCCCGGTGGTCCCATCAGAGCTGTTCTAACCGCAATCATTTCCAAGGAATCATACGGTTCTTCGATGAGCGATCTGACCACCAACAAGATTCTTGGCGCCGGACTGGCCACCGCGCTGGTTCTGGCGGGTCTGTGGATCGTGGTTCCCATGTTTTTTCAAAAGACGCCGCCGGCCAAGCCCGGCTATCTCATCGCCGTGGCCCCCGATCTGGCCGGCGGCGCGGCCGCGGCGCCCGACGTGCCCCCCGACTGGGGAACCGTCCTGCCCGCCGCCGACGTGGCTGCCGGCGAGGGCAAGACCGCCATCTGCAAGTCGTGTCACAGCTTCGATGCGTCGGGCGCCAACAACATCGGTCCGGGCCTTTATGGCGTGGTCGGCCGCAAGCCGGGCAGCCATCCAGGCTTCGCCTACTCCGCCGCCATGATTGCATTGGGGGCCAAGCAGCCGATCTGGGACTATGAGCACCTCTATGAACTGATCAAGGGCCCGCAGATCTTCCTGCCGGGCACCAAGATGACGTTCATCGGGCTCAAGTCGCCGCAGGATCGGATCAATGTGATCGCCTACTTGCATTCCCTTGGATCGAGCCTTCCGATTCCCGCGCCCAATCCCAAGGCCGCCGCCCCTGCCGCCGCTACGACTGCGACGGCTGCGGCGGCCCCCGCTGCCGGCGCGTCGGCGCCCAAGGGTGCGACCCCGACACCCGCGCCCGTCGCGAGCAAGCCGGGCGCTCCCGCCTGAGGCCAGCCTTAGGCTATGGTTCCCCGTCCCCCGGGTGGATGGTGACGATGAACCCGGCCAGAACGTCGAGCAGAACCATCAGGGTGATCAGGAAGAAGGTCGAGGTGGCGAAGGCGGGAAACAGCAGCATGGCGACCAGGCAGACCACGAAGAGCACCATGCCAAGGCCGTGATTGATCACCGCGATCCGCCGGGTGGCGGCGGACTTCAATAGCTCGATGAACAGCACCACCAGGGCGACCGCCAGCAGCAGGTCCGAAACGCTCACCGGCCACACGCCGCCGGCGGTGGTGGCGAACTGGAACAAGGGATCGGTCAGACGCTGGTGGGCGCTGGTCGATCGCAATCCGGCGCCAAGGACGGCGACAAACACTCCATAGGCCGCCACCGGCAGGATCAAGAGGGGGATGGCGGCGAACATGGGCCTCTCCTAGACTTCGTCGACGCCGCCGGGGTCGCGGGCGCGGGACCGCAGCCACATCACGCCGACCAGATCGGTGGCCGCCGCCCACAAGCGTCCAAGGTTGGTATACTTCGAGCGCCCGCTTTCGCGAGGACGGTGATTGACCGGCTCGAAGGCGACGCCGAAGCCTTCCCGCAGCATCAGGGCCGGCAGATAGCGGTGCATGTGGTCGAAATAGGCCAGCCTCAGGAAGGCTTCGCGGCGGAAGACCTTCAGTCCGCAGCCGGTATCGATCGCCTGGTCGTTGAGGAGGCCGCGGCGAATGACGTTGGCCACGCGGGAAGCCCACCGCTTGGACGCCGAATCCTGGCGCTTGCGCCGCTCGCCGCCGATCAGCCCCAGGTCCGCGGGCGCCGAGCGCAGCGCCAGGGCCAGAGCGGGCGCGTCGGCCGGATCGTTCTGGCCGTCGCCATCGAGCATGACGATGATCGGCGCCCTGGCGGCCAGGACGCCGGTGCGGATGGCCCGGCTTTGGCCGGCGTTGCGGCGATGGGCGAGGATGCGAAGCTGGGGTATTTCCTGGGCGAGGGCCGCCAGACGGCCGCGCGTGCCGTCCCGACTGGCGTCGTCGATGAACAAAATCTCCACGCGCTGGCCGGCGAAAGCCGAGGCGATCTCCCGGGCGAGGCCGGGCGCCGCGCCTTCCTCGTCGAAAACCGGAACGACGATGGAGAATTCCGGCAAGAACTCTGGAGAAACCTTGGGGGGCGACTCAGCGCTCATGACCTCTCATAGCGGAAAATGGCGCCGCCATGCTCGCGCTTGTCGCCCACGGATCGTGCTAACAAGGTCCCATGGTGCTGAGCGATCGTCTTGACCGCTGGGGACGTGGCTGGCGCGGTCCGCTGGCGGCGGCCATCCTCGCCCTGATCGCCGGCCTGCCCGGCCTCATCGCCCTGCCGCCTCTGGACCGCGACGAATCGCGCTTCGCCGAAGCCTCCGCCCAGATGCTGGAGAGCGGCGACTTCGTTTCGATCGATTTTCAGGAAACCCCAAGGTTCAAGAAACCGGTGGGCGTCTACTGGCTGCAGGCCGCCGCGGTGGCCGGCCTGTCCCACGTCGAGGACCGGCATATCTGGGCCTATCGCATCCCCTCCTTGCTGGGCGCCATGCTGGCCGCAGCCGCGTGCGCCTGGGGCGCGGGGGCCTTCCTGCGAGCCGGATCGGCGATGCTCGCCGGCGGCATGCTGGGAACGAGCTTCATGCTCTCCACCGAAGCTGGCATCGCCGCCACCGACGGCGTGCTGTGCGGCGCGGTCACCTTGGCCATGGCGGCGCTGGGGCGGATGTATCTGGCGTCGAGAGGCGGGCCGCCCGCCGGACGCCTGACCAAGGCGTTGTTCTGGGCGGCCTTCGCGCTCTCGGTGCTGGTCAAGGGGCCGATCGGGCCGATGGTCGTCGGCCTGACCCTGCTGTCGCTCTGCCTATGGGACCGCCGCGTACGGTGGCTGAAGGATCTGGGCTGGGGGTGGGGACTGATCCTGCTGGCCGCCGTCGTGGGTCCCTGGGCCCTGGCCATCACCGTGGCCACCGATGGAGCTTTCTGGGGCTCGGCCGTAGCCGGCGATCTGGCCCCTAAACTCATCGGCGAACAAGAGGGACACGGCGCGCCGCCAGGGTTCTACGCCGTCCTGGCGCCCCTGCTGCTGTTTCCAGCCGCCCTGTTGGCGCCGGCCGGCCTGGCGGCGGGATGGCGGGCCCGCGCCGAGCCGGCGGTGCGCTTCGCCCTGTGCTGGCTGGTCCCTACCTGGCTGGTGTTCGAGATCGTCCCCACCAAGCTGGTTCACTACACCCTGCCGGCATACGGCGCCCTGGCGTGGCTGATGGCGCGCGCCCTGGAAGCGAAGCCCGGAGCCGAGGGCGCGCAAGCCTTGGGGCGGACATCGCGACGTCTCGGCGCGGCGCTGGTCCTGCTGGCCGCCGTGGCGTTCGCCGCCGCCGGCCCCGCGGCCATGGCCAAGTTGAGCGACTGGAGCGGCGCGCCCTGGGCGCTGATCGCCGGCGTGCTTTATCTCGCCGCCGGCGGCGTCGGCGCGACGCTTCTGTGGCGAGGGCGGCCGAGGCGCGCCCTGATCATCGCCGGCGCCCTGGCCGTGACGGCGCACGGTGTTCTGGCCGCCGCCTTGGCCCCATCCCTTCGGCCGCTGTGGCTCTCCAGCCGGGCGGCAAGCGCCCTGGATCGGGCCGGAATCAGTCCCAGCCAGGGCGTCACACCCGGACCGGTGACGGTGGCCGGCTATCAGGAACCGAGCCTGGTCTTTCTTCTGGGCGCGGATACCGAACTTGGCGACGGCCAGGACGCCGCGGCGGCGGTGACCGAAGGCCGCCCAGCCATCGTCGAAGCCCACGAGGAGGGGGCCTTTCGCGCCGCTCTGGGCGCGCGCGGCGGTCAGGTCAAACCCGCCGGCCTCATCGCCGGCCTCGACTATTCGACCAACCGACACGACATATTGCGTCTGTACCGGCCTCTCGCGCCGGCCGCTTCTTCTGGGCCCTCATGAGTGAAGTCATCCAAATCGTCGAGGTCGGTCCGCGCGACGGCCTGCAGAATGAGAAGGCGATCGTCGACACCAACGACAAGATCGCTTTTGTTCAGCGCCTGGAAGACTGTGGCGCGCGCCGCATCGAAGCGGTATCCTTCGTCAACCCCAAGCGGGTCCCGCAGATGGCCGGCGCCGAAGAGATCATGGCCGCCTTGCCACGACGCGCCGGCCGCTCGCGCATTGGTCTGGTGCTTAATCGACGCGGCTGGGAGCGGGCGGTGGCCGCCGGCTGCGACGAAGCCAATGTGGTGGTGTGCGCCACCGATGGCTTCGGCATTCGCAACCAGGGCGCGAACGTCGCCGAACAGCAGGCGGCGCTCGCCGAGATCGTCGCCCTGCGCAAGGCCGATGGAGGTCCGCCGATCACCATGACCGTGTCGGTGGCCTTCGGCTGTCCCTTCGAGGGCGAAGTCAGAGAGGATAAGGTGGTGGCCATCGTCAGCGCGGCCGCGGCCTTGGGCATCGAGGAAATCGCCCTGGCCGACACCATCGGCGTCGCCGATCCGTGGATGGTGCGCCGGCGCATCGAGGCGGTGCGCGCCGCCGCGCCCGGCGTTCGATGGCGCACGCACTTTCACGATACGCGGGGCACGGGCCTGGCCAACGCCTTCGCCAGCGTGGAGGCGGGGGTGCGGGTTCTGGACGCCAGCTGCGGCGGCCTGGGCGGCTGCCCCTTCGCGCCGGCCGCCACCGGCAACATCGCCACCGAGGATCTCGCCTACATGCTCCACCGCGCCGGCTTCGACACCGGCCTGGACGTCGAGGCGCTGGTGGAAACCGGTCGCTGGATCGGCGAGAAGATCGGCAAGCCCCCGGTCTCGGCCCTCAGCCGCGCCGGCGGCTTTCCCTGAGGCCCGGGCCCGCCTTGCGCGGGCTACGCCGCATGGCTAGGGTCCGCCGCTTCGCTCGCTAGGGACCCAAGCGGTCTCGCCTCGCGGCCCGGAGAGGTGGCTGAGCGGTTGAAAGCACCGCACTCGAAATGCGGCATACTCGCAAGGGTATCGAGGGTTCGAATCCCTCCCTCTCCGCCACCCACCCCGCGAACCAATCTCCGTTCGGCGGCGCCGCCGCTACCGCCTGATCTACCCTCTCTGTTCCGCTGAAACCCCGCCGCGCGCGGATTGGGTGTTGATTCCGGCCGTCTCCAGGCCCGACTTGCGGGGTTGTCTCCGCTGTCGCCCCTCTTGCGTGAATTTGCGAACGACAATGCTGACCCTGGACCAAGGCCTCGGTAAGGTGGGTGGCGGCCGACATGGCGCTTGAAGGATCTCCATTCTAGGGTCTCCAAATGTCCGCGCAGCCGCCCACGCTCTTCGATACCCGTGGTGAGCAGATGTTCCCTATCCTCGCGCCTGAGGAGCTCAAGCGCGTTCGCCGCTTCGGCACGCCTCATGCCTACCGGGCAGGCGACGCTGTCATCAAGGTTGGCGAGGCCGGACACGGACTGATCGTGGTGATCTCCGGCGAGATCGTCGTCAGCCGACGCGACGGGCTCGGCCGCCATCAAGACGTGGTCACCGAGGGTCCGGGGACCTTCCTCGGCGAGCTCGCTCAACTCACCGGCCACCCTGCCCTCGTGGACGCCTATGCCAAGGGTCCGGTCGAGGCGGTTCTGGTTGCACCCGAGAGTCTTCGCGCCCTTCTGGTCGCCGAGGCCGAGATTGGCGAGAGAATCATGCGCGCCCTGATCCTCCGCCGCGCCGGCCTGATCGCGACGCCCGGCGTCGGGCCGATCATCATTGGCCCGCCGGACAACGCGGATGTCCTGCGCCTAGCCGGATTCCTGGGCCGTAATGGCCAACCGCACGACACCATGGACCTCGACACCGACCCCGAGGCCCGCGCCATCATCGAACACTTCCACATAGACCCGGCCAGCTTGCCGATCGTCCTTTGTCCCGCGGGCCAGCTTCTGAGAAATCCTGGCGACAATGCGCTCGCCCGCTGCATGGGCATGGTCGGTCCGATCGACTCGGAACACCTCTATGACGTCGCCATCGTCGGCGCCGGCCCGGCGGGACTTGCCGCCTCGGTTTACGCTGCCTCCGAAGGTCTGTCGGTTCTGACTCTCGATGGCAGGGCCTTTGGTGGCCAAGCCGGCGCCTCGGCGCGGATCGAGAATTACCTGGGGTTCCCCACGGGAATCTCGGGCATGGCCCTGATGGGACGAGCGTACAGTCAGGCACAGAAATTTGGCGCCGAGATCGCCATCCCCGATCAGGCCAACGCGCTCGCCCAAGCCGATTGCGGCTTGCGCCTCGCCCTCGCAAGTGGCGAAACCGCCCGCGCCCGAACCGTCGTGATCGCCTCGGGCGCGCGCTACCGGCGCCTCGAGGTCCCCAACATCGAAGCGTTCGAGGGCGCTTGCGTGCACTATTGGGCCTCGCCACTGGAGGCGCGCCTCTGTGCCGGCGAGGAAGTGGCGCTGGTGGGCGGTGGCAATTCGGCCGGTCAGGCAGCGGTGTTCCTGGCGAGCGGTGCGCGGAAGGTCTGGCTCGTCATCCGCGGGCCCAGCTTGGCTGCCAGGATGTCACGCTACCTCGTCGATCGCGTCGCGGGCCTCTCCAATGTCGAGCTCGTCCCGCACGCAGAGGTCAGCGCCCTGGAGGGCGAGGGAGGGGCCCTTTCTTCCGTCTCATGGCGCGATCTGCGCACCAATCAAACGACGCGCAAGCCTCTGCGGCACCTCTTCCTGTTCATCGGCGCCGAGCCGAACACGGACTGGTTCGCCGAATCTGGGCCGGCGCTCGACGCTAACGGATTCGTTCTTACCGGAACCGATGTGGCGCCCGCGGCCCGCCCGATGGAGACCAGCATGCCGGGTGTCTTCGCCATCGGCGACGTGCGCTCCGCCTCGGTTAAGCGCGTCGCCGCCGCCGTCGGCGAGGGAGCGCAGGTCGTCGCGGCGTTGCATGACTACCTCGCCGAGGCGAGCGGCGCGGTCCCGATACCGGAGCCCCAGAGATCCTGATGCCCAACGACACCTGCACCCATGCCGCTTCGATCCGCCGCGTCACCCCGAGCGCCAAAGGCTGTGAGGAGTGCCTCGTCACCGGCTCGCCCTGGGTGCACCTGCGCCTCTGCCGCTTCTGCGGCCATGTGGGCTGCTGCGACGATTCCCCGAACCGGCATGCCACGGCCCACTTCCACGCCACCGGTCATCCCATCATCGAGGGCTACGACCCGCCCGAAGGCTGGGGTTGGTGCTACGTGGACGAGATCTTCCTGGACCTCGGCGACGACACGACCGAGCAGGTGGGACCGATACCACGCTACGTCTGAGTTCCTGGAGTGACTTCGCCATTGCCGCTGTTTCCCGCAGCGACCCGCGCGGGCTCGGAAACGATCGGGCCGGGCCGGTTGCAAGATCGCTCCGCGAGCTTAACTAACAATCGTCCCCCAAGAACATTGGAGCGGCCATGTCAGTGGTGAAGTACGAGATCTTGGAGCACGACGGTGGCTGGGCTTACCGGGTGAACGGGACGTATTCGGAGACCTTCCCCAATCATGACGCGGCGGCGCGCGCGGCCCGGATCGCGGCGCAGGAACAGGAGCAGCCCGGGACGACCACGGGAATCCAATACGAAGACGAACAGGGCCAATGGCATGCCGAGGTCTCGTCGGGCGATGACCGGCCAGAAGCCGAGGTTGAGGACTGAAGCGCCGCGTTTCGGGCGAGAGGCGACCAACAGGTCAACTGGCCAGTCTGACGCCCTGCCGAGCGCCCAAGCGGACGAGTAGGAACGCGCTTGCCCCCGCGCCGACCGAGGCGGCGGCGCAGGCGATGGCCGCGGCGTGGAAGCCGCCGATCAGGGCTGGGCCCGCCGCGCCGAGAACGCCGCCCAGCAGGGCCGTCGCGACCATTCCGCCGGCGCGGGCGACGGCGCTGTTGAGGCCCGAGGCCGAACCGGTGTGGCGGCTGTCCACCGATGCCAACACCGCCGTCGTCAACGGCGCGACGGCGCCGGCCATGCCGATGGAGATCACCAGGATCGCCGGCAGCACAGTCGTCCAATAAGCCGCGTGGGGGCCTATCCTGAGGACCAGGAGAAAGCCGGCCGCGACCAGGATGGGGCCGATCGACAGCGGCGCGCGGGGTCCGATACGGCCGGCCAGCGCGCCCATCATCGGTGAGGCCAGGGCCAGCACGGCGGCGAACGGCAGCAGAGCCGCGCCCGCCGCGGCGCCGGAATAACCGGCGGCCTCAATGAGCACATAGGGAACCAGGACCATCAAGGCGCCAAGCGCGCCGTACAGAAGGAACGTCAACACTGTCAGGCCGATAAAGTTCGGTGAGCCGAAGAGGGTCAGCGGAACCATGGCGGCGTCGCCCTTGGATTTCTCCACCAACCAAAAGGCCCCCGCCAGGGCGGCGCCCACGCCCAGGGTGAGAAAGGCCGCCGGCGTCCATCCGGAACCGCCGGAGCCGATCGTCAGGGCCCAGGTCATCGTCCCAAGACTCGCCGTGGCCAGAACGCCCCCCGGCAGATCCAGCCGCGCCTCCGCCGAAGGGCGGCTGGCGTCCTTGACGAAGACGAGCGCCAGCACAACGGCGCCGGTCGCCAGCGGCAGGTTCAAGAGGAAGATCGAGCGCCATCCGACCGTATCGATCAGCCATCCGCCGAGCACCGGCCCGATGGCGCCGAACACCGCGCCCGTGGAGGCCCAGACGCCGATGGCGCGGCCGCGCGCCTCGCCGGTGAAGGACGCGCCGAGAATGGCCAGGCTGTTGGGCATCAGTATCGCCGCGCCGACCCCCTGGATGGCGCGGGCGAAGAGGAGCCAGGCGAGGTTGGGCGCGAGGGCGCAGGCGAGCGAGGCGGCGGCGAAGACCGCCGTTCCCAATACCAGCAGGCGCCTTCGCCCAAACCGATCGCCCGCCGCGCCGCCCAGCAACAGCAGCGCGCTGAGCGGTAGAAGGTAGGCGTTGATCACCCACTGCAGTTGCGCTCCGCCGGCGTGAAAGGTCCGACCCAGGGCCGGCAGGCCGACATTGATCACCGAGCCGTCGATGAAGGCGAGGCTGGAAGCCAGGATGGTCGTGGCCAGCACCCAATTGGGGTGGGCCACCGTGTGGCCCGGCGCGGCCGCGCGGAGAGCGGTCGCATCGCACGATGCATGAAGGGCTGCGTTCATTCAGGCGATGGCTTCCCGTTTCATCCGCTGCCCGCCGTCCCCGCGCCCGGCGGAGACAACTCGCCGTTAGACGGACAGCACCGCCAACCGTCGGCCTAACCTTATATGGTCAGCGATCCTTTGCGTGCTCAAGCGGTCGGCTTGGCGGCGCGATGCGCTCTCCGGTGCGCTGATTGACCGTGATCTTCCACGGATAGTGGTCGCCCTCGCCGCCGGCCCCCACGGCCTGCATGTGGTTGGTGACCGCCTTGCGCCAAGCGTTCCCGGTGTTGGCGTTGGTCATGTGCGGCGTCTTGGAGTGGTGGAAGGTGACATCGCCGCGGCGGATCGGACAGATCGCCTGTCTGGCCTCGTCGACTTCGCAGGTCAGAAGGTCGCTGGCCATTCCCTCCACGAGATGGTGGGTGAGCACGCCCAGCCGGTGGCCGCCGTCAACGAAGTGCATGCAGCCGTTGACGGCGTCGACGTCCTGCAGCGGAATCCAGGCGGTGACACCGCGATCAAACAGATTGCGGCCCCAGTAGCCTTCGTCCTGATGCCAGTAGGTGGGCATGCTCGCGCCGGGCGGCTTGGCGAGGAATTGATCGTACCAGAACCGCAGCTTCAGGTTCATCAGCGCCTCGCCGAACGCCACCAACCATTTGCGATAGGCCTGATCGGCGATGTCCTTCCACACGAAGGAGGGCGAAGACTGGACGATGCGGAATGAGCGGTTCTCGAGGGTCTCCTTCTCATCCCACGCCCAGTCATTGGCCAAAGTCTCCTTGCGATCGAGGATCGCGTCGCAATGGGCCTCCAGTCGGTTGAGGTCGGCGGCGGGAATGGCCCCTTCCACGGCCAGCCAGCCGTGCTCGTTGAAAAAGGCGATCTGCTCTGGCATGGCGGCGGGATAGGCCACGCGATCCTCCTATAGGCGGCCGGCGGGTTGACTTTGGACTGACAACACGCGCGCCAATCTACTTCAGGTATCCACGCTCACGGTAGTAACGCGCCGCGCCAGGGTGGAGAGGGACGTCGCCGACCTTCGCCACTCGATAGCGATTGTATGAAAAGTTCTGCATGGTCCACTCGAACAGGTCCTGCTGTTCATCGAGCGCCCTGGCGACCAGATAGGCGAAGCTCGCCGGCATGTCGGAGCGGCCGTAGATGGCGGTGCCGGTGCGCGCGACGGCGTGGATGGGCGCCTCCTGGCCGCGCAAGAGGCCGGCGGGAATGTCGCGGCGCTCGAGGTCGAGGTCATGCGCCAGCTTGGCGAGCAGCTCGTCCGGCAACTGCGGATAGACCAGCTCCTCCCTCTGGCTGGCGTCGTACCAGATGTTGAATTCCGGCGCGTTGGCGAGCGTGCCGTAGTGGATAATGACGTCGGCGTCGGCGCGTTGCGCGGGGACCAGCGCGGGGGCGAAAGTCGCTCCGGCCGCCTTCAATGAGTCCATCGACACGCCGTAGTAGGCGAAGATCACGGCGGAGACGTCGGCGTCCGCGACGATCTTCAAGGGCCCCTTATGGCCCTTCAACTGAGCAAGATCGCTGATCCCGCCGCCGCGTTTGATCGCCACGATGATGTATACGGGAGAAGCGATGTTGGCGATCAGGCGTAGCTGTGGTCGCGGGCCGTCCTTGGCGTAGGCGCCCGCTCCATCATGAGCGGCGATCAGAATCTGATCGGACGTGGCGCCGAACTCCACGCGACCCTTGGGTGGTTCGGGGATGTAGCTGTCGGGAATGACGCCGCCGCCCATGTGCGGATTCCACGGGGGCGGCATGCGCGCATCGCCCACGATCCTGGGCGCATCGGCCATGAAGCAGTGGTAGCAGATCTGCACGTCGTAGCCGTACGGCGCCAGCGCCGCCTT
>Ga0182024_10021400_pt1 | contig 11739 bp, 13 predicted proteins | sample P32metaG_FD_120480 | JGI IMG/M metagenome (GOLD analysis project Ga0182024, IMG submission 120480) | Permafrost microbial communities from Stordalen Mire, Sweden - P3-2 metaG (Illumina Assembly) | ecosystem: Environmental > Terrestrial > Soil > Wetlands > Permafrost | place: Sweden: Stordalen... | reverse complement strand
TGCTTCCGAGCGGGAATAGAGTAGCCGTGATTTCAAATCGATTTTGCTCCTTTTCATATCCAAAGCCTGTATTCGCAGGCCCTTAGGGCTAGTTTCAGTTTCAACCTTGGGACAGTATTGATTGGATACCAAATAAAACTGTGTGTATCCCAGAAAGAGCCGACACATCTAATACGCACCTTTATCACGTACCTTTCACAGGACCCTTAGACCATTGATTTGGAGGTTGTAAATAACAGCCACAATGCAATTTATACGAGCATTTATCCGGGTAGAGGGGGAGCGACATGAATCAGGGGCGCAATCATCAGGCAGTCGAAAAGTTCACCGATCTAAATCTCAGTGAGCAGAGCGAAGAGCAACTGATTGACCGCGGATTGAAGGGCGATGCGCGGGCTCTCGACACGCTGTTCGCCCGCAACACGCGTGCGTTATACCAGACCGCGTTGCGAGTGCTTGGAAACCCGGAGGACGCCGAAGAAGCCCTGCAGGAGGGGTTGCTTTCCGCATACCGCAATCTGGGCAGGTTTGAGCGCCGGTCGCAATTTTCCACCTGGCTCACTCGAATCGTCATCAACGCAGCGCTCATGCGCCGCCGCAGCAAACGAGCACGCCCGGCGGTTTCGCTGGACGAAGTCGCTTCCGAGGGAGAACTGCCGCTGGCGGAACGCTTCGCGGACGAAAGCCCCAATCCCGAGCAGCTTTATGCCGGAACCGAGCTGGGCGATCGAGTAAGCAAGAAACTTGCGGAAATCTCGCCGCTCCTGCGCACCGCATTCTGGCTGCGGGAAATTGAGGGACTTTCCGCGGAAGAGGCTGCACAGGTGCTGGGCGTCTCGCGAAATACGCTCAAGGCCCGCCTGTGGCGTGCGCGCCAGGAACTCGCCGCGCGACTGGGTCTTGGCCTCGATGGCAACCTCGCCCCTGCTACATAACAGCCTTAGGCTCGACGCAAATCGAGCCCGCCATATTTTAAGGACAGCATCATGAGCGCAAGCGAAGGCATGCAATTTTCGGCAATGCCGCAACGCCGTCTGGGCCGCAGCGATCTGAGCGTATCGGCGCTCGGCCTGGGCTGCATGGGGATGTCGGAGTTCTACGGCACGACCGACGACGCCGAATCCATTGCCACCATCCATCGCGCCCTCGAGCGGGGAATCAATTTCTTCGACACCGCCGACGTATACGGAAACGGGCGGAATGAAGAGCTCGTCGGGCGCGCGCTTCGCGGCCGGCGGCGGGAAATCGTGCTGGCTACAAAGTTCGGCAATGTCCGTTCAGCCGATGGAAAGTTTCTGGGCATCAGCGGACGACCCGAATATGTGCAGCAAGCGTGTGAAGCGAGCCTTCAAAGACTGGGGATGGAAGTCATCGACCTCTATTACCAGCATCGCGTGGATCCCGAAGTTCCCATCGAAGAAACCGTTGGCGCGATGGCAGAACTTGTTCGGCAGGGCAAAGTCCGCTTCCTCGGATTATCCGAAGCCGCTCCCGCGACAATTCGCCGCGCCGCCAAAGTGCATCCTATTGCCGCCTTGCAAACGGAGTATTCGCTCTGGAGCCGCGATCCTGAGGCCGAGATCATCCCTATATACCGGGAGCTAGGCATTGGGTTTGTGCCCTACAGCCCGCTCGGACGCGGATTTCTGACGGGAAAATATCGCAGCGAAGCGGACCTGGAAGAGAATGATTTCCGGCGATCGACACCTCGATTCCAGGGCGAAAACCTGGCGCGAAATCTTGAGCTGGTCCACAGAGTCGAAAAAATTGCCGCCGAGAAAAAATGCACGGCGGCGCAACTCGCTCTTGCATGGGTCCTGGCGCAGGCAGACGACATCGTTCCCATCCCGGGCACTCGGCGGCGAAAATATCTGGACGAAAACATCGAGGCTGTTCTCGTGACACTTACTTTCGGGGACATGGCTCGCATCAATCAGGAATTGCCGCCCGGAATCGCAGCAGGCGAGCGATACAACTCGATTGGCATGTCTCGACTGAACCACTAGAAACGCTCCAAATCAGGATCTGAACGGATGGCACTTTCCCCCTGCCCATCTCCTGTAGAATCAAATATGACGATAGGAAGATCCGCCGACAAGACCGGCGGTGAGGAGGGTTCATGTACGTCGTAACAGGTGCGACGGGAAATACAGGCGAAGTGGTTGCGGACAAACTATTGGCAGCGGGAGTGAAGGTGCGCGTCATCGGCCGGGACGCAAAAAAGCTGGAGAGATTCACTCAAAAGGGCGCAGAGGCGTTCGTCGCTGATGTGACAAACGCGGAATCGACCGAAAAGGCATTTTCCGGGGCGACCGCCATTTTCGCCATGGTTCCGCCAAATAATTCAGCTCCGGATGTTCTGGCCCACTATCGCCAGGTCGGCGATTCCATCGCTGCTGGGATCAGGAAAAACGAAGTGAAGTACGCCGTGGTTCTAAGCAGTGTCGGCGCGGACAAGCCTGACCGTACAGGCGTCGTGAAAGGACTTCACGATCTGGAAGAAATCATCGGGGGCATTACCGGACTCAATGCGCTCTTCCTGCGAGCGGGATATTTTATGGAAAACTTGTTGCGGCAGGTAGGAGTCATTCAATCCTTTGGAATCATGGGAGGGCCGGTGCGTTCGGACCTGCCGTTACCACTCATCGCGACGCGCGATATCGGCGCGGTCGCCGCCGAAACCCTTCTGAAACTGAATTTCACGGGCAAGAGCACTCGTGAACTGCAAGGGGCCCGGGACGTCACGTACATGGAAATCGCAAAGATCGTTGGCGCGGCGATCGGGAAAACCGATCTGGCGTACATGCAACTTCCCGCGTCGCAATTGAAGCCCGCTTTTATGCAGATGGGAATGTCCTCGAACATGGCTGATGGATTGCTTGAATTGGCCGAGGCGCTGAATTCGGGCCACCTCCGAATGCTGGAACCGCGCTCGCCGGCAAACACAACCCCTACGACGATCGAAACTTTTGTTGCGGACACTTTCGTTCCCGCATATCGCGGGAAAGCGGCCGGCGCGTAATTCGCACCGGAGTGCCGAAACGTATGCCGATGGTTGAGTGCCATCCGCAAGCAGCGATGACGCGCACTTTTGTCTTCTCTGTCCGGGAGTCCGCGCTCATAATCCGGCTTGTTCCCAAACACGTGTGGAGCTATGCTTCCTTTACCTTACCTGAGGAGGCAAAAGGCTTATGAAATATTTCTGTATGCTCGCGCTCGCGGCACTGATGGTGCCAGGCGTGGCCAGTGCACAAGATTCCGCCATGATTCCAAATCCGATTACGACGCTGATCAAACAGCAGGTCGTGCGATACGGACAATTGCAGGTTGCTGCGGCCCAGGCAATGCCGGCCGACAAATTCAGTTATCAGAGCACGCCCCAAACGAGAACCTTTGGGCAGTTGCTGTTGCACGTCGCGCAATTCAATAACAACATGTGCGCGCGTATATCGGGCATGACGGCTCCGGACATCAAGGACCTGAAGGATACGGACAGCAAGGACATGCTGGTGGCTGCCGCGAAAGGCTCATTCGATTTCTGCACGACCGCGCTCAATGGACTCGACGACTCGACACTGGGCATGTCCGCGGGGAAAATGGGTCCGCAGAATTTGTCGCGCGGCGGGGCGATGGTGATCCTGGGAGAAGACTGGTTCGATCATTACGGCACGATGGCAATCTACCTGCGCGTGAACGGCATCCTGCCTCCCTCCGCGCAGCCAGCCCCTGGAAAGATGTAAATCACCTCAGGAAATGAAGACGCGGTGACAGGCTGACAGTGAAGCCGCCACCGCGCGACGGGGAACACTTCCTTCCCCGTTCGTTCAAATCACAGGACTGGAATTGATTGCTACGATTGTGGACTAGCCGCCGCCGGCGGCAACGCGAGCGGCTGCCGTCGCGCCCGCCTTCTTGCTGCGGCGGCGCGGCTTCGTGGGTCGTTCGGGAGCTTCGCCCACTAGTTCCATGGACATCAGGCTGGTGACGAACTTTTTGAGGCCAACGCTGTCGAAATCAATGGTCGTGCGCTCGACGTCGGATTCAGCCACGATCCCGAATCCATACTGCTCGTGCTTGATACACTGCCCTTCGGAGAGAATCTGCACATCTGCCTCCTTAATTAACAGCTGGCGACTGCGAAGCATTTCTTTCGAGGAAGCGAGTCCGCCCTATCCCGCTTCGCGGTCTGGACGGACCCACGTTTGTCAGACTAGAGGCCGGTAACGTTCTCCGCCTGCAAGCCCTTGGGGCCCTTGCGGACCTCGAATTCAACGGCCTGCCCTTCGTTGAGCGATTTGTATCCGTCCATCATAATTGCCGAAAAATGAACGAAAACATCCTCGCCGGACTGGCGCTGGATGAATCCATAGCCCTTGCTGGCATTGAACCATTTCACTGTTCCTTGTTCTTTCACTGCTACAACCTCGCGTTAAGCTATTTGCGCGTCTCGTACAGACCGGCGCACCTCGCAGGGCGGGGCACGGGGCCTCGACTGCCTCTAGCCCGTAGAAACAAATGGCTGGAAGGGTGAACTTGCAGCCCCGTTAAACGAGTCAAAAGGAATCACAAGAGCAACAAACGCAACCCCATTTTACCAAAAAGTAGCATTCATTGTCTAGATGGATCACATCAGGAAAAGGACCAACTGTGAAGCTTTCTTTTGCGCATTAAAAGTCCCATTTTCAAAGTCTTACGAAGAGATGAATGGAATTTAACAATTTCCCTGTTTCCAGGGTATATCCTTGGATTTGGCCCGTCTTAATGCAGTCCTGAATCATGCGGGTCTTACATGCGGAGCAGTAATAGGCGTACTCTTCCGTTAGGAGGTAGAAACCGCGCAGCGATGCCTCGCCAGTCCCTCATAGAATACCTCGGTGAATACGGACGGCACGGGCGCGATATTGCCTTTGCCCAGCGGTCGGGTTACCGGATCGTCCGGTGGTCCTATAGCGATATGGAGGGCGTGGCTGCTCAATTCGCCAGGGAGCTTGAAACGCGCGGGATTGGGCCGGGCGACCGGGTCGTGGTCTGGGGAGCTAACTCAGCGGAGTGGGTTGCCGCTTTTTTCGGGTGCATCTTGCGAGGCGCAGTGGCCGTTCCGATGGATCAAGGCGCCAAGGCGGACTTTGTGGGTCGCGTAGGCCAGCAAGTGGACGCAAAGCTGTTCGTCGTGGCGGTCGAGCACCTGCCGGCCGTTCCCGAACACCCTGTGATGGTCCTGGACTCCCTGCGGGAAGCCGTAGCCGGGCATTCGCCCGAGCCTTACCCTTCTCCAACGCTGGATCGCAGTTCTCTCGCTCAGATCATCTTTACTTCTGGAACGACAGCCGATCCCAAAGGAGTCGTGATCTCCCACGGCAACATCCTCGCCAACCTCGAACCCCTCGAAGCGGGAATGCGGCCCTACCTGAAGTGGAAGAGAATCTTCCACCCGCTCGGCTTTCTCGATCTCGTGCCTTTGTCCCACGTCTTCGGACAGTTTATGGGCGTGTGGGTGCCGCCGCTGCTGGGGGCGACTGTCTTCTTTCAGGAGGCTCTCAACCCAACGGAAATTATTTCCACAATCAAGGGCGAGCGCATCTCGGTGCTGGTCTGTGTCCCGCGCGTGCTCGAAGCGCTCCAGAGCAAGATCGAGCGGGACCTCGAAGCCGGCGGCCACCTCGAATCGTTTCGACAGGATTGTGAGGCGGCGAGGGACGACAAAATTCCTCGCCGCATGTGGCGATTTCGCTGGATTCATCGCCAGTTTGGATGGAAATTCTGGGCCGTCATCTCCGGCGGAGCGACGCTTCACCCTGAGGTAGAGACGTTCTGGGGGCGCATCGGATTCGCGGCGATCCAGGGTTACGGACTTACGGAAACCACTTCTCTGGTGAGCGTGAATCATCCATTTCAGATTGGGCGGGGCTCGATCGGGAAAATCCTCGACGGGCGGCAAGTGAAGCTGGACGAAAATGGTGAAATCCTGGTCCGAGGAGAAAATATTGCCGCCGGATACTGGCAGGGCCGCGAAGTTCATCCCCTCTTGAGCGACACGGATGAACCCGGATGGTTTCACACGGGCGATCTGGGGGCACTCGATGCGCAGGGCAATCTCTATTTCAAAGGCCGCCAGAAAAACGTGATCGTTACGCCTGCAGGAATGAATGTCTACCCGGAAGACCTGGAAGCGTCACTCAAGCGTGAACCCGAGGTAAAGGATTGCGTCGTTGTGGGCCTTGAGCGCGGAGGAAATTCGGAGCCTTGCGCCGTGCTGCTTCTGCGCGATGAGAGGAAAGTGAAACAGCCTCGCCATGCTGCCGGGATTGTCGCTCGCGTGAATGAGTCCCTCGCGGAATATCAGAGAATGCGGTCATGGTTCCTGTGGCCGGAAGCGGATTTCCCGCGCACGTCCACGGGAAAGCCGAAACTCCCTGAAATACGTGCCGCTGTCGAAGCACAGTGGGGAATGGGCAATGGCGACGCGGGCTGGCCTGCCACAAACGGCGGCATCGCGGAAATAATCTCTCATATCCACGGCGATCGCTGCGCGGCGGCGGCCGGATCGGGCACAACTCTTCAGAACGACTTGCGATTGAGTTCCCTCGATCGCGTCGAACTGCTCGGCGCGCTGGAAGATCGTTACCAGATTGATCTGAACGAGACGCAATTCAACGCGGCAAGAACGGTCGGCGAACTTGAGAATCTCGTTCGCGCGTCGTCGTCCGTGCGCTCTGAATTTGTTTTCCCTCGATGGGGACAGCGATGGCCGTTCACCTGGATTCGAGCTTTTATCTATTACCTGCTGACTTGGCCGGCAACGCACCTGATGGCTCACCCACGCGTCTGGGGTCGCGAAAATCTTCGCGGCGTGAAGGGTCCTGTGCTCGTGGCCGCAAATCATGTGATTTTTCTGGATGTCGGCTTTGTGCTGGCGGCGCTGCCGATGCGGCTCAGGTATCGCCTGTCCGTTGCCATGGGCGGTGAACGTATGGCCGGGATGCGCCGGCCGCCGGGCGATATGTTTTCCGTGAAACGGTGGCTGCAGCGCATGAATTACTTTCTCGTCGTCGCGCTGTTTAACGTTTTCCCGTTGCCGCGGACTTCCGGATTCCGTGAAAGTTTTCGTTTCGCCGGGGAACTCGCCGACCGCGGCTTTAGCGTGCTCGTTTTTCCTGAAGGGGATCTGACGCCGGATGGAAAACTTCAGTCGTTCAGCGCGGGAATCGGTTTGCTTGCCCAAAACCTGAAGATTCCCGTAGTGCCGGTTCGAATTGACGGCGCCTATGAGATTCGAGAAGCGCACAGTCTTTTCAATCGCCCTGGCCGCATTCGCGTGCACATCGGCAAACCCATGCAATTTCCCGCTGGATCGGACCCGCAGCAGATCACGAAGGAAATCGAAAAGTGTATCGCGTCCCTGGGGGAAAATGTCCCAGAACCCCGTGGAACTTGATGGAAATCAAAGACCGATTGGTTCAATTCAGTGATTTGGCCATCCACCAGCGCCTAACCGCGACGATGGACCAAACAGCCTCAATCAATCCAAATGGCCACGCGCCTTGTAGAAAGCCATATGCTGATCCGAGAACGCAGGAACCTGCAAACGCGAGGATGAAAAACCGGCCGCGCTTTTCCAGGGAATAGAAAACCAGCATGGCGGTGACTGCAAACAATCCGAACATCGAGAGAGGGCTCATTCAGAACCTTTCGTGAAGTCACACAAATCCAGTTCGATTAAACGCTAAAAGGGATTAAAAACGGCTAAGCGGCTTGTAAAGAAACTCTAACACCTCGTTACATGTTCGAGTAGAAAGGTGCCCGATCCGTCCCGAAAATCGCGGGACGGATCGGCCGCTACGAAACCTGCCGCGTATTTTTGTTCGCCCATGGGCGGGATTCTCCGAACGATGAATCGTATCAATCCATATTGACATGCCATTTGGATACGTATATATATGTATTTTCTGGAGGTATGCATGCGCTCCGACGAACTGCTCAATCCCCGCGACGCCGCGCGCGCCATGGGAATCAGCTATCCCACGCTCAAGCAGTGGATCTACAAAAAGAAGCTGCGCAGCGTCCTGACCGCCGGCGGCCACCACCGCATTCCCGCTTCGGAGATTGAACGGTTTCTGCCGCGCGCCGAGGAAAAGGACGCGCTTGCCGGGCGCCGCGGATTCCGCCGCATCAGCGGGAGAAATCAACTGGTCGGCCGCATCGTCGAAGTGCGCTACAGCGGGCTGCTGGCCCAGGTGAAGCTTTCAATCGGGGGCCAGCGGATCTCCTCCATCATCACAGCGGATGCCGCGCGTGAAATGGGCCTGGAAAAAGGGCAGACCGCGGCCGCCCTCATCAAGTCCACCGAAGTCATGATCGTACGCGTTTGAATGCCGGAGACGAACGCATGAGTCGGACCTCCATATCGATGTTCTCAGCGTTCGCCGCGCTCGTCATGGCTGCGGTGTGCATCGCGGCGCTTGCAGCGTCTGCTTCGTGGCCCGAGCCTGCCTCGCAAGCCGCGCAAAAGTCATGCGGCACCGTCACTGTCGCCGCGGCCTCGGACCTGATGGATGCGATGAATGAGATTGCAGCGAATTTCGAGAAGGCCACTGGCTGCACGGTTCGCGTGAGCGCGGGCTCCTCTGGAAATTTCCTTTCGCAGATCGAAAATGGCGCGCCCTTCGATGTCTTTTTCTCCGCGGACGTCGCGTATCCGAAAAAACTGGAGGGGGAAGGCCTTGCCGCTCCCGGCAGCACGTATCTTTACGCCGTCGGGAAAATTGTGCTGTGGGTCAGAAATGATTCGAGGCTGGACGTGAGCAAAGGACTTCCGGTGCTGCGCGATCCGGCCGTTGAGAAAATCGCGATCGCAAATCCCGAGCACGCGCCGTACGGACGCGCCGCGGAAGAGGCTTTGCGCAAAGCCGGCGTATACGACGCGATCAGTGACCGACTCGTGCTCGGCGAAAATATTTCGCAGGCGGCGCAGTTTGTCGTATCCGGAAACGCGGGCGCCGGAATTCTGGCGCTTTCTTTGGCCGTGTCGCCGGAGATGAAAGAGAAAGGCCGCTACACGCGCATTCCTGAAAACTTATATGTGCCCATCGAGCAGGGCGTCGTAGTCCTGCGCGCTTCGCATAACCCTCAGGGCGCACGGGCATTGCTCGACTACATCAAGAGTCCGGCTGCGGCTGCGTTGCTGGAGCGCTACGGATTTGTTCTCCCCGGCAAGGAGAAGAATTGAACTGGCAGGCAATCGTGCTTTCATTGAAGCTGGCGGTATCGGTTGCCGGGATACTTCTGGTCGTGGGCCTGCCCATCGCCTATTGGGTGACATTTTCGCGCTGGCGCTGGAAATTCCTGGTCGAAGCCATCGTCTCTCTTCCGCTGGTCTTGCCGCCCACGGTGCTCGGGTATTACATCCTGGTTGGCCTCGGTCCGCGAAATCTTCCCGGAAAACTCTGGCAATCCTGGTTCGGCCACACGCTGCCTTTCACCTTCGGAGGACTGCTGATCGCGTCGGTGATTTACAGCCTGCCGTTCGCGGTGCAGCCGTTTTCATCCGGATTTGGGAGCGTGGATCGCAGGCTGATTGAAGCTTCGTGGACGCTGGGAGTGTCGCGCCTCGAAACCTTTTTTCGCGTGATCCTGCCGCTCTCGACGGCGGGAGCGATCACGGGAACGGCGTTGAGTTTCGCGCATACGATCGGAGAGTTCGGCGTCGTCCTGATGGTGGGCGGAAATATCCCCGGCGTGACGCGCACGGTTTCGATTGATATTTACGACCAGGTGCAGGCCTCGAATTATGACGTGGCGAACAAGACCGCGCTGGTTCTGTTGCTTTTTTCCTTCGTGGTTCTTTCGATCATTTACGGAACCAATCGCCGGGCCTTGAGCCTGTGGAGAAGCAATGAGGCAGTCGAGACGCAGCAAAAGCAGCCTTAGGCACCAAACCGTTTGAGGAAAAAGCATCTGAGAAAGAAGCGCCCTTGGTTGTTATTCCGATCCCGCCTTGCGGGATCGGAATGACAGCGTGTTGTGTTTTTTGCAAGTTTTGATAACGAGTTCAAAAGAAACATGTCTCTCGAAGTCGCGATAGAAAAAAAGGTGCCGGGCTTTTCCCTCGCCGTAAAATTCACGGCTGACGGCGCGCCGGTCGGTCTGCTCGGCTCTTCCGGTTCGGGGAAGACGATGACGCTGCGCGCGATTGCGGGGCTGGAAACGCCGGACCGCGGCCGGATCGTGCTTCACGGACGCGTGCTGTATGACTCCGATCAGGGGATCGACCTGCCGGCGCGCGAACGGCGCATCGGCCTGCTGTTTCAGAACTACGCGCTGTTTCCGCATCTGACGGTTGCCGAAAATATCGCATTTGGATTGCAACGCCTGCCCGCGCAGGACCGAAATGACCGCGTCGCAAAACAACTGGCCGCCGCGCATCTGGACGGCCTGGCGAACCGTTATCCCGCAACGCTGTCGGGCGGGGAACAACAGCGCGTGGCCCTGGCGCGCGCGCTCGCCATTGAGCCTGCGGCACTGCTGCTCGACGAACCGTTTTCCGCTCTCGATACGCACTTGCGCGGCGCACTCGAACGGCAGCTTCGCGAAACGCTGGGCAGTTATCAGGGATCGACAATATTCGTGAGCCACAATCTTGAGGAAGCCTACCGCGTCTGCGAAGAACTGGTCGTGTTGACAGCGGGAGCAGTGGCCGCTCGCGGGCCAAAGGAAGAGATTTTCCGCTACCCGCCATCGCTCGAAGTTGCGCGGCTGACGGGTTGCAAGAATTTTTCCCGCGCGCGCCGCGATCCCAGCGGACGGGTCGAAGCGCTGGATTGGGGATGCGCGCTTCGCGTGACGCAGAGATTCTCGAACCAGCCGGGGCACATCGCCATTCGCGCGCATCACATTCGCGTTCGCCCTCCCGGACCCGCCTCCGCTAAAGCTATGACGGGCACGCCCGCCTCCGCTAAAGCTATGACGGGCACGCCCGCCTCCGCTAAAGCTATGACGGGCATGCCCACCTCCGCTAAAGCTATGACGGGCATGCCCACCTCCGCTGATGCTATGGCGGGCATGTCCACGACGGAGGGACGCGACAATGTTTTTCCCTGCTGGCTTGTTGCCATGACCGAGACGCCGTTTCGCGTCACGCTTGATCTGCGCATTGGCCCCCCCTCCGCTGAAGGTACGGCGGGCATGCCCGCTACAGCAATAGCGACGGAGGGCACGCCCGCAAGCGCCACTACTTTTCATGTGCAGGCGGAAGTTTACAAGCAGGAGTGGGAAGCGTTCTGCGATCTACCTCAACCCTGGCAGGTGGAACTCCCGCCCGATCGGCTCTTTTTGTTTCCAGGTTGAGGAATTAGGTAGCGTAGGTTTTAGAGATTGCGGAAAAAGTCTAGTAGCACAGCCACTCTTGGCTGTGTGCTGAATGTAAGTGCTGCAAATTCAGCACAGGTAAGAGTGCCTGTGCTACTAGAACCCGCTCTGAATCGACTTTTTCCGCAGCCTGTTTAGCCTCCGCGCAGTTTGCAAGTAACTGAGAATTAAAACCACGCAGGCTGAAGCCTACGCCACTAAAAGGCAGCGGGAGCTCGCCCTCGAAACACAGTTTTTCAATCCGAATAAAAAGCGCCTAGGAGTCTGTCCGAGTATTCCTCTCCGTCCTGCTGATTGTGCTTGAAAAAGAACCGCAAGGTGTGCGAGTTTTTCGAATCATGGCAAAGACATTTCGATCCTATCTTCCTGAACAGA
>Ga0182024_10021399_pt1 | contig 11739 bp, 8 predicted proteins | sample P32metaG_FD_120480 | JGI IMG/M metagenome (GOLD analysis project Ga0182024, IMG submission 120480) | Permafrost microbial communities from Stordalen Mire, Sweden - P3-2 metaG (Illumina Assembly) | ecosystem: Environmental > Terrestrial > Soil > Wetlands > Permafrost | place: Sweden: Stordalen... | reverse complement strand
CTCGACGAGCCGGTCGTAGCAGGCGGAAATGTCGGCGAGCTGCTGCTCGGTGGCGCGCAACGCCGCCTGGGCCGCCATCTGAGCTTCGAGCGCCCGTCGCATATCGATGAGGTCCTCGAGGATGGCCAGTTCGGCGTCGTGGCGGACCGTAGCGGCGAGAACGAGTGGGCTGAGCAGGTCCCAGTCTTCCAGCGGACGCACGATGGTCCCCTGCCCTTGCTGAGCCCGGACGAGGTGCATCGTCTCGGCCGACTGTAACGCCTCGCGGATCACCGTCCGGCTGGCGCCGTAATTGGCGCACAGCGCCAACTCGTTCGGGAGGGCGTCGCCCGCTTGGAACTGCCCACCCACGATCCGATCGACGATATCTTCGACGACAGCAAAGGCCATCCGGCGAGGTCGGCCCAACCACGGCCACCGGTTGCCTGCGTCGCGATCGACGCCGGTGGGAGCGCTGTCCCCAGTCATGACTCCCACAGGCTAACACAGCTCCTCCGCTTGACTTAATATATCTTACGTATTAGGTTACCGTCGGAGGCAGAGGCCAGCAGATCGGAGCCCGGCGTGAAGATCACGCACGTGGAGTGCTTTGTACCCCTGCCGGGCGCAAATCCCCCATTCCGGACTGACGACTGGTCACCCTAAAGACTGTGTGGCCCGCCTCACTCTTCCCTCCCGGGGGGGAGGCGGGCCTCCGGGCGGTTGTCCCGACAACTGCCTCGGCGGCGGCGATCTCAGAGGCGGCACCGGCCCACGTTGCTCTCGTACGTCAATTGTTCTTCGTCGGGCTCCCAAAGCGGCTCGAGGGCCCCTTGCGGGAGGCGTTGGACGGAATTCACGAATCCGTAGTGCGGAACGGAAACCTTCCACCATCGACCCTGGGGACGTAGCGCGGGCCGGAACGCTCCTCGCATGAGCTGACCGTCGAGATGCCGCACGACAGCGCGGATGTACCGCGCTAATCAACCGTCACCGTCATCAGCTGGTCGTCGGGGCCCCGGGCAGCACTGGAGGGTCAATCGGCCTCCGAATCCACGCCAGCCGCGTATGGTTGAGCGGCAGGACCGAACGTTTCGCGGATCTGGAGCGCCGATGGGACCTTGGCAAACACTGTTCGCGACACAAGCCGGTGTCGGCGCCGCCTGGGTCCTATTGGTGGAGATTCTCCGGTGACCCCTTCGTGTCAGCTTCGACCAGTGCAGGATGGCAAGACAGCTCCCATGGTTGCTGAACGGTTTTCAACGCACAGAACAGCGCTACATAATTCAGTTTGCGAAATACGCCCATAATGCCGAGGTTCTCTGGCTGTCACTGCGGGGTCGACCAGAACTGGCACTATGCGCTCGACTAAAGGAAGTCGGCCATCTCCGTGACGCCCATCAAGTGGTGAGTCATCACCCACCTTTAGAGACGCAAAGGCAAGGTGCAACACCTATGCCAACAAAGTGAGTCGGCCGGCGCGCGAACGGTCCCGGCTCTGGACACCCCTCGCACGCAAGCATCACGTGGAGTAAAGCAGGTCCGAGGCTCGCTTTCATTGCCATCTCTACGCCCCGAGGACATTGGAGGGCGCGCGGTCGAGGGGCGGAGCGTCCCGGGCATCCGCTGACGTCCACGCGCGTCCGTTAGAAAGAGATGTCCCCCAAAATGTCCCCCACGCCCTCCGTCGGGCTCCCGCCAGGACCCCCGCAGCCTTCTGACCTGGGCTTTTTGGTGGAGGCGAGGAGAATCGAACTCCCGAACCTCTTGCATGCCATGCCTGCCGAGGCCGTTCGTGGAGGTTCGCGAGCATCCCTCTACCAGCACTTTTGTCGAGCGCACGACCGCCCTCATCCGCCACCGTCCGTCCTCTTGGCTGCCAGCTTGGCTGCCAAAACTGCGAATTGCTACGTGCAGCGAGGCGAATGCCGGAAGAGCACACGATCGACAATTTCTAAGAATTCTCAGCAACTCGTGTCCCCGCAACAGCGGGCCGGACGACGACGACCAGACGACACGAGACGACGACGGGGGTGTTACGGCCAGTACGTTTCGCCCTGGAGACGCGCCAACAGCGTCGGGGTCGACGTTTCGAGGGGTAACCCGCTCTGAATCGGCACGTGCAAGCGCCCTTGGACCCCGACCTGGCACCTGCTGGCATCGCCCCAAACCACTTTGCTAGCTCGCACCTAGCCACTCCGGGTCCAGGACATGGGATTGGAGTCAGCTAAAGCGTTGGGCCGGTCGCCCCTCTCGTGGGATGCGGTTCCCTCGCGCCTGAGGGCGATCGGGGCCAGGTGAGGTCAGGTGATCTGTGCGGCGCATCCACCGCAGCAACGGGCCGGCGCTTTAGCGCGACCGGAGCACCGCCTCGGCCCGCGGCGCGCCCCTGGGGCGATGTCGCGTGACGTGGGCGGTACATGTCACACCGGCACCCCAGGCATAAGCGTCGTGTCTCTGCAAACAAGTCGGGCAACGCACCTATGAACTGGGACAAGGACCGAAGGCCGACGACCAGCGCTTGCAACAGCGCGACAAGCAGCCAGGCAGCTACGACGACATCCACGAGTGCTTGGAGCGGCACACCGAGACCCCCAAAGGATCCCAGAGCCAGGACTGGCACCAGGCACTTGAGCATCTTGCAGGTAGCCCGTGTCATGGTCCGATTGTCGGCGCTAGGGTCCTTGGTGGGTGCGGTGAACAGGACCATTGACATCTCCCGAGGAGCGTGCTAATGCCACCGGATGGTCCACTGTTGCGGGTACTGGGGAGCGGCGACGTTGGCGAGGCCGCGCGATTGCTGGGGGACATCGACCGTCGCGTCATAGGTCACGCCTTCGCAGACGTGCTGGACGGAGCGGACGGCCGAGCGCGGACCCGGCTGGTCGGCCAGTACGTCAACAGCTTTGAGGGCGCCAACCCCGTCCAGCGCAGGGGGGATGGCAAAAAGACGCCGGCTGGCATCTCTGACGTCCCGACGGAACCGACCCAGCGACGCTCTTACGTGCTGCTGTCCGTCGACGCGCCCTCGCCCGAGGCCCTCGCGAAGCTTCTCGCCGCTGGCCTGGCTCTGACAAGCGAGCCAGCGCGCCGCCAAGCTGCGGGAAGGCTCGGCAGGGCGGACAGGCGCCGGCGACGCTCTCTCGGGGACGGCTTGGCCGAGCAACTGGCAATCGAGGAGACATTGCATCGATTGGCTGGAGACTCGTGCGTCAAACGCCTCGCCACAGCCCGACGCCTGGCCGACCGCCTCAAGGACGCGATCGCCCTAGATGTCGCCGGCGCTCGGGAACAACGCGTGAGTTGGAGGAAAATAGGCCAGGCCCTGGAGGTTAGCGCCGAAGGGGCTCGCGGAAGGTTCAGGCGTCCCCGCCAGTCAAGTTAGCACTCCCTCGTAGCGCGTTAGCGAGGAGCCGTCGCGAAGGCGGCCAGTCCCAACGTCCAGTCGCGCAGACAAAGGATGCCTCAGCGCTCAGCGGGGTGCCTCAGCCGGCGTGCATCACTTGAGAGCGCGTCACACACGCTGGAGACCCTGTGGTCCATGGCAGCTCCGCCCCAAACTTTCGCTATCGGCAGGACGCCTGCAGCGGCAGCGACTCATGGTATTCTCTCCACCTAGTCCACATGCCGTCCGGCAGCGTTGACTCCTGACGGACATCGTCCACCGCCGCGTCGAGCCGCTTACCAACATCCCTTACAACCTCCTCCGCCTCCTCAGCGCCGGGAAAACCAGCCTTCTCGACCAGCCTGCGGAACGTGGCGAGCGTCACTCCGTGAGCGCTTCGTGAGCCCCCGATCTTCAGGCCTGTCTCTCGAGCCAAATCCTCGTAGATCACGGTGGAGACTATGTCGTAGGCTGGGGACAGTCGAGGACGACTCCGGTCCGGGTACCAGAGTGACCAGTTCTTCAAGTGTGCATCTTCGTTGCCAACAAGGATGTTGAAGGCCACGCGACGCACATATTGCAGGAAATCCTCCTCACCACATAGTGCGCGTATGGTCCGGCCCAACGACTCGTAACTCGCACCTTCATACTTCTGCTCCGGCCACTGATTCGCAACCTGGTTCATGTCCTCTATATGAGCCTTCTCACCCGACACCACCCGATCGAATCGCTCGATCACGTAAACTTTCGAGCCGCGAAACCGCTCGAAGGACCTGGGTAGCGGACCCAAGTCTGCACCGTCCACGAGCCGAACCTCAGGTATATCGATCCCACATCGGGAAGCCAACGACATCATCGCGTACTCATTCTCGGGAATGAAAGGATAACTGCCGGGAAACTTCACATAGTTTCCTCCGAGCTCACCTCGGCCAGGCAGCCTCAAGGCCTTTTGATCGGCCACCATTGATAGTTTCAGTTGGACGCCGGCCACGGAGAACCGTACCACCGGCTCACCACTGCCCACGTCGCGACGGACCTGCTCAGCCTCAAACCGAGCTGCCGACGAATGGTCCGCCGGGGCTGTTTCAGCAACGACCTCGACCGCGCCGGGCAGATCTAGGCCGACGAGGGCCAGCAACTCGGTCTCATTCTCGGTCTTGAGTCCCAATTCTCGCGTAATGAACTCACGCATAGGGCCGCGCTCGGGTAACAAGTTGGAGAACCAGCGTGGTGCGCGAGCAGCCTGTCTCCATCTGGACCGCGGTTGCTCCTCAAACGCTTGGCCGAGCACGGGCCGGTTCGGTGAGTCCAAATACGATTCCATGAACTCAAAGGTTGTTGTGCCTTCGCGGAGCGAGAGACGTCCCACGGCCCGCATATGGAGCACGACACTCAACTCAGTCATCATCAGTCAGCAGCGCCGAGATCGACGGCCTAGTCGGCATGTTCTGCTCCATCCGCGCCTCGAGAAAGGAGTTTACGTATGTCGTTAGTGATGCTCCACGCATTTCCAGAAACCGGTCGTCGCCACCGTCCTGAAGCGCCTGGACCATCTCTTCGTCCACCCGATGCGAGCTGAGAGTGCTCGCATCAGCGGATGATAGTTGCGCGGCGAACTCAGACTCGCTCATCTCTATAGATGGAGAGGCGAACATCCGGTTGGCTATTGTCTTGAGAAGCGGCGCATCTCGGTTTAGAGAGACGATCGGCACCATAGCATCTCGTGCTAGACGGTCGACAAGATCTGTTACATCGAGTGGCTCCCCGGTCAAGACATCACGGGGTGCGAGGTGAGCAAGACCACAAACGGCAATCCGGTTGTCAGCACTTGTCCACTTGTATGAGCCGATATTGAACGTCGGTGGGTTTCCACTAGTAAGGTCGAGCAAGTTCGCGACCGACTGAAATTCGTTGCCCGGAGCTATTGCGCTCGTCGTCGCCCGAAGCGTACCGGTCGTACCGAGCTTTGAGATCGGGCCCATAACAGCGGCTCTCCAAAACCAACGCCTCAATAAAACGAGTATCTGCGGTTGGGGCGTCGGATGTAACGCAAAAAATCGTACTAAACCGACGGTCAGATTCTGATGAGGAATCAAACTTAGGTGAGGGACATCGGCGCGGTCGTGTAGGAAATCAGTAGCCCTGAAGACCGCATCACGCGTGCGCTGTAATGCATCTATCTGGTCGTCTTCAGTCTTGAACTCATTTCGGAACTCACGAAGAACATCTGGACCGCGAGTGGACAGAACGCAGTACAGGAGGGTATTGCCGACCAGCGACCCGTATCCCCGGGAAGCGATATCCAAGGCAACGGTGCGGACGTCAGCTCGTGGGTTGGCCGCGGAAGAGTTCAATGCCTGGAACACTTCCGCCTTTTTCATGGACTTCCCAAAAGTATTTGTGCGGTCGAAAATTATCTGAAGCGCACTCTCATCGTCGGTCTTAACTAGATAAGCGGGGATTTCATAATTGTGGAGACGGTCAGCTAATTGGAAGGCACGATCCTGAAGTTCCGTTGGCAAGTCTCTGTCGCGCATCCATGTTAGAACTCGGTGGAGGTCGTAGGCCTCCCTAACTGGAATCCGTGTATCCGGATCATGAGGCGCAGAATGAGAGAATTGCTCACTGAGGAGATCGAAGACGATCTCGAATCGTTGATCCCTTTCATCAAGATTGCCTGGAAGAAGGGAGGCAACCAGCGACGTTATGCGCTGCTGACCGTCAACCACCCAGTGAGCTTCCTGGAGCTTTCCAGCCCGAATTTCGACGGGACCTAATTGAATGTCTTCAGCAGGCGCCTCTTTGATCCAGAAGAGAAGAGTTCCGATTGGGAAACCCTGGTAGATGCTGTCAAAGAGACGCTCCACATCCGATCCACTCCATCTGAGCGGGCGCTGGAATCGAGGTAGACGCACTTTCCCCTCTGCGACCAAGCGCAGGAGGTCATCAATCTTGTAGCGAGCTGCAATGAGCTGCTGGTTAAGGGGCGGGCTCATGGATCAAGTCTAGGGAGGCGCGGTGTCTATTGCGAGGAGGCTCTCGGCCCGGGAATGCTTGAGGGGCATCGCCAACCCGGGCGCCAGTGACGACGATGTTGGCGCTTGACCACGCGGCGTCGAATAGCTCCGCATATATCGGCCCGTTCGATCGTGGGCGCCGAGGGCATGCCGACGCACAGCGGTGTCGAACCAGGAGCGAAATCTGCCAGCGCAGCCGGAGAAGCAGGTGGACTGTTTTCCACCGTTTCCACTATGCCCCCGACTTTGGAGGTGCAGCAGTTGTTTTGGGCTCCAAGGTGGACTGACAATCGGCATAGCGGACCCGGCCGGCGCCGCTCAGGCGTTCCATGTTGCCGCGCTTTGAGCTTCGACCTTGGGTGAGGCTCCCGAGGTATCTCTGCGATCAGCCGCGGCCTGCGGGAGCGGGGGGAGCCAGACTTGGCCTAGGTGAGTAGCGCTGATTAGCAACGCCGTCCCGGCCCGGCCCCGGGCAACGACGTCGACGGGCATCCGCGGCTGGCGACGAAGTGACCAGTTTGTGCTGGCGTGCTTGGGCAAGCGTCCACGGTCCACGGTGGTCGAGCGGACCGTGACGTCCACCTCTCCGGCCAAGGCGGAGATAGCTTTCAGGGTGGTCAAATCGGCGACGCCAGGAAGAACGAGCTTGTGGGTGAATAAGGTTAGGAACCCGTCGGCGCTTGGGCCCCACCGACCGCGGGCTTGGGACAGGTCCTGCAAGCAGGCCATCACCACTAGGCCCTGGCTGCCGCCCTCGGCAACGGTGGAAGCAAGATCGGGTAGGGGCGCGATGTGGGCTACCTCGTCCAGGGCGAAGAACATCGGGGGCGAGTAGCCGGCTCGGTAGACGGCAGTCCTTATCTGGTCGAGTAGGCAGACCACTAGCGGCGCGTGCAGCGCCTGGCTCGTCGACGGGGAGCAGATATAAATCGTGTCGGTGCTAGAAGCGAAGGCCTCGACGTCGAAGTTGGGGAAGCGGGCCGCGCCCAGAGCCGCGTCGGTGCGGTACGCAGCGAGCAGACTGTCGGCGGTGGAGAAAATACCCGAAAGTTCTCGTGAGTCGGTGTGGGCGATCCCTTCGAGCAGGTTCGCGGCGCGGCGGGAGCCCTTGTCGTTCAAGAGGGAAATAGGAACAAGCAGCTCGCGGCGGTGCAGCCAGGAGAGCAGGCCGGCGAGGTCACCTTCGACAAGGGCGGCGGCGTGCAGGAGCGGCGCCAGCAGCGCCTGGGCGCGCTCTACCCAGTGAACATCGTGGGCGCTCTGGTTGGGCCTGCTAGCGGCGGCAATCGAGTGGGCTCGTTGGACCGCTTGGTCCCAAACCTCGCAGCCGTCCAGAGGAGACCATCTCAGCTCCTCGGCACCTTGGGGCACCGGTGTCGTACCGCTTGGGTCCCATAGCCATATGCGCCCGAGGCGCCTCCGAGCCGATGCCGTCAAGGCCAGCACGTCTGGCTTCGTGGAGGTGACAACGGCGGGGCCGGCATGGGAGAGAACGGCGAATGCCAGGAGCCTCGAAGTCTTGCCGGAACGCGGTGGCCCGATAACCAGTGCGTGCTGGTCGGGCCTCGCACGCACTGGGCCTTTGGTGCCCCAACCGAGGTATAGGCCGGCTGGTGCTTGGCGCGGTGGTGACCGTCGAGGTGGGTGAAGAGCGTGGCGGAGGATAGCTGGGAGGTTCATATCGCTAGTCCCCTTTCGATTTCGAGCGATCGTTGGTGGTCGAGCAATACGAGCTGGGCCACTTCCCAGGCCCGGCGCTGCACCGGCTCGACAGGTCGAGGGCCGAGAGCATCGGCGTGGTCGGAAATGCCATAGGTGGCGCGATAGGAGACGAGGTGCGACGCTTGCTCAGCCCAACGCTGGCGGTCTTGGCCAGCCAAAGGGGGCTGGCCAAGAGCTTCCGTTGCCCAAAGAGGAGGGTCGGCCAGGAGTGCCCGCGGCGATAATGCCCGGACAGCTGGGGTGGGCGTCTCGTGGGACGACGGCAGCTGGTCCATGGCCAGCTGGTGGGCGCGGGAACCTTCCAGGCCTCGCACGAGGTGGCCGAGACGGTCGTCAATTTCTCGCCCGGGGTCAGGGGCCACAACGAACAGCTCGTTCGACAGGCGCGCCCGCGACATCCCGACATATCCCGCCTCCCGGTACAGCTGGTCGGAACCGAGGAGGAATGCCCGATCGACGGTGGCCCCTTGGGCCTTGTGGACCGTGCTGGCAAAGGCGTGCGTCAAGTGGCCGTCCACGATGTAGGCGGCCGGAAGCTCGGTACCGTCCGCGAGGACGACTCCTGCGGGGCCGACCGATGCGACGGCGCCGGTCGTGCCGTTGCGGACACCAAGGCGCCGGTCATTGCGCAGGCACATGACCTGGTCGCCGGGGGCGAACTCACGGTCGGCGAGGTGCAGCCGTTCCTCCCCGAGTAAGCCGGCCTTGTCCATGCGGGCGCGGGCACGAGCGTTCAGGTCATCGACGTCGCTGCGGCGGAGGGCGTACATCATCGCCTCGTCCCCAGCATGGCGAGATTGCCACCAGGCGTCCACGAGTGCCTCCCGCGCCTGTTCGGCGGTAGCGGTCATTGTCACTCGCCCCGCTTGCTCGTAAGCGGACACGGCGTCGACGACTGAGCCAGAACGCAGCTCGGCCAAAGCCTCCCGCTCCCAAGCTTCGTGTTGACGGCGGTTCTCGGTCAGCTCAATGGCCGGGAGTTGGTCGGCCAGGGCAGCGAACGCTCCGCCGGCACCGACCTCTGGCAGTTGGCGGGGGTCGCCCACGGCCACCACCTGTGCCCCCCAGTGCTCAGCATGGGCGAGGAGGCGTGCGAGCTTGCGGGTCTCCACCATCCCGGCCTCATCGAGCACCACAACGGTGCGGGGAGCCAAGCCCGCAAGCGGCCCGGGCCGCTCTAGGTCTCCCAGGAGACGGTCGAGGGTGGTGGAAGGGATACCGGCGCCGGACTGGAGCTCGGCGGCGGCGCGAGCCGCCAAGGCGGTGCCGATCACCCGGTGCCCAGCCGCTTCCCAAGCCTCGCGGGCGGCGTCGAGGGCGAAGGTCTTGCCGGCACCGGCCCGGCCAACTACTACCTGCACGCCGGCTCCGGAGCTGGTAAGCGTGCTCACCATGTGACGCTGCTCCTCGCTGAGCGTCTGGCGCTTGGCCACTGCTTGCGAGAGGACATTGTCGGGGACGGAACGAAGACTGGCGCCAGCTTGGCGGCGGGCGCGCTCGAGGAGGTCCTCCTCTACACCGAGCAGTTCCGTCGTCGAGTACAGCTGCTCCCCGCTGCGGCCCACCCTGAGCGCAACTACCTCTTCCCGGTGGAAAAGCTCGTCAGCCTGGGCGCGCAGGACGGCGATGGGCGCGCCCGAAATGTGGGCAGCGGCGAGCTCCTGAAGGACGCCACGGCGATCAAAGGCCGAAGCCATGGCCGTTAGGCCTCCGGGCGAGACCAGGTGCTCCATGAGGGCAGGGAGGTTGGGCGGCTCCTGGTGTGGTCGTTCCATGAGATCTCCAATGAAGTCGGCGCCGAGACCGAGCTCTCCCGCCTGGGCGGCCCAACGCTCTCGCAGTTCCTCCAGAGCGGGCACCGACACTTTGGGACCACGTGTAGCGAGTGCGGCCACCTCGGCGGAGGAGCGCGACGACACGCCACGGTCATCCATGGCCGCCACGATGTCGGCCCGCCGGGACGAGAATGCCTTGATTGCTTCCTTGGGCACGCCCTCGAGGTCAGCGGTGCCGCTCTTCACGGGACCGAACGAGACGCCCAACTCCTCGGTCAGCTCGTGACGTAGGGCGGCCTGATAGAGGTAACCGATAGGTTTGGCCCAACGAAAAAGCCTCTTGCTGTCCAGCGCCGACCAGTGCCCCGACTCGTCGGGCGTCAGGTTGGCGACGACAAGGTGGGTGTGGACCTGAGGATCGCCATTACGGGAGCTGCGGTGGACAAAGGCGGCGGCGACCAATCCCTCGGTCTCAACAACGCGGTGGCCGCCTGCGCCGCGGCGTGCCCGGAGGGCCTCCTGCTCGATGGCCGAGACGGCCTGTTCCACGGCGCGGTCATGGGCGGCGGCCACCTTGGCTGCCACCTCCGGGCCGCCCAATGCCCAAGCCAGGCTGACCGACTTCGGGCTGGAGAAACAGAGATCGAACCCGCCGACGCGATGGGCCGTAGTCCTCGGCGCCCCGAGCGGCTGGGCTGTAAGCGGGTCTTTGCCGTCGAGGAGGTGACGGAAAGCGTCCGGGGTCACTACCCCGGAAAGCCCCAGGCGCTCCGAAGCCTTGCCGGCCCAACGTCCGGGTTCGGCTTGATCGCCGGTGTAGTACTCGTCGAGGCCCTCGGCGACCTGTTGGACGTAATAGTCGGCACGCGCCGGGCTGAGCGCGGCTATCGAGAGCACGCCGGGCCCCTCAGGCCACCAGTAGGCGTTCGGCGCGGCTACGGAGCGCTCTGACGGACGCCGGCGTCACGCCCAGGCGCTTGGCGGCCTCGGCTGAGCTGTAGCCCATGACCCGGGTCAGGAATACTGGCGCGGCCGCTTTGGCTGAGATGCGGCCCACCCGGACCGCGGACCCGATCTCTTCGGCCAACGCCTCAGCGGCAGTCCGCTCTGGGGACGCGGCGAGCCCGTTCCAGCCGTCGAGATGGACATTACGGGCAACAGCTCGACGCTCACGGCGACGTTGCACTCGGAGCTCGTCCAATGCTTGGCCTACCAACTCGACGCCCAGGTGTGGCGTTAGTGATGCTCCGGCGGCTGCGGCGACAGCGTGCCTGGCGACCACCTCCCAGAGACGGGTCACGAGATCGGCCTGGAGGGCATATAGGTCAGCTGGGCTGACCCCCGCTCTGCGCCAGGTAGCGACGGTGGCGCTCAGCCTTCGAGACAAGGCGGCAATGACGGTCAATTGGGCGAGGCGGTCCCCGTGAGCGACGGAGACCAACGCGCCAAGGAGGCGGTCCTGATCGGCCGGGCTGCCGTCGCGGCAGGCAAGCACGAGATCGGCCACAGCGGGGAAAGCCCCGAGGGAGGGTTGGGATACGGACCAGCGAGCCAGAGCCTGGCGGCCAGAAAGGTGACTCCCGGTCTTCGAGACATAGCTCGTGACCGAGGCGATGAGCGAGGTTGTCGTTGCCATGACCCGTATCGTCGGGGGTCGATGTCAACTCCAAGGTCAACTGGAACGTCAACTCAAAGAATTTTTTCGATTGACATTGGCTCGCTACACGGGACTGAAAAGTCCAGTTCAAGCTGCCAATTGACTTCGGATTGACCTTCAATTGACCAGGGCGCGATATAGGTGGCGAAGGCGCCGGCGCCGTGTTAGCGGGGCCTGTCTACGCCCGTCACCCAGGCGCGACGT
>Ga0182024_10021398_pt1 | contig 11739 bp, 9 predicted proteins | sample P32metaG_FD_120480 | JGI IMG/M metagenome (GOLD analysis project Ga0182024, IMG submission 120480) | Permafrost microbial communities from Stordalen Mire, Sweden - P3-2 metaG (Illumina Assembly) | ecosystem: Environmental > Terrestrial > Soil > Wetlands > Permafrost | place: Sweden: Stordalen... | reverse complement strand
ATGTTGCGGGACAACCCGCCGATAAACGTCTCGTCAACCTCGACCATTCCGCCCTTGCCGCCAATTTTCAACATAGAGCCGTTTTGCAAAGCGAGCCGGATGCGGTGAAGCATGAACCACGCGGTTTTCTGCGTCACGCCGATGGCGCGGTGAATCTCATAGCTCGAAATGCCGTTCTTGCAGTTCACTACTTGCCACATGGCCGTTAGCCATTTATCCAAGCCGAGCGGCGAGTCTTCAAAGATCGTACCCGCCTTGGAAGTGAACTGACGCAGCGGATGCTTCGCGCCACACTGCCACCGATTGTATTTCTCCTGGAAGAGAACCTTGGTGCTCCCGCAACGCGGACAGACAACGCCATCGGGCCAGCGGTGAGCTACCAAGTATTGACGGCAGTTCGCCGGATCAGAGAAGTATACAACCGCCTCTTGAAGAGTCTTGGGTTCGTAGGCGGTTTCCATGCTTCAAGAATGCCATAAAAACGGTGAGTTGTCAACTATATTGTTGCCCAAAGAAGTGATCACCATGCCCATGAGTTGCATAGATGATTGTGAGATGTTTCCCCGTGGAGGCGATCCACTCGGCCTGAGCCCGGGTCTGTTCGAGAGTAATGAAGGAGTTAACGAGCACAGCGTCCCGCGCACCGAAGATGAGAGTTGAGGAGATAGGCGGCCAGGGCCGCTCGTTCTCCCCGGGTGCAAACTCGGTGGTCACAACGGAGATGCTGGGAGTTAGAAACACTTCCCACTTGAGTTGTGTATTCTCCGTGTTGTGGCCGCGATAAGCGTATGTGGCTGAGATGCCTTCTCCTGCTCAGAACGGCGCGAACGGAGAATCGGAGGTCAGGAACGCTGCAGCCTGGCGCGTGAAAGACCCGTGAAAGTGAAAAAGTGACCCGTGCCCGGAATCTGGATAGGTCAGAAGAACCGCGTTGGGCAGAGTTTCACTCAGCCAATAAGAATTGCGCACGGGAATCATCTCGTCGTGGATACCGTTGATGATGAGTGTCGGCTGACGAATGCTTCTCAAGAGTCTCGAAGCGCTCGCCGTATGCGGCCATTTGGGCTTGAGCAACGTCCGGTCCTGAGATGGGTTCCCGACCGTCTTTGCGCTGGACGAGCCTGTCAATAAATGCCGCGCCCGCAGCCTGGCTGGATTCGGTTGGCGCAAAGAAGATCTTCTGCAACACCGCGTAGCCTTGAAGTTGTGGGTCACTTAAATTCTTAGCGAGGCTCGGCTTTTCAAGGTGCAGGATGTCCTCGCCGCCTCGTGGCGCCTTGCCCACAAGGACGATTCTGCGAAGGACCGACGGGCGAATCGAGAACCATTTGCTGCGCGACCATTTCACCGAGTGAGAAGCCGAGAACATCGCAGACCGTCAGGCCCAACGCATCGAGAAAGGCCGTCGCATGTGCGGCCATCCCGGCCACGGTCCTCGGAACTTTGCCGGTTTGATGCGACCCAATCTGCCAGAGCATTGGCCTGCTTAATCGTCATAAAGGCATCCACGAGGACGGCGTCCCTGATCCCGTAGATGAGGGTTGACGCCATCGCCTGAAAATACGTCTCTTGTACGCCCGGAGGCCGGTCGGGAGTAACGATGGGTATGCCTGGTGTCACGAAGACTTCCCAGTTCAGAACAGAAGCCTCTGTTGTATTCGCCGCGGGAGAGAGGAGAGGCAGGGTTTGAAAGTAAGGATTTTGCTTTTTCGATTCGTTGCAGGATCAGGTAACGGTGTGCCGAAGTTCCAAACGATCGTCTGAAGGATCGCGCGAAGTGGCTGATGGAAAGCCCGCACTCAGACGCCAGATCCGCGAGCCCGATCTGTCCGTTCAGGTTTTCTCTTAAGAGGTCAGCCACTCGACGCTTCTGCCAAGGTGCCAGTCCACCGCGATATGTCTTAATTGCACCAAGCGATGGAGCATACCGTTGGGTTACATGGGCGCAAAACAGAAGACGAAAATGATCGAGGAAGAGTTCACAAAACAGCGGTGGAGAGTTTAGAGATGGCAGCACCATCTCTGTCATCCGATGGAGGACTGGGTCGAAGGCCCCGTGCTGGCATCGAAGACTCTCGATGCTGGCCAGCTGGGCGTCATCCGTAAACGCATCGAGTGTCGAACGGGGAACATGATAGTGGACCCAGTCAACCGGACCTCGACTGCGCGCACGAGGGTTAGCCTCCAAGTCGTAAATCCCCACACCTCCGGCGGGCCATGCCGTAATTCGAGAATAGCGGTCATCCACCCAGATTTCGCACCCTTCGTCGCATGCAGGTGTCAGATGTACGGATACCACGAATGCTTTTTTCGCGGGGAATGGATGCGGTCTGGTCGGGTAGACCGGGTTGGGAGGCTAAACGAGTAATCGCAATCTGCGGCTTTGACGGTGGACAGATGACGAGGCTGGGGGCTTTGCCCAAACGAAAATACTTCGCCATTTGACCCCCATAAGCGGCAGGCTGTTGAAGTTTACTCGGCGTACCGACTCGTCTCTGGTATCGGCTCATTTCAATATTATGGACGGAAGTCGATCCCACCGCATCCCCCGAAACGGTACCTGGACTCGCGATCGAGGTGGGAGTAAAGGTAATCCGGCTCTCGCGTCAGCGCCGGTTGTAAAACCCCATAGCCATGTACGTTTGTCATTGGGATTGAGGACTGGATGACCGGGCAGGATCATCAGCAGCTCAACGCCCTGGTCGAGAAAGCGAGATTTGCGCGGAATAACGCCGATCGGATTGTATCCGGCTCGGTCATAATCCCACCGAAACCACCGCGCCCGAGCTCACTCTCTTGACGCCCGTTGTCCACCATTATCGGCTCCTACTTCGAGTGTGATCCGGCCGCAACAGCTTAACTCTGATATAAGTTAGGGCATTATGCTTCGCCTGCTTTTCTTTTCCGTGAGTTTGTCGATCTGCCTGTGCGCACAGCCTCAAACTCAAGAGCCAACGCCCGCCGAATCGGTTCAGCTATCCATCTCCGAATGCGATAAGGGATTTGCGAATGGCGCCTACGAGAACGCGCGCCAATCCTTTGAAGCAGCGTGGCAGAAAGCCCAGCGCCTGCCCGTTGGCGCTCCAGTGCGCTACGAAATTTTGAAACGCCTGACGACTACCACCGCGGCTGCCGGACAGTTCGAGGCGGCGGAAAGCTGTCTCGAACAGGCGATCGCTTGGCGCGAGTCCACCGCCGGCCACGACGATTCTAAACTCGCCGATGATTTGCTGCTCTCCATCAATTTCAACCTGCGAACCAAAAATTTCGACCGCGCAGGCGCCGCCGCGAAGCGTGTCTGGAACTTGCATATCGCTTCATACACGGCCGAGAGCTTGCCGGTCGCCGATGACCTTCTTCGGATGGGACACGTCAGCCTGTCTGCGGGAAGCCCGCGCGACGCGCTTCATTTCTTGTCGGAAGCGCTAGACCTGCGAACCCGGCTCGCCAGCTTGCTTGATCCGGGTCTACTCCCGATTCTGGACGCAATGAATGAAGCGTTCGGCGCGATCCCCAATGGCACGGAAATCCCCCCATTTACCGTCAGGCGCTGATGATCCGCGAAACGATTTACGGCCCGGACAGCCCGCAGCTCATTTCGACGGTTGAAGGACTCGCGGACGCCCTCGCCGACGGTGGCGAATTTGTCGCGGCCGAACCTGTTTATGAACGTCTTCTTGCGCTCTGGAAGAAGTCCACGAGCAAGGATCATCCGATGGTGGCCGTCGTGCTCGATAAGCTGGGCGTCTTCTACGGCAAAGAAGGCGAAATAGAAAAGGCGTGCAAGGCGCTGGCACGCTCGGCCACCATTCGCGCGCGTTTTCTGGCCGTCGGATTGACACACCAGGCGGCCGACGAAATCGCGCAAGGCCATCGTGAACAGGCGCGATCTCTGTACAGCCAAGCCCTTTCCGTACTCACGCCAGCCGACGGCGATCTGCGCGTGCAGATCAAGCAAATCCTCGCGAACCTGGAAAATTCGCGCGCAAAATAACCGTCTTCTCCGTCGATCTGGGATAGCGGTTGGCGTGCCGGAATCCGCATCCGGTAGCCGGCCGAGGATGAGTCGCGCGATCAACGTGAGGATCGCCGTATTCACGCCGATTTCGAGGCAATGAAAACACCGCGCGAAGATCAAGCGCCTCTTGATTTTGGCGGGCTCTAAAAAAAGGACAAGGCACGTCAGAATGATCGGATAATCGCTGGAATTATTTGCGGCGATGGACGATGTCTATCCGGGCGTCGTTGGGGCGGCAACTGCGACGCACAGCGACAAAAGAGATCACCCCGTCCACCAGTTGCCTGATCCTCCTCAGGCAAAATCGCGCGCAGAATCGACTTGCGGTTCCTCTGAGCCCGAGGGATGATTTGGACGACTGCGCAACACCCCATAAGGAGGGTTAGATGCCGTTGCTGGCGTTAGCCGTCAAAAGTCTAACACGTCTCCGCGCTCTGCGTTCTCCATTGGCTCGGTATCGAAGTACACGTGATCTAACAGCAGATTCAAATCCGCCTCCCCCCACCTGTTCACAAGAGCGCCGATGATAGACGACAGCTCCTCGGGGACCTCGCCTTGATTAAGTTCATCTTCCGAAAAGGAAAAGCGTCGAGCTTTCCTCCCGCCTTCCAACTCCGCAATTTCCATATCCGGATCTCCGAGCGGGTTGGCGAGTTCAACCGCATAAGGACCAAAGTGCAGGAACTTCCACGTAAGGCGAGCGAGGGGCTCTCCGCTATGTCGTTTTCGCCATTCGATATCGGCCAGGTAGAGCAGTTTCACCAATCGCGTTACGGCCGGAGCATAATTTTGCGTCGTAGGGATTGCCGGTAGACCTCACGGACCAGCGACATGATCTCAAATGGCATGATTGAAAAAACGTGCAGAGTAGCCGCGACGTTAGATTTCTCGCGGATAACAATTCTTCTCGCGGATAACAATTCAATGATACATCTGGATCTGGCTTCACGCTGGCAATTTTGCTCAACGGAGAACCCGTTAAGCAACATCGTCGGACGTTGATTGCTTTTGCGTCTCGGCTTTCTTGATCCAGAAAGCGTTGAATTTCGAGAAAAATGGCGCTGTAGCCCTCCCTGGCATTAACTGATTTCAGAAAAGAGCACAGTTCGAGAGTTCCAGCCCTTTTGTGGGACCGGCTGAGCGATGGACGTGCTTGGGGGAATGTGCGAAGACAGCCAAAGCGTTCGAAGCGGCATCAATCAGCGTGATTGACGGGTCGGGTCATCCGGCTAGTCTAGCCGCTTCGGGAACGGTCATCGTTTCGCGACGGCAATGCCCGCAACTTCGAAGTGCGCGCCGAATAGCAGCTTCGCCACACCTACAAAAGCGCGCGCCGGAAAATTCGCGTGAAAGTACTTACTGTAGACGCCGTTGAATGCATTATAGAGAGCGAGATCCGTGCAATATACCTGAATCGAGACAACATCATCCATGGTCATGCCGGCGCTCTCGATTGTCTTTTTGAGCTGCTCCATGATGTTTCTCGCCTCTTCTTCCGCCGAAAGGCCGGCCGCGAGTTTGTCGGTATCTGCGATAGTTCCAGCAATATATAACGTTTGGCCGACCAGAACCCCGCTACTGAAAGGCAGGTGCTTCTCGGCGGCCAGCTGCGATGTCAGAAATTTGCGATCGCTCTGCGCAGCGGCCGTTGCCGCGAGGAGAAGAAAGCCGATTAGAAGACGCGATTTCATCTGTTTCCTCCAAGATCGAAGTACGTGGATTCTTTGCAATGCGCAGCGGCCGACAACACCAGGATGCTGGGCATAGACGGATTCTATCGCAATCGCGTAGGACGCGCTGCGATGTATTGCTTCTTATCTTAAATTTCCGATATGCCCGGCCTTTGCTTAGCGACGATTCCTTCGAAATCGCTTTCGAACGCCAGCCGAACAGAGCGGAGCCGTCTTGGTCGGAATCGCGGAAGCGGCAAGGTGCACGTGGGGGATCGAGCTGCGAAGACGGCTGCGAAAAGACTCCTCGCCGAATCAGATGACGCGCGAATCGGGCTGATAACGCGCATTGTCGGAAGCCTCATTCGGAATCTCTCTCTTCGACTGTCGGAGCGGAAACCGAGCCTTCGAAGTTCCACAGTCGCGTTCGACCAGTTGGGCTAGGGCTTCCCGCCGTTCTTCTGCCGTTCCACCTCGGCTCGAAATTGCTTTTCCTTGAGATCGATGTAAGCTAAATAACCCGCGCGATGTTGTCGATCCTTGGAGAGCTTCAATCGCGCGCGTTAGCCGATCGCGCTCAGCCATCAGCAAAGCAACAATCTGTTCGATTTGCATGTAGGGAGAGTAACATTTGAGAAGTCTCTCGTTCAAATCCAAAAGCGAAAAGGCATCGGGCAGACGGCCTGTTGTGTGGTGTTATCGTCGATCGCCTGCCGCGGCCCTTGACCGCGGGCTTATCCAAAGCGATAGACTTTCGCTAGGGAGGGCCCCGCCAGGTACAGCCCCGTGGCCAGTCTAATACTCGCGGCCGGCTTCTCGCTCGCGGCCGATCGCGTCACGCTCACCGGCAAAGTTACCGATAATCTCGGCAAGCCGCTCGCCGACGCGACCGTGATGATTTACCACGCTGGCGTCAAACACGGCTACAGCACCTTCTGTCCGAGTTGCTACACCGACTGTGGCAAGCGCGTCGACACGGATCAGACCGGCACGTTCACCATCAAGGGCCTCGATTCCGATCTGAAGTTTGAGCTCCTGGTGGTCCGCGACGGCTACCTGGCCATGTTCGTCCAGAACGTCGATCCATCAGCCGGGGCAAGCCCGGCTGCCTCGCTCGCGCCGCGCGCCAAGGTGACAGATCCGGCTCGCGTCGTGCACGGACGCGTGCTCGACTCTGACGGCCAGCCGCTCCGCGCGGCGGTCATTGAACCCATCGGAATCGAGCTTATGCGGGACGGTCACGGTCCTTCGAGCATATACGGAACGATTGACGGCCTGGAGGCGATCGCGGTCAGCAACCGGTCGGGCGAATTCGAAATCGCGCACGCCAGTCCGGCGATGGGCATGCTGCTGCGCGTGGAAGCGCGCGGCATGGCTCCAAAAGTGATCGCGGCGCAAACCGGGCCGGAGCCGACGACGGTCACGGTGGGGCTCGGCGGCGTCATTCGAGGCCGCCTGATGAATCACGGCCAGCCGGTCGCGGGAGCGCTGCTTGGGCTTATGCCGCGGGCGCGTGCCGGATACGGCGGACATCTCAAGATTTTCGGCGATCCTTATGAAGAGATCCGCATCGGAACGCAGGCGGACGGGACGTTCGTCATCACTAACGTGCCTGCGCACGGGGATTGGTACGTGTACGGCAAGATGGAATCGATCGGCCCGCTGGGGGCGACGGAGCCGAAGGAAATCTCCAGCGGTGCTGACGGGGGGACGCGAACGCCGGCGTTATCGAGATCCATCCTGGCCATCGCCTGCGCGGAAAAGTCACGCTGAGCGACGGCGCCGCCCTGCGCAACGGAAGGCGCTTGACCATTTCGAGCACCCGCGCCTGGGACAGCCAAACGGTGGCGCTCGGGAGCGATGGCAGTTTCGAGTTTTCGAGCCTCGCATCCGGCAAGTATGATCTTCCCGTCGGTCCGCGGTTACCGCTTGCAGGGCAACAAGCGCGTGCTCGAAACCACGGTGGATAGCGACGTGGATGGCTTAACGGTTGTTGTCGAATCCAATCAATGATGACGGCGTGCAATCGTTTCCGGAAGCCGGAGACATCCAGCCAGATCGACTTTATACTACTGCGTGCTGCATTCAAGAATACGGAACGACAACTACCATTATCGGCATTCCCCGCCGCGTTTGACGCTTGTGTAGGTTGAGCTTCTGATGCGCGAAAGCACTTTCTGGAACTGTTGTAGAACTTGAGTGACGGTCGGCTTGGGGCGCTTCTCCCACTCGGGATTGCCTCGGCACCGTTCCGCCATGCGGTTAATCCTCGCCATCAACTCTCGCGCGCACTCGTTGAGGCGGTCCCTGTCACCTGCGCCGATCGGCGTTTCTCAAGCTGTTGAATCCGACGAAATTTCTACTCGGTGAACGACCGCGGAATCGTATGGTGCCTGGACGCGAAGACCGGCCAGCAGACTTACGGCGGGCAGCGCATGAAGGCGGGGCCTATTCGGCGTGGCCGGTGCTCGCCGATGGCAAGATCTTATGTGACGAATGAAGATGGACTGACGACGGTGACAATCCCGACTACGAAAATGCCGACTAGCGCCATCAACGCAGATTTAGCGCACCCCCCACCGACGTTTCACCGGAAATCGTAGTCCAATAGAAGAATGGGCACGGTCACCGCATCATTCTTTATCATCGTTTTCGCCTTCGCCGCAGACCCTCAATGGCCCGGTTTCCGGGGACCCGTCTCCAATCCCTCCGCCACCAACTCCAACCTCCCCGAGAAATGGTCGAAAACTTTCAATATCGAATGGACCGCGACTCTCCCCGGCCTCGGCTGGTCTTCTCCGATCGTGGCTGGCAGGAACATCTTTCTAACAACTGTCACCACCGACGGCGCCGCGAAACAGCCGCAAGTCGGCACCACCTATTCCAACGATTACACGGCCGAACTCGCGAAGCAGGGTCTCAAAGGGCAGGAACTTCGGGCGCGCGTCGTCGCGCGCGATTTCGAATTGGCTAACGAGGTTTCACTCCATTATCTCCTCTATTCCGTAGATCTCGAGTCGGGCAAGATCAATTGGAAACGCGAATTCTATTCAGGGCACCCTCCCGGCGGCCGTCATCGGAAGAACAGCTTTTGCTCTGAAACCCCCGTGACCGACGGCAAGCGCGTCTACGTCTACATCAACAATCTCGGTCTCTTCGCCTATGATCTGGACGGCAACAAAGTCTGGAACGCGCCGCTTGAAAACCTTCCGACCATCCGCGATTACGGCACGGCCTCTTCACCCATTCTTGTCAACGATCTGGTGATCATCGTCAACGACAACGAGAAACAGCAATTCATCGCGACTTTCGATAAGAATACCGGCAAGCAGGTCTGGCGCACAGATCGCTCAATTCATGTCAAAGGCTCCGATCGCCAGACCGGTTGGTCGAGCCCCTACCTCTGGAAAAACGCCGAGCGCACCGAAATCGTCACCATTGGTCCCGGCCTCGCCATCAGCTACGATCTCGAAGGAAAGGAACTTTGGCGCCTCGGCGGAATGTCCGCGATGCCCATCCCGAGCCCGTTCGCCTACGACGGCCTCTTGTATCTCAACGGCGGGACCTCTAAGGTCCTCGCCGCGATCAAACCGGGCGCGACCGGCGATCTCACCACACCAGACGGCGCTAAGCTCAACGATTTCGTTGCCTGGCTTCAGCCCAGAGCCGGAACGTATCTACCCACCGAACTGGCCTATGATGGAGGGCTCTACGTCCTCACCAACAATGGCATCCTCACGCGGTTTGACCTAAAAACCGGCGTGCAGACTTACAAAGCTCGCGTCGGCGAAGGTGGTGATTTCACCACATCGCCCTGGGGCTATAACGGCAAAATTTTCTGTATGAACGAAGAAGGCAAGACATTCGTGATCCGCGCTGGGGATCAATACGAGTTGCTCGATTCCAACGACCTCGACGAGATGGCCCTGGCCACTCCCGCCCTCATTGGCGATCGCCTGATCCTGCGCACCGAGAATCACCTCTACTCCATCCGCAACAAACCAAACAGCGGGCGACGTTAGGTCGACGCGGATCAGCGAAGCCAAGTGCGTTTCTCATTCCTAATCCGCAAAATGGCGCGGATCGCAGTCTCGTTCAGCGTCCGAACATGATACGCTCTCATATGCACCGCCGAACTTTCCTCGCCGCCCCAATCTTCGCGGCCGCCACTGCATCCGCCGCCAAGGATACGCCGGCCCTCCCTGTACAAGCCACCGGCGACGGTATACACCATACACCCGAGGAATACTCGGCACTCCTGCAAAAGCTCTCCCCCGCCATCGAGGTCGACGATTATTCGCGCGGAGGAGTGGTCGCCAAGCTCGAACAGTCCGTTGCCGCCGCGCTTGGCAAAGAGACCGCGGTATGGCTCTCAACTGGCACACTCGCCAACCACCTCGCCGTCCGGCTTCTCGCAGGTGAGAAGCGGCGCGTCGTGGTTCAGCACGAGTGCCACCTGTTCAACGACTGCGGCGATTGCTGCCAAACCCTCAGCGGCCTGAATCTTATCCCCCTCGCGCCCGGCAAAGCCACCTTCACAGTCGACGACCTCGAACGCGAAGCCAACCGTGCCGCTTCTGGCCGCGTCTCGGTGCCCATCGGAGCTATCCAGATCGAAACTCCCGTCCGCCGCAAAATGGGGGAGACCTTCGACCTCGCTGAAATGAAGCGCGTTTCGCAATGGGCCCGCGACCGCAAGATTGGTCTCCACCTCGATGGCGCCAGGCTCTATCTAGCCGCCGCCTATAGTGGCGTCCCAGTGCGCGAATACGCCTCTCTTTTCGACACCGTCTACATTTCCATGTACAAGTATTTCAACGCCGCCAGTGGAGCCATCCTCGCAGGTCCCCGTAGCCTCCTCGACAACTTGTATCACCCGCGGCGCATGTTCGGCAACGGACTCAGCCATGTATGGCCATTCGCTGCGGTCGCGCTCCATTTCTTCGAGGGCTTTCCCGAGCGCTACGCCCAGGCCGTCGCCATCTCCGAAAAAGTCATCACCGCCCTTCAGGCCGACTCTCGTTTCGAAGTGACCCGCGTCCCGAACGGCACCAATATATTTTCTCTGCGCGTCGAAAGAGTCAACGCCGAAGCCCTTCGGCGAAGGGCCGCGGATGCGGGCTTTATCCTCGCGGCACCGCGCAACGACAGTTTCACTGTTCAGGTCAACGAAACCTGGGCTCGCGCCACCCCTAGAGAAATCCTCGCTCGGCTTATGTAAAGATACGCCGTGAAGGCACAGTTCTTCACCATCCGAACGGCCGTAGCAATTGACGAATAAGCACAAAGAGGAAACGTTCCTGATGTGTCGCATTAACGACCTGACGAGATTATCCCTCGGGGCAACGTTCGCCTGACATTCGAAAAGCTAAAGTAGCTCAAGGCGCGACGTTTGCAGTCCTTGGTATTCTAGCAGCGAACTATGAGGCGATGAACATCTGCCGCCGGGAGGATAATGTTTTCATGCTGTCCCAGATTTCTGGTATACGCTATCTGCAAATTACCCTGTTTCTGGCGCAGCTGGTGCGCGCCGCCGCCCGCCCCCGGGACTGCTGGGGCGTTGGCGGACGCTGGAGCCCTCCACGACTGGACTCGGGTCGATGCTTACGTTCCACCCCAACAGTGTGGTCGATTTCAGCGCCGGGGCAGTGGTGGAGATGGCGTATCGAATGGAAGGCGGCGAAATGATCTTTCCTCCGACGAGTACCAACGCCGTATCTCGGGAATTGCGGGACGGGTTAGTTTCGCGAATTGGCGATACGGTCTATGAAAAACGCGGGAACAAACTTCCTGAGCGGATTGACCCGCCGGGTTCGGCCGGACCGCGTGACCTCAAAGATGCAGACCGACAACGTTTCGGGCAGCGGGAAGGTCGGTCGAAAACCTGCCCTCCATCTCTTCTAGGTAATTGTTCCAACCTCTCTATGGTTGATGACCATATGCCCATCGTTACCGCTATATTACTAGTATCATGTCCCAGAAATAACTAGAGTAACGAGCCGTTCTGGGATAAGCTGTTTCATGGTTACAGGCCGTCCCAAGACTGCTATT
>Ga0182024_10021397_pt1 | contig 11740 bp, 10 predicted proteins | sample P32metaG_FD_120480 | JGI IMG/M metagenome (GOLD analysis project Ga0182024, IMG submission 120480) | Permafrost microbial communities from Stordalen Mire, Sweden - P3-2 metaG (Illumina Assembly) | ecosystem: Environmental > Terrestrial > Soil > Wetlands > Permafrost | place: Sweden: Stordalen... | reverse complement strand
TTCCGCGGCCGACTTCCTGGATGCTGAGTATGCTGTACAGGGAAAGGTGGAGGGTTTTCACGTCCTCAAATTTGCGTTTCAGGTCCTCGGCCGCCGGGTCCACCACCGTGGAACGGCTTTCGAAGACGAAGTCCGAAATGGACACGAAGCTGAGGCCCAGCTCCGAATCCTGGACCTTGTTGGCCCGCAGCTCCACCAACTTGGAATCCAGCGGGTCCCGGTAGCTGACCACAAAGTGCGTCTTGGGGGTTTTCTTCTCCATAGTCCTTCATAGATACGCCACCCGCCGCCGCGCGTCAAGCGGGCGCCCGACGGGCGCCGCCGATGCAGTTCGGCGTTCCCAGGCGCGGAACTTTTAGTAGAATGAACGTGGATGGGCCCTTTTCCGGGGGGCCGCCTTTATGGTCCCGTAGCTCAGCTGGATAGAGCAACGGTTTTCTAAACCGTCGGTCGCGCGTTCGAGCCGCGCCGGGGCCAAACATCACAGCGCGCCCGTAGGAGGGTGGACAAACGGCCCTTAAAAGGCTATAAAACATGCCCGTTTTCAGGGCCCGGACCCTGACGCATGGTGGGTGTAGCTCAGCTGGTTAGAGCACTAGATTGTGGATCTAGGGGTCGGGGGTTCAAGTCCCCTCATCCACCCCATGTTTCGCACGGGGGACAGGCCGTGCATCGCGGCCTGTCCCGCACGGTCACGTAGCTCAGCTGGATAGAGCGCTGCCCTCCGAAGGCAGAGGTCGAAGGTTCGACTCCTTTCGTGACCAAGGATCGGCGAAAACGGGTCTCTCCGGCCCGTTTTTTGCCTTTTGCGGGTGTTGACAGCGTAAGGCTGGCTTCTTATAGTCTTTTTCCCTGCGGGCACGTAGCTCAGTTGGTAGAGCAGATGACTCTTAATCATCGGGTCGTAGGTTCGATCCCTACCGTGCCCAAAATCTCGCGGGATTAGCTCAGTGGTAGAGCGTCTCCTTGCCAAGGAGAAGGTCGTGGGTTCAAGCCCCATATCCCGCTCCAATTAAAAAGGCCCCCCGTCCGGCAGGAAGGGGGGCCTTTTTTTGATCTAATCTATTAATCCGGATCTACTTAATAAGGTGCTTCACGTCTTCCTTGTTGTAGGCCAGCACGCGCAGGCCGGCGTCGGCCTCCTCTTCGGGATCCTGTTTGCTGAAAATGGTCTCGCCCAGCAGGCGTAAGCGGCCTTTGGCCAGGGTCAGCTCCACCCAGGCCATGGATTTTTCCTTGATCCGGAGTGTGCCCTTCAGGCGTACGCTTCCCGGCGTCTTGTTTCCCAAAGAGGCTTCAAGCACCTGCTGGAAGCGGGCCAAGGGGGCTATTTCCGCCGCCGCCATGTAAGCGGTGTCCTCGGTCCAGTGTTTGGACTGCTCGGGACTGAACTCGCGGTAATGGGCCACCACCGACGGCATGCCCTGCACGAGTACCCTGCCCCAGCCGGTCACCGCGGCCAACGCGGGATCCGCGGTCTGCAGGATGTATCGCCGCATCGCCACCAGTTCTTCCAGGTGCGGCTCCAGGAAATGCACGCGCAAATTCCAGATCTTTCCCCCGGGGCCGGTGGGTTCGCAGTGCACCAATTGGGACAGCATGCGCAGGTATCCGGTCCGGTCCGGCATTTTTATCTCGACCTCCAAACGCGTGCCTTTCAGAACCGATTTTTCGCAGGTGAAGGACAGGCCGCTTTCGGAAAGGTTCAGCGCTTCTCCCCAGGTTCCCGGACCGGCTAGGTCGCCTCCCTCGGGCCAAAAATGGATATAACCGCCAAAAGGGATGCGACGATGCTTGCGCTGGTCAAAGCCCATGGTTTCAACGGAAGTTAGTGTGGTGTACTGGAGATTGAATGAAAGACGTACCGGCCCGGGATGTTTATCGGGCCGTTCCATTATCATGCATTATATTAACAGATAAAACCTTCGGTTTAGAAGCCACGCCGGACTCGAAATTCAAAAGCCATTGTTTGACTCCCAGTCCGCCGCTGAAGCCGCCCAGGCCGCCGTCCGAACCGATCAGCCTGTGGCAGGGAACAACAATGGGGATGGGGTTCCTGCCTGTGGCGCCCCCCACGGCCTTGGCGGCCTTCGCGTTTCCGATGGCCTGGGCCAGGGCCCCGTAGCTGAGGGTGGTGCCGTAGCCAATGGCGCAAAGGCCCCGCCAAACCCGCAGCTCGAAGTCGCTGCCCTGCGGATCGAGGGGCAGCTCAAAAGCTCGTCGGGCTCCGTCAAAGTATTCCTTGAGCTGGCGCGCGGTCCTGTCGAGAACCGGGTGCCGGCTGGACTCGGGGGCCATTGTGGGATTTTTCTTGGAATTCTTTCGACCCGGCCAAAGGACCATGGAAAGGCCCCGCTCCGACGCCAGCAGCGTCAATGGGCCGACCGGGCTGTCGAATAATGAACGGGATAGTTCCATGTTGGGTTCCGAAAAAACCCGCCATCGTGCGATTAACAGGGGGCGCTGGATGGGCTATATTGTATAGATAAAAGGCCCGCTTTTGGTAGGGGTGGAATTGAATTTTTGGGGCCCCCGCGTTCGCGGCGGGCTAGGGGGCGTGCCATGAAGCTGTTGTTCCTGTGCGTCGCCAACTCGATCCGGAGCCAAATGGCTGAGGGCCTGGCCCGGCGCTTTTTCGGCGACAGGGCGGAGGTCCAAAGCGCCGGGTCCGGATCGTCCCATGTCCATCCGTTGGTGATCCAAGTCCTGGACGAAGCGGGCATCGACGCCTCCGCCCAATGGTCCAAATCGGTTTTTGACATCAGGCCGGATAGCGTCGATACGGTCATCACGCTTTGTGCCGATGAGGTCTGCCCGGCCTTTTTGGGCGGCGCCAGGAGGCTGCATTGGCCGTCGCCCGACCCGACCGTGGGTGGGGGCGACGCCGCGGCCATGCTGGAGCGCTTCAGGGACCTCAGGGACGGGATCCAAAAACGCTTGGAAGCGTTCGACCGAGAGGAAGCACACCTGCGCTGAAGGAAAACCCCATGTCCGCCTATGTCCTTGCCCGTGTCGCGGTGAGCAAGCCGGAAGAATACAAAAAATATGTCGAGGCCAGCTCGGGCATCGCAGCCAAATTCGGCGGCAGATTCGTCGCCCGCGGCGGCCGCTCCGTCGTCCTTGAAGGGCCTTCGGAAAACCGGCGCCTCGTCATCATAGAATTTCCCAGCCTTCGTCACGCCCAGGATTGGTACCAGTCGCCCGAATACCAGAAGGCCAAGACCTTGCGCGCCGGGGCCGCGGACGCGGAATTTTTGGCCCTTGAAGGCGTTTGAGGGGCGTCATTCGTGGTCTTCCACCTCGTCTTGGGCGGCCAGCCTCACTGAGGCCTCGCCGTCGCCGTCTAACCTCACGCTCACAGTCCAGGGACGGCAGCAGACTTGGCAGTCCTCTTCGTACGTCTGGCGTTTTCCGCCGCCGGGATCGACCGTCACTTCGTTGGGTTCGCCGCAGTAGGGGCAATCCAGCGTTTGGAAGATGAGCATGGGGCGTTCCTCTTCAAATAATGCCGCGAACCGCTTCGGACGATCATGCCATAGTCCCGCTTTTGTGGTAAATTGGGAACGAAGCGCTTGTCTGGGCGTCTTTTCCGGTGAGGGCGCCGGAATTCGCTTTTGGAGATGTTTCAAAAATACCATGAAAACCTTGGGCTGTTTTCTCGTTTTTCTGGCCATACTGGCCCCTTTTCACGGCCGGGGAGGCCCGGCCGGCACGAAGCACCCCATTCCCGGTGTTTCAATGGTCAGCCACGCCGACCATGGCCTGGCTCTGCAGGCGCGGGGCTGCAACCCGGTGTACCGTGTTCCTTTGCCGATGCAGCAGGCCGCAAAACATGTGCGCTACAGGGCCGTGTTCCCAGTGGCTACGTTTAATTCCGGTTTTTTTGTCGGGTCATTGCGATGCCGGAAAGGCCGGCCGGATCAATTCTTGTCGAAACTTCCATGCGGGATCATCGGCCCGCCGGTTTGACGTCAATGTTCGTTTAGGCGCGTCCATTTAATCCGATCACACCGAAAATATCCTCCTCCTCATCGAGCCGGAGCCACCCTTGGAATTCCTTTTCAACGACTACGCTCCACTCAGCTGTGAACAGGCGCTGCAGGCGCTCCAATCCGACGCGGCCCGCGGCCTGTCCGCTTCCGAAGTCGCGTCGCGACTGGCGCGTATGGGCCCCAACGCGGTGCCGGAGCCGCGTTCCAACCCGCTTTTGCGCTTTCTCAAGAACTTCTGGGGCGTGACGGCGTGGATGCTCGAATTGACCCTGTCTCTGGCACTTGCGCAAAAGAGGGCTTTGGACGCCGGCGTCCTGGCCGGACTCCTCTTGCTGAACGCGGTACTCGGCTTCGCCCAGGAACTGCGCGCATCCAAGGCGCTTGAGGCGTTGAGGAGGCGCCTCCAGGTCAAGGTAAAGGTCCTGCGGGACGGGGTCTGGACCCTGGTGGAGGCGCCCGGTCTCGTGCCGGGGGACGTGGTCCGCCTCCGCCACGGCGATTTCGTGCCCGCGGACCTGAAGCTTCTTTCCGGGCGCCTTGAGGCGGACTTGTCCGCTTTGACCGGCGAGACCGAACCCCTGGTGGCGGGCGAATCCGACCTGTTGCGTTCGGGAAGCGTGGTGACGCGCGGGGAGGCGGCGGGTTTGGTGCTCCTGACCGGGTTGCGCAGTTCCTTCGGGCGCAGCGTCCAACTCGTGCAGATCGCGCGCCCCAAATTGCATTTTGAAGCCGTTGTTTCCCGGGTGGTGCGATGGCTTGTCGTGATGGTGGCGACGCTGCTCCTGACCGCCCTGGCGGTGTGGGCATGGCGCGGCGGAGACCTCATGCAGATCATTCCGTTGATGCTCATACTTATGGTTTCCGCGGTTCCCGTGGCGCTGCCGGCCATGTTCACCGTCACCCTGGCCTTGGGCTCCCTTGAGTTGGTCCGGCACGGGGCCCTGGTCACCCGCTTGAGCGCTTCGGAAGATGCGGCGCGGATGGATGTCCTGTGCACGGACAAAACCGGCACTTTGACGGCCAACCGCCTGGCCGTCGCGGGGCTTTTGGGCTTGGACGGCGCCGGCGAAGAGGAGGTCCTGCGCGTCGCCGCAGCCTGTTCCCAGGAGGCCAACCAGGACCCCCTCGACCTTGCCTTTCTGGCGGCCGCAAAGGCGCGAGGCTTGGATCTCGAAGCCTGGGTCCGGACCTCCTTCACCCCCTTCGAGGCCGGCACCCGGCGCACCGAAGCGGTGGTGCGCGATGGTGAACGGACCTTCAGGGTGATGAAGGGGGCCGTGGATACGGTGTTGAAGCTTTGCTCTCCCCGTCCGGATCTTGCGGACCAGGCCCGGCGCTGGGCCGACCAAGTGGCGGCGGACGGCTGGCGCTGCCTGGCCGTGGCCCGGGAGGAAGGCGGCGTCTATCGTCTGGTGGGCCTCGCCGGGATGACGGATCCGCCGCGGACCGATTCGAGGGCCACGGTGGAAGCGTTGCGGGGCCTGGGGGTGAAGGTTTTGATGCTCACGGGCGACGCCCTTTCCGTGGCGCGGGGGATCGGACGGCAATTGGGAATGGGGCCCACCATACAGAACTACCATGATCTTCCCCCGGGGGTCGATGGCGCGGCCCGCGTCGACGCGGCGGACGGGTTCGCCGGGATTTTTCCGGAGGATAAGTACCAAGTGATCCGGGCCCTTCAGGATCGCGGCCATGTGGTGGGTATGACCGGGGACGGGGTCAACGATGCGCCGGCGCTGAAGCAGGCGGAGGTGGGCGTCGCCATGGAGAACGCCACGGACGTGGCCAAAGGCGCGGCGGGTATCGTGCTGACGGTCGAGGGTTTGGGGGCCCTGCCGGGCATCATCAAAGTGGGAAGGTCCATCCACCAGCGCCTGGAGACATGGATCCTGAATAAGATCATCAAGACCTTTCAGACGGTGGCCTTTGTGGTGGCGGCCTTTCTGGTGACCGGGCGTTTTGTCGTGTCTACGTTCGACATGGTGCTGCTGCTGTTTCTTGTGGATTTTGTGACCCTTGCCCTGGCCACGGACCGGGCGCTCGGTTCCGCGGGTCCTTCGCGCTGGGACGTGAACCGCCTGGCCTTAGCGGGCGCGCGCCTGGGGCTGCTGTGCGTGGTCGAATCCCTGGGTCTGCTCTGGCTGGGTTGGAGGATTTTCGGGCTGGGCGGGGACCAGGGACGCTTGGACAGCTTCGGTTTCGAGGTGCTCTTCTATTTCGGTTTGGCCACGGTCTTGGTCGTGCGCGAACGGGGCGCTTTTTGGAGCTCCCGGCCCAGCCCGCCCCTGGCCGTAGCGCTCGCCGTGGATGCGGTGCTGGTGGCGGCCCTGGTAGGCAGGGGCATGCCGGGACTTGCGCCCTTGCCGTGGCAGGCCACCGCCCTGGTGCTCGGATTCGTGGGGGTCTTCGGGTTGTTCTTGAACGATTTTTTGAAACGGTGGGTATTGGGGGAAGGGGGCGCCACATCCCGCGAGGATTCCGCGTGAGCTCGTCCCAAGACGGTGAAAATGGGGCGTTCCGCGGACGCGTTGAGGCGGGCTTCGCGGAGACCTTTGGCCGGCCGTGCGGCCTTGTGGCGGCCGCGCCGGGAAGGGTCAACCTGATCGGGGAGCACACCGATTACAACGACGGCTATGTCCTGCCCATGGCCCTGGACCGGGAAATCCTGGTCGGCGCCGCCGCGCGCGATGACGATACCCTGCGGGTCTATTCGGCGGATTACCGCGAGGAATGTTCGATCAAGCTGGGTGCTTTGGGCCCCGGCTCGGTCAAGGGTTGGGCGGGCTATGCGGCCGCCGTGCATTGGGCGCTCATGCGGGAAGGCTATCCCCTGCGCGGCGCAGATCTGTTCTTGCATGGCGATCTGCCCCGGGGCGCCGGGCTCTCCTCTTCGGCCGCCTTGGAGCTGGCGGTGGCCCGGGCGGCCTGCGCCTTGGGGGGCTGGACCTGGGACGCCGCGGCCATGGCCCGGACCTGCCAAAAGGCTGAAAACGAATACGTCGGGGTCCAATGCGGCATCATGGACCAGTTCGCCGCCGCCGTGGGCGAACCCGACTGCGCCCTTTTTTTGGACTGCCGCAGTCTGGCCCACGAAAGCGTCCCCATCGGCTGGACCGGCGCGGAATTTGTGGTCATAGATTCCGGGGTCAGACGTTCCCTGCATACCAGCGCCTATAACGAGAGACGGGAGGAATGCCGCCGCGCCGTTCGCGAGCTATCCGCGCGTTTTCCGGGTCTGTCCAGCCTGAGGGACGCGACCCCGGAGATGCTTTGGGACCTGGCGTTCGAAAACGAAATTTGGTGGCGAAGGGCGCGGCATGTCGTGTCGGAGAACGGCCGCGTCCTTTTGGCGCTCCAGGCGCTCCGTGGCGGGAAGCCCGCCGCGTTCGGGAGCTTGATGAGCGCGTCCCACGCGAGCCTGAGGGATGATTATGCGGTGAGCTGCCCGGAACTGGACCTGCTGGTGGCCGGAGCCCTGGAACAGCCAGGGTGTTTCGGCGCGCGCCTTACGGGCGCCGGCTTCGGCGGCTGCACGATCAGCCTGGTGGCATCGAAGGCTGTGCCCGACTTCACCGAAAAAGTCACGGCGCCATACCGAGCAGCTAAGGGGATAAGCCCCCAGGTTTTTGTGTTCAAGGCCGGCCGGCCGGCGCGGCTGCTATAGAGGGAACCGAACCCGGCCCGGTGACGACAGGGCCACGCCTGCGGCCCTTCACGGACGCCATCTCGACGCGTTCCGCACGGAAGCTCCGGGGCGCTTGGAGCGCCTCAGCGCCTGATCAGCCGGACCATGGCGCCCGCGTAATCGCCCTTCCCAAGATCCGGCAGGAGGCAGCCGGCCATGAGGGCCGCCCCGCTCCAAGTCTGGTCCAGGTCCGATATGCGATAGTCGGCGGCGGGATCCAGGCCCGCCAGGCGCAGCGGACGCGGATCCAAGCCCGGCAGGGACGCCAGGGGCTGGACCACAAAGACCACGGCTTCGCTCTTGTCCTTGGCCACGATGGACCAAGCGGAGCGCGGCCCTGCGAAGGGGTCCTCCAGGCGATAGAGGTCGCCGAGCCGGACCAGGCGCCTGATCTCCTTGTAGCGGGCCAGGGCCGTCGCGAGCTCATTCTTGTCCTGGCGGCTCAGCGTGGACGGATCCAGCTCGATGCCTAGGTTGGCGGACATGGCCACCAGGGCCCGCAGCCGCATCGGCGTGCTGCGCCCGGTCAGCTGGTTCGGGATCCCGGAAATGTGCGCTCCCACGCTGACGGCCGGCAGAAAGAGGCTGCCGCCCCATTGGATCAGCACCCGGTCCAGGGCGTCCGTGTTGTCGCTGGCCCAGAACTGGGGCTGGTAGCACAGCATACCAAGGTCAAAACGCCCCCCGCCGCCGGCGCAGCCCTCCACCAGGACCTCGGGGTAGCGGTCGCGCAGACGGCCCATCAATTCGTAAGTCCCAAGTATGAAGCGGTGGCTCAATTCGCTCTGCCGTCCTGCGGGCCAGGCGTCGCTCCCCAGCTCCCATAAGGGGCGGTTCATGTCCCACTTAATATAGTCCAGGCCCGCATCCTCGATGGTATGGCTCAGACGTTCGAAGAGATGGTCCCTGACCTCTGCTCGGCTCATGTCGAGGACATGCTGGGTGCGATGAGTGCTGCCGGGCCTTCCGGCCAGGGTCAGGCCCCATCCAGGATGTTTGCGGAAGAGTTCGCTGTCCGGGGATACGGATTCGGGTTCGAACCAGAGCCCGAACTTCAGGCCCAAGGCATGGATGTCCCGGGACAGCCCGCGGATGCCTTGGGGCAGCTTGCGGACGTCCTCGACCCAATCCCCCAGGGAAGTCCTGTCGTCGTCTCGCTTGCCGAACCAACCGTCGTCCAAAACCAATAACTCGGCGCCCAGGGCCTTGCCTTCGGCCGCCAAAGCCACGATATCCTCGTGCTTGAAGCCGAAGTGCAGGCCCTCCCAGCTGTTCAGCAGCACCGGCCTATCCCTGTCGCGCCAGGGTCCCCGGCAGACCCGCCCGCGCACGAAGTCGTGGAGATTCCGGCTCATGGCCCCCAGTCCGCCGGAAGCGAAGGCCAGGACGCATTCCGGCGCGTCGAAGCTTTCCCCCTCGTCCAGACGCCACTTGAAATCGAAATCATTGATGCCGGCGTTGATTCTCAGCCGGCCGCTGGGATGGGTCTCGGCTTCTATGAGCCAGTTGCCGCTGTAAACCAGGGCGAAGCTCCACACCGGACCCGAGTCCTCCGCCGGCGGCCCCTGGCTCACGGCGAGAAAAGGGCTCATGTCGTGGAATTGGCTGCCCCGGCGCCCTTCCGCCCGGACCAGGCCCTGCTTCAGCTCGGCTTTCTGCACCATGCGTTCGCGGGCCCAATCGCCGGGCAGGCTCACGGACCAATAGGGCCGGGCGGCCACGGGGAAATCGACGCTGGCGGACATGATTTTTTGGATGCATCCCGTGCCCTTCATCTGCTTTATGACGGCCCGCCGCACTAGGATGTCCATTTCCGGATACAGCGTGTAGTAAAGGTCCAGCTGCTGCGCGCGCAAGCCGTCCACCAGGCGCAGCCTCAGGGTGGCGGCCTTGTCCCCGGGCTCGACTAGGGTCCCGGGAAGGCCATGTGGGACGGATTTCCCGGCCGTGATTTCATGCTCAAGGTAGGTGAAGGCGCTGATGCGGGAGCCGTCCGGATGCTCCAGGTGCAAAGCCGGGGATCTCAGGTCATTGTTTCCGAAGCTGGCGTAATCCCGTCGGAGCTTCTCCAAGAGGGGATCCCCGGCCTTGGTCCGCCAGAGACGGGCCAATTGGACGACGTCCCCATCACCGAGGGCCGCACCCCAATGCAGCAGCTGGGGGTCGCGGGAGGGGGAAAGCGCCAGCAGATAGGAGGAGGAATTTCCCTTCAAATGGAAGGTACTGTGTTCAGGATCAAACTCGATGACCAAGGCGACCTCCCGAAGGAATCCAACCATGCTGCGGGCACCACCATGCTATTAGACACGTCAAGTCGGGAAAGCGTCCATGTTTAATGTCGTTGTTTGCCCCGCCTGGCGGCGCCCGGCGATCTGGCCTTGAAGAGTCTGCCGTCATGCTGTGTAATACGGCTTTCATGTCCTCGTAGCTCAGTTGGATAGAGCAGCGGTTTCCTAAACCGAAGGTCGGCAGTTCGACTCTGCCCGAGGGCAAACACTTAAGCGGGAGCAGGCATGCGGCATGGGTTCCATTTCGTCCTGGTTTTTCTATGCGCATGGGTCGGGATCCCCCGGCCGTGTTCCGCGGATCCCGCGCCTATACAGACCCAGCCGCGTTTTTATTGGGATGCCGACGCGGGGATCAGGTCCAATCAAGCATGGCCGGCCTTGGGTGATTTTTTTAACACCGGCTACCAGACTTCCGGCCTTTTCGGCATCGAAGCGGGGATCAGCATGGGGCCGGATGGGGTCATCACCGTCGCATCCAATACCACTGATTGGGATACCTCCGTCTTTTATATCATGCCGACGCTACGGTGGTGGGGCCGCGGGGTTTTTCCGGATCCCTATTACCAGACCGTCGGGTTTCGCCTGGGTGACGCGGGTTTTTCTGATGCCCAAATCAGCGCTGCCGCGGCTGATTTTGGGATCGTTTACAGAATCCAACAGATGTTCGGCGCGTGGTTCGATCTTGGTTTTGAAGTGGGCTATGATTATGAGGCGTTCCCAGGTGTGTTTGGCAGAACCGTGAATGTCTCGGGGATTTCGACGAAACTCATACTAGGAACTTGGGTCGGTTCACCGTACAAGAGAACGCATGAGAACTACAAGGGTTTACCACCCTATGACGGCACGATGGCTCGGAACATAGCCCTGGGAAAACTAGGCAGCCGTTCCGGTTTTAGGCTGCTGAAATCGATGCGCTTTAAGGAGGCCGAAGCAGAATTCAAAGAGGCGCTAGGCTTCGATCCCGCAAATGCCGACGCCTGGAAAGGCCTGGGGAACGCGTGTTATTACCTGGGGGACAAGGCCGGCGCCCTGAGCGCCTATGGCAAGGAGCTCTATTGGGAGCCGAATAATGCGCCTTTAAAGGCCTTTGTGGAACGTTATAAGGCTGAAACAGCGAAGTAGCGAGGAGCTTCATGCCTTCGACCGTACGCTTCATTCTGTTTTTGTTCGGCAGCAACATTTTCATGACCTTCGCCTGGTACGCCCATCTCAAGAATCTGCACGGGAGACCGGTTTGGATCGCCATTTTGGCGAGCTGGGGCATCGCATTTTTCGAATATTGCCTCCAGGTGCCGGGAAACCGCGCCGGCGCCGAAACCCTGAGCCTGGGCCAGATGAAGATCGCCCAGGAGATCATCACCCTGACGGTCTTCGTGCCCTTCGCGGTCTTTTATATGGGCCAGCCCTTGAAATGGGACTACCTCTGGGCCGGCCTCTGCCTGATGGGCGCGGTTTATTTCGTGTTTAGGGCCTGAATCCGCCAAGCTTTGGCTCAGGCCGGAACCCGCGGCGCTGGGGCTTGACCCCAGGCCGGGCACGGGGGTAGTCTGTCCGGCTGGGGCCGGTCATGGGTGCGAAGCTCCTGGAGGTAGCATTCCATGCGTTTGATGGTTTTCGGCATGCTCCTCATGGCGTCGACCGCGTGGGCTGCGGATCCGGCCGCGACGGGCTATCCGACCCCCTTCCCGGCCCAGTCTGACGCGGCGGCCTCATCCGACGCGGGAGCCCTCTCCGGAACCCCGCACATCCTCGATTTTAGACCCGCCTGGGGCGCG
>Ga0182024_10021396_pt1 | contig 11741 bp, 8 predicted proteins | sample P32metaG_FD_120480 | JGI IMG/M metagenome (GOLD analysis project Ga0182024, IMG submission 120480) | Permafrost microbial communities from Stordalen Mire, Sweden - P3-2 metaG (Illumina Assembly) | ecosystem: Environmental > Terrestrial > Soil > Wetlands > Permafrost | place: Sweden: Stordalen... | reverse complement strand
TTCGTCGGAACGATGTTCGACAATTTCTTTGCCTTCGCCGCGCAGTTGATCGTCACCGAGAAGAAGCGCTTTCGCCGCGTCAGTTACGCCCAAGCCCTCGGCGTGGCCACCCTGCTGGCCCTCGCCGGGGGCGTCGGATCACTGCTCACGCCGATTCCCCTTCCGTGGATCGGACTGCTCTGCCTCGCGCCCTGGGCCCTGGCCTGGTACGCGTGGCGACACCGCGACCGGGCGGCGCACGAGATCTTTCGCCGAGGCGCGCTCACCACCTTCGTGGTGACGCTGGCGCTGGGCGGCGACAACCTGGCCGTGTGGATCCCCTTGCTCCGTGCCGACGGAATCGCTCACGCCTTCGTGACCGTCGTGATATTCGCCGCCATGGAACTGGTGTTCATCGTCAGCGCTCAATGGATCAGCGGCCGACCCGGCCTCGTCGCGTGGGGCACGAAACACGCACCGTTATTTCTGCCGTGGCTGTACTTCGGGCTCGGGGTCTTGATCCTCGTCGAGTGCGGTTCTCTGTAGCAGGAGTCGGACGCGCGACTGGATTCGATTCAGAAGATGAAGGGCACGAGCATTTTCGTCGAACGCCGGTACGCCGGATAGGTGTCGGGGAACTCGTGGACTAGGTAACGTTCCTCGACGGTCGCGCTGTACACGAAGTAGGCCCCGGACAGGGCCACGGGGATCAGCCACGACCAACTCACCGCGACGGCCGTGCCGACACCGGCGGCCAAGATGCCGGAGTAGATGGGGTGACGCACTAGTCGGTAGGGGCCGCTCGTTACCAGCTCCGGGTTCTCCTTCTGGGACATGGGTGTTCCCCAGTTGCGTCCGATGTGGAAGCGGGCCCAAATGGCGAATCCCAATCCGGCGACGAAGAGCACAATTCCGATTACCTCGAGCAACGGGTCCGAATGAGAGACGTGATTTTTGAACGCTCCAGCCCGGACCAAGACCAGCACCACGACGAAGAGCAGTGCCCGGATCCGCAACTGACGGCTGTACGATTGACGTCCCCTTTTCGTGGTGAAGGCTGCCGCCAGCCAAGAAATCCAGAACGCCGCCCATCCGATGGCGAAGACGAGATCGACTGCGTGCACGAGATTCATGCTCCCACACGCACATTGTCGAACAGCTGCGTGACCCGTCGCGACCGGCGATCTTGCGTGGTCCCCCGTTCACTGGCGTGAGTAGCGTTGGACGGTGGCCCAGAGTACTCCTCAACAGACTTTGCGACGCCTCACCATCATCGTGGCGATCCAATGGATGGGTGCCACCTTGGGTCTCCCGCTGCTTCCACTATTCCTCGAGCACCGCGGCGGCGTGCCCACGATGATCGGTTTCATCATGGCGTCGTTTTTCGTCGCCGGGGTCGTCAGCCAGTTTTTTCTCGGTCGGCTGGCCGATCGATTCGGTCGACGTCCGATACTCATCTACAGCCTGGTGGCCTACGGCATCGCGAGCACGGCGTACCTCCTCCCGGTCACGGCCCCGTGGTTCGCCCTAGCGCGAGCGGTCCAGGGGGCCGCGGCCGGCGCGATCGAGGTGGCCTCGATGTCGGCCGTCGCCGCGCTTTTTTCCGAGAGCGAACGCGGTCGAGCCGTCTCGCGCATCATCGCCGCGCAACTATTGGGCCTGGCCCTTGGCCCGATCGCGGGCGTCGTCGTGTCGGTCAACAGCCTCGGCTGGGCCTTCTTCGCGGCCGGCATGATCAGTTTCGTGGCGGCGATCGTGGCGTATCGAACGAACTTGGGCGACCGAGCCTTCGATCCGACACCGCTGCCCAAGTTGCAGTGGAGCCCGCAACTCACGGGCGCCCTGGTCGCCGCCAGCGCCGGCGGCCTCGTCATCGGCGTGTACGAAGCTTGCTGGAGCCTATTGATGCACGCCCACCACGCTTCGACGTTGCAGATCCGACTGAGCTGGACGATCTTCTGTCTTCCTTTCGTGGCGCTCAGTGGCATTGGCGGGTGGTTGGCCGATCACGCCAATCGCCGCTACGTCGCCCTCGCCGGATTGCTGAACGGGGCGATCTTTCTGTCCATCTATCCGCACATTCACAACAACGACCTCATCTTGTTCATGGGGTCACTCGAGTCAATCGGCGCGGCCATGTCGGCACCGTCGATCTCGTCTCTGATGAGCCAAGGGGCGGTCCACCGCGAACTAAGCCGACGCCAGGGCCTCTACGCCACGTCGAATACCGCGGCCCTCGCCGTCGCGGCCGGGACCTCGGGATTCCTCTTCACCATCAATTCGGCGCTGCCCTTCACGTTGCTCGCCGTCGTCTCCATCGTTCTGGGACTGACGACGTTGTGGTGGTGGCGCAACGTCACCGGCAAAATCACCGAAGTCGCCTAGTCGTCGAAGGAGGGGCGGCTCTCGCCGCCCCTCCTTCACTACGTTCGTGGGTGACTAGGACAACTAACTCTTCCAGATTTCGTCCCAGCGCGCCGAGCCCGCGTCCGGGCTGAGGCACCGTGTCGTGCCGTCGCCGGCCGTTCCCGAGACCCAGTTCTGTACGTTGGACCGTGCGGCCCACGCGTTGACCGTCGTGTCGAGCATGACGTAGGGAATCTCGATGGCGAAGCGCCGGTTGACGGTCTGCCACGCCGTCTTTTGCGCCGCCGAACCGACTCGCGCGGCCATAGCGGACAGCAACGCCCCCTCCACGACCGGGTCGGCCTGGTGGGCAAAGTTGACGGCACCCGCGATTTGAGTGCCGGCCGGAAGTCCTGCCATGCCGAGCCCGCCCGCGAGCGGCGAGGTGGTCGCCGGCTGTGAGTCGAACCACACGTAGTTGAGCGACTGGTCCGTCCCGCCGAACTGGTTCCAGCCCGCGCAGTCGAACTGGCCGTAGATCACGTTGTTGATGAGCGTGCTCTGGACCGATTGACGAGCCGAGATCGTGACGCCGATCTTCGCAAACTCCTGCTGGAAGAAGTCGAAGGCCTTGGTCGCGGTCGCGCTGCCGCTCAAAATGTCCATGACGAAGGCCACCTCAGAGACGTTGTTCTTCGCCTTGTAGGCCTCGATCAGCGCCTTGGCCTTCGTCGGGTTATAAGCCGGATAGCCGGGATTCTTGTAGAACGGCGAACTCTTTCGGAAGATGCCGTCGGCCAAGGCACCGACGTTGTTGTCGATCACCCGGAAGTACGTACTGCGGTTGACCGCCATCGCCAGGGCCTGTCGCACGCCCTGGTCGTTCACGACTGGCTTCATCGTCGTGTCCCACTGACCTGACGACGGGTTGACCGCACCCAAGGTGCCGAGCCAGTCGGCCTGTTGCACCGGCAATGGTGGCGCCTGACCCTTCAAGATGTACGGCAACGATCCGGGCACGCCCAAACTCGCGAATTCGCCGGCCCACGCGAAGTACTGGTTCAAAGTGCTGGTCGTGTTCATGATCAAGAAGTTGAGCCCCGGGTCGCGCGGCGAGTGGATGTCCGTGACGTAGCTCACGCCCTTCATGTGTTTGAAAGCGTTGATCTGCGGTCCGCTCTGTTGGAGGATCATGTCCACGTTGCCGGCCTGCAGCGCCTGGTTACGGGCTTCGGGGTCCACGATCGTCTTGAAGTGAATGTTGCTCAAGTACGGCAACTGACGCCCGTGCGCGTCCGACTTCCAGTAGCTGGCGTTCTTGGTCAACTGGGACTCGACGTTCACCTGCCAAGACTTCACCTTGAACGGACCGGTGCCAATCGGGTTACCGGTGTAGGTGGGCACGAAGGAGTCGGGGTGAGCCATGTAGGCGATCTGCTGCTCGGCCAAGGAGACCGGGAAGGCCGAGAACGGGATCACCATGTTGTACTGCACGGTGAAACTGTCCACTTTCGTCACCGAACCGATTATTGGCTTAATAGCCAGACCGACCGTCGGGTCGGCGTTGGCGGCCGCCCAGTTGGCCACGACGATGTCGGCGTTAAAGGGATCGCCGTTGGTGAAGGTGACGCCTTGGCGAAGGGGGATCGTCCACACTGTGTAATTGGCGTTGGGAGTGGCCGAGATCGCCAGCATCGGCAGAGCGACCTTGCCGTTGGCCGACATCACGAAGAGTGGGTCGTAGAGCGCATTGGCGACACAGAATCCTGAAGCGTCCATCTTGCCTTGTGAGCCGTTGAAAATGTGGTAGTTCGGCACGTCGGAGAGAGTCCCGACGGTCAGCGTCCCCCCACGCCTTGGCTTTCCATTGTTCACTCCAATTGCGGCGGCGCTGGCCGACGTGGCGAGAAGATCGTCGACGATCGTTCCGGCCAGAGCGACACCACCGATTGTGGCAGCTGAGTGAGTAAGGAACGATCGACGATCGAACGTGGATGACATTTCTGTCCTGCTTTCCCCCTGGAACCCCGGCCTTGTGCTGGCGCTCCTACTGGTCGCAACTTAGCAAGAACCCATCGACAAAAGAGGCCACGGACAAAATCTCCTCGGGTTAAATTCCCAGGGCCCGAAGGGCAGGGCGACGCCATACGGACCCTGGGAAACTCATGCGTGGCCGTGTGGATGTCGGTCAGCGAAGGCGGGCAGCGCGTACTCGCGTCGAACGCAAATGTGAATGTTGGCGTGATGTTCGCATTGAGAGATCCAGCGATTTTGGGTGCCCGCGTCGACTGATTTGCCATCAAAAGGCGCTGAATCAACGAGGAGTGTTCGCGGGGTCGGGATGAACCGACTTCGTGTCCAAGCGATCAATGAAGTGCTCGTGCGATTTATTCCTGGCGAGTGTGCGGCGATGTCGAACAGGCTTCGACGAGTTCGAAGCCGAGGGATCTCGAAGGCATCGCTGGTCGGTGGTGCCCCACGACTCGTCGACCGTTCGGTCCTGCCGTCGTTCGTGGCGGAGATGGGTGCCGTCCGATCCAGGGATTCCACGGTATTAATACGCAACATCGCGAAACCTGCCCTCCGTCTCGAGTCGCCTTGCATCGAGTTACCACCATTTTGAAAGGTCGCATTGTGAGCACGCTGTGAAAGTCCTTCGAGGCGCATTAATTGGTAATGAACGGCCAAATAGAGGCAATCTGACGTGCGCTGGCCCCGCAATGAGACCGACCAACCGTGAAATTCGACGTGTTCTGCCCGAAATGAGGTGGCCGAGAAGTACGTCGACGAAATTCCGGTCGTTTCTTGCGTGGAGCAGAGCCCAGACGGAAGGGAAGACCGTCTGGGCTCTGACAGAACCGAGCGGGTGGTGCATCAGGGCCTGGATGGTAGGGAGGGACCATCCAGGCCCTGAGATTGTGTCAACCCCTATTACTGGGGCGTTCGTTCTTTAGTGGCGGCGCCTCGCGCCTTGGCACCGACGGCGCTCGCGAGTCCCACCAGCGATCTCGGAAGAAGGTCCTGCGTGTCGCGGGCCTCTCTTCCGGGATCGCTGGTGCATGGGAGTTTCGCTTTCTGTCTCGAGTGGGGGATATCGAGACAGGGACATCTTCCCCAAAGAGTGTGTGGATGACATTGGGAGGGCGTAAGAAGGAATTAAATCTCGAGGTTCGTCACGAAGTTGTCACGAAGGCCTCATGCACCAATTGAATTCGGGCATACTGGGCGCGTACGACTAGCACCTCACGGAGTCGTATCAGGTGCGCACCATCTATTAGGGAGGACCACACGAGTGGCGACAGGCATTGATATTCACGACGGATCATCGGGCGACGAAGCCTTCAAGGTTGAACGACGAGGCATTGACTTCGTCCCCGAGGACGAGCGCTGGGCGACCCCGCGCAACATCGCCGCCCTCTGGGCCGGTACCTCGATCAACGTCGAGTACTTCATCTACGGCGCACTTTTGATGGGCTTCGGCTTCAGCTTCTATACGGCGCTCGCGGTCATCATCATCGGCAACCTCTCGTACTTCCTTCTCGGCCTCGCCTCACTCCAGGGTCCCGAGGCCGGTACCACGGCCTTCATGATCTCGCGAGCGCCCTTCGGCACTCGCGGTTCGCGCCTGCTCAGCTTCTTCAACTGGATCACCCAACTGGGCTTCGAGACCGAGGGACTGATCCTCATCGTCGGTGCGGCGCTGGTGCTCTCTCAGATGGCCGGCCTCCACACGTCGAGCGGTTTGAAGGTCGTCTACATCATCGTCGCCGCGGCGATTCAAGCCGTCATGCCCTACCTGGGTCACGCGACAATGGTCAAGGTGCTGCGCGCCCTGATCATTCCCTTCGGCGCCATATTCGTGCTGTTGGCCTTCTACGACGTCAAGCACGGGTCCGCCAGCTTCAAGGGATTCGGTGGGGGTTGGGAGCTCTTCACCGCGGGACTGGCCTTCACCTTCGCGCTCTCCGGGGTCGGCTGGACGGAGTGCGGCAACGACTACACCCGCTACGTCGCTCGCGACGCCAGCAAGGGTTCGATCGTGGGTTGGATGTTCCTCGGCACGGCGATCCCCGAAATCTTCATGATGGTCCTCGGCGCGGCCACGTTCACCTTCATCTCTTCGAGCGCTCAGTCGTCAGCCTGGAACAGTGCGAACCCCTTCGAGGCGCTACACATTGAGCACACCATCCCCAGTTGGGTCGTGGCGCTCTTTTTGATCTTCGCGATCGTGCAGCTCTTCGGCATCAACTCACTCGACCTCTACTCCTCGGGCGTCTCACTCCAGGCGATGGGGCTCAAGCTCCGGCGTTATCAGGCCGTGGTCCTCGACAGCTTCCTCGCCTGCGGTCTTACCATCTGGGCCGAGTTCCAGTCGACGTTCTCGCTCTACATGAGGGAGTTCGTCGGCGTCATCATCGTGTGGATCGCCCCGTGGCTCGGCATCTATTTGATGGACTGGATCATGCGCAAGTATCGCTACAGCGCCTCGGAACTCCAACGCGACGACAAGGGCGCGATCTACTTCGTCGGCAAGAGTGGCGTGAATTGGAACTCCATCGTCGCCTTCGTGGTCGGCATGGTGTGTGCCACGGTCGCCTTCTCCAAGGCGCCGCCGCCGGTCAACTTCCCGTTCCATTGGATGACGCCGATCTCGAATCACTACGGCGGGGCCTGCGCCGGCAATCTCGTCCACAACGTCTGCACCGCCGGTTGGTACGGTGGCGCCGACTTCTCGGTGCCGACGGGCATCATCGTGGCCGCCCTCGTGTACTTCGTGCTGGAGAAGGTCACCGGCAACGTGTCTCGACAGGTGGCCCAGCAACAAGAACTCGAACCCACGTCCTAGAGCACGACACGGCCCCGAGTCACGGCTCGGGGCCGTGTCCTGCCCGAAGCTATCCCGCCCAGTCTTCGACGAGTCCACCCGAACCATCGGGGCGAAAGACCGGAATCGAGCCGAGGGCTCGCACCATCTGCGCGTCGTCGCCGAGCGAGGTACGCCAAATCGACGCCTCGGTCACCAAGGTGCCGATGACGACGATTTCGGCGCCGACCCCGCGCAACAGTCGAAGAGCCGTGCCCGTCGAGGCGCCGGTCGAAATCACGTCGTCCACAATGGCCACGCGCTTACCGGCGACGTCCTTGATCCGTGCGCGATCGAAGAGCAGACGTTGTTCGACGTCGGTCGTGATCGAGCGCACGCTCTCGCTCACTGCGTCGGCCAAGTGGATCTTGGGGGTCTTGTGCAAGATGACGTACTGATCGAGCCCGAGGTGACGCGTTACTTCGACGGCCACGGGAATGCCCATCGTCGCCACCGTCGCGACGATGTCGACGTCGTAGGGACGAATGATCTCGGCCAGTTCGGCGCCCGCGCGCGACATGAACTCGACGCCCATGTCGACCGTGATGAGGAGAGCCAGGGCCAACTGCTCATTCAGCGAGACGAGTGGGAGGTCGACGCGCTGCGTGCCGATTTCCACTGAGTACGTGCGCTCGCCCACGCTGAGGGAGCATACTTAGCCGATGAGTTCATCCCTATCACCACTCGATCGCGACCTCGCCCAACGAATGCTCGTGACGGCGTACGACGAAGCGGTCCTCGGACTGAGCGAGGGCGGTATTCCCATTGGCGCAGCCCTCTACTTGCGCGACGGCACCCTGATCAGCTCCGGCCACAACCGACGGGTCCAGGAACGCGACGCCTCCGTGCACGCCGAGACCGACGCCTTTCGCAAGGGCGGTCGTCGACGCGATTATCCGGACACCGTCATGGTCACGACGCTCTCCCCATGCTGGTACTGCTCGGGGCTGGTTCGACAGTTCAACATCGGCGCCGTCGTGATCGGGGAAGCGATGACCTTTCACGGCGGCCACGACTGGCTCGGCGAACTCGGCGTCGAAATCCTCGTCCTCGACGATCCGGCCTGCACGGAGTTGCTGGGCACCTTCATCCTGGAACACCCCGACCTCTGGAACGAGGACATCGGACTCTAGTCAGCGCGCCGGTGGTCCAAACAGTCGATCGCCCGCGTCGCCGAGACCGGGCGTGATGTAACCGACGTCGTTCAGTTCGGCGTCGAGCGCCGCGGCCACGATAGCGACGTCCGGGTGCTTCGAGAAGACGAAATCGACGCCGGGCTGGGCCGCAATGAGACACAGCACCGTCACGTCGCCGGCGCCGCGCGCGCGCAGCATGTCCAGCACGCAGACCAGCGATCCCCCGGTGGCGAGCATCGGGTCACAGAGTACGACGTGCACCCCGGTCAGCGAATCGGGCAGTCCGTCGAGGTAGACGTCGGGCAGCAGCGTCTCTTCGTTGCGGCGCAGTCCCACCAGGCAGACCCGGTGATGGGGCAACACCTCTTGGACCGCTGGGCTCATGCCGAGCCCGGCGCGCAGGATCGGGACGATCAAGTACTCGGTGTCGATGCGCACCGCCGGCGCACCCTTGAGAACCGGCGTGTCGACGGTCGTCTCGGTGACCGGCGTATCACGAAAGGCTTCGTAGGCGACGAATCGCGAGATCTCCCCCGCGAGGCGCAAGAAGTCCGCGTTGGACGTCGCGACGTCGCGCAGGCTGCGGACCTTGTCCGCCACGACGGGGTGGTTGATGACGTGTAGTGATGGCACGACGTCAGACTACGTCGAGCGATGTTCACGCGTCGACGAAGCCCATGGCCGAGATTCGAGGTCGCAGACGACCGGTATTCTTGATCAATGGCTTCTTTCCTCTCGTCGCGTTCCGAACGCGTCCGAGAGCGAGAGCAACAGTCGGCGAATCCCCTGGGAGGGGTACGCTCGAAGTATCCCGGCCCGCGCCACGAGATCTCGCGCGATCAGAACTTGACCTGGTGGCGCCGAGTACTCCCGGTGATTCAGTCACACCGTGTGACGTTCGTGACGGCGATTGTCCTTTCGTTCGTCAGTCTTATCTTCCAGGTGCTCGTACCGAACATGCTCAGTAACGACATCGACCACACGTTCGTACGCCACGTGGCGTCGCTACACGGCGACGTGGTCGCGCTCGTCATCGTGGGCCTGTTGGCGGGAGCGGCCGGAATCATCTCTCGACAATTTCTCTACAACACGGCCTACAACGTAGAGGCGGACCTCCGCTCGCTGATTTACCAGCACTTGACTTGGCTGTCATTCAGTTTCTACGACCGGGTCCAATCCGGTCAGCTCATCAGCCGGGCCAACAGCGACATTCGGAGTGTTCAGATGTACTCCATCTTCGCGCCGCTCATCATCGTGCAGTGCTTCATCGGTGTCGTGGCCTTTGGATTCATGCTCAGCATCAACTGGGCGTTGGCGCTGATCTCCATGGTGGTGATGCCGATTCTGTACGTAGTTGGCATCAAGATGCGCCGGGTCATGTTTCCGATCTCCTGGATCACTCAGGCTCGCTTGGCCGAAGTCGCGACCATCGTCGACGAGAACGTGAACGGTGTTCGCGTGGTGAAGTCGTTCGCGCAAGAGGAGGCGGAAATTAATCGCCTCGCCGACGCCGCCGAAGGTGTCGCCTGGGCCTACATCAAGGACGCGAACATTCGAGCGATCTGGTCGCCCTGGGTCCAGAACCTGCCGCAACTAGGCCTCGCCCTGGTACTGCTTTGTGGTGGTTGGATGGTCCTGCACGGAGACCTGGTCTATCCCCAGATCCTCGCCTTCAGTCTGTATCTCTTGATGCTTCAGGCGCCGTTCATGATGCTGGGCCAGCTCGTCATGATGGGACAGCGCGCCCGGGCCAGCGCCGGTCGAATCTTCGAGATCCTCGACGAGAATCCCGAGATCGTGGACCGCCCGGGCGCCTACGACCTCCTCGACGTACGGGGCGCTATCGATTTCAATCACGTGAACTTCACCTACGACAACGGTGCCGAGATCCTTCGCGACTTCGACGCTCACCTCTCGCCGGGAGAGACGGTGGCGATCGTCGGGCGCACCGGATCGGGCAAGTCCACCGTGGCGCGTCTGCTCGATCGCTTCTACGACGTGACCGACGGCGACATCACTATCGACGGACACGACCTGCGTGACGTGACGCTCACGTCACTGCGCGAGAACGTCGGCGTCGTGCTCGACGAGCCGTTCCTCTTCTCCATCTCGATCCGCGACAACATCGCCTACGGACGGCCCGACGCTTCCCTGGACGAGATCCAGGCGGCGGCGCTCGCCGCGAACGCCGACGAGTTCATCGTCCGCCTGCCCGATGGCTACGACACCGTCGTCGGCGAGCGTGGCTACACCCTCTCCGGGGGACAGCGCCAACGCATCGCGATCGCCAGAACGTTGCTGCTCAATCCCCCGATCCTCATCCTCGACGACGCCACCAGCTCGATCGACGTGCACGTGGAGTCCGGCATCTACGAGGCCCTACGCGGCCTCTTGACGCAGCGCACCACGATCGTCATCGCGCACCGTATCTCGACCATCGCCCTCGCCAGTCGGGTCTTGGTGCTCGACGAGGGTCACGTGATCGCGAGTGGCACGCACGAGGAGTTGCTCGAACGCGAACCGCTGTACTCAGAGATTCTCGCCCAGACCACGTCGAGCGAGGGGTCCTGATGGCGTGGGGCGGTCCCGGCGGTGGTGCGATGTTCGGTCCCAGCGCGTCCTCGTCGAGCGGACAGGCGGGACTTCCGTTCGGCGGCATCCCCGAAGAGCTGATGGAAGAGGCGACGAAACTGCTCGCGAGCGAACCCGTTCACCAGCCGTCCCACGTTCACTTCACGCAACGACCGAGCGAGAAGGAACGCGAGCGATTGACCCTTCCTCAGCTGCTACGCGTCTACCCCAAGTGGGTCGTCGCCGGTTCGGCGCTCGTCATCGTCATCAGCCTCACGTTGCAGGCCGGACCGCTCCTGACGGAATACGCCATCAGTCACGGGATGGAGCGCCACAAGAGCCTGAGTGTGATCGTGGGGTGCGCGGTGCTGTACCTCGTACTCGCTTTCGTCAGTGTCTACTTCCAACGACAGCAGGTCAACGTCACGGGCAAGCTCTCCTCACGCGTCATGCACGACCTGCGTATTCGAGTCTTCACGCAGTTCCAGCGACTGAGCCTCGACTTCTTCACCGAAGAGAAGGCCGGCGTCTTGATGAGCCGAATGACGAGTGACATCGAGAACTTGCAACAGCTGATTCAAGACGGCATCAGCCAGTTCGCACTTCAGGGCCTCACGATGGTCGTCATCACCGTCATCTTGTTCCTGACCAACGTCGCACTCGCGACGTGGACCGTGCTACTCGTGATTCCGCTCCTCGTAGTTTTTTCGATCTGGTATCACCACGCGTCGGAGAAGGGCTACCTCCTCGCGCGCGACCGAATCGCGACCGTCTTGGCCGACCTTTCCGAGTCGCTCTACGGGATTCGTGTCGTGACCGCGAACAACCGCCAGCGCCGCAACATC
>Ga0182024_10021395_pt1 | contig 11741 bp, 9 predicted proteins | sample P32metaG_FD_120480 | JGI IMG/M metagenome (GOLD analysis project Ga0182024, IMG submission 120480) | Permafrost microbial communities from Stordalen Mire, Sweden - P3-2 metaG (Illumina Assembly) | ecosystem: Environmental > Terrestrial > Soil > Wetlands > Permafrost | place: Sweden: Stordalen... | reverse complement strand
TGGCGGAGATTCAACTGTCGCCAAGGTTCTTTGTGCCTCACCTGCCGACTTCGTCGTTGAATGTGGGATTTCCTTCAGGCCGGTGGTCGCATGAATGGTCTGCTCAAGCCGAGCCTGCGCTACTGTTCACCTTGAGAAATCACGGAGTGGTATTCACCAGGATCAGTTCCTGCGGGTTGGTGACCGTATTATTGACATCCTGCGATTGATAAACTGCAAGGCCGGGTTTGCCTGATTGGCTGGGCTTCATCACATGCCATTCCCCGATCAAGTCGCTCGTCGAGTAGACCACCTGCTCCGGCTGGAAGGTGCCGTCGCCGTTTCCCTTCAGGAAATCGAGTGTCTGTGTTCCAGTGCCCTGGCAAGGACCCTCGGCTACGATGATGTCGGGAATGCCATCACCATCGAAATCGGCAACCTGAGGCGGCGCCGTGGAGACGGTGCAGTTTTCCAGCGTGACTTTGTCGCTGGTCAACGTGCGATTGGATTGGCCCAACTCGATGTCCAAGTAGTTGTTGCCAGTCGGAGTCGCCGCGACGCAACCCGGACAGGGCGGGTAAGTAATAGGAGAGCCGATCAGGTCCGTTATGTTGCCGGAGGTGACGTCAAAAGGCTGGTACCGGGTGTAGGTGGGGTTGCTTTGTTGGAAATTCGAGCCGAGCAGGCTGGGACCGGGGGTGAAATTTCCGGTACCGTCGCCGTAGAGGATTTCAGTTTCCTGGCTACTACCATCGGAATTGGATGCCATGACATCGACATTGCCGTCGCCATCGAAATCCCCGACGCCCTCCACTGCCGCCTCGACCTGCATGGTGAAGGTGGTGCTCGGACCCGGAGTGAAGGTTCCGTCGCCGTTGCCGAACAACACCTGGATCTGCATCGTGGATCCGCCGCTCGGGCTGTCCTGAATGCAGATCAAGTCTGTCTTTCCATCGTGGTTCACGTCTGCAACGAAGCCGCAGGAGTCCCCGTTCGGCGGAGTCATGCTCGAAGCCAGGGTGAGTGTTCCGTTTTCAGCGGCGTTCTTCCAGAAGGAAAGGTTGCCTCGCTCATCGCTGACAGCAATATCAATGTGGCCGTCTCCAAAGAAGTTCCCGGCCATGAAGCCAGTTGCGTTCAAGGGAACTGTGTTCAGCGTAGCGGTAGGAATCGTGTAGCAGACAGAAGGCCCATAGACGCCATCGCCGGTCGAGAGCCTCACGGAGAATTCGCCATTGGCGGGGCAAAGGCCTGCAGTGACAAAATCATCGCGCCCATCCCCGTTGAGATCGGCGAGCACCGTTCCCGGAAACCTGAAGTCAGAATTCCAAAGAAAATTGGCGCTTGAATAGGTCGTGGTTGAGAAGCTGACTGGAGCACTGCTGCCACCGGTCGACCCGTTTCCGCCGGTGGGAGTCGCGGTGCTGGAACTCATTTGAGAACTGCCGCAGCCGCACAAGACCAGAGCGACCGCACAGATTGAGGATGAGAAGACGACGAGTCCGGGATATCGCATAGAGGCCTCCTGCATGTAGACAGAAAGCGTCTCTCCCGGGACTATTCGAAGCCAATGACGCCCCGGTTTTCGATCGGACCTGCCTAATAATTTAAGGACTACTGAGTTAGTTAAACACTACGCAAATCAAATGCAGCCAAAATAAGCTTTCGTTGCGTTGGATGCCGATACATGAGAAGAGAGTTGCATCCCTGCGTTTACGAGAAAGATCTGGTGGGACGAAAGCAGGATTAGAGTGAGGCATCATCGCGACCTGCACATTGAGCTATCGTGCGAGTCCCGGCCGCTTAAATCGGTCACTCGGACGTTACCCATTTCAACTGAAGAGTTGGCCGACACACGACCCGTGCTCAAAAAATATGGCGATGTTCGGTTCAATGCGCACATTGGGCTGTCAGATACAGTTCAGTCTTGAATCGCACGGATTCGTCAATGGGTGCCACCGGCTGGCATTCAGGGCGTGTTACCGCCTCTACGGAAATGACTGGTTGGTAAATACTCCCGCGCGCCTCCAGCGTGGATGATGCCGCCGTTTCTTTCGGTCCTCCCTTTGGCAGGATTCTGGTGAAACAGGTGGCAGCAAAGGACTATATTCGCTAGGAGGATTGGACTACATCGAGTGGCAGAAATGAGCATAACCAGCAATTCGGCTTACGGCCGCCAGCAGGCCTTTCGGCGCGAACAAGCATGGGCCCTTCTGACTGAATGGACGCAGAGTGAAAGCCTCCGCAAGCACGCGCTGGCCGTAGAGGCCTGTGTGGCGGCCTATGGCGAGCGGGAGGCTGACCGGCTGGGCCTCACCGGCGACGACCGCGCCGCCCTCATCGAGCTTTACTCCACTACCGCCCTGCTCCACGACTTCGATTACGAGCGCCACCCCACACCTGAGGAGCATCCCTTTGTGGGCGTGCGCGAACTGGAGCGCCTGGGCTGGGCGGAGGAGCTGCGTACGGCCATCCTGGGCCACGCCCAGTACTCCGGTGTTCCCCGCACCTCGCATTTGGCCAAAGCGCTTTTCGCCTGCGACGAGCTGGCAGGCTTTCTCACCGCCTGCGCGCTCGTCAAGCCCAGCAAGGCCATCGCCGACGTGGAAACCGCCAGCGTGAAAAAGAAGATGAAAGACAAGGCCTTCGCCCGCGGCGTGCATCGCGAGGACATTGTGCAGGGAGCGGCGGAGCTGGGCGTCGACCTGGACGCGCACATAGGCTTCTGTATTGAGGCCATGAAAAAACGGGCGGGGGACTTGGGGCTTTAGGCTCGATGACAGGAATTTCCGCTGGGCTCGTTTACGGTTCCGGCTCCCGGTTGTAGCGATAGATCCAGCACTCCTGAGTGCCGCCCCCGCTCAGTTCCACAGTCTGCCGCGCGCGGACGAATTCACTGGTTTCCGGATCGTCAGGATCATAGCCTTCGTATTCGTCGATCTGGCGCAGGACGGCGGCATCCTCCGGCAACTCCAGAACCGTACCCCTGATCCTGTTCTTCGATTTGGGATTGGGTACGACACCGGCGTAGCCGTCGAGCTCATAGATCTCGCCATAGACGAATCCCTGGCTCACCGGCCGCAGCTTTGCCGCCACTTCCGCCACTTCCTCAGGCGCAAAGCCGGGCTGCAGGGTCCCGTAGGCAAAGAGGTAGTCGCTCATGGAAAGGCTCCTGCTAAAGAAAGACTGCTGCTGTGGTTAAAGGGGATCCTTCGATCGCAGTTCCGCCACAATCTCCGCGGCCGCCACGCGCGCCTTGGCTTCCTGGTCGGGCGGGAAACTGATTGCGCCCACGCGCGCATGCCCGCCGCCGCCATAGCGCTCGCAGATTTCGGCCAGGTTCACCAACTTCGCCGGATCGGCCTTGGTCCACGGGTTCGATCCCACGGCCACCTTGGTGCGAAAGCTCGATTTCGACAGGCCGATCGAATAGGTCGCATGCGGAAACAGGTAGTACGGGATGAACTTGTTGAAACCTTCCAACGGATGGTCACTGATATCGAAGAAGATCGTGCCGTCGCGTTCCTGGGCACGGCTGCGGATCAACTCCAGCGCCTGCTGGTGGCGCTCGAGCAGCGGCGGAAGGAGCGACGCAACGAAAGGCTGTTCGAGAATTTTATCGAGCGGCATCTCTGTCAGCAGCGGAATCAGCCGGGGGATGAACTCCGGATCCTGCGACGACTCGATGATAAGAGTGAGCTTCATGGCCGGCGCCGCCATCTCCACCGCGGATTCGGGGCTTTCATACTTGGCGCCGTCCACGATGTCGGCCCAGTAGATCAGGTCGGCGACGGGCGCGGTATCGAAGCCGAAACGCGTGGATGCGATGTGCGCAATAAAGCTCGTGCAGGACATGTAGGTGGGATCGAAAAACTTGTGCGCCCCGCAAACCGGATCGCGCTGGCAGGCCAGGAAATTTTCGTGGTCCTGCGGCGTCAAAAATGCCGACTGGTGGTGATCGAACCACCAAGTGATGCGCGGCGAGGCCGAGTATTTGAAATCAACAATGGCGTTTTCGTCGCCGGTGAATTCGCTTTCTTCGAAGAGCGCCCCGGCGCGATGCACCAGCCCGTGGTAGTCGTAGCGGGCATCGTGTGCGACGCACTCGCGGTGAAACCGCGTAAAGAGCGAGGCTGAACAAGCTCCGTCAAAACATTTGTCGTGATAGAAGACGCGAACCTGCAAGACCTGAAGCCCTCCTGCGAGTAGAGCTTAAAAAAGTGGAACTGTTAAGAATCAAGCGCTCGGGTCGTTGTGTCAAGCGGCAGTGGTCTCAATCACACAGATCCAGGCCGCCCATCGTTTACCCTCAATTGGACCTTTTCGCATGACGACGGCCTCCGCGCAAGCCCGCTATCCGCTCTCCCAGGGTGTCAACCCGTGGCTGGTTGTGCTCTCCGTCATGCTGCCCACCTTTATGGAGGTGCTGGACACCGCCATTGCGTCGGTGGCGCTGCCCTACATTGCCGGTTCGCTTTCGGCCTCCAACTCCGAGGCTACATGGGTGCTCACCAGCTACCTGGTCGCAAATGCTGTCATCCTTCCCGCGTCGAACTGGTTCGCACGGCGATTTGGCCGCAAGCGCTTTCTGCTGACGTGCGTCATCCTCTTCACCATCGCGTCGTTCTTCTGCGGGGCGGCGCCGTCGCTGGCCGTGATCTTAGTGGCGCGCATTCTGCAGGGCGCGGGCGGCGGCGCATTGCAACCACTCTCGCAATCCATCCTGCTCGAGAGCTTCCCCATCGAGAAGCGCTCCATGTCGATGGCCGCTTACGGACTCGGTATCGTGATGGCGCCCGTCCTCGGACCCACGCTGGGTGGCTGGCTCACCGATACCTGGAGCTGGCGCTATGCCTTTTACATCAATATTCCCGTCGGCATCCTGGCGGTGATCATGATCAGCCGTTTCGTGCACGATCCGCCCTACATCAAAAACGCCAAGGTGGGCGCTTTCGACAATATCGGCTTTGGCCTGCTGGTGGTGTGGACCGGCTGCCTGCAGATCGTTCTTGACAAGGGGCAGGAGGACGACTGGTTCGGCGCTATCTGGGTACGCTGGGCAGTGACGGCGCTGGTGGTCGCGCTCGTTGGATGGATCTGGCATTCGTGGACCCATCCCAAAGGCCTGGTGGATCTGCACGTCCTGAAGGACCGCAATTTTCGCACCGGCTGCTTCATGATCGCGCTGCTGGGCATGTGCATTTACATCACCATCGCCATTCTGCCGCTCTACTATCAGGAGATCCTCGGCTACACCGCATTCACCGCCGGCCTGGTGGTGGGGCCGCGCGGCATCGGCTCGTTCATCGGCTCGCCCATCATCGGCTTTCTCGGCTCGCGCATGGACAACCGCAAGCTGCTCTGCGCCGGCTTTCTGGGCTTCGCTGTCTGCTCGTTCATTTTCGGCACGGTCAATCTTTCCATCGGCCCCTACACGCTGCTGCTTCCCATTACGGTCACGGGATTCGCCCTGAGCTTCGTCTTCGTTCCGCTGGCCACCATGACCACGCGCACCATTCCCAGTGAGGAGATGGGAAATGCCACCGGTCTCTTCAACATGCTGCGCAACATTGGCGGGTCGGTGGGAATTGCGATGGCGACCACCGCGATCATTCGCCGCGCCGATCTGCACCAGACCGAACTCGGCGCCAACCTGCCGGCGTCGAGCGCGGTGCTGCAGCAGAAATCCGCGATGATCGCCCAATATCTTGGCCACCACATGGGTCCGGCGAGCGCGCGCCCCGGCGCTTATGGATTGATTTATGGCCTCATGGAGCAGCAAGCCGCCATGCTGGCGTATGTCGACGTCTTCCGCTGGACCGCGGTGTTGGCGCTGATTTGTGCTTGCGCCACGTGGCTGTTCAAAAAGCCGGCGAAGCACGTTACGCCGCCGCCGGGAGTGCATTGAAAACGTCTGGCCTTGTCCGCGCCGACCTTGTCGATCACTGCGAAAGGTGTTTCGGCGACTTGGAGATTTGCGCATCGAAACCGGCACCGCGGGTCGAGAGAGTGTCTTCGAGCTAAGTCACTCAATTTGTTCACTTAGATTGTCTTCACGTGGCTCCTGCCCTTCTCGCGGGTTCCGAGCATTCATTTCGTCCGGAGGACAACACGGGTCTCCGTTCAGGCATCCATCCCAAGGTAACCAAGGGACCGCCTAAATCGGGGGCTTGAAAGAAGAGGGAGTGCACAATGCCTAAGATTAACCGTAAGTTGGGTTTGCTTTTCGTATTCGTCGCTGCATCGGGAGGTTTGACGGCGCAGGAGCCCAATCCCACGCGATCCGATTCCGCTCCCGCGCCCACGGCGCAGGCAGGGACCTACGACAACATGCCGCTCTACAAAATTGAAGTTGTCGCCCGCGACATTCCCGCGATCAATTATTTCCATCGCAGCGGTTCCACCAAAATCGGCTTCCGGGGCACCGAGCTGCTGCCTCAGGCCAAGGGCGAGGCCAAAGTGGATAGCAAGCTGGGCCGCACCGTCATCGACGCCGACTTTCAGGGACTTACCCCGGCCAACGGCTTCGGCGTGGAGTATCTGACGTACGTGTTATGGGCCATTACACCGGAAGGCCGTCCCGTCAATCTTGGCGAAGTGCTTCCCACCGGGTCCAAAGATAAAAATCAGATCACCGTTACCACCGATCTCCAGGCTTTCGGCTTGATCGTCACCGCGGAGCCGTACTATGCCGTCACCATGCCCAGCGACCTGGTGGTGATGCAGAACTTCGTTCTCGAGGATAAGACCCAGGGTGTCATCGAGCCGGTGGTTGCGCATTATTCGCTGTTGCCGCGCGGAGCTTACGAGGAAACTGCGGGGCGCCACACCGTGCTGCATCCGATCACGCGCAATGAGCGCTCGCCCCTCGAGCTCTACGAGGCGATAAATGCAGTCCAGATCGCGGACGCCGCCGGTGCGCGCAAGTATGCCTCCGACAGCATGGCCACAGCCTCGACCGACTTGCAGAACGCGCAGGATCTCGACATGCACAAGGGTGACCGCAAGCAGGTCATCACCTACGCGCGCGAAGCGGTGCAGGCGGCTGAAGACGCGCGTCTCATCACCATTCGCAAGATCAAGGCGGAAGATGACGCCGCGATGCTGGAGGCCCGCAACCGGGCCGAGGAAGAGAAACGCCAGGCCGAGGAAGAGAAACGCCAGGCGCAACTGATGGCCGAGCAGCAGGCGGCGCAGCGCAAGCAGGCCGACGCTGCCGCGGCGCAAGCGGACGCCGAGGCCCAACACGCCCGCGATGAGGCGCAACGCGCCCACGAAGAAGAACAACGGGCCCGCGAAGCTCAACAGCAGGCCGAGCTGAACAAGCAGCAAGCCGATCAGCAGGTTGCACAGGCGCGCGAGCGCCTGAAGCAGCAGTTGAATCAGGTTCTCCAAACCACTGAGACGGCGCGCGGCCTGATCGTCAACATGTCCGACGTGTTATTTGACTTTAATAAATACACGCTGAAACCGGAGGCTCGCGAGAAGCTGGCCAAGGTTTCAGGAATTCTGCTCGCTTACCCCAACCTGAAACTTCAGGTGGAAGGCTATACCGATAACATCGGGTCCGACGAGTATAACCAGAAGTTATCGGAAGAACGCGCAGGCAGCGTCCGCGACTATCTCGTATCGCAAAGCGTTGCCGACGCCAACGTAACCGCGGCTGGCTATGGTAAGAGTCATCCCGCCGCCGATAATTCGACTAACTCGGGACGGGCGCAAAACCGGCGCGTCGAGTTAGTGGTTTCAGGAGCCGCGATCGGCATCGAGCCCGGCGAGCCCGGAGCGACGAGCGAACCTGGACCGGAAGTGCAGCCCCAGCCGGGCACGCCCGCGCCGTCCGCGCCCGCGCCGTCTTCGCAGCCGGCTGGGTCCGCTTATTCTCAGCCCTCGCAGCCTGCGGTTCCACCGGATCGCAGCGGCGTGTCGAACCCTCCACAGTAACTCGCGCCGAATGCAGGTGGGAAGAGGACGGGCTGTCCCTTGGGGCAGTCCATCTTTTTTGCTGCGGACCATAGCTAACCTCCGGCATGGTATACGCCCCGATGCAGCAGATGCAGCAGCAAGCCGACCTGCTCGCACTGATCGATGCCTTCCGCTGGACCGCATTCCGAGATAAACCAGTGGTTCAACTCAGCCTTTGATTTGCGAGGTCAACCTTGCTCCGGAGTTCGTCCAGCAATTCCGCCACGACCCGTTCCGCAAATAGCTCCATTCGGATTTGAAGCGTAATGGAGATCGCCGGCATGACATCCTCGACGGGGACTGCTAACTGATCATTTCCATCCCTTTCGCGCAATATGTATTCCTCACCTTCACTGCCTCGAACTGGAACCAAAAGGTCGTACTGCCTTTTCGCCACTTCAGGCGGCAACGAGACCTGCGGTTTTCGGGAAGGTTGCACCGACATCACCTCGATGTAGACATTGTGACCGACGTTGTAAGGAGGACGGTGGCTCGAAAGAGTGTTTCGGAGGCCTCCTGGCGCAGTACCACTTTTTCCCTGAACTTTTCCCGTTGCGACGGCTGCGACCTGCTTTTCAATCACTTTTGAGAGCGTTCGTAAGAGTTCAATCCCGCCCGCATCCATGTGCTCGTCGCCGTAGATTCCGTGAGGGGTTTTGGCGCCATTTATGGCGGCTAGCGATTCTGCCACGCTAGGCACGGATATCCGGCGTATTGCGTCGCCGACAAGCGTGATCGTATCAGCGATGCGACGGAACATGAAGTCGACAAATCTCTGAAACTCATTCTGGTCCGCATCCTCCAGCGCATCTAAGTAGGCGTTTTTATGTTCAGAGAGAATCATGATCGGCATTGAAATCGCTCGATAGGTGAACGTTGACGCAAGGGCGCGAGCCACCCGCCCATTACCGTCCGCGAACGGATGAATAACGACCAGCCCGTAGTGCGCGTAGGCTGCCTGTATCACCGGATGTGCCGCCAGAAATGCCTCGCTGCGCATTTCTTCGACAAGCCGCTGCATCTCCGCCGGAGTCACGTCCACAGGAGCGTAAGAATGATCCAGTCCATCTCGGGTGCGAACGTGATTTGGCAGCACTTTGTAACGGCCCCTTACCAATTCCTGCTCCTGCGGACCAACCGCTGTGGTCACGCGGTAGGTGTCCTGTGCTCGGCAAACAACCTCATGCAGGACACGGACGGAGGCTTCTGAGATCGGTTCCGCTTTCGTCGCCAAACTGAGCACGTAATCGTAGGCGTGCATTTGCGCCTCAAAAAGCGAGCGGACCTTCTCGCCTTTTTGGGCCAGCTCAACTTCCCAAGCGGCGGTCTCAAAGGCCACCGTAAACGTGAATCCCCGGTCAACCTCGTACAGCCCTTCAATCGCGCCCGTATCCAAGGCGGCGGCCCGTTTTACCACTTCGCGTGCACGGCGCAACGCCTCATTTGACGCCTTTGGCCCCTGTTTTAGTGCGAGGTTATACCGATCCCAACGCACGGTATCGACGGAGGTTTTCGACGCCCACTCCGCGAACGTTGGAAATGGCTTGTATGCGGCATCTAAAACATGGATGTTCACTTCGGGGGCGCCCATCAATCGGCCTCACTTTCCTTTGTGGCTGATGATACCGCCGCAGGGCGGTCGGGGGTGTCGGCAGCCCCCAAAAAATCATGCTGTCTCAATCCTCCTCAGGCGCGGTATATTTGCGGCATGCCTGCACGAGCTTCCCGCTTTTCCAGCCTGAGCTTTTTCGTCCTGGCCGTCGCTGCCTGCTGCCTGAACCTTTCGGCACTGGCGCAAACTCCCAATGCCACCGGCGCGCCCACGCTCGTCCCCGCTCTCGTGATCGACGGCCTCGGCAAAGGCACGGCTCCGCTCGACGGCCCGTGGCAGTTCCACCTGGGAGACGACCCCGCGTGGGCCGCGCCCGGATACGACGACTCGCATTGGGAGCAGCTGACTGCCGACAAGGCCTGGGGCGCGCAAAGTCATCCCAGCTATACGGGATTTGCGTGGTATCGGCGGACAATCCGCATCACGCCCGCGCCCGGCGCGGAGCCGAACTTCGTGCTCTACATTTCTCACATTGACGATGCCTACGAGCTCTATTGGAATGGCGTCAAGGTGGGCCAACTCGGCACGTTGCCCCCACACCCGGCTCTCTATTTGAACGTCCCGCCGCAAACCTACGGCCTGGGGCCGATCCGCTCGGGCGTGCTTGCGGTGCGCGTGTGGAAGTTCGCGCTGGCTTCAAATGACCCCGACAATTTGGGCGGCTTCGAGAAGGCGCCGCTGATCGGCAGTCCCAGCGCCATTGCCGCCGTGAAGGGGAACCGGGACTTTAACTGGTTGCGTGGGCGGCAGTTCAATTTCGCGCTCACATCGCTTTATTTGCTTGTCGCCATCCTCAGCTTCCTGGCGTGGCTGCGCGACCGCGATCAGTGGCTGCTCTTCTGGATGAGCATTTACGCCCTCATGCCCACGGTGGCCGTGCTGCTCGAAGGTTTGGGTCTTCCTTATTCCGCAGCGATCGCTCTGTTTTTGATCCAGGTTTCCATAGCAATTCGCGAAGCTTCGGGGTGGTTCTTGCTCATCTGGCTGCTGCAACTGCATCAGCACCCCCGGCTGGTGTACTACATAAAGCTTGCCACCGTGATCGGGATTGCTTCCTCCGCCATCGACGGATGTTTGGCTTTTCTGTATCCCGATTTTATTTCGATGGTGCAAATGCAGATTACCGATGCCATCACGACACTGCCTTCGGTCCTCTTCGAGGGAATTCCAGTCGTCCTCGTGACCTACGCCATCTTCAAGCGCAAGCGCCTGGAGTCGGCCCGCTGGCTGGTGGCGATTCTCGCTTTTCTGAGTGCTACTGTTTACTGGGTCGAAAACGTCTCGGACCAGGGCGTTCGCTTCACTCACTGGACGCTTGCCGAAAAGATTGAAGCTCCGCTCTTTACGCTGGTCGGCAATAGTTTCAGTCTTCCGACGATCTTGCGCACCCTGCTCTTTCTCTCTATCGTGTACGCGGTGATTCGTTACACCATCGACAACCGCCGTCGGCAGCACGCCATGGAGCAGGAGTTCCAGAATGCGCGCGAGTTGCAGCGGGTGCTGGTGCCGGAAGCATTGCCCGCTCTGGCCGGGTTCAATCTGACCAGCGCCTACCGTCCGGCGCAGGAAGTTGGCGGAGACTTTTTCCAGATCATTCCGCTTGAAGAAGGCGGCACGCTGATTGTGCTGGGCGATGTGAGCGGCAAAGGCCTGAGGGCCGCCATGGCGGTTTCGATGATTGTGGGCGCGGTGCGCACGCTGGTCGAGGCGACGTCGCGGCCCGCGGAAATTCTGGCCGGCCTCAATCGCCGGCTGTTCGGCCGCTTGCAGGGAGGCTTTGCCACCGCGGTGGCGCTGCGCCTGGATAGCGACGGCACCTGCACCATTGCCTGCGCCGGCCATCCCGCGCCCTACGTCAACGACCGGGAGCTCATCTTTCCGGGCACGCTACCACTGGGCGTTTTGCCCACGGCCGAGTTTGAAGAGACCCAGTTCCAGATGTACGAACGCGACCAGCTCGCGCTTTACACCGATGGGCTTCTTGAAGCGCGAAGCCAGAATGGGGATCTCTACAGCTTCGGCCGGCTCAAGACGCTGTTCGCCGGCCGCCCCACGGCCGAACAGGCCGCCGAAGCCGCGGTCAACTTCGGTCAGGACGACGACATCACGGTGCTCACACTGACGCGTATCGCCGTGAGCGTCTAGTTGAGTTGCAGTGAACTCCGATTTCAACGGGTCTTACGGC